>Ga0213835_101620_pt1 | contig 12989 bp, 10 predicted proteins | sample SWPATP01_FD_160576 | JGI IMG/M metagenome (GOLD analysis project Ga0213835, IMG submission 160576) | Coastal seawater microbial communities from Marineland, Florida, United States - SWPA TP0 #1 | ecosystem: Environmental > Aquatic > Marine > Coastal | place: USA: Florida | collected 2016-08-05
AGGGCTTCGTGCTGGCCTGCCAGATGCGTCCAAGCTCCGATTGCGTCGTCAAGATCCTGGCGACCTCGGAAGCCTGCAAGTCGGGCGCCCACAGCTACCAGGGCAAGATCGCCTCGGTGGAAGCCTTCTCGCCGTCGACCGTCCGCTTCGCCATCGACATGGGCGAGAGCGCGGCGCCCGGCTTCCTGCCCGGCCAGTACGTGAACGTGCAAATCCCCGGCACCGCGCTGACCCGTTCCTACTCCTTCAGTTCGGCGCCGGGCGCGGGCCGCGTCGAATTCGTCGTGCGCAACGTGCCGAACGGGCGCATGAGCGACTACCTCTCGAACGGGGCGAAGGAGGGCGATGCGATCAGCTTCCTCGGTCCCTTCGGCAGCTTCTACCTGCGCCCGGTGACGCGGCCGGTGCTGTTCCTGGCCGGCGGCACCGGCATCGCGCCCTTCCTGTCGATGCTCGGTAGCCTCGAGAAGAGCGGCTTCCCGCACCCGGTGCGCATGGTGTACGCGGTCACCAACGACCACGACCTGATCGGGCTCGATGCCCTCGACCGCATTGCCGCGGCCAATCCGAACTTCAGCTACGTGACCTGCGTGGCCGCACCCAGGAGCGCGCACCCGCGCAAGGGCTATGCCACGGCGCATGTCGAGCCGGCCTGGATGAACGATGGCGAGGTCGACGTCTACCTGTGCGGCCCGCCGCCCATGGTCGACGCGGTACGCGGCTGGCTGCTTGATACGGGTGTGAGCCCCGCCAGCTTCCATTACGAGAAATTCTCGCCGAATGCAGGAGCGTGACATGAAGCGTTTTGAAGACAAAGTCGTCATCGTGACCGGCGCCGCCCAGGGGATCGGCCGCGGCGTGGCGCTGGCGGCCGCGCGCGAAGGCGCACGGCTGGTGCTGGCCGACCGCGCCCCTGTGCTGGAAGAAGTCGGCGCCGAAGCGCAGGCGCTCGGCGCACTCGTAACCCTCGCCAAGGTCGATCTCGAAACCTGGGCCGGCGCCCGCGCGCTGGTGGAGACCGCGCTGCGCGCGTTCGGCCGCGTCGACGTGCTGGTAAATAATGTCGGCGGCACGATCTGGGCCAAGCCTTACCAGGAATACCACGAGGACGAGATCGAAGCGGAAATCCGGCGTTCGCTGTTCCCCACCCTGTGGTGCTGCCGCGCCGTGCTGCCCGCCATGATCGAACAGCGCGCCGGCGCCATCGTCAACGTCTCCTCGGTGGCGACGCGCGGCATCCACCGCATCCCGTATTCGGCGGCCAAGGGAGGCGTGAATGCAATGACGGCCAGCCTGGCCTTCGAGCATGCGCAGGACGGCATCCGCGTGAATGCGGTGGCCACCGGCGGCACCGAGGCGCCGCCGCGCATCGTGCCGCGCAACCCGAAGCCGCTGAGCGCGCAGGAACAGGTCTGGTACCAGGGCATCGTCGACCAGACCCTGCAAACAAGACTGATGCACCGCTACGGCACCATCAACGAACAGGTGCGCGCGATCCTGTTCCTGGCCTCCGATGAAGCGTCCTACATCACCGGCACCGTGCTGCCGGTCGGTGGCGGCGACCAGGGATGAGCATGGTGACCATTTCGATTAACGGCATCAGCTTGCGCGTGCGCTGCGACGGCGAGCGCAGCCGGCCGACGGTCGTGCTGAGCAATTCCCTCGGCACCGATCTGTCGATGTGGGATGCGCAGGCTGCGGTGCTGGCCGCCGCCGTGCGCGCCGAGGGCATGAGCGACATCGCCGCCGGTGCGCCGGGACGCTGGTTCACGCCGGAATTCGTGGCGCGCCAAGCGGTCATCGTGGGATCGATGCAGAAAACCCTGCGCGGTCAGGACCCGGAAGGCTATGCGGCCTGCTGCGAAGCGCTGGCCGTGGCCGACATGGGGGAGGACCTCCGCCGCATCGCCGCACCGACCTTGGTCATCGCGGGAATCCACGATCCAGTGACGACCGTGGCCGATGCGCAGCAGCTTGCGCGTGCGATTCCCAATGCGACGGTCGCGCCGCTGCCCGCCTCTCACCTGTCGAACATCGAAGCGCCGGATCGCTTCAGCGAACTCGTCGCGAGCTTGCTCCTGGCCTGACGCCGCTTCCCTTCTACCGGAGACACGCATGCAACAGACCCGTTATCCAGGACAGGCGGCTGCGACCCTCGACACATCAAGTGGCCGCAGCTGGTCCGACTGGTCCGCTTCCAGCATCACGGCGGGCTTCCTCGCGGTGCTGGTGTCGTTCACCGGCCCGCTTGCCATCTTCTACCAGGCCGCGCAGGCGGCCCAGGTCGATAGCGCCACCTTCGCCTCCTGGGTCTGGGGCATTTCGATCGGCGCCGCCGTTTCCGGCATCGCGCTGAGCTGGGTGCTGCGCGCCCCCGTGATCACCGCCTGGTCGGCGCCCGGCACCGCCTTGCTGATCACGCTGTTTCCGGGCCTGTCGCTGGGCGAAGCGGTCGGAGCCTACCTGACGGCGGCCGGCATCCTGCTGCTCATCGGCCTGTCCGGCAGCTTCGACCGCCTGATGGCGCATGTGCCGAAGGGCGTGGCCAGCGGGATGATGGCCGGGATCCTGCTGCCCTTCGGCCTGAACGCCTTCCGCTCGACCGGGTCGATGCCGCTGCTCGCCTTCGGCATGATCGCCGCTTATTTGCTGTTCCGGCGCCGGGTGCCGCGCTACAGCGTCCTGCTGCTGCTGGTCGCCGGCGTGCTGCTGGCCTTCCTCACGGGCGCCACCCGGTTTTCCAGCGTCAGCCTGCAGCTGGTCGCGCCCCAATTCATCGCGCCGGCCTGGTCGTGGTCGAGCACCTTCAGCCTGGCGCTGCCGCTGGTATTGGTCACGCTGACCGGCCAGTACCTGCCCGGCATGGCGGTCCTGCACACCTCCGGCTATGCCGCCAACGTCCGTCCCATCATGGCCGTCAACAGCCTGGTGTCGCTGGCGGTGGCCTGCACCGGGGGCATCACGATCGCGATCGCCGCGATTACCGCCGCCATGTGCACCGGACCCGATGCCCACGAAGACCCGCGCCGGCGCTACGTGGCCGGCATCGCCAACGGCGTGTTTTATCTGCTGGCGGGAGTGTGCGGCGGCTCGATCGTCATGTTGTTCGCCGCGCTTCCGAAGGAGCTGGTCGTGACCCTGGCCGGCCTGGCGCTGCTGGGACCGATCATGGCCAACCTGGCCGGCATCGTGGTGGCCGAAGACCACCGCGAAGCGTCCGTCATCACCTTCCTCGCAACCGCTTCAAGCATGAGCTTCCTCGGATTGGGCTCGGCTTTCTGGGGCATCGCGATCGGCATGGGCGCTTACTGGATTTTGCACGCGAAGCATTTGAAAGGGCAGGGAAAACAGCAGTAACACGGGTTCGCACACACGCACTTTAACGATAACGGAGACAAGTATCATGCGACACATCGACATCCATAAAATCGCCGACGGGGCGCGCTTCAACCGCTTCCACGGCGCGCTCTTGCTGTGGTGCGCCATCATCATCATCTGCGACGGCTACGACCTGGCCGTGGCCGGCATCGCGGTCCCGTCGATCATGAAGGACATGGGCGTCACCGCCCAGAATGCCGGCTTCATGGTCAGCTCGGCGCTGTTCGGCATGATGTTCGGCGCCATCACCCTCGGCACCCTGGCCGACCGCATCGGCCGCCGCCGCGCCATCGCCATCTGCATCGCGCTGTTTTCGGTCTTCACGGCCGCCGCCGGTTTCACCCACGACCCTTACATATTCAGCGCGCTGCGCTTCATGGCCGGCCTGGGCATCGGCGGCGTGATGCCGAACGTGGTCGCGCAAATGTCCGAATACTCGCCGCGCAAGATCCGCGCGACGATGGTCACGCTCATGTTCAGCGGCTACGCGGTGGGCGGCATGCTGGCGGCGATTCTCGGCAAGGGCCTGATCGCGCAGTATGGCTGGCAGTCGGTGTTCCTGGCGGCCGGCATCCCGGTGCTCCTGATTCCCTTCGTGCTGAAATCGATGCCTGAGTCGATGCCCTTCCTGGTCAAGCAGGGCCGCCTCGACGAATTGAAGGCGACGCTGCTGCGCCTCGATCCATCATACCGTTTCCAGCCAGGCGACAGTTACGCGCTGCCCGCGGTGGATCGCGCCTCGGGTGCACCGGTCGGCAAACTGTTCCACGACGGGCGCGCCTTCTCCACCATCATGTTCTGGATCGCCTTCTTCATGTGCCTGTTCATGGTGTATGCGCTGAGCTCCTGGCTGACCAAGCTGATGGCGGGCGCCGGCTACAGCCTGGGTTCCGCATTGACCTTCGTGCTGGTATTGAACTTCGGCGCGGTGATCGGCGCGGTCGGGGGCGGCTGGTTGGCGGACCGCTTCCACATCAAGTATGTGCTGGTCGCGATGTATGCGCTGGCCGCGATCTCGATCTCGCTGCTCGGCTATCCGGTCTCGACGCCGGTGCTGTTCCTGCTGGTGGGCCTGGCCGGCGCTTCGACCATCGGCACCCAGATCGTCACCTATGCCTACGCGGGCCAGTTCTACCCGAGCGCGATCCGTTCGACCGGCATCGGCTGGGCCTCGGGCGTGGGCCGCAGCGGCGCCATCCTGGCGCCGATCGTGATCGGCACCCTGGTCGGCATGGCGCTGCCCTTGCAGCAGAACTTCCTCGCCATCGCCATTCCCGCCGTGGTGGCCACGATTGCCGTCTCGCTGATCCGCCACGGGCGTTCGGCCACTGTGGCGGTGGAGGCCGAACCACAGGCACATCCGGTGCGCCGGACCGCCTGAGCACAGCGCCTGCTCTTTTACTGCTTCAGCGCTTCGACCTGGATCGCCAGCTTCACGGCAGGGTTGAAGCCCATCTGGACGCCGTAGTCGATGCCGAAGTCGCTGCGGTTGAAGGTGGCCGAGGCGTCGGCGCCGCAGACTTCGCGCTTGAACATCGGATGCTGCATGCACTTGAACTGGTTGATGGTCAGCTTGACCGGCTTGGTGACGCCGTGCAGGGTCAGTTCGCCGTTGACCGAGGCCGGCTTGCCGCCCTTGAAAGTGATCGAGTTCGACTTGTAGGTGGCGGTCGGGAATTTGGCGACGTCGAACATGTCCGGGCCCTTGGCGTGCTCGCTCATCTTGGCGTGGCCGAAGTCGAGGGTGCTGGCATCGATCGTGATGTCGACGCTGCCGGTCTTCGCGGCGCGGTCGAGCGTGATGCTGCCGCTGGTGTTGGTGAACTTGCCGCGCCAGACCGACAGGCCGCCCATGTGGTCGGCCTCGAAGCTCGGGAAGGTGTGGTTCGGCTCGATGGTATAGGTGTCGGCGGCCAGGGCGCCGGTGGCGGTGGTGGCGGCGGCGAGTGCGGCGATGAAGTGCTTGATGTTCATGGGTGTGTTTCCTCTGATGGTGATGAGTGCTTCGGATAGCAGCACTCTATCTGTTCCGCAAAGCGCGGGTAAGCCATCATTTCGGATAACACTGTTCCATTTAGTGGTGCAATGGCGTTTGGGCGAGGAAGGCCTCGAGCAGCCGGTTGAACGCCGCCGCATGCGTCACGTTCATTCCGTGCGAGGCGCCGGCAATCGAGCGCTTGTCGACGTGCCCGATCCAGCCGGCCAGGGTGGCGACGTTATCGCGGTAGTTGCGCGGGCTGCGTTCGCCCTCGATCAGCAGGACAGGGCAGCGCAGGGCGGCCGCCGCGGCGCGCGTATAGGCGGGCAGGGGATCGCGGAACTGCTTCGGCAGGGTGGCCGCGTTGGCGGTGGCCATGGTGCGGAAGCTGGCCGGGCTCTTGCGCCAGATGCCGGGCATGCTGACCGAGTCGACGAACAGCTCCAGGCCGGCCTCGATCGCGCCGCTCTGAATCAGTCCGGCCACTTGCGCGCGCAGCGCCACGGTCGCGGGCGGCAATGCGGCTTCTTCATTGCCATCGGCCTGCAGCGGCCCGCCGGGATCGGCCAGCGTCAGTGTCTTCACCAGCACCGGATGCGTCTGCGCCAGCTGGAAGGCAACGCAGGCGCCGCGCGAGTGGCCGACCAGGTGCACCGGCGCGAGGTCCATGGCGACGATGAATTCGGCGAGTTCCGCGACGTGCGTCGCCACGCTGAAGACGCTGTCCGCATTGTCCTCGCCGAGCGGCCAGTAATGACTGAGACTGAGCGAGACGCACTGGAACTCGTTCGACAGCACCGCCGTCTGGCGGTCCCAATAGCGGTAGTCGCACAGCGAGCCGTGGACGAACAACAGGCGTTCGCCGGCGCCGGAGGTCGCATACGGAAGGCGCGTGCCCGAGGCTAGCGTGGCAAAGCCCGGTTCGGGGACGGCGAAATGGCGGGGGTCGGTGACTGCGTTCATGGGTGGGCTCCTTGGGCACTACTATGCACCATGGCGTGACCTAAGAAAATCGCATAATATTGATCGTATCTATTCGATTATCTGATACTTACGCGATGAAGGCTCTTGACCTGGACGTGCTGGCGATGATCGTGGCGGTGGCCGATACCGGCAACATCAGCCGCGCGGCGGAGGTCGTGCATCGCTCGCAGTCGGCCGTGAGCATGCAGATCAAGACGCTCGAATCCGCGCTCGGCAAGCCGCTCTTCGTGCGCAAGCCGAGGAGCGTCACGCCGACCCAGGACGGTGAAGTCCTGCTGATGTACGCCCGCCGCATGCTGGCGCTGCGCGACGAGGCCTGGGCGGCGGTGGTGCGGCCCGACGTCACCGGCCGCGTCGTCATCGGCGTTCCGGACGATTATGCGTCCTCGCTGCTGCCCTCGATTCTCAAGAAGTTTTCCGCGACCTATCCGAAAGTGGAGATCCAGGTGGTCGGGCTGCCCAGCGTGGCGCTGGCGCCGATGGTCAAGGACGGAAGCGTCGACCTGGCTTGCGCCACCCGCGTAAAAGGCCTGGCGGGCGAATTCGTCCGCTTCGAGCCGATGGTGTGGGCGGCGTCGCCCGACGCCCCCGAGCTCTGGCGCGAGCGGCCCTTGCCGATTGCTGTTTTCCTGCCCGGCAGCGTGGCGCGCGAAAACGCGATCCGCAGCCTCGAGCGCGCGAAGATCCCTTACCGCACCTCCTACGAAAGTCCGAGCCTGATGGGGCTGCTCAGCATGGTCGAAGCGGGACTGGCCGTGGCGCCGCTGGCGCGCTGCGCCGTGCCGGAGCGTTTCAGCCTGCTCGGGCAGGCGCAGGGCTTGCCGGAAATCGATCCGCTCGAGATGATCCTGGCGCGCAGCAGCAAGTCGCGGCGGCCGCCGTGCGATTTTTTGGCCGAGAAGATCATGGCGGAATTGCGGCGTTAGGATTCCGGTTGCGTCGAATGTCGATCAAACGCGCGGACGATGCATCCGGAACAGCTGCTCCGGCCCGACCGTAAAATAATCCGCCGGCCCGCCGCCGCGCAGGATATGGCCGGCAGCGGCGGTGTCGTAGATGCCGCCCGTGAGCAGCGCGCGCGCGATGTGCACGCCCACCACCTCGCCCAGCACCAGCCAGGTCGCCACGGCATCGCCGTTCGCGCCCTGCAGCTGGACCACCTGGGTCACCTTGCACTCGAAAGAGACCGGACTTTCGGCCACGCGTGGCGGCCCGACGAGGCGCGACGGGACAGCCGTCAGTCCCGCCAGCGCGAACTCGTCGACCTCCGGCGGCACCGCCGCGCAGCTGGCGTTCATCGCCTCCGCCAGCGACCTGGTCGCCAGGTTCCAGACGAATTCCCCCGTCTCCTGCACGTTGCGCAGCGTGTCCTTGGCTCCGATGCTGGCAAAGCCGACGATCGGCGGGACATAGTTGAACGCGTTGAAAAAACTGTAGGGGGCCAGATTGCGTATGCCGTCCTGGCTGACCGAGGAAATCCAGCCGATCGGACGCGGCCCGACGATGGCGTTGAAAGGATCGTGCGGCAGGCCGTGGCCGTTGCGCGGTTCGTAGAAATGGGTGGGCATTGGGCGTAAGGTGGCGGTTGCAAAGCGTCAGGATAGCAGCCCGGCCGCGCCGGGGCCGCCCGAGCGGGGCGACGGAGGCGTTATAATAAGCTCATCATTTTCGTGAGCGATCCAACCCCATGCACTACGCCCTCGCTCCCCGCACCTTCCTCTTCAGCCATTATTTCGCGACCGGCCTGCGGATTGCCACCGGCATCATCGGCCTGACCTTCCTCACCTATTTTCTCGCCGACCTGCCGACCGCGGTCGCCGTGGCCATGGGCGCCCTGTGCACCAGCCTGATGGACATGCCGAGTCCCTTGCGCCACAAGTTCAACGAGATGCTGGCGGGCGTGCTGCTGTGCTCCGCGGTGGCGCTGCTGGTCAGCCTCAGTTCGCAGCTGGAGTGGCTGCTGCTGACCGTGATCGTGCTGGTGTCCTTCCTGGCCAGCATGATGGTGGTCTACGGCAGGAAGGCGATGCCGCTCCAGTTCGCCGCGCTGTTCGTCATGATGCTCTCGAGCGAAGCCCCGAGCACACCGCTGCAGGCGCTGCGCCATGGCGCGCTGTTCTTCGCCGGCGGCGCCGGCTACATGGCGTATGCGATGGTCGTCGTCTGGCGCTTGCGGCGCCGCCTCAAGCAGCAGGTGCTGGCCGAGGCCTTGTACGAACTGGCGGTCTACACCAGCATCAAGGCGGGCTGCTACGACATCGACAATGCGCTTCCGGCGCAAATGGAAAAGCTGGTGCGCGAGCAAAGCGTGCTGGCCGAGCGCCAGCAGGCCTCGCGCGACCTCATCCTGCGCGGCAAGCCAAGGGAAGAGGAGGCGATCCTGGTGCAGGTGCACTACGCCATGTTCGACCTGTACGAGGTGGTGCTGGCGACCCATACCGATTACGTCCTGCTGCGCGAGCAGTACGCCGGCGGCGCCATCCTGCCCTTGCTGGGCGACCTGATCGGCAAGGTGGCGCGCGATATCGAGGCCGTGGCGTATGCGATGACGCGCGACCAGCCTTCGCGCCCGACCAGCGATTACGGCGCCGAGCTGGACGCGCTCGAGGAGGTGCTGCGCCAACTGCCCGCGGGCGAAGGCGACCCGGACGACGACGTCGTCGATGCGCAGGCGGCGCTGCGCGCCACCATCAATAAAATCCGCGAGGTGGTCGCGATGATCGCGCGCCTGCACGCGGCGAGCCGGTCGCGCTGGGCTGCGCTGCCGCTGGTGCCGGAGTCGGACCTGACGCCTTTCCTGACCCAGCAGCGCTACAGCATCGGCATCCTGCTGGCGAACCTGCGCTGGAGTTCGCCGATCTTCCGCTTCGCGCTGCGGGTGGCGATGGCGATTTCGGTTGGCCTGGTCTCGAGCCGCTGGCTCCCTTATTCGTCGCATGGCTACTGGACCGCGCTGACCATCGCCGTGATCCTTAAACCCAGTTTTGCCATGACCAGCCAGCGCCGCGCCGACCGCCTGATCGGTACGCTGATCGGCTGCCTGCTGACCGCCGTGATCCTGCATTTCGTGCACGCGCCGGCCTTGCTGATCGGCGTGCTGTTCATCGCGACCGTCCTGGGGCCGACTTTCCTCTCCATCAAATACCGGTATACGGCCGTCGCCGCCAGCGTGCAGGCGCTGCTCCTGATCGGCCTGACGGTGCCGCAGGGCGGCAGCGGCATCAGCGAACGCCTGCTCGACACGCTGCTGGGCACCCTGATCGCCACCTTCTTCAGCTATGTGCTGCCGAGCTGGGAGTACCAGAACCTGCCGCGCCTGGTGGACGCGGTGCTGGACGCCAACCGCAAGTACGTCGATGCGGCGGCCGACCTGCTGTTGCGGCGCACGGGCGACGACGTCCGCTACCGCATCAGCCGCAAGCGCTTCATGGACAGCCTCGCCACGCTCAGCGCGGCGCTCGGGCGCATGCTCGACGAACCGTCGGCCAAGCAGCGCGCGCCGGACGAATTGAACCGCTTCACGGTGCAGAACTACCTGCTGGTGGCGCACATGGCGGCGCTGCGCCTGCTCCTGCAGCGTTACGCCGAGGATATGCCAGGGGCGGAGGTGGAAGCCGCGCTCGAGCGCGCCTTCGCCGAGGTCGGCGCGAGCCTGGGCGCCACGCCGGCAGCCGTGATCGCCGCGCCGGACGGGCAGAGCACCTGGATCGCGCAGTGGCCGGGCTGGGCGCCGTTGCAGCGGCGACTGCGGCTATTGCAGCGCGATGCCGCGCAGGTAGCCAACAGCAGCGCCGCGATCGGCGCCGTCCTGCGGCAGAAATGAGGTCCGGTGTTGCCCGCCGCATGTTTTGGATAGGAGGTCGAGCTGAAACCACGGATAATGGCGGATTATTCGTTCTCAGCATCTCGGAATTCCCCCATGGAAATCAAAGTCAACTTCCTCGACAAACTGCGCCTCGAAGCCAAGTTTGACGACTTCACGGTGATCGCCGACCAGCCGATCCGCTACAAGGGCGATGGTTCGGCCCCCGGCCCCTTCGATTACTTCCTGGCCTCGTCGGCACTGTGCGCGGCGTATTTCGTCAAGCTCTACTGCAACACCCGGAATATCCCGACCGAGCATATCCGCCTCTCGCAAAATAATATCGTCGACCCGGAAAACCGCTATGCCCAGATCTTCAAGATCCAGGTCGAGCTGCCGGCCGATATTTCGGACAAGGACCGCCAGGGCATCCTGCGTTCGATCGAACGCTGCACCGTCAAGAAGGTGGTGCAGGCCGGTCCGGAATTCGTGATCGAGGAGGTCGCGAACCTGGATGCCGACGCCCAGGCCTTGCTGACCTTGCAGCCGGACGCGGACGCGCATACCTACATCCTGGGCAAGGATTTGCCGCTGGAGCAAACCATTGCCAACATGTCGGGGAAGCTGGCCGCGCTCGGCATCAAGATCGAGATCGCTTCGTGGCGCAATATCGTGCCGAATGTGTGGTCGCTGCATATTCGCGATGCCCACTCGCCCATGTGCTTTACGAACGGCAAGGGCGCGACCAAGGAAAGCGCGCTCGCCTCGGCGCTGGGCGAGTATATCGAGCGCCTGAACAACAATCACTTTTACGCCGGCGCATTCTGGGGCGAAGACATCGCCAAGGCGGACTTCGTCCATTATCCGGACGAGCGCTGGTTCAAGCCGGGCAAGCGCGATGCGCTGCCCGCCGGGATCCTCGACGACGTCACCCGCGGCATTTACGATCCCGACGGCGAATTGCGCGGCTCGCACCTGGTCGACACCAATTCCGGCAATGCGCAGCGCGGCATCGTCGCGCTGCCTTTCGTGCGCCATTCGGATGGCGAGACCGTCTATTTCCCGTCCAACCTGGTCGAAAACCTCTACGCCAGCAATGGCATGAGCGCCGGGAATACCCTGGCCGAAGCGCAGGTGCAATGCCTGTCCGAGATTTTCGAGCGCGCCGTCAAGCGCGAAATCCTGGAAAGCGAAATGGCCTTGCCCGACGTGCCCCAGGAAGTATTGGCGAAATATCCCGGCATCCTGGCCGGGATTGCGGCACTGGAAGAGCAGGGCTTTCCGGTCCTCGTGAAAGATGCGTCGCTGGGCGGCTTGTATCCGGTCATGTGCGTCACCCTGATGAATCCGCGCACCGGCGGCGTCTTTGCTTCCTTCGGCGCGCATCCGAGTTTCGAGGTGGCGCTGGAACGCAGCCTGACGGAATTGCTGCAGGGGCGCAGTTTCGAAGGCCTGAACGATCTGCCGCAACCGACGTTTGCCAGCGAAGCCGTGAAGGAGCCGTATAACTTCGTCGAGCACTTCATCGATTCCAGCGGCGTGGTGTCGTGGCGCTTCTTCAGCGCCAAGGCGGATGTCGATTTCGTCGAATGGGACTTTTCCGGCCATGGCGAGAATTCGAATGCGCAAGAAGCCGCGACCCTGCTCGGCATTCTCGACGACATGGGCAAGGAAGTCTATACGGCCGTGTACGACCAGCTTGGCGCCATCGCCTGCCGCATCCTGGTGCCGGGTTATTCGGAAATCTATCCGGTCGAAGACCTGGTCTGGGATAACACCAACAAGTCCTTGCTGTTCCGCGAAGACATCCTGAACCTGCACCGCCTGGACGACGACCAGCTGGAAGCCCTGCTCGAGCGCCTGGAAAACAATGAGCTCGACGAATACTCCGACATTGCCAGCCTGATCGGCATCGAGTTCGACGAGAACACGGACTGGGGCCAGTTGACCGTGCTCGAATTGCGCCTGCTGATCAACCTCGCCCTGAACGAATTCGAGGAAGCGCACGAGCTGGTAGGGGCTTTCCTGCAGTACAACGACAACAGCGTCGAGCGCAAACTGTTCTACCAGGCGATGAACGTGGTGCTGGAGGTCGAGCTCGACGACGAACTGGAGCTCGACGATTTCATCGTCAATTTCCGCCGCATGTATGGCGACGCCCGGATGGATGCGGTACTGGGCTCGCTCGACGGCAGCGTGCGCTTTCATGGCCTGACGCCGACCAGCATGAAACTGGAGGGGCTGGACCGGCATCACCGGCTGATCGACAGTTACCGCAAGCTGCACACGGCGCGCGCCAAGGCGGCCATGGCGTCGGGCGACCAGGTGAGGAAGGCCTAGTCCCGTCGCGGCCACGCGTTCGTCGCGCGTGGCCGACCGTCCTGCAAAAACCTCGTCGCCATGCGCATGCGCCGGGTCGCACACGGTGCAGCCTGGTTCAACCCGCGGTCGCGCTGTACCTGTGCTCGAACTCCGCCATCGGCAGCGGGCGCCCCAGCAGGAAACCCTGCATCGACGAGCAGCCGCCCGCGATCAGGAAAACGCGCTGGGCTTCCTGCTCGACGCCCTCGGCCACGATCTCGAGCTCGAGCTTGTTGGCCAGCGCGATGATCGCCTCGACGATCGATGCCGAGCCCGGGTCGATGCCGATATCGTGCACGAAGGAGCGGTCGATCTTCAGGGCGGAGAGCGGGAAGCGCTTGAGATAGGCCAGCGACGAATAGCCGGTGCCGAAATCGTCGAGCGAAAAGCACACGCCCTGCGCGCAGATCTCCTGCATGCGATGGGTAATCTCCTGCATGTCTTCGGCGAACACGCTTTCGGTCAGTTCCAGGCACAGCCGGCCCG
>Ga0213835_101623_pt1 | contig 12973 bp, 8 predicted proteins | sample SWPATP01_FD_160576 | JGI IMG/M metagenome (GOLD analysis project Ga0213835, IMG submission 160576) | Coastal seawater microbial communities from Marineland, Florida, United States - SWPA TP0 #1 | ecosystem: Environmental > Aquatic > Marine > Coastal | place: USA: Florida | collected 2016-08-05
CGGGGCGCTTGCGCATCTCGGTGCAGGATACCGGCATGGGCCTGCGTCCCGAGCAGGTCGAGGGCCTGTTCCAGCCCTTCAACCGCCTGGGCCAGGAAGCGGGCGCCCAGGAAGGCACGGGCATCGGCCTGGTGGTCACGCGCCGCCTGGTCGAGCTGATGAACGGCGCCATCGACGTCACCAGCAGCCCCGGCGTGGGCAGCGTGTTTACGATCGAACTGGGCACCACGGCGCCCTTGCTGTCCCAGGCCGAGCGCGAAGCGCCGCCGGACGCGGCGCTTGTACAGGCGGGCGACGGCGCGCCGCGCCTGCTGCTCTACGTCGAGGACAACCCGGCCAACCTGAAGCTGGTCGAAGAGATCGTGCGCTTTCGCAGCGACCTGCGCCTGATGGCCGCCGGCGACGGCCCGCGCGGCCTGGCGCTGGCGCGCGCGCACCATCCCGACGTGATCCTGATGGACCTGAACCTGCCCGGCATGAGCGGGCTGGAAGTGCTGGCGCAGCTCCAGCGCGAGGCGGGCCTGCGCGAGATTCCCGTCATCGCGCTGACGGCCAACGCGATGCCCCACGATATCGAGCGCGGCATCGCGGCCGGCTTCTTCCGCTATCTCACCAAACCGATCGACATCGACAGGTTCAACGAGGCGATCGACTTCACGCTGGCGCAACTGCGCGCGCGCAAGGGAGCCGTCTCATGATCACGCAGGCCCAGGTACGCCGTGCCCAGGTGCTGGTGGTGGACGACCAGCCGGTCAACGTGCAGCTGCTCGAATTCCTCTTGAAAACCACCGGCTACGAGAACGTGCACAGCACGACCGACCCGCGCCAGGTGGTGTCGCTGCATTTGAAATACCGCTTCGACCTGATCATCCTCGACCTGCACATGCCGCACATGGACGGCTTCCAGGTGATGGAGGCGTTGAAGCCGCTGGAAAGCGAATCCTGGCTGCCGGTGCTGGTGGTGACGGCCGAACCGGACAAGAAACTGGCCGCGCTGGAGGCGGGCGCGCGCGATTTCATCGGCAAGCCGCTCGACACGGTCGAGGTCATGACGCGCATCCGCAACCTGCTCGAAGTGCGCCTGATGCACCGCGAATCGCGCGAATACGGCGAGCTGCTGGAGCGCACCGTGCGCGAGCGCACCGCGGCGCTGGGGCGCTTCAGGAGCGCCATGGACGCCACCACCGACGGCATCTTCCTGATCGACGCGGCCAGCCTGTCGCTGGTGGATGTGAGCGACGGCGCCTGCCGCATGCTCGGCTTTTCGCGCGAGGCGCTGCTGCGCATCGACCCGGTGGCGCTCGGCCTGACCACGGCGGTGCAGCTGGAACGGCACCTGGCGACGAACGGCGCGGCCCACGAAGCCGACATCGCCGAGACCCAGCTGCTGCGCGCCGGCGGCGAAGGCGAGGTGCCGGTCGAGATCAGCTGGCAGTGGCAGGACGCCGGCACCAGCAAGCTGCTGATCGCGGTGGCGCGCGACATCAGCGAACGCCTGCAGGCGCAGCAGCACCTGAAACACCTGGCCAGCTTCGATGCGCTCACGGGCCTGCCGAACCGCACCCTGTTCTTCCAGAACCTGCGCGAGTCGATCGAGCTGGCGCAAGACAAGGCCTGGCGCGTGGCGGTGCTGTTCATCACGCTGGACCGCTTCAAGATCGTCAACGATTCGCTCGGGCCGGCGCTGGGCGACGAGCTGCTGCGCCAGTTCAGCGACCGCCTGGTGCGGGTGCGCGGACAGCGCGGTGCGGTCGGGCGCCTCGGCGGCGACGAATTCGCCGTCGTCCTGTCCATGACGCGCGAGCAGCAGGACGAGGCGGCGCACCTGGCCAACGAGATCCGCGAAGCGCTGCGCGCGCCCTTCGACCTGCACGGCCAGCAGGCCGGCATGACCGCCAGCATCGGCATCGCCATGTACCCGGACGACGCGGTCGACCCGGACACGCTGGTGAAATATGCCGATACGGCCATGGTGCGCGCCAAGGAAGCGGGGCGCGACGGCTACCGCTTCTTCACGGCCGGCATGAACGTGCAGGTGCTGGCCCGGCTCGACCTCGAAGTGGCCCTGCGCGGCTCGAGGGCAACCAGTTCGTGCTGCACTACCAGCCCAAGCTCGACCTGTCGACCGGGCGCGTGTGCGGGGTCGAGGCGCTGCTGCGCTGGAACCGGCCCGGGCACGGCCTGGTGTATCCGGCCGAATTCGTGCCGGTGCTGGAAGAAACCGGGATGGTGGTGCGCATCGGCGACTGGATCGTCGACGAGGTCTGCCGCCAGATCGCCGCCTGGCATGCGCAGGGCGTGCGCGACGTGCGGGTGGCGATCAACGTGTCGAGCCGCCAGTTCGTCGAGGGCGACCTGGAGGGCGTGGTGCGCGCCGCGATCGAACGCCACGCCGTCGAGCCCGGGATGCTGGAGCTGGAACTGACCGAAAGCGCGCTGATGACGAACGCCGAGCGCACCATCGAGGTGCTCGAGCGGCTCAAGCAGCGCGGCATCCGGATCGCGATCGACGACTTCGGCACCGGCTATTCGAGCCTGGCCTACCTGAAGCGCTTCCCGATCGACAAGCTCAAGATCGACATCGCCTTCGTGCGCGACATCGTCACCAGCCCGGACGACGCCGCCATCGCACTGGCCATCATCAGCATGGCGCACAGCCTGCACATGCAGGTGGTCGCGGAGGGCGTCGAGACGCGCGCCCAGATGGCGTATTTGCGGCGCCACCGCTGCGACGAGATCCAGGGCTTCCACTTTGCGCGTGCGCTGCCGGCCGACCAGCTGGCCCGCCTGGTGCGCGAGAACCGTGAGACGCCGAACCGGACGACGCTCGACGACAGCAATGTCCAGACCATCCTGGTGGTGGACGCCGACGCCGACACCCTCGGCGCGCTGCACCGCCTGCTAAGGCGCGACAACTACCGCGTGCTGACCGCCGCCACGCCGAACGAGGCCTTCGAATTGCTGGCGCTGTACCGGGTGCAGGTAGTGATGTGCGACCAGCGCTTGCCGGCCATCAGCGGCACCGAATTCCTGAGTAAAGTGAAGGAAATGTACCCGGACACGATGCGGATCATTTTGTCCGGCCCCACCGGCGTGCAGACCGTGCTCGACTCGATCAACCGCGGCGCGATCTACAAGTTTTATACCAAGCCGTGGATTGATGCCGAATTGCGCGACAACGTGCGGCTGGCGTTCCGCCATTACTGGATGGAGCACGGGCCCTACGATGACCGCAAGGTGGAGCGGACGGGGTAACGCCCGCACAGCGCTCACTCCCCGCTGAAGTGATCCCAGCCCTGCACATCCATCTGCAACGCCTTGCCCGCACCATCGACCAGCCTCAAGCCCGGCGCGGCGTCGATGCTGCCGACGCGCGTCACCGGCGTTCCGGCGGATCCCGCCGCCGCGATCACCGCCGCGCGCTCGGATGCCGGCGCCGTGAAGCACAGCTCGTAGTCGTCGCCGCCGGCCAGGGTGAAGCGGCGCCGCAGCGCGAGCGCCTGCTGCGCCAGGGCCGGGCCGGCCGGCAAGGCGTCCACGTCGAGCGTGGCGCCGACCTTCGAGGCGTCCAGGATGTGCTGCAAGTCGCCGACCAGCCCGTCCGAGATGTCGAGCGCCGCGTGGGCGAGCGGGCGCGCGGCGAGTGCGCGGCCGAGTTCGACGCGCGGGGTCGGCAGGTGCATGCGCGGCGCGGCCAGGGCCAGGGCCTCGGGGGCGAGCGCGATTTCCTTCCAGTAGCCGGCCAGCGCCAGGCGCGCGTCGCCCAGCGTGCCCGAGATCCAGATATCGTGTCCGGCGCGCGCGGCATCGCGCCGCAGCGCGTGGCCGGGGGCGATCTCGCCGAACACGGTGATGCAGATCGCGAGCGGCCCGCGCGTCGTGTCGCCGCCGACCAGCTCGCAGTCGTGCAGGTCGGCCAGGGCGAACATCCCGTTCGAGAACGCGTCGAGCCAGTCGGGGTCGGCCCCGGGCAGCGACAGGGCGAGCGTGAAGCCGACCGGCTTCGCCCCCATCGCCGCCAGGTCGGACAGGTTCACGGCCAGGCTTTTATGGCCCAGCATGCGGGCGTCGGCGCCGGCGAAGAAATGGCGGCCCTCGATCAGGAGGTCGGTCGACACCGCCGTCTGCAGGCCGGGCGTGGGCGCGAGCAGGGCGCAATCGTCGCCGATGCCGAGGACGGCGTGGCCGCTGCGGGCGCGGCGGAAGTATTGTTTGATGAGGTCGAATTCGGAAAGCATGGCCAATTCTACCGTCGGCAGAGCCCGCGCGTGGCAAGTCGGACTGTATTAGCTTTGCTTCTGAAGCCAACCTTCACATCAGCAAATCCGATGAAACGGCCGGTGGTGGAAAATACGTAGCCGGCCGCAATAGCCACTCTGATAAAATTGGAGGTTCCCCTCTAAGTCCAGGAAGGCTGCAATAGCATGGATTCGTCCTCCGATAAAAAAGAAGAATTACGCCAACAACTGCGTGCTGCAGCGCTCGAATATCACCAGTTTCCCCGTCCGGGCAAGATCAGCGTCACGCCGATCAAGGGTCTGCTGAACCAGCGCGACCTGGCGCTGGCGTATTCGCCGGGCGTCGCGGCGCCTTGCGAAGAAATCGTCAAGGATCCGGCCGCATCGTATAAATACACCTCGCGCGGCAACCTGGTGGCCGTGATCTCGAACGGCACCGCCGTGCTGGGTCTGGGCAACATCGGCCCGCTGGCGTCCAAGCCGGTGATGGAAGGCAAGGGCGTGCTGTTTAAAAAGTTCGCCGCGATCGACGTCTTCGACATCGAGATCGCCGAGAACGACCCCGATAAGCTGGTCGACATCATCGCCTCGCTGGAGCCGACCTTCGGCGGCGTGAACCTGGAAGACATCAAGGCGCCCGAGTGCTTCTACATCGAGCGCAAGCTGCGCGAGCGGATGAAGATCCCGGTCTTCCACGACGACCAGCACGGCACCGCGATCATCGTCGGCGCCGCCATCCTGAACGGCCTGAAGGTCGTCAACAAGGACATCAAGCACTGCAAGCTGGTCGTTTCCGGCGCCGGCGCCGCGGCCCTGGCCTGCCTCGACCTGATCGTCGACCTCGGCTTCCCGCTCGAGAACATTTTTGTGACCGACCTGGCCGGCGTGGTCTATAAAGGCCGCGTCGAATTGATGGACCCGGACAAGGAACGCTTCGCCCAGGACACGGCGCACCGCACCCTGACCGACATCATGCCGGACGCCGACATCTTCCTCGGCCTGTCGGCCGGCGGCGTGCTCAAGCCGGAGATGGTCGCCAAGATGGCCGCGAACCCGATCATCCTGGCGCTGGCCAACCCGAATCCGGAAATCCTGCCGGAAGACGCGAAAGCGGTGCGCGACGACGTCATCATCGCCACCGGCCGTTCGGACTATCCGAACCAGGTCAACAACGTGCTGTGCTTCCCGTACATCTTCCGCGGCGCCCTCGATTGCGGCGCGACGACGATCACGCGCGAAATGGAAATCGCGGTGGTGCACGCGATCGCCGACCTGGCCCATGCCGAGCAATCGGACGTGGTCGCGACCACCTACGGCATCAACAACCTGTCCTTCGGCCCGGAATACCTGATCCCGATGCCGTTCGACCCGCGTTTGCTGACCCACATCGCGCCGGCGGTGGCGAAGGCGGCGATGGAAGGCGGCGTCGCCGCGCGTCCGATCGCGGACCTGGAAGCCTACGCCGAAAGCCTGCAGCAGATCGTCTACCGCAGCGGCTCGTTCATGAAGCCGATGTTCCAGGTCGCCAAGGCCACCCCGCCCGAACTCAAGCGCATCGTCTACGCCGAAGGCGAGGACGAGCGCGTCCTGCGCGCGGTGCAGGTGGTGGTCGACGAGAAGCTGGCGCGCCCGATCCTGGTCGGCCGTCCCGCCGTGCTCGAGCAGCGCATCGAGAAATTCGGCCTGCGCCTGAAACTGGGCGTGCATTTCGACGTCATCAACCCCGATTTCGACGAGCGTTACCGCGACTACTGGCAGACCTACCACCAGATGGTCATGCGCAAGGGCGTGACGGTGGACATGGCCAAGCTGGCCATGCGCCGCCGCCATACCCTGATCGGCGCGATGATGATCCACAAGGGCGACGCCGACGGCATGATCTGCGGCACCTACGGCACCACCTGGACCCACCTCGACTTCATCGACAAGGTGCTGGGCCGGCGCGCCGGCACCAAGGTGTATGCGGCGATGAACTTCGTGATCACCGAGGAACGCCAGATCGCGATGGTCGACACCCACGTCAACGACAACCCGAACGCCGAGGAACTGGCCGAGATCACGATCATGGCGGCCGAGGAACTCGAACGCTTCGGCATCGCCCCGCGCGTGGCCTTGCTGTCGCATTCGAATTTCGGCACCTCCGACAGCGAGTCGGCGCAGAAGATGCGCGCCACGCTGGCGCTGGTGCGGGAGAAGGCGCCGAACCTGGAGATCGACGGCGAGATGCACGGCGACGTGGCGCTCGATTCGAAGCTGCGGGCCAAGTTGATGCCGCAGTCGACGCTCAAGGGCGACGCCAACCTGGTGGTGATGCCGAACATCGATTCGGCCAACATCGCCTACAACCTGGTCAAGACGGCGGCCGGCAACGGCATCGCGATCGGCCCGGTGCTGCTCGGCTGCGCCAAGCCGGTGCACATTCTGACGCCGTCGGCGACGGTGCGCCGCATCGTCAACATGACGGCGCTGTGCGTGGTCGATGCGGTGTCGAACCGCTAAAGCACCCAGCCGCAGGGGATGGTCATGCGCTCTTAGGCAGCGCCGGCGGCCGGAAGTTCGGGCGGCCTGACCCACCCTTGCGGAGGACGAACAGGCGAGCGTGCTCGCCTGTTTTTTTTGGCCGGGACAAGTAACAATCCGTAAGCATTTCTGCATGAGCGTGTCGTTTTGACTAGGATGACGTTGCCGGATTGCGGCCTGCCGTCGCTCGTCCCGGGCGCATAGGGCGCAATCGCGTCTGTTACAATTAACAGTTGCCAGGAACGTATTCGCGGCACCAGCCACCTACCTGGATTTACACATCATGCAAAAAACGACAAAAAGAGCCGTTATCACGGGTATGACTGGTCAGGACGGTGCCTATCTCGCGCAGTTGCTGCTCGAGAAGGGCTACCACGTCACCGGCACCTTCCGCCGTGCCAGTTCCACCAACTTCTGGCGTATCGAAGAACTCGGCATTCAGGACCATCCGAACCTGTCGCTGGTCGAATACGACCTGACCGACCTGGCGTCGAGCCTGCGCCTGATCCAGAACGCCGCGCCGGACGAAGTCTATAACCTCGCCGCGCAAAGTTTCGTCGGCGTGTCCTTCGACCAGCCGCTCGCCACCGCCTCGATCACCGGCCTGGGCGCCGTCAACCTGCTCGAGGCCATCCGCCTGATCAACCCGAAGATCCGCTTCTACCAGGCGTCGACCTCGGAAATGTTCGGCAAGGTGCAGGCCATCCCGCAGGTCGAGGACACCCCGTTCTACCCGCGCAGCCCGTATGGCGTGGCCAAGCTGTACGCGCACTGGATGACGATCAATTACCGCGAGAGCTATGGCATCTTCGGCGCTTCCGGCATCCTGTTCAACCACGAGTCGCCGCTGCGCGGGCGCGAGTTCGTCACCCGCAAGATCACCGATTCGGTCGCCAAGATCGTCCTGAACAAGCTCGATGTGCTCGAACTGGGCAATCTCGACGCCCGGCGCGACTGGGGCTATGCCAAGGAATACGTCGAAGGCATGTGGCGCATGCTGCAGGCCGACCAGCCCGACACCTTCGTGCTGGCGACCAACCGCACCGAAACCGTGCGCGACTTCGTCACGATGGCCTTCAAGGCCGTCGATATCGGGATCGTCTGGAGCGGCAGCGGCGAGGACGAAACCGGCAAGTGCGCCAGGACCGGCCGCACGCTGGTGCGTATCTCGCCGAAGTTTTACCGTCCGGCCGAAGTCGAACTCCTGATCGGCGATCCGGCCAAGGCGAAGCGCGAGCTGGGCTGGGAGCCGACGACGACGCTGGAAGAACTCTGCCAGATGATGGTCAAGGCCGACCTGCGCCGCAACGAACAGGGTTTTTCGTTCTGACATGAGCGCCGCGATCCACGACCCGCAGCCCGAGGCCGGCGCCCGCGAAGGCGCGGGCAAGCGCGCCCTGGTCACCGGGCTGCGCGGCTTCACCGGGGCTTACGTGGCGCGCGAACTGGCCGCGGCGGGCTACCGGGTGTTCGGCACCGCGATGCCGGGCGCTACGATCGGCGCCGACGTCTTCGCGGTCGACCTGTGCGACCGCGCGGCCGTCGCCGCCATGGTCGAGCAGGTGCAGCCGGACGTGGTGGTGCACCTGGCGGGCATCGCCTTCGTCGCGCACAGCGACGTCGAGCAGATCTACCGCGTCAATGTGATCGGCACGCGCAACTTGCTGGAAGCATTGGCTGCGGCCCCGCACCGGGCCTCGGCCGTGCTGCTGGCGTCGTCGGCGAATATCTACGGCAACGCCGACGTCCCCGTCATCGGCGAGGACGTGGCGCCGGCGCCGGCCAACGATTACGCCGTCAGCAAGCTGGCGATGGAGTACATGGCGCGCCTGTGGATGGACAAGCTGCCGATCGTGATCGTGCGTCCGTTTAACTATACCGGCCGCGGCCAGGGCGAGCAGTTCCTGCTGCCGAAGATCGTGGCGCATTTCAAGCGCCGCGCGCCCCGCATCGAACTGGGCAACCTGGCGATCGCACGCGATTTTTCCGACGTGCGCATGGTGGCGCGCAGCTACCGCCGCTTGCTGGCGGCCGCCCCGGCCGGCGAGGTGTTCAACGTTTGTTCCGGGCGCAGCAATGCGCTGGCCGAGGTGATCGACCTGTGCGCCGAGATCGCAGGCTACCGCATCGAGGTGCAGGTCAATCCCGCATTCGTGCGCGCCAACGACGTGTTGACCCTGTCGGGCAGCAATGAAAAACTGGTCCGGGTGATCGGGCCGCTCGATCCACCTGGTCTGATGGATACCTTGCGCTGGATGGCCGAGGACACGCCCTCGACTGGTTAGCCCTCGACGGGCTGGCCTTGGACGGTTGCTTCCTTGCCTGCGGGCCTCTTTTTTTTCCGATCGTACCTATGCGCGTTCTTCATTTCTACAAGACCTATTACCCCGACAGCGTCGGCGGCATCGAGCAGGTCATCCGCCAGATGTGCGTGGGCACCGGCCGCCTCGGCGTGACCAACACGGTGCTGTCGCTCTCGCGCGAAAAGAACCTGGTGCCGATCGCCCTCGAGGGCCACACCGTGCACCGGGTGCCGCTCGATTTCGAATTCCTCTCGAACACCTTCTCGCTGGCGTCCGTGGGCGCGCTGTCGCGCCTGGCGCGCGAGGCCGACGTCGTGCATTACCACTTCCCGTGGCCGTTCATGGACATGGCCCACTTCATCGCGCGCGTCAACAAGCCGACCGTGGTCACCTACCACTCCGACATCGTGCGCCAGAAAAAGCTGCTGCGCCTGTACAAGCCCTTGAAACAGCGTTTCCTGCGCAGCGTCGACGCCATCGTCGCGACCTCGCCGAACTACATGGAATCGTCCGAGGTGCTGGCGCGCTACCGCGACAAGACGCGCATCATCACCTATGGTCTCGACCGCAGCACCTATCCGCAGCCCGGTCCCGCGCTGCTGGCCTACTGGCGCCAGCGGGTCGGGCCGAAGTTCTTCCTGTTCGTCGGCGTGCTGCGCTATTACAAGGGCCTGCACGTGCTGCTCGACGCCGTCGCGGGAACCGGTTACCCGGTCGTGATCGTCGGCGCCGGTCCGGAAGAAGAAGCGCTCAAGGCCCAGGCCCTGCGCCTGGGCCTGACCAACGTGATCTTTGTCGGCGCCGTCGGCGAGGAAGACAAGGTCGCCTTGCTCACCCTGTGCTATGCCTTGCCGTTTCCCTCGCACCTGCGTTCGGAAGCCTTCGGCATTTCGCTGCTGGAAGGGGCGATGTACGGCAAGCCATTGATCTCGTGCGAGATCGGCAGCGGCACCACGTTTATCAACATCGATGGCGAGACCGGCCTGGTGACGCCGCCGGACGACGCCCAGGCGCTGCGCGCGGCCATGCGTACGCTGTGGGACAACCCGGCGATGGCGCGCGAGATGGGCGTGCGCGCCGCGGCCCGCTTCGAAGCCATCTTTACGGCCGAAAAAATGGCGGCCAATTATGCCGCCCTGTACCGCGAAGTGGCGGCGCGCCGCGACCCCGGCAGCGCAGTCGCCGTGGAGCCCACGGTCTGGCAGACGGGGACGCGGGACTAAGCGGCGACGGCTGGCGCCGGCGCTTCGGCCCAGCGCTCGCGCACGGTGCGAATCGCCGGCAGCTGGGCGACGAACAGGTCGATCAGCGCCGGGTCGAAGTGCTTGCCCTTTTGCTGCACCATGTGCTCGATCGCTTCGGCTTCGCTCCAGGCGCGTTTATACGGACGGATCGAGGTCAGCGCATCGAACACGTCGGCAATGGCCACGATGCGCCCGGTGAGCGGGATCGCATCGCCGGCCAGGCCGTTCGGATAGCCGCTGCCGTCGTATTTCTCGTGGTGGGTGAGGGCGATCTCGCGCGCCAGCGCCAGCATCCCGTCGCCATGCTCGCCGATGATCTCGGCGCCGATCGCCGCATGGCTCTGCATCACCTTCCATTCGTCGGCGTCCAGCGGGCCGGCCTTTTGCAGGATGCGGTCGGGGATGCCGATCTTGCCGACGTCGTGCATCGGCGCCGCATGCAATAAATCGTCCGCTTCCTGCTCGCTCATGCCGGCCGCCAGGCCCAGGATCTTCGAAAAATGGCTCATGCGGATCACGTGCAGGCCGGTCTCGTTGTCCTTGTATTCGGCGGCCAGGCCGAGCCGCTGGACGATCGCCAGGCGCGAGGCTTTCAGTTCTTCCATCCGCACCAGCGACAGGTGGGTGCGCACCCGTGCGCGCACCACCGGCGGGCTGACCGGCTTGGTGATGTAGTCGACCGCGCCGGCCTCGAACCCTTCCAGCTCGTCGGCCGTGTCCGACAGGGCGGTCACGAAAACCACCGGAATCGGCGCCGTCAGCGGATTGGCTTTCAGCGCCGCGCAGACTTCGTAGCCGCTCATCCCCGGCATCATCACATCGAGCAGCACCAGGTCGGGGCGCTCCTTGTTCGCCAGTTCGAGCGCGCGCGCGCCGTCTTTCGCGAACAGCAGGCGGTAGTGGTCCTGCAAAATCTGGCGCAGCAGCTGCAGGTTGCTCGCTTCGTCATCGACCGCCAGGATCAGCGGCTTGTTGCTGGTAATGCTCATTACGTCGTTTCCTCGGGCATGGAGTCGTCATGTTCGTCCAGCGCGGCGAGCGCGGCATCGAGCTGCTGCTGGGCGAGGTCAAAATCGAAATCGGCCAGCGCGGCCTGTACTTGCGTGACGCGGGCGGCGGCCGGGTGGCCCGTCAATGCCGCAGCCAGGCCCGCCAGGGCGGCGTCGTCGAGCGCGCCGCGCACCAGGGCTTCGCGCAGCAGGCGCCCGGCACGCAGGGCGCGCGCCAGGTCGGCCGTGCCTTGCGCCGCGTCTGGCGCCTGGCCGGCTGCCGGGCGCTCGGCGCGGATGGCGCGGATCGCCGCGGCGTGCGCCGCTTCGGTATTCGCCAGCGCCTCGGGCAGCAGCGCCACGCCGGCCAGCTGCTGGCCCATTTCTCCTTCGGCCAGGTGTTCGAGTTCGGCCAGCGCGTCGGCCAGCAGTTCGAGGCCGATGTTGGCGGCCACGCCGCGCGCCTTGTGCGCCAGCATGCGCAGCGACGGGTAGTCGGCGCTCTCGAGGAAGCCGCGCAGGAACTGCGGCAGCATCGCGTGCTGGCTGTGGAAGTGTTCCAGCGCCTCGCGCCAGGCGTCTTCCTTGCCGCCCCAGCGGTGCACGCCGCCGGTGCGGTTGAGCGCCTGGCGTTCCAGCACCGGCGCGATGTCGTGCGCCGCATTCCCCGCGCCCAGGCCCAGTACGCGGGCGATCTCGTGCGACAGCGTGACCCAGTCGACCGGCTTCGAGGCGAAACCGTCCATGCCGACCTCGAGGCTGGCGCGGCGGTGCTCGGCCAGCACGCTGGCCGTCATCGCGATCACCGGAATGCGCGCGCGGCCCGTGGCCAGTTCCTGCTCGCGGATCCGGCGCGTGGCGGCAAGGCCGTCGAGCACCGGCATCTGGAAGTCCATCAGCACCAGGTCGAATTCCTGGCGCGCGGCCATCTCGACCACGGCGGCGCCGTCGGCGACCCCGGTCAGCGTGTGGCCGCGGCGCGCCAGCAGCAGCTGCAGCAGCTCCAGGTTCTGCGGCACGTCGTCGGCCGCCAGCACGCGCAGCGGCGGCAGGGCGGCGGCGGTCCGCACGCGCGCCTGTTGCGGCGCGAAGCGCGCCACCACCAGCGGCAGCAGCACGTGGAAAGTCGTGCCTTCGCCAATGACGCTCTCGGCCCAGATTTTCCCGCCCATCAGTTCGACCAGTTGCTTGCTGATCGTGGTGCCGAGGCCGGTGCCGCCGAAACGGCGCGTCATCGAGGCATCGGCCTGGGTGAACGGGTCGAAGATCGCCTGCAGGCGCTCGGGGGCGATGCCGATGCCGGTGTCCTTCACGGAAAAATGCAGCATGCCGTCCTGTTGTTCGGCGCTGAGACGGACGGTGCCGGCGGCGGTGAACTTGATCGCGTTGTCGAGCAGGTTAGTAAGAACCTGGCGGATGCGCAGCTCGTCGCCGCGCAGATTGGTCGGCAGGGCCGGGTCGTAATGGATGTCGACCTGCAGGCCCCTGGTGCGGGCGTTGGCCGCCAGCGTCGAGGACAGTTCGTCGATCAGGGACAGCAGGTTGAAATCGTTGATTTCGAGTTCAACCGCGCCTTTTTCCAGCTTGGCGGTGTCGAGGATTTCGTTCAGCAGGCGCAGGAGCGAGCGGCCGTTGCTGCGCACCGTGTCGAGGTGGCGGCGCTGGTCCGGCGCCAGTTC
>Ga0213835_101624_pt1 | contig 12973 bp, 15 predicted proteins | sample SWPATP01_FD_160576 | JGI IMG/M metagenome (GOLD analysis project Ga0213835, IMG submission 160576) | Coastal seawater microbial communities from Marineland, Florida, United States - SWPA TP0 #1 | ecosystem: Environmental > Aquatic > Marine > Coastal | place: USA: Florida | collected 2016-08-05
TTCGCAAAAGCGCGCTTGGTGAACTCTCCGGGATCAGCGGGTCGTAGACCTGATATGGCGGAAAGGGTTCGCAAGAGCGCCGCAACGGATGCCCGACCACCGTGAACGTGGAATTCACAGCAATCCTCGCCGGTAAAGCTGGCAGGGCCGGCGAAAAACGCGACAAGCCCACGATCGAGAATACCGCCGTCTCCGTCGCGCAAGACGGCGAGTGTCATTTGCCGTGGCGCCGGCAGATCACCTGTAAGCCGGCGGATAACGGCGGCGCTTTCCGGCCCAGACAGACGAATGACGGCGACACCTGACGGTAGGCCGCCGCTGGACAGCGCATATATGGTGTCACTCGAACCCATCAATCGCCGCGCCTGCCGGCATGATCATTTTGTTTCGCTTCCGACTCGATCACGCGCAGGCGCGAAAGATTTCGGAATCGAATCGATCAGGTATTCATCGAATCGAAGAAGTCGGAATTCGTCTTGGTCTGCTTCAGCTTGTCGATCAGGAACTCGATCGCATCGGTGGTTCCCATCGGAGCAAGGATGCGGCGCAGAACGAATATCTTCTGGAGGTCCTGGCGCTGGACGAGAAGGTCTTCCTTGCGGGTGCCCGACTTGAGGATGTCCATCGATGGGAAGATGCGCTTGTCGGCGACCTTCCGATCAAGGACGATTTCCGAATTGCCGGTGCCCTTGAACTCTTCGAAAATGACTTCGTCCATGCGGCTGCCGGTATCGATCAGCGCGGTAGCGATGATCGTGAGCGATCCGCCTTCTTCGATGTTGCGCGCTGCGCCAAAGAAGCGCTTCGGGCGCTGCAATGCGTTGGCATCGACACCGCCGGTCAAAACCTTGCCCGAGGAAGGCACGACGGTGTTGTACGCGCGGCCGAGACGGGTGATGGAATCGAGCAGAATGACGACGTCACGGCCGTGCTCGACAAGGCGCTTGGCCTTCTCGATCACCATTTCGGCGACCTGCACGTGACGGACGGCCGGTTCGTCAAAGGTCGAGGACACCACTTCGCCCTTCACCGACCGCTGCATGTCGGTCACTTCTTCGGGTCGTTCGTCGATCAGAAGGACGATCAGATAGGCTTCCGGATGGTTTGTCGCCACCGAATGGGCGATGTTCTGCAGAAGGACTGTCTTACCCGTGCGCGGGGGAGCGACGATCAGACCGCGCTGACCTTTGCCAAGCGGCGCGACCAGGTCGATCACCCGTGCTGAAAGATCCTTGCCGGTCGGGTTTTCCGTTTCCATCTTCAGCCGCGTGTCTGGATAGAGCGGCGTCAGATTGTCGAAATGGATCTTGTGACGGATCTTGTCGGGATCGTCGAAATTGATCGTGTTGACCTTCAAGAGCGCGAAATAGCGCTCGCCTTCCTTGGGGCTGCGGATCGGTCCCTCGACGGTGTCGCCCGTCTTCAGCGAGAAACGCCTGATCTGCGAGGGCGAGATGTAGATATCATCCGGGCCTGGCAGGTAATTGGCGCTGGCCGAACGCAGGAAGCCGAAGCCATCCTGAAGAACTTCGACCACGCCCTCTCCGATGATCTCGATGTCCTGCATCGAAAGCTTCTTGAGGATCGCGAACATGAGCTCCTGCTTGCGCATGATGCTCGCATTCTCGACCTCGAGCGATTCGGCAAAGCCGATCAGATCGGTCGGACTCTTGCTCTTGAGGTCCTGGAGTTTCATTTCCTGCATGATTTGCCCTCTGGGCACGAATGGAATGTGAAGAATTTCGACGGGGCGGGCGCTTACGGCTGCAGCCGGATTGCGGATCAGCGCCTATCGGGAAGGGAAAGACTGTCTATTAGCCTTCCATCCCGCCAAGCGCAAGCAGTTCCGGACAGCTTGGATATCACCAGGGCTTGATCACGACAAGGATCACGATCACGACCATCAGCAGCGCCGGCATTTCATTCATCACCCGCCAGTGGCGGGAAGACTTTGGATCTCGGTCCTCGGCAAAGCGCCGAACACCGGCGGCGAAATAACCATGCAAGCCAGACAGGACCACGACAGCTGCGATCTTGGCGTGCAGCCACCCCCCGGAGAACCCGAATCCCTTCCAGGCCAGCCACAGGCCGAAATACCACGAGACCAGCATCGCCGGCGTCATGATCGCCCGCAACAGGCGCCGTTCCATCACTTTAAAGGTTTCGGCCTGAGGCGAGCCAATACCGGCTTCCGTGTGATACACGAACAGCCGCGGCAGATAGAGCATCGCCGCCATCCAAGAGATCACGGCCATGATGTGCAACGCCTTGGCCCACAGATAGAAACCGTCGGGCAGCACGAAGAATATACCGACCGACAAGGCGGCAACGGCAACCAGAACAATCCGGCGTGTCATCGCCTGATTGCCGCTTTCGGCAACTGCCATGGTCTTCAGCCCCCGCGCGCGGACCGAACCCGCTTCACCATCGCTTCGACATGGGCGATAGGCGCCTCTGGCGTGATCCCATGGCCCAGATTGAAGATCAGCGGCCCGCCGCCCAGACCTTCCAGAATGCGGTCGATGCCCTCTTCCAGCGCCTTGCCGCCGGCAACCAGGCGAAGCGGATCGAGATTGCCCTGGACGGCACCTTGCTTCTGCAGCCGTTGCGCCTGGCGGAGCGGCACTGACCAATCCAAGCCAAGCGCCGTCACCCCGGTCTTTTCGCGGTAGGTGTCGTAGAGCGCACCCGCCCCCTTCGGGAAGCCGATGATGGGAGTGTCGGAATGGACTGCTCGGACCCGTTCGACGATCTTGCGCACCGGACCCACGCAGCAGAATTCAAATGCAGCTTCGTCCAGCACTCCCGACCATGAATCGAAGATCTGCACCGCGTCGGCGCCAGCCTCGATCTGCCTGATCAGATATTCAGCCGAGCGGTCGGCCACGATATCGAGCAGCCGGCCCATTTCGACCGGGTTGCGGAAAGTGGCCAGCCGGGCCGGAGCCTGATCGGGTGTTCCGTGGCCGGCAATCATGTAGGTCGCCACGGTCCAGGGCGCACCGCAAAAACCGAGTAGCGTCGTTTCAGCTGGCAATTCGGCTCTCAATCGCCGCACCGTCTCGTAGACCGGCGCCAGATGCTCGTGGAAGCCGTCGACATTCAACCGGTCGACCTGGTCCATGGGCAATGGCTCCATCACCGGTCCACGTCCTTCTTGGAACTCCAGTTTGCGACCTAGCGCGTGCGGCACGACCAGAATGTCCGAGAAGAGAATGGAGGCGTCAAACCCGAAGCGGCGGATCGGCTGCAGCGTCACTTCCACGGCGAAATCCGGATTGTAGCAAAGATCCAGAAAACTGCCGGCCGTTTTGCGTGTCTCACGGTACTCCGGAAGATAGCGCCCTGCCTGCCGCATTAGCCACATCGGGGGAGGGGTGTGCGTCTTGCCCTTCAGGACTTCAAGAACGATCCGATCAGAGGTCATTCGCAGCCTCTATCCCTTCTTAAAACAAAATAGAGATTCGAAAGAATCGTTATTCTGATTCTTTGAGTCTGTTGGAATCGGTGAGGCCGAGTTGTCCACGCCTCGCCCTCCAATCCCGCTACCTTATTGGGTGTGGATCAAACGGCAAGGCAAAAGACGAATTACGGGGAAAAGAAGAAATAGTCCATTAGAATCAGATATCTAGTCGTCCCGTTCGTCGGTATCCGGTTGATCTCGATTCTCCAGTCAGTGGACATCCCACAGTTCCCAACAGCACCATGACGCTATCCCGCCAAGCCAAATTGTGGACAGATCGCCATCTGATACAGTGCTCCTGGAACAGGCCCCTCCGGAGGCCGCCTTTATGCACACTTGCCCACAGCCTCCGGGATAGAGCCGTGAACAATCAGAGTTTCTTTCATCTGCACCTGATTTCGGACGCCACAGGGGAAACCCTGCTGGCGGCGGGTCGAGCCGCCGCCGCCCAATACAAGGACGCGCGGGCGATCGAACACATCTATCCGCTTATCCGCACCGAGCGGCAATTGATGAAAGTCTTCGAGGATATCGAGGAAGCTCCGGGGATCGTCCTCTACACGATTGTTGACCAGGACCTCGCGCGGCGGATCGACGAGCGCTGCGCCATTCTCGGTCTTCCTTGCGTGTCGGTAATCGAACCTGTGTTAGCTGTCTTCCAATCCTATCTGGGAACACCGGCCGGCCGCCGGGTCGGTGCCCAACATGTTCTGGATGCCGACTATTTCCGTCGGATAGACGCGCTCAACTTCACCATGGAACATGATGACGGACAGTTACCGGAGGACATAGAGGAGGCCGATATCGTGCTGGTCGGCATATCCCGAACCTCCAAGACCCCGACCAGCATCTACCTCGCCAATCGTGGCATCAAGACCGCCAATGTCCCCATCGTTCTAGATGTCCCGATCCCGCCAGAATTGACCACAGCAAAGCGCCCTTTGATCATAGGTCTGCTTGCATCGGCCGAACGGGTCTCCCAGGTCCGGGAAAACCGGATCCTGGGCGCGGGCTATGATGCCGGAGCCTATGTCGACCGGTCGACCATATTGCAGGAACTCACCTATGCGCGCACTCTCTGCAAACGGCACGGTTGGCCGACCATCGACGTGAGCCGGCGATCCATCGAAGAGACAGCTGCTGCGATCCTTGCCTTGCGCAACAAGACCCTCTAGGGCTCCGCACCAAGCCCACCGTTTTGCGGCACCCAATCGGGGGAAGAAGACCATGTCAGAACCCTTCATCCTCGCCTCAGCGAGTCCTTTTCGTCGCGACATGCTTGTCAGCGCCGGCCTCGAGTTCGAGGTCCAGAAAGCGCAGACGGACGAACGCGCCGTCGAGGCAGGTATCGAGGGTGCCGGCCTGGAGCCGGGCGAAATCGCCACTATCCTGGCAGAAGCAAAAGCCATCGATGTTTCGGAAAGAAATGCAGGCCGACTGGTGATCGGCTGCGACCAGGTGCTCGCGCTCAACGGAGAGATTCTTCACAAATGCAGCGACATGGAGCAGGCGCGCCGCCGGCTGCTGGCCCTGTCGGGACGAACCCATCAGCTGCACAGCGCCATAGTGGCGGTCATCGATGGAGAGGCCGCATGGCGCCATGTCTCGACCGCCAACATGACGATGCGGCGGCTGGAACCAGCCTATATAGGCCGTCACCTTGCACGTACCGGAGAAAAGGTGCTGGGATCGGTGGGTGCCTACCAGATCGAAGGCGAAGGCGTGCAGCTATTCGATCGGATCGACGGGGATCATTTCACGATCATCGGTCTGCCGCTGCTGCCGCTTCTGGCCTTCCTCCGCGAGCGGGGCCAGATCGATGGTTGAGGCCGGACCGAAGGCCTTCGTCGTCGGTCACCCCGTGGCCCATTCCAGGTCCCCTTTGATTCATAACTACTGGCTGGCCGAACATGGATTGAATGGCTCCTACGAACGGATCGATGTCGCGCCGGATGATTTTGCTTCCTTTCTTGAATCGCTGGTCGAGCAGGGTTTCGTCGGCGGCAACGTAACCATTCCCCACAAGGAAACGGCTTTTGCGGCCATTGGTGAGCGGGACGAGGCCGCGGAAGCAATCGGCGCGATCAACACGATCTGGACAAAAGATGGCCGGCTGCTCGGCAGCAACACCGATGCATTTGGTTTCTCGGCAAATCTCGATGACAATGCGCCCCAATGGCGCAACGGCGCACGAGCCTGCGTTCTGGGCGCCGGCGGCGCTGCCCGCGCCATTGTCTATGCGCTGATCCAAGCGGGATTCGAAGAGATCATCGTCATCAACCGCAATCTGGAACGCGCCCGATACCTGTCCGAGGCTTTTGGGCCAAAACTTCGCCCTTTGGGCTGGTCGGCCGTCGATAGTGCTCTTGATGGCGTCGATCTTCTGATCAACACCACGTCGCTGGGAATGGGCGGCATGGAATTCCCGGTCCTGCCTCTCGGGCGTCTGTCGGCCGACGCGATCGTGACCGATATTGTCTACACGCCGCTTCGTACGCCGCTGTTGTCCCAGGCCGAGCGCGAGGGTTTGAAAGCGGTCGACGGGCTCGGCATGCTGTTGCACCAGGCCGTTCCGGGATTCGAGAAATGGTTCGGCAAAAGGCCAGTGGTAACCTCGGCCTTGCGAGACCATGTGCTCGCCGACATGGAAAAGAGCAAATGATCGTGCTGGGCCTCACCGGATCGATCGGCATGGGCAAGAGCACCACCGCCGCCATGTTCCGGGACGAAAACATTCCCGTCCACGACGCGGATCAGGCCGTCCACCGGATCTATTCGGACGTGGCAGCGCCCTTGATCGAGGAAGCCTTTCCCGGAACCGTGGTTGACGGCACCGTAGACCGTGAAAAGCTGGCGGCAAAGGTGCTGGGAAACCCTGAAGCCCTGCAACGCCTTGAGCGCATTGTGCATCCGCTTGTGCGGGCCGATGCCGACGCCTTTGTCGAGAACGCTCGCAAGGCAGGAGAACCTTTGGTGGTTCTGGACATCCCGCTTTTGTTCGAAACGGGCGGTAGGGATCGGGTAGACCGGATATTGGTGGTGACGGCTCCGCCGAAAATCCAGCGTGAAAGGGTAATGGCACGACCGGGCATGACGGAGCAGAAATTCCAATCCATCCTGGCACGCCAGGTTCCCGATGCGGAGAAACGCAGTCTTGCCGATCATGTGATCGATACCAGCAACGGCATGGACGCTGCGCGAGATGCGGTGCGCGCGCTGATCGCGACATTGCGTGGGGACCGTGCCGGCTGAGCCCTTGAGTCTCGAGAAGCGATCGGGCCAGGATGCGGCATCAAGAGGCCGAATCGATGCGTGAGATCATATTCGATACCGAAACGACAGGACTCGATTCTTCGAGCGACCGGATTGTGGAATTCGGAGCCGTCGAGCTCGTGAACCGTTTTCCAACCGGGCGCAGCTACCATGCCTATTTCAATCCGGCAGGGCGACAAGTCCATCCGGAAGCGCTTGAGGTGCACGGTCTCAGTGACGCCTTCCTGGCAGACAAGCCAACATTCGCCGACAAGGCGCCGGAACTGATGGCGTTTCTGGATGGCGGGATTCTGGTGGCGCACAACGCCGGCTTCGACATGGGTTTCCTGAATGCCGAGCTTGCCAGGCTATCGCTGGCCCCGATCACGGCCGATCGCGTGATCGACACGCTGGCCATAGCCCGCCGCAAGCACCCGATGGGACCGAATTCGCTCGATGCGCTCTGCAGGCGCTACGGCATCGACAATTCGCGACGGACCAAGCACGGGGCTTTGCTCGATTCCGAGCTTCTGGCAGAGGTCTATATCGAATTGATCGGCGGAAAGCAGGCCGCTCTTGTCCTCGATGTCCAGGAAACAGTGACGATCGAAAGCGACGTCATGATTTCTGTGGTTCAGACGGATTATCGTCGATCAACGCCGCTACCGCCTCGTCTCACTGCCGAAGAGGCCCAGGCGCACGCGGCATTGGTGGCGCGGCTCGGCGAAAAGGCGATTTGGCTGGAGGTGGACGCCCGGACCGAGGCCGGAGCGGGCGCCTGAAAAGCCTGCCGGTGGCGAAGTCGCCGGCGCGACCGGCGACCAACCGGAGATCCCGGAAAGCTTAGCTGGTCTGGACCTGCGGGCCACCTTGGCCGGACTTGGCCTTGGCCTGTTCCTGCGCCATGCGCTGCTGGAACATCTGCGCAAAATCGATGGGATCGATCATCAGGGGAGGGAAGCCGCCCTGACGCGTGGCGTCTGCGATCACCTGGCGCGCGAAGGGGAAGAGCAAGCGCGGACACTCGATGAAGAGTACAGGCAGCATATGCTCCTGCGGGAAGCCGTCGATGCGGAAAACACCGCCATAGACCAGCTCGACATTGAACAGCACAGTCCCTTCGACCTCAGCCTTGGCATTGAGCGTCAGGGTGCAGTCAAACTCCTTCTCCGCCATCGGATTGGCGTTGACGTTCACATTGATGTTGATCTGAGGCTGTTTGTCGCGGGTGCGCAGCGAGGCCGGAGCGCCTGGATTCTCGAAGGAGAGGTCTTTCACGTACTGAGCGAGAACGTTCAGTGTGGGCTGGGCCTGGCCGGCCTGGGCGCCATTGCCGTTGCCGGCCGCTGCGGTAGGGTTGGGAGAATCGGTCGGTTCCTTGGCCATCAGGCGGTCTTCCTCATCATCTTGCGGCCGCATCGGGCCCTTGGTCGCGATTGGCGCGTTGGCTATCATGGCGGGCCAATCAAGACAAGCTTGCCACGTATTGCGCGCATCACGGCTCGTTCAATCCTCCTTCTTGAGCCAGGGCGAGTTGCCACGTTCACGCCCTTCTGGCCGATCGCGGGAATAATCTTCCTCGTCGAGGTCGATCGTCGGGCCGCGAGAAGGTCCACCATTGTCCCCGGCACGCCGTGCGTGAACCGTTTGCACGACGATCCGATCCCGCACGAACCGCCAGCCAATATCGCGAATCGCTGGCACGAAGAGGAGAAAGCCCAACGCATCGGTCACGAAACCAGGTGTCATCAGCAGGATGCCCGCAATCATGATCATGAGACCGTGGACAAGATCGCGGCCGGGGATCTCATTGGCTTCCATGGTCTGGCGGATCCGCTGCATGACGCCGAATCCTTGGATTCTGAGCAGGAAGGCGCCGGCGATTGCCGTAACCAGGACCAGGCCGAGCGTTGCAAGAACGCCGATCTGTCCGCCGACGAGAACGAAAACGGCAATCTCGGCCAGCGGCACCGCGAGGAGAAGAAAGGGAACGAGAGCGAAGTTCACGAGGCTTTGACCGTCCGAGGGGGGTGAATGAAGATGGCGAAGGTGCAGATCAACCTTGACATAGGAATTCGCCGGCTTGATTTGAATGATGAGGGGATGCGGTCTATATGCATCCCGAACGGCCCTTGGCCCAGAACACGTTCCTCATTCGCGCCCCGCAAACTTGCCGCGGGGCTCAAAGAATGATCTTTTGGCGGACGATATGGAATTCTTCGATCTAGGGACAATCTTTTTCCTCGTGGCGGCGGTGGTGATCTTTTACCAGCTGCGCAATGTGCTTGGGCGCCGCACCGGGCATGAACGTCCGCCGTTCGATCCATATACCGCCACGCGCACGGCCGAGAAGGAGCAGGCAGCCGACAACGTCGTGCCGCTGCCGACGCGCAAGGACACCGGGCCGCAGCCTGTCGATTATGCGGCCATCGATTCTTTCGCGCCTGCCGGCAGCGAACTCAACACGGGACTGCGCGCGATCCACGACGCCGACCCGTCGTTCGATCCACGGGGCTTCGTCGAAGGCGCCAAGATGGCTTACGAGATGATCGTGATGGCCTATGCCGACGGCGACAGGCAGACCCTGCGCAATCTTCTGTCGAAGGAGGTTTATGACGGGTTCGTTGCCGCGATCGACGAGCGCGAGCAGCAGAACGAGAAGATCGAATCGTCCTTCGTAGGCATCGACAAGATCGACATCATCGCTGCCGAGATGAAGGGGTCGGAGGCGCATCTTACCCTGCGCATCGTCAGCGAGCTGATCTCCGCGACGCGCAATTCGGCCGGGGAAGTCGTCGATGGCGACCCGGAAACCGTCGCCGAGGTCAAGGACGTCTGGACCTTCGCCCGCGACACCCGCACCAGCGATCCGAACTGGAAGCTGGTGGCGACCGAAGCCGAGGACTGAGCCGGCCGCGGCCGGCCGGGAGCCGCGCCGGTGTCGCTGTCGCCACTTCTCCAGAAAGTCAGCTTCGCCGACCTGCCCGGCTGGGCCGGGGACGATCTTGGCGCGGCCTTCTCGGCTTTTTCCCGCACGGCAAGGGAGGCATCGCGCCGCCGCTATCGTTCTGGAGAGTTGGGTCTTTCCTTCGATGCCCTGGCCGACAGTCTTGAGGCCGCCGCTTCCGGTCAGGCCCACGACGCGAGAGCCTTCTTCGAAGAACACTTCATTCCCTGCCGCATCGATCCCGGGCCGGCATCGCGCGGTTTCGTGACCGGCTATTACGAGCCGATCGTCGCGGCCCGGCGCCAGCAAGACCCGGAATTCTCCGTGCCGATCTACGCCAGGCCCGACGATCTGGTGAAAGTGACCGACGACAACCGGCCACCGGGTTTCGATCCCGCCTTCGCCTTTGGGTGCGCGACACCGGACGGAATCCGGGAATATGCCGATCGCGCGCAGATCGAGCGGGGCGCCCTTGAAGGGCGCGGACTGGAGATCGCCTGGCTGAAAGACCGGGTCGATGCCTTTTTCATCCATGTCCAGGGGGCCGCGCGGCTGCAATTTGCCGACGGTTCGACCATGCGCATCACCTATGCGGCGAAGACGGGTCATCCGTTCACCGGCCCGGGGAGGATTCTGGCCGATATGGGCGAGATCGCACGCAAGGATGTGACCATGCAGTCGATCCGGGCCTGGTTCAGGGCCAATCCCGGTCGCGTCGACGAGATCCTGCATCAGAACCGCTCCTTCATCTTCTTTCGCGAGGCGCCGGTCGCGGCGGAAGCGCTTGGCCCGGTCGCGGCTGCCAAGGTGCCGTTGCAGGCCGGCCGCTCGCTGGCCGTCGATCGGCTGCTGCACCTGTTCGGCAGCCCGATCTTCGTCTCGGCAGAGGAACTGGAGGTCGAAGGGGCGCCGTTCCGCCGGCTGATGGTGGCGCAGGACACCGGTTCGGCCATTGTCGGGCCGGCGCGGGGCGACATCTTTTTCGGTTCCGGCGACGCGGCGGGCGAGATCGCCGGACGGGTCAAGCACGCGGCAGATTTCTTCCTCCTGGTGCCGAAGGTGCTCGTGGACAGGCCACGCCCATGAGCAAGGATCGCGGCCGTTCGCTGAATTTCGAGGATCGGATCCTTTGGAGCCGGGTTGCCGGTTCGGTGACGCCATTGCCGGGCCGCTCGGTGCCGGCCGTGCCAGTGCCACCTGCGGACGTAGCGGAAAAACCCGAATCGCCATCGCGCAAGCCGAACCTCGCCGGTCCGAAGCCGCCAGCACCGAAACCGACGGCGCCAGGCGGCATCGATCGGGCAACGCACCGCAAGATCGCCAAGGGCAGGGTGCCGATCGAAGGCAAGGTGGATTTGCACGGGCTTACCCAGCGCGAGGCACATGACCTGCTCCTGTCCTTTCTCGGCAGGGCGCATGCGGATGGCCGTCGCGTGGTGCTGGTGGTGACGGGCAAGGGCGCTTCGCTGGGCAGCGAAGGCGTGCTGCGCCGTGCCGTGCCGCAATGGCTGGCGACCGCTTCCTTCCGGGGCCTGGTCTCGGGTTTCGAGGATGCGAGCCGGGGTCATGGCGGCAGCGGGGCCCTTTATGTGCGGCTGCGGCGGCCGAAGGGCAGCCCGGAATGACGCCGTTCGGGGCCAGGCTGCGCGAACTGCGCCGGCAGCGTGGCGTCACGCAAAAGGACATGGCTGCCGCCATCGGGGTGAGTGCGGCATATCTGTCGGCGCTGGAACATGGCCGGCGCGGCGTACCGAGTTGGGCGACCGTGCAGGCGATGATCGGCTACTTCAACATCATCTGGGACGAGGCCGAAGAACTCCAGAAGCTCGCCTTCGCGTCCCATCCCCGCGTCGTGATCGATACGGCCGGCCTGTCGCCTGCGGCAACCGAACTTGCCAATCTGCTGAGCGCGGAAATCGGCCTGCTCTCGGAGGACGAGATCGGGGAGCTCCTGGCGCGGCTGCGCGCGATGCGGGGGAGAAAGGCGGGGTGAAGGACGCGGCATTTCCATTCTTTCCTCTCTTTCGCTCGCGCGGGCGCGTTTCATCCCCGCCACGCCCCGTTTCCGGTCTGGCCATTGATCCCCTTCGTGGGAAGCGGGGCGCGGCGGGCGCACCTCTCTAAGTAAAATGTGGCGCGTCCACCGCGCCCCGCCGGTGCTTTCGCCCCGGATGGGTGGGCCGGGCTCGTCCGGAAGGCTTTTTGCCGCATTTGCGCGGGCCAAAACCCTCCGGCCTTACCGGCCAGACCTTCACCGAGGCCCGGACCTGTGGTGGGTCGGTTCCCACCAAGCCACGCTACCGTTGCGCGACCGACCCGGACACCGTCACCCTCCCCGACACCCCGGTCCGGTGCCGGGTTCCCGCAAGGGCGATGCAGGCATTATGCGGGAGGCGGGAGGGGGCGTGGACAAAATGGCAATTGCCGGAAGAGACCAGAAAATACCAAGCTAATCAGCTATTTGGAAAATCATCACGAAATTGTGATCATCGCCCCGATGCCGGCCTGGGCTAGGCTTGCCGTGCGTGGAGGTAACGATGCTGCCGCTTTACCAGATGCTGACCCAGGCGGGCGACGGTCGCGCCATCGAGCTGATGGCACGGCAATACAGGCTGACCCAGGAACAGGCCCAACTGGCGGCCGAAGCGCTGCTGCCGGCATTCAAGGAGGGGCTGCGCCGCAACGCCTCCGAACCCTATGGCATGGGCGCGCTGATGGCGCAGATGGCGAGCGGCCAGCATGCACGCTTCTTCGAGGATGCCGCGCGCGCCTTCGCGCCCGAGGGCAAGAAGCAGGGCGAGGACATATTGGGGCAGTTGTTCGGCTCGCCCGAGATTTCCCGCGCGGTGGCCGCGCAGGCCGCACAGGCGACAGGCATCGCGCAGGAAACGCTGAAGGCCATGCTGCCCTCGATGGCCGCCATGCTGATGGGCGGCCTGAACAAGCAGGCCAGCGGCGAGATCGGCCAACAGCCCGGCGATCTGCCCGACAATCCGTTTTTGCATGCCATGCAGGAAATGATGCGCGCCGGCATGGCGCCGCCTGCACCACCATCCGCCGGGCCGGCGACATCGGGGACGAGCCCTTTCGACAATCCCTTCACCCGGATCATGCAGGACATGATGGACGCCGCGCGGCCGAAGCCCGAGGCGCCGACCAATCCCAGCGGGCGCCCGCGCACGACCTATGACGATTTTTTTGCCCAGATGTTCGAGACGGGCCGGCAGACGCGCGAGGACTATGAACGGACCATGCGCGAGATTTTCGAGCGGGGCGGGGGCGGTCACGGCGGATAGTAGTCGGGGGCTCTG
>Ga0213835_101625_pt1 | contig 12972 bp, 8 predicted proteins | sample SWPATP01_FD_160576 | JGI IMG/M metagenome (GOLD analysis project Ga0213835, IMG submission 160576) | Coastal seawater microbial communities from Marineland, Florida, United States - SWPA TP0 #1 | ecosystem: Environmental > Aquatic > Marine > Coastal | place: USA: Florida | collected 2016-08-05
TCTCTTTGATTGCGCGTAGTACAAACTTGGTGGTTTCGGGGGCATTGAACCCCACTCAACCACCGCTCCTATCCCTCCCCCACCTGCTACGCGAGGATGGGGGTTTCTCGGAGAATTTTTGATGAAACCAGTTGTTTTCTGTGACTTTGATGGGACAATTACAGCGGAAGAGACCTTTGTGGCGATGCTAAAGCAATTCGCGCCAGAGGCGGCGGAGGAGACTATCCCAAAACTATATACCCATGAGATCAGCTTACGTTCGGGGGTGCGAAGGATGCTAGAATCAATACCCTCGAAGGCTTATGAAGAGATTATGGAGTTTTCACGGACTAAAGAAATGCGTCCTGGACTGTTGGAATTAATGGACTTTCTCGATAGTGAGAAGGTGCCGTTTGTGGTGGTATCAGGGGGGATTCGGATTATGGTAGAAACAGTATTAGGAGAATTAGTTAATCGGGTGGCGGGGATTTATGCGGTGGATGTGGCGACGGACGGACCAAATTTGCGGGTACATTCAGAGTTTGAAGAGGGGACAGAATTAGTGGCAAAAGTGCGGGTAATGGAGTTATATGAGGGAGACCCGAAAATTGCGATCGGGGATTCGGTAACGGACTTAAATATGGCGATCGCAGCTCCGGTGGTATTTGCGCGCGATCGCTTATCTGGGTATTTAGATAAGCAGGAAAAGCCTTATATACCTTGGGGAGATTTCTTAGATATTCGCGATCGTCTCAGAGAAATCTGGAAGGTTTAATCAATCCCATAATTAACAGGAGTGTGACAAATGGCAGAGTTTACCAGGGTTCTCTCTATTGATGGTGGTGGCTTACGGGGATTAATCCCCGCCGAAATTTTGGTAAGTGTCGAGCATAAAATTCAGGAAAAAACTGGCAATCCTCAAGCTAGACTGGTGGAGTATTTTGATTTATTTGCTGGGACAAGTGCTGGGGGAATTCTGACTTGTCTTTACTTATCTCCCGACCTCCAAGACCCCCGGAAACCCCGATACTCTGCGGAAGAAGCTAGGAACTTTTTTTACCAAAATAGTCGTAATATCTTTTACCAACCTTGTAGCCACGCTCTCAAAAACTTTTGGGGACTGTTAAACGAAAAATACTCCCATGAAAAATTAGAGTTAACGATGCAAAACTTTTTTGGGGACTTAAAGTTAAGCGAGTTATTAAAACCCTCCTTAATTTGCTCCTATGAAATTTATCGGCGAAAAACCCACTTTTTTACTCAACATGATGCGGTAGTAACTCCTAGAAAAGACTATTATGTAAGAGATGTAATTCGCGCCACCTCAGCCGCTCCGACTTTTTTCGAGGTAGCTGCAATTAGGTCTTTAGGTGATGAAATGTATACCTGTGTTGATGGGGGAGTGTTCGCCAATAATCCAGCCTTGTGTGCTTATGCGGAAGCTCGTAGTAAACTCCCAGATAATCCCACGGCTAAAGATATGGTAATTTTGTCTTTGGGAACTGGGGACGTGAAAAAAGGATATCCTTATGAACAGGCTAGAAATTGGGGCCAGTTTCAATGGTTAATTCCCCTGTTCGATATTATTATGACGGGGGTGGCTGAAACCGTAGATTATCAAATGAAGCAAATTTATGATGCTACTAGGAGTCCTGAACAGTATCTGAGAATAAATACAACCCTGACGGATAAAAATATGTTACCCATAGATAAGTCATCTGACGAAAATCTGCACGCTATTCGCCGTGTCGGTCAGCAATTAGCCGAGGACTATAGCAAGGAATTGGATGCAATTGTTGATTTATTGCTAAGGTAATAATTGCGGGACGGCTAGTAGTGCCTTCATTTTAACCCTAAATGTTCCATAACTCCAGAGATAGCATTCATGCGTCTTGACTGATCATGTCTGACGCAGGACTTAGCATCTATGGAATATGGACAAATGGGAGGATGGGCTAAAGTTGTCTGCTCATAACTGCCATTGATTTTAAATGATTTGACTCTGGCTGAGAGGATAGCGTCCGTCCCCCTTTTTCTGCTGCGTAGTTCAGAGGCGTATAATTTGGGAAATTTGTCGCCGAAATAGGGACTCTGATTCCATAAATCTATGGCATTGATAAATCCTTCTAAGTGGGAGTTAGGATTAATGCCGAGTTCCCTAAATTTCTTTTCAATGACAAAGGACTGTGATCTGAGGTGTTGCAGACACCATTGGTTAGCCTCCTGTAGGGTTCCACCCCGTCCGTGGTTACTGCAAAAACCCTTATTTAAGATGCCAGTAGCGGGGTCGAAATGACCAGCAATTAGGGAAGTCCGTCTTCCATTGGTCTCGCAGTTTCCCTCGGCGGCACAAATTGATAAAGCGCCGGGACTATTGAGATTTGCAAATAGGCTATTCAGGGGAATATAAGCGCCAGAGGAATGACCAAGTAGCCAACGGTGACTAATTTGCTGAAACTTAGTTGCTTTGTGCTTTTCTTGAGTTTGATTAGACTGTGAATTAACCAAAGAAACCACGTTTTTTTCAATCTTAACCTTGGCTGAGTAGATAGCGAAAAATCCTAAAAAACCTACCATAAACCAAGTTAAACCTGTCAAGGTGGGGTAATAATTTATTCGATAATTAATCCTCCTATTGTGATGACGATTAAGCTGATGATGACGGTGGGTGTTGATGTATTTACCTGATGGAAGTTTATGCTTGAAAGCAGCACGATTTTTTGCCATAACTAAAAATCAAAAATTCCTAAATTTATGAAGCTGACAACTTGAGTATTTTCATAATCTATGGAGCCTTCAATATTGACAAGATGCACAATCAAATTTTAAATTGTTTTACATGGTTTTTATCCCCGTTTATAGTGAATTGAGTGGCTATGATGGTGGTTATCATCTAAGGGAAATAGGCTTAGGATAGGCTCTGAACACCACAACAGACTCAAAAAGCCTTCATAATATATCACCTGTTTTGAGTTATTGAAAGGCTAAGTTTCCTTGATCCCTGATGTTAAGTGTGGAAATTTTCCTATTATTTAAGGCTTCTAGCCGATCGCATTAGCTTTTGGGAACCGAGAAAATTTATGTCTTAGGGAAGAAACAGACCCGGGGGTTAGTGACGGCGGGATATTGGCAAAAATACTAAATTGCGGTTTGATAATATAACTCCCAATAACTCATAGATAATCAATATGGGAACTGAGCGCAGCTACAAAACCTTGCCCTTCTATTGGCATCGCGATACCTTGGAAAACGATCGCCGATGGTTAGAATCCATTGTTCGGAATACGGCTCCGTTTTCAGACGCTTGGACGAAAGCTCGCATTGTCCAGCTTGCTTACCCATATCCCCCCAAGACTAAACTCAAGACTGTGGAGGGACTGCCCGCCTATGGCGCTTACAGCTCGGAAGCAGAGATCGCCTCGGTGTTGCGATCGTCTTTTAATCTCCTGGAATACCCAGGCTTTGAGGCTCAGGTAAATGAGGATTATGTGATCCGCACTCTCAATAGTTGGCATAATCGAGAATTTACTCAGGCGATCAGTCGCAATTTTGAAGTTTATGTCGATCGCTACCACAGAAATATTTTTTTAGTGGTCAGTACCGCTCCGAGTTCCCTAAATATTGACCGCCAATTACCCCCAAGCGATCGCTTTCGTCCCCTGTTCAATATCGCTGAACTTGGTCCCATGATGCGCTTGGCGAATTTTAATCGCATTACCCTCCGTACCCACGGCTATGCCACCCCCCCAGAAAAGTTCTATCCGGCTTTTGTGAATGAGGCGGAGTCTATTTCCCTCAAAGGACCCATTAATCAGGTGGGGACTTTGGAAGAAAAAAGTGCCTATATCGGCTATCACTGGCCGGGAGAAAGACCGATTTTGAGTGCCGGTCTATGGACTGACCCTTTCCGCTATTGGGGGATTTCTTTAAAGTTTCTGGTAGGTGTGGCTCTGGTGGCTTTTGGGGGCGGCTCTGTGCTATATTTGCTCCTAGCCCTATTGATAGCCCCTCTGTTGCTAATATGGGGAATTCAGCCGGTTGTTGATTCTCTCTGGCAATGGATAACCTGGGATACTCTGGCTGGCTCAATCAGCCAATGGCTGTGGGTGGCTTTCAGCGTGTTTCTTCTGTGGCTATTCCTATTCCAGTTGCTGCGGATTGTCGTCTATCAGCGCGATCGCTATCGCACTATTCACTACGGTGCACCAGACCTAGCAGAGTTCTTCTGGCGACTTGATAAGGTGCTGGGAGATAATCCTTATGCTTCTATGCCTTTTTTACCGGGGGAACAACCCCCATTATCCCCCCTGCCTAGCCTGAAGGTGAACTTGATGGGTCACAGCATGGGCTGCCTCCTGGTGGTTAATGTTCTGCGAATTCTATCCGATCGCTTTGGGAAAGAGGATCGCTTAGTTCAACAAGGCAACGATATGGGGGAACACTTGCGCCTTGACCGCTTGATTTTATCTGCTCCAGATATCCCCTTGGAGTTTTTGCGGGAAGGACGCAATAACTATGTGCGATCGGCTATTCTCCGCTGTCGGGAAATTTATTTATTTTCTAGCGATCGTGATCTGGTTCTCCGTTACCTGTCTATTTTGGGTAATTGGTTTAGTGAACCCAGTGTGGCTATGTCTGGCTTGCGCCTGGGAAATGTTTACCTCAAAACAGTTAAAACACAGGAGGGACGAGAAGAATATAGACCATTTATTCGGGTTATGGTAACTTCTCAGGCGGCGGTTGAACCTACCTCGGCTTATGATTTGTTTGAAAAGTTTAACTATTTTGACTGTTCGGAAATGTCCAAGGTTAATGGGGTTAAATGGGGGTTAAATGCGGGGACGGCGTTACCGATAGATTTAGGAAATGCGATTTTATACTTGGCTCAAAAAATTGATGTTCACAGCGCCTACTACTGGGTTGATACTCCCAGTTTTGAGATTATGCAATTTCTGATTACCCGCGACGAACTCTCTCGCTCAGATACTTTGGCGGCTATTTACAAACTCATTGAAAATACTCCTATTCGTTTTCGTCCCAGTCAACCTTTTTCTAAGCCCAATTTATGACTGAGGTATCTGTTAGCCTATCAACAATAGGCTGATGCAGCCATTTAATAGGTTTTACTAATTTATCCAGCCAGATAGATTTAATTTTCCAAAGATTGTTAAGAATTAATACGATTTTATGGCAAATTGCTCGCCAAAACTTGACGAGATTATAGGGGTTGTGGTATTCTCAGAGAAATGGCTTCCAAGGGGTTACTCTGTCTATATGCAAAAATAAAGGCTACAACCCTGATTCTGTGGCGATTAAAAATATTCTCTGAGAAAAAGATTAAGCTGGCGATGCACGAGTTTTGGTAAGGAAAGCGGCTCCTTTTTTTATACCTATTGACAAAAACGACATTTTGTGCATAGGAAGGAATGAATCAAAGAATCCGAACCCAGGGATTATGGAACTAATTATTGATGGGCTGCTTAAATTGTAGCAAAAATTGAAACCACAATTGAGCAGGTTTATCGTAGAATGTGAAGATATCACCGTAGGCAATTCGGGAGTTGCGATGATGTTGCCAATGTATTTCTGGGGTGGTGATACAGAGAAGTTTACAGATGTAGATGATGGTGTTGGGTGTAGTCCATTTAGTGGGGGAAAGATGACGAAATTCGACATGAGACTGTGCGAGGACTAAACCCAGGATAGTACCGGTTGGAGAAAGCGACCAAAAGACAGGTAAAAAGACGAGATAGGGAAAGGCGGCGAAGAATCCAGTAATTAAAACGAGGGGATTTTTAGTAGCGATCGCATATCGGATAAAACTGCGATTATGGCTATGATGAACAGCGCCATGATATTTCCCGAAAATATGTTCAGGGACATGATAGAAAAAGGTTGAGATGAAATCCCCGGTCAATAGTAATACCACAGCTATTAGGATAATCTTGATGACGGTCATGGCTTTACCCTCGGCATTTGCGGCCAGTGTAACCAATAGAGATTAAATTTAATTAATAGTTAGGTTAAACTTGGGAATCATCTAGGATAGGAGAAATGTAGGGATGTTGTTACCAGGGAAGCAACGGAGTAAACTGGACGAAACTGAGGATAGATTATTTTATGAGTATCCGCGATTTGTGACCCATGTTGATGAGGGGTTTATTGATAGGTTAAGGGGGTTATATAGCGATCGCCTTTCCGTCAATAGCAGAGTGTTGGACTTGATGAGTAGTTGGGTGTCTCATCTCCCGGATGATCGGAAATTCTCCCATGTAGAGGGACACGGGATGAATGAGGAGGAGTTGGCGCGCAACCGACAACTGAACCATTATTTTATTCAGGATTTGAATAAGGACCCAAAATTACCGTTAGGCGATCGCGAATTTGATGCGGTGTTAATCTGTGTATCAGTACAGTATTTACAGTATCCTGAAGCCGTATTTAGTGAAATTCATCGTGTCTTGAAGCCGGGGGGAGTGGTGATTGTGAGTTTCTCTAACCGGATGTTTTTTCAAAAAGCGATCGCCGCCTGGCGAGACGCAACAGAAGCCCAGCGAGTCAAACTGGTAGAAAGCTACTTTAACTCAGTCCGTAGTGGGGAATTACCCGGCTTCAGTGTCCCTGAAGTAATTATTCATCAGTCATCTATCCCCCCGGTCTTGCAAATGTTAGGACTCGGTGGCGGCGACCCGTTTTATGCAGTGATCGCACATCGTCAAATCTGAGGAATCATCTTCGACTTCTTCTGGCTGTAGTTGCTGGAAAACCTCTAGGGTCAGATATACAGGCTTTTCGGCGGTATTCTGACCCCAAAATTGTCGGATAGGCTGATCCTGGTCCGATTGAATCCAGAGGAGTTTCCCAGAAGTGCAGGTATAGGTGTGTTGACCATCACCACAGGGAATAGCGACATCTCCAGGCTTTAGTATCCTGACAGTCATCTGGGTAACAGGGGGATCGAGTTTAATGCTCTGTCTGGACATCTCTGATAGGATGTTGAGGGAATAGGTTTTAAGGGGTTCTGCGGCTTGGGCTGGTATCACCCAAGCGCAGAAAACCACCAGCAGAGTTATGAGTAGAATCTTCAATTTCATATTGACAAATATTCACCTTTGGTTTACTTTACCGAAATCGGTTCAGTGTGGCAAATATATGATTTTGAAGATAGATGGGTTGATCGAATTAGAAGAAGGTAAAATCTTCTATATCTATGGTAGTGGCTTCAACTCCATTTAAGAAAGCTAAAACCTCTCCGGTGTCGGCGATGATGATTTGAGATCCGGTGTCAATTTGAGCGATCGCTAATTGTCGAGGATCTAGATCTGCGGTAATCCAGATTTGGTCAATACCCACTTCAAAATCAGCGATCGTATCTTGTCCGTAAGCGATCGCAAAAGTATCACGACCCGCGCCCCCAATCAGAACATCATCACCTTTATCACCACTGAGAAAATCATTTCCATCCCCTCCAATTAACGTATCATTTCCCTGACCGCCATAGAGAGTATCAGATGCAAAACCACCTACTAGCAAATCATTTCCGAGATTTCCAAACAGTAGATTATTACCCGCAATACCCAACAGCGTATCATTGTCTTGACCGCCATAAATCGTATCATTACCTTGATTTCCTTGTAGGTAATCATCACCTTGATTTCCGAAGATTAAATCATCACCCTCGCCGCCGTCAATAGTATCATTTCCTTGACCGCCATAAATGATATCATTTCCCAGTCCTCCCAGGATTAAATCATCACCCTCGCCGCCGAAGATTAAATCATCACCCTCGCCGCCGTCAATAGTATCATTTCCGATGTCTCCCCAAATTACATCATTCCCTTCTCCTCCCAACAGTAAATCATCATCTTGACCGCCATATAAAGTATCATTTCCCGGTCGTCCTAAGATGAAGTCATTACCTTCACCTCCTAACAACAGATTATTCCCAAATCCTCCTTCTAAATTATCGTTTCCTCCCATACCAAAAATCGTGTCATTTCCACCTCGTCCATATATGGATTCGGCTATGGATGTACCAATTTTTAATTCATCCGCTTCGGTTCCTTCTAAGGTCTCCTGAGTCACATTAATTAAGCGGCTTGAATCAATATTCAAACTGGGAATAGTTACCAATGGGATATTAATACTCCCAATGATTTCTAATGGTTGTATTAGTATTGGTGTCACCACTGGAGTTAATTCGGACTCTGTTTCAGGGTTGCTTTCTGGGGTTCCCTGCTCTACACCAACACCCGCACCAATAGGAGTCCCTTCCGCTTGCGGTTGCGGTTGCGGTTGCGGTTGCGGTTGCGGTTGCGGTTGCGGTTCAACCTCCGGTTCAGGTTCGACTTCCGGTTCAGGAGTCGGTTCAACTTCCGGTTCCGGTTCGACTTCCGGTTCAGGAGTCGGTTCAACTTCCGGTTCCGGTTCGACTTCCGGTTCAGGTTCAACCTCCGGTTCAGGAGTCGGTTCAACTTCCGGTTCCGGTTCGACTTCAGGAGTCGGTTCAACCTCCGGTTCAGGAGTCGGTTCAACTTCCGGTTCCGGTTCAACTTCAGGAGTCGGTTCAACCTCCGGTTCCGGTTCAACTTCAGGAGTCGGTTCAACCTCCGGTTCCGGTTCAACCTCCGGTTCGGGTTCCGGTTCCGGTTCAGCTACAGTTGAAAATTCATAAGCGCCAATATCAAATTCAAGGGTTCCATTTCCATCACCATCAATAGGACGAGGTTCGCCGCGTTGGTCGGTGGATATTTCCGCATTGACACCACCATCGATCGCCGGACTTCCTTCTAATAACGGATAGAAATAGGTTTCGTTTTGATGTTGTAGGGGACCCAATAGAGGATCGGCGATAGTAATCGTAGCCGTGGCGTTATAATCATTAGCAAGGTTCGTGAGTTTTTCCAGCCATTGAATGTTACCACCACCATCAACTAATTCGCGGTTAGTGTGTTGTTGAATTCCCCAATTATTCGTACCGTTATCAGCAGTATTATTGTAGAAAATCGTATTTCGGACCGTAACCGTTTGGTCAGCAGAGGCGGCGATCGCTCCACCCACCCATCCCGCGTAGTTTTCCGCAATGGTAGTATTGATGATCTCAGTAGGACCATATAAAGCGATCGCACCACCATTTCCAGAGGTCGTCAAAGATTCGGCGCGGTTTCCCGAAAAGGTGTTATTAGTGATGACAGTCGGCGCATTCATCATCCAAATTCCACCCCCCTGATTAGCGGCGGTGTTGTTAAAAAAAGCCGTATTTATGACTTCAAATCCTTGATTTAAGCCATTGTTCATCTGAACGATCGCACCACCATTTCCGCCATTTCCACCGGGGAGGGGGAGAATTTGATTATCCTTAAAAACGCTCGCTTCAACGATGACATTATCTTGGGTTCCCGTGTACAGATAAGCCGCACCACCTTCACCTCGTCCGCTATTTCCTTCAAACAAACTATTCCTAATGGTAATAGTTCCTGATGTATCATTACTAGATGTACTGGCGCGATCGGTGTAAATTGCGCCACCATATCCCCGTAAAGAAGGGTTATCATTTCCGGTGTCGTAAAAGGCGGCGGTAGTCGTATTATTAATAAACCGGGAATTTTCAACCGTTAACCGACCATTTAAGCTGTTAATCGCCGCGCCATTAATGCCTTCATTTTCGACAAATTCGCTATGGGTGACGGTAATTTCATCGGGTCCCCGAAAGGCGATCGCACCCGCACCTCTTTCGTCATTCCCCGCGACCGCTTTATTCCGATTAAAATAACTTTGATTAACCGTCAATCTTCCCTCAAAGGCGCTAAAAATTGCGCCGCCACCCTGGTCAGCCACATTGTCGTTAAAAGTGACATTTTCGACTGTTAAAATTCCTTGGTGTGTGGTCGCAATACCCCCACCCCTTTCGGGAGTATATCCGTTGGCGATCGTCAGATTTTGAATGGTTAAACTGGTGGGATTTGCTGAGGTTGAATTAACATAAAATACTCGGGAACTGTTATTCCCACTGATGGTCAGATTAGGATTATTATTCCCGTCAATAATCAGGTTTTTACCCACCGGAATTTCTAACTGTCCTCCCGTCAGGGTAATAGTATTTCCCCCCGTGAGTTCAGATGCAAATGTAATGGTATCCCCTGATTGCGCGTTGGCGATCGCATCCCTTAATGAACCCTCACCCCCATCATTATTATTAGTAACAATTAAACTGGGTTCATTGATGGTCGGAATCATCTCATAAGCACCCACATCAAACTCTGCTGTACCACTATTATCTCCATCCACCGGACGACTTTCTCCCCGCTGGTCTGTGGTAACTGTATTAACAACAATTCCGCCATCAATCGCTGGACTTCCAGGTAAAAGGGGATGAATTAATACCCCATTAATTTCCTGTAAATCTCCCAGCAGTGGATCGGTTAATGTAACGTTACTGGTAATTAAGGTATCGTTAGGGTTCAATTCATTTGATTGAATGTTACCACCGCCATCATTATATGTAGTTCCTGTGTGATGGTTTATATTCCAATCATTGCCGCGATTATTGGCAACATTATAGGCGGAAATTGTGTTAGTTAAAGTTACGTTATCCCCACCGCCCCAAAAGCCACCACCTTGACCACCGGCGTAATTATTCGCAATAGTAGTATTGATAATATTGGTGGGATTAGTACCATTGGCGAAGGTAATTCCACCCCCCAAGCCATCACTTCCATCGGCTGATTCGGCGCGATTTTCGGAAATAGTAGTATTGGTAATTGTCACTGGAGATGTTTCTCCAATCCACAACCCACCACCTTGACTTTGGGAACGATTATTAGCAAAGGTTGTGTTGTTAATAGTTAACTCTGCATTACCATGTCGCAGTCCGCCACCTAACGCCTGTCCGCGAATACTTTCGACAACCTCATTATTAATAATTTGGCTATTTTCGATGATAACACGGTCAGGGGGATAAGCATATAAGAACAGTCCGCCACCCTGTCCAGCACCTGTATTTCCCTCAATTAAACTATTGCTAATCCGAATTTCTCCCCCCACTGGTCCGGGTCCAAAATTCTCGCCTGAAGCATTAGCACCATCGGTAAAAATTGCGCCGCCAAAACCAGATGGATCACCCCCTAAATCTCCAGGGGTGGAGTCATTATTGAGAAAAGTTGAACCCTCAATAGTTAAGTCCCCTAACAGGTGATTAATTGCGCCGCCATTGATGCCTTTATTGTTGGTAAATGTGCTGTCAATTACTGTCAGAGTTCCGGCGCTTTTGGTGGCGATCGCACCCCCTCCCCGTTCACTTCCTCCAGCGGTGCCATCATTACCATCAAATTGGCTATTAATGATGGTTGTATTACTTCTAAATCCGGTGAAAATCCCCCCCGCAAACTGGGCACGATTATTGTTAACTTGGCTATTTTCTAAGGTTAAAGATGTCCGACTCGCCATGCGAATACCTCCGCCAGCGCCATCTTCTCCTTCTCCTGTGGCTAAACCGTCGGCAATAATTAGATGTTTTAAGGTGACTGATGGAGGGATAAAATCAGGACTTATTTGGATTTCAATAACCCTAGTATTTCCGCCGCCACTCAGGGTTAATCCTGACGCAGATTCTCCGTCAACAGTGATGCTTTTGTCAATGACTAATTGTTGGCTAAGGTTAATGGTTTGACTTGACAAACTGCTATCGAATGTGATAACATCCCCATCACTGGCATTGGCGATCGCCTCCCGTAAAGAACCAAGCCCAAAATCGTTGGTATTGGTGACGGTAATAGTGCCGAAAGTTCCCCGATAAGAAGCGATCGCTTTTGAGGTAAAGGGTAAATTTAACTCAACGGTCGCGGTAGAATATTCTAAATGCCAATAGTCAGCACCGACGATTTCCTGTGAGGCGGCGACTGTTGCGCCGGTGATTTCTGCTAACTGCTCGATAAAATTAGTTCCGGTGGCGGCGGCGACCCGACAACCATAAAGGAATAAGGTAGCTGTTTCTGATAAAGCCTTGCGCCAACTGTGAAGGCGATCGCTTTTCAGGGTATCGCTATTAACAACCCCATTCCCCAAATATAAACAGCCTGGACTGCCATGGGATAAAATATGAACCTGGGCAATTTTTTCACCCAGACGGCTATAATCAGATAGTACAGCCGAAATCTGTGCTATCCCATCTTGATGGCGATCGAGAATAATTCCTTGGCCGTCTTTTACCCCATCTAGGAGTTGTTCGGGTGTTTCTACATTGCGATCGATAAAAACGAGGGTTTTAGGCTTACCGCTAGGGGCACACCTTGGACGTTTAAACATTTATGAGACTCCAAGAGGGTATATTTGGTATATTCAACCCTGGAGTTGTAAATTCAGGTTTAACTGGTTAATTTATCAAGTAAAAGAATTGGTACCCCCCTTCAGCCACCAGGAGGAAGCACCAATCCTATTGACTCACCGCCCAACCTAAAAGAGCGTTAATTGGAATCCTTAATTGAGTTTTAAGATGTTTCCTGTTGAGTCCTATTCTATAAATAGCAGATTTTGATGTAAATCGCCTCAGTATTTTTACTGAAATTTTGACGTATTTTGTGAGGGGGAGTAGGAGCAAAATTACGGAATTTACGGTTATATCAACTCTACCAAAGCCATGGGCTAATTAGGAGTAACCAATTTTTTACCCCTAGGAAGTGCAAAAAAACCGTAGCCTGGTAATAGTGGCTACGGCTGGTATTTCACAAGTAGTTATAATCGCTTAGATTAACGGTGGTTATCAACCTGGGACTTAATCGCGATTAAGAACAATCAGTAAGCGCAAAATAAAGATAAACAGGTTGATGTAGGTGAGGTACATGGACAAAGCGGCGGGAATAGGCTGGTCATCACGTAAACCTCTGGGGAGCGTGGAAGCCCCGTGTCTTTAGACCGGGGAGGAAACGGGACCGGGGGACTTTAGTCCCCGTGAATCTTTCAAGCATAGGCGTAACCATCCTTTCGGTGAATAGGTTG
>Ga0213835_101626_pt1 | contig 12968 bp, 13 predicted proteins | sample SWPATP01_FD_160576 | JGI IMG/M metagenome (GOLD analysis project Ga0213835, IMG submission 160576) | Coastal seawater microbial communities from Marineland, Florida, United States - SWPA TP0 #1 | ecosystem: Environmental > Aquatic > Marine > Coastal | place: USA: Florida | collected 2016-08-05
TACTGTCGTGCCGCATCCCCCGAATGAATCGATGGATGCTGCGCTCCCGCATACGCGCCCGTTGCGCGCCGCGGTGGTTTCTGTGGTGTTAGAGCTTGGTGACCTGGTCGAACGAGAGCTCGACCGGGGTTTCGCGCTCGAAGAGCGAGACGAGCACCGTGAGCTTGCCGCTCTCAGGCTTGATCTCGTTGATCGTGCCGGGGAGCCCGGCGAACGAGCCCTCCTTGATCGTGATGGTCTCGCCGATCTCGAAGTCGACCTCGGCGGGGATGACGCGGGCAGCCGCGCCACCGCTCTTCGCCGCGCCGGGCTTGGCCGGCGCCTCGGCGACCTGCACGGTCGACTTCAGCATGTTGAATGCCTCGTCGAAGCGCAGCGGCGTGGGGTTGTGGGCGTTGCCCACGAAGCCGGTCACGCCGGGGGTGTGCCGCACGACCGACCAGCTGTCTTCGTTGAGGTCCATGCGCACGAGCACGTAGCTGGGGATGCGCACGCGGTTGACGAGCTTGCGCTGGCCGTTCTTGATCTCGACCACGTCTTCCATGGGGACCTGCACCTCGTAGATGCTGTCCTCCATGTTCATCGAGATGCGGCGCGACTCGATGTTCGACTTGACGCGCTTTTCGAACCCGGCGTACGAGTGCACGACGTACCACTTGCCGGGCTTCATACGCAGCTCGAGCTTGAAGTCTTCGTAGGGGTCGACCTCGGCCTCAGCCTCGTCTTCTTCCGACTCGTCGTGCGTGGCCTCGTAGGCGGCGTCGGCCTCCTGAACCGAGTCGACGTCGAGGGCGTCGTCGACGACGGCGTCGGCCTCGGGGTCGGCGGCGTTCTCGAGAGCGTCGAGCAGGCCGTCGAGGTCGGGCTCGGCCGACTCGTCGACGATGTGCATCGCGTTGTGCTCGGCCGGATCAGCCGAGTGAATCTGCGAGTCGAGGACGTTGCCTTCTTGGGCTTCGTCTTCCTCGCTCGACTGCTCGGCTGCGGTCGCGAGGTCGATATCGCGCGGCAGTTTCTCGCTCACTGGTTCTCTTTCCGTTTGCGGGTGGGTGGTCTGGGGGCGGTGCTAAACCGCGCCACCGAACACAAAGCCCACGAGGGTACCGAAGACAATGTCGAGGCCCGACACGATCGCCATCATGATGATGACGAACACCAGGACAACGAGCGTGTACGTGATCAGCTCGCGTCTCGTCGGCGTGACGACCTTGCTCAGTTCGTTGAAGACCTGGCGGATGAACAGCGCCAGACGGCCGAAAGGTCCGCGCTTTTCGGCGCGCTCCTTCTTGGCATTGGCGACGATGTCCTCGTTGGGTTCGTCGACGGCGTTCCTGGCCACGTGTTGGTTCACCCTTCCTCGGTGCGCACGAAGTTCGTGCTTTGCAGGGCGGACAGGACTCGAACCTGCAACCTGCGGTTTTGGAGACCGCTGCTCTACCAATTGAGCCACCGCCCTTAGCGGGGGTTGAACCTGAACCTGGTCTGCCGGTGACCTGACCGGGCAACCGGTCGACGGCACGACAAAGCTTGGCAGAGTTCAACTACCGTGCCCCAGTGTAGGCGAGCGATCGGGGCGCGTCCAACCGGGCCCTCACTAGACTTCCGTCATGGCTGAGACTCACCCCCGCATCGCCCGTCGTATCGCCGCCATCAGCGAATCGGCCACTCTCAAGGTCGACGCGAAGGCGAAGGCCCTGAAGGCCGCGGGGCGGCCCGTGATCAGCTACGCGGCGGGCGAGCCCGACTTCGCCACCCCCGAGCACATCGTCGAGGCCGCAGCCGCCGCCACCCACGACGTCAAGAACCACCGCTACACGCCCGCGGCGGGTCTTCCCGAGCTGCGCGAGGCCATCGCCGAGAAGACGCTGCGCGACTCGGGGCTTGAGGTGAGCCCCGGCCAGGTGATCGTCACCAACGGCGGCAAGCAGGCCGTCTACCAGGCGTTCCAGACGATCGTCGACGACGGTGACGAGGTGCTGCTGCCCGCCCCGTTCTGGACCACCTACCCCGAGGTCGTGCGGCTCGCCGGCGGCGTGCCCGTCGAGGTGTTCGCCGGCGCCGAGCAGAACTACCTCGTCACGGTCGAGCAGCTCGAGGCGGCCCGCACCGAGCGCACCAAGGTGCTGCTGTTCGTCAGCCCCTCGAACCCCACCGGTTCGGTCTACAGCCCCGAACAGACCCGCGCCATCGGTGAGTGGGCGGTGAGCCACGGCATCTGGGTCATCAGCGACGAGATCTACCAGGCGCTCACCTACGACGGAGAGACAGCGATGTCGATCGTCGAGGCCGTTCCGTCGCTGGCCGACACGTGCATCCTCGTCAACGGGGTCGCGAAGACGTACGCAATGACCGGATGGCGCGTGGGCTGGATGGTCGGCCCGCAGGACGCGATCGCGGCCGCCGCGAACCTGCAGTCGCACCTGTCGTCGAACGTCGCGAACGTGTCGCAGCGCGCGGCGATCGCGGCGCTGACCGGCCCGCAGGACGCTGTGGCGACCATGCGCGAGGCCTTCGACCGGCGACGGAAGGTTGCGGTGGCGGAGCTCAACCGCATCCCTGGCATGCTCACACCCACGCCCACCGGCGCCTTCTACGTCTACCCCGACGTGAGTGGTCTGCTGAACCGCGAGTGGGCGGGCCGCACGCCGACCACGTCGCTCGAACTCGCGGACCTCATTCTCGAGAAGGCCGAGGTCGCGGCGGTGCCCGGCGAGGCCTTCGGCCCGAGCGGCTACCTCCGCTTCAGCTACGCGCTCGGCGACGCCGAGCTGCTCGAGGGCATCCAGCGCTTGCACAGCCTGTTCGGTACGGAGTAACCGGGGCTGGCATGCGCACCCTCGGCCTGCTCGGCGGCATGTCATGGGAATCGTCCATCGAATACGAACGCATCATTCATGAGCGGGTGCGCGAACGGCTCGGCGGCGTCGCGTCAGCCGACCTCCTGATCCGCTCGTTCAACTTCGCCGACATCGAGGAGTTGCAGGCCGCCGGTCGCTGGGATGACGCTGGCGAACTGCTGGCGCGCGCGGCGCGCTCTCTCGTCGCTGCAGGCGCCGAGGCCGTCGTGTTGTGCACGAACACGATGCACGTCGTCGCCGATGTCATCGAACAGGCGATTGACGTGCCGTTTCTGCACATCGCCGACGCGACGGGTGAGGCGGTGTCGGCGCAGCACCTGGACACCGTGGGGCTGCTCGGCACCCGCTTCACCATGGAGATGCCCTTCTACGCCGAACGGTTGCGCGAGCAGCACGGCCTCACAGTGTTCGTGCCGGATGCCGCCGAGCGTGCGTTCGTGCACGACGTCATCTACAACGAGCTCGTGCGCGGCATCGTCTCCGACGCCTCCCGAACCGCCTACGTCACCATCGTCGACGAACTCGTGGCCCGGGGCGCCGGCGGCCTCATCGCCGGCTGCACGGAGATTGAACTGTTGCTGCGCCCTACTGACATCGCGGTGCCGCTCTTCCCGACCGCCCGGCTGCACGCCGAGGCCGCCGCCGCGTGGGCAATGGGCGATGCCCCCTAGGGGCCCGTCCACCGATCGGTGGACGCGAAGTCGAGCCGTTCGGCCGTTGTGACTGCCAGCACGGCGGGCCAGAGTGGTGCCATGACCACATCAGAGAACGTCGTCGAGGTGCGCGAGCTGCGCAAGACCTACGGCGAGATGGTGGCCGTCGATGGCGTCAGCTTCGACCTCCACCGCGGCGAAACCTTCGCCCTGCTCGGCCCCAACGGGGCCGGCAAGTCGACCACGATCGAGATCCTCGAGGGCTACCGCGACCGCACGAGCGGCGACGTACGCGTGCTCGGCGCCGACCCGCAGAAGGGCGGCCTCGACTGGAAGGCCCGACTCGGCATCGTGCTGCAGTCGACCGGCGAGGTCGGCGCGGTAACGGTGCGCGAGCAGCTCGCCCACTTCGCAGCTCTCTACCCGAACCCGCGCGACGTCGACGAGGTGATCGCCGCCGTCGGCCTCGAGCAGAAGGCCGGCTCGTTGATTCGCAAACTGTCCGGCGGCCAGCGTCGCCGCGTCGATGTCGCCGTGGGCATCATCGGCCGACCCGAGCTGCTCTTCTTGGACGAGCCCACGACGGGCTTCGACCCCGAGGCGCGCCGCAGCTTCTGGGCACTGGTGCGCCAACTGCAGTCGGAGGGCACGACCATCCTGCTCACGACGCACTATCTCGACGAGGCCGCCCAGCTCGGCGACCGTGCGGGCGTCATCGCTGGCGGCCGCTTGATCGACATCGCGCCGATCGGCCAACTCGGCGGGGCGGATGCGCGCATCCCGATCGTCCGCTGGCGGGAAGCCCGCGAGGTGCGCGAGCAGCGCACGGACGCACCTGGCGCGTTCGTCGCCTCACTCATCGATCGCCTCGGCCCCGAGCCGGAGGCACTTGAGGTAATCCGCCCAAGCCTCGAGGACGTGTACCTCGACCTCGTCGGCCGCGAACACGTGGACGACCTCGCACAACCCGAGACCGCGACGGAGGCCGCGCGATGACCACGACACGATCCGCGACGGGCGCGCCCAGCGCATCCCCCGCCCTCGGCGGCGGCCTCGCCCGCACGCTGCGTCTGGGTGGGCTGCGCATCGCGTACGAGGTGCGCGCGTATTTCCGGCAGGGCGACACGGTGTTCTTCACCTTCCTCTTCCCCGTCGTGATGCTCACGATCTTCTCGGTCTCGTTCAGCGAAGCAAGCTTCGGGCAGACCGCCGACGGCGAGGACATCACGGCCGCCTGGTTCTTCCTGCCGGCCATGCTCGCCGCGGGCGTGCTGCTCAGCGGCCTGCAGAACCTCGCGATCGACATTGCGGCCGAGAAGAGCAACGGCACGCTCAAGCGTCTAGCGGGGTCTCCGCTGCCGATCGTGAGCTACTTCATCGGCAAGATCGGGCAGTCGCTCGTGACGGGCATCCTCCAGGCCGCGGTTCTGCTGCTGCTCGGGTTTACGGTCTTCCAGGTGCCGCTGCCGGAGGATCCCGCAAACTGGGGGAACTTCCTCTGGATCTTCCTGTTCGGTGTCATTACCTCGGCCATTCTTGGAATCGCGCTGTCCAGCGTTCCCCGCAGCGGAGCATCCGCCACCGCCGTGGTGATTCCGATCACGCTGGTTCTACAGTTCATCTCGGGCGTCTACCTGCGGTTCAGCGACCTGCCGGACTGGCTGCAGACCTTCGCGAGCGTCTTCCCGCTGAAGTGGATGGCGCAGGGCATGCGCAGCGTCTTCCTGCCCGACGAGCTCGTCGTGCTCGAACAGAACGAGGCCTGGGACCTTCCCGGCATCGCGATCGCCCTCGCCATCTGGCTCGTCGCAGGGCTCATCCTCACCCGGCTCACCTTCCGCTGGATTCGCAAGGATCAGTAGATGACCGCAGCGCGGGGATGGAGCACGGCCGTCATTGGGACGGTCGTGCTCCTCGCGGTCTTCCTCCTGCTGGCCGAGCTGTCCCCGTGGCAGATCACCCTCGGCCTCGGCGGCCTCGCCCTGCTCGTCGCCGGCTGGTTCGTGTTTGGATTCTCCCGCGCCGACGCCGCGGACGGGGCCCCCGCGCTGGTCGCCGTGACGGTGCTCGCGACCGGAATGATCGTCACGGCCTACCCCACCCTCGCGATCGTGCAGGCGCTCGCCTACCCGATCGCGTGGATGTTCATGCCGACGTTCTGGAGCGCCGTCGCGGCCAACGGCGCGGTCGCTCTCGCGGTGGGCGTCGGCTTGACACTCAGCCTCGGGACGACGCCCGATGCCCTCGGTCAGACAGCGCTCACGGTCGGAATCTCGCTCGCCTTCAGCCTCGCCATGGGCGTGTGGATCGCTCAGCTGATGCGACTCGGTGAGGAGCGAGGGCGCCTCCTTACCGAGCTCCAGGACGCGCAGGAGGAGATCGCCGCCCTGAATCGGGATGCGGGTGCCGGCGCCGAGCGGGAACGTCTCGCCCGTGAACTGCACGACACGATCGCGCAGGACCTCACCGGGCTGGTCATGCTCGCTCAGCGCGCCCGCCGCGAAGAAGGACGGCGCGACAAAACGCTGGCGCTCATCGAGGAATCGGCCCGCACCGCGCTCGGGGAGACCCGGGCACTCGTTGCCGCAGGCGCCGCCGTCGCGGGTGGGGCATCCCCCGACGGCGGCCCGTCGAGCGAGCTCGAACTGCCGCAGGCACTCGAGCGGCTCGCCGCCCGTTTCCAGCGCGAGACGGGCGTGCGGGTGAGCGTCGAGACCCTCAGGGATACGCCCGAGCTCGACCGCGACCGCGAGGTGGTCATCCTGCGGTGCGCCCAGGAGGCGGTGGCGAACGCCCGGAAGCACGCCGGCGCCGCCACGATTTCGATCGCGCTGTCGAGCCAAGACGGATGCGCGCGGCTTGTCGTCGAAGACGATGGCTGCGGGTTCGACCCGGCAGCCGCCTCCGACGGGTTCGGGCTGCCCGGCATGGCCGAGCGCCTCGCCCTCGTCGGCGGCGCGCTCGCCGTCGACAGCGCTCCCGGCCGCGGCACGGTGCTCACCGCGTCGGTACCGGTGACCGCGGCGCGTGTGAAGAGCGAGGCGCCCGCATGATTCGGGTGTTGGTCGCCGACGACCACGCCGTCGTGCGCGCTGGCATCGTCGCCCTACTCGGCGGTGAGCCCGACATCGACGTGGTCGGCGAGGCCGTCGACGGCGTCGAGGCCGTCGCGCTCGCCGCCTCACTCACCCCCGACCTCGTCGTCATGGACGTGCGCATGCCGCGCCTGACCGGCGACGCGGCGACCGCGCGCATCCTTGCCGAGAGCCCCGGGGTGCGCGTGCTCGTGCTCACGACCTACGAGAGCGACGCGAGCATCCTCGCCGCGATCGAAGCCGGCGCGAGCGGCTACCTACTGAAGGCGGCGCCCGCCGAGGAACTACTCGCCGGCGTGCGCTCGGTCGCCGCGGGCGAGGTCGCCCTGTCGCCCGCGATCGCTGCGCAGCTCGTCGCGCGTGTGCGCCAGCCCGCCGCTCCCGCTCTCACCCCCCGCGAGACCGAGGTGCTCAGGCTCGTCGCCGAGGGCCTTACCAACCGGCAGATCGGCGAACGGCTGCACCTCGGCGAAGCGACCGTGAAGACGCACCTGCTGCGCACGTTCGAGAAGCTCGGCGTGAGCGACCGCACCCGCGCGGTCACCCTCGCGATGGAGCGCGGACTGCTGTAGGAACTCCTACAGCTCGATGCCGACGAACACCGGCTCGGGGTGCAGCATGACGCCGAACTCGCTCAGCACGCGGGTCTGGATATACCGCGCCAGCTCGGCGATCTCGGCCGCCGTAGCCCCGCCCCGGTTCGTGAGCGCGAGCGTGTGCTTCTTCGACACCGCGGCGCGCGAGGCGCCCAGCGAGAAGCCGCGGCTGATGCCGGCGTGCTCGATCAGCCAGGCGGCGCTGAGCTTGACGGGCGCGTCGACCGGCTCGGGCGGCGGCACCGGCTCGTGGCCGAGCGGCACGGCCATCGCCGGGGGCTCGGGAGCCATCGACCAGCGCGGAGCGTCGGCCGGCAGCGTGCGCGCGAAGGACGCGCTCACTATCGGGTTGGTGAAGAACGAGCCGGCGCTCACCGAATCCGGGTCGGCGTCGTCGAGCACCATCCCCTTGGATGCACGCAAGCGCAGCACCGCGGAGCGCACGCCGGCAACGGGGGCGCGCTCGCCGATGCTCACGCCGAGCGCGTCGGCGAGCTGCGCGTACGCGATTGGCCGGCTGCGCGCATCCTCGTGGAGTTCGAGGGCGAGATCGACCGAGAGGACGATCCAAGGGGCGCCGGCCTTGATCACGCTCGCGCGGTAGCCGAGCTCGAGCTCGGGGGCGGGAACGCGGCGGCGCTCGCCCGTCACGAGGTCGAGAATCTCGACGGCGACGAGGCTCTCGGCAAGCTCTTGGCCGTAGGCGCCGATGTTCTGAATGGGGGCGGCGCCCGTCGAGCCGGGGATGCCGCTCAGCGCCTCCATCCCGGCGAACCCTTGACTGACGGTGTGGGCGACGAGCTCGTCCCAGGGCTCGCCCGCCGCGACGCGCAACCGCACCGGGCGGCGCGAGCCCTCGGCGTCGGGCAGGCGCTCGACACCGCGCGTCGCGACGCGAATCACCGTGCCATCAATCCCGGCGTCGCCGACAAGCACGTTCGAGCCGCCGCCGAGCACGAGCCACTCGTCGTCGTGGGCCTGTGCATCCAGCACCGCGTCGACCAGCTCGTCAACGCTCGTCGCCTCGACCAGCCGCGCGGCAGGTCCTCCGACCCGCAGCGTCGTTAGCTCGGCAAGAGACGTCACAGCGAGCGGATGCGCGCCTGCGCCTTGCCGAGCACCGTCTGGCCGCCGTACGACACGGTGAGGTCGATGCGGGCCTCGTCGTCGTCGATCGCGCCGACCGTCGCCACCACCTGCACCTCGGCGCCCTCGCTCGGGTCGACGACGACGGGGCGTGTGAAGCGCACCTGGTAGTCGGTGACCCAGCCGCGGGCATCCAGCCAGTCGGTGACGGCGCCGATCGCGACGCCCATCGTCAGCATTCCGTGGGCGAGCACGCCCGGCAACCCGACCGAAGCGGCAACGTCGTCGCGGTAGTGAATGGGGTTGAAGTCGCCGCTCGCTCCGGCGTAGCGCACGAGCGCGTCGCGGGTGAGGGTGAGGGTCTCGTCGGCCACGACCTGGCCGAGCTCGAGGTTCAGGGTGTCGGCGATGCTCATGAGTCGTCCCCCCGCACGACAAGGGTCGACACGCTCGTGACGACGTGCTGGCCGCCGGAGTCGACCATGTCGGTTTCGCTCGTCACCATGGCGTTGCCGCCAAGCGTCTTGATGCCGGTCACGCGCAGCGTTGCGGTCAGCTCGTCGCCCGCGACAACGGGCCGCGAGTACGTGAAGCGCTGGTCGCCGTGCACGACGCGGCTGAAGTCGATGCCGGCGTCGGGCTCGGCGAGCAGCTGCTGCAGCGTCGCCTCGGCCACCACGATCGGAAACGTCGGCGGTGCCACGACGTCGGCGAAGCCCGCGGCGCGCGCGGCCTCGACGTCGTGATGCACGGCGGCGGATGCGCGGGTCGCGCGGGCAAATTCACGCACCTTTTCGCGCCCCACCAGATACGGGGCGACGGGCGCGAACGTGCGATTCGTCAGCTCAGGATTCACAGGCACCCGGCCAGTCTAGGCGGGCACCGTTTTGCCGGTCAGAAGAGGGTGGCGCCGAGCAGATGGTCGAGCATCGCGCGGCCCAGTCGCTTGTCGGCAGCGTTGCGCCGACGCTCGCCGCGCACCAACAGCTCGAGCCCGCGGGTTGCCGCGACGGCGTTCAGTGCCGCCCGGTCGCGGTCGGTCGGGGTGCGGCCGTAGCCGTGCAGGAAGGCCGCCTTCAGCCAGGGAGCATCGCGCCACGGTCCGTACTCGAGCCACAGCAGGTCGACGATGCGCGGCTCGTGCTCGGCCTGCGAGAAGTCGATCAGGCGCACATGCCCACCCGGGTCGATGATCCAGTGCTCGGGCCGAATCGCGCGGTGTGCGGGCACGTGGTCGAAGGCCCCCAGGTCGAGGGCGTCGGCGACGAATTGGCGCGCGAGGTGTCGCTCGTCGGCCATACGCCACGCGCGCTCGTCGGCCGGATCATCGCCGGTGCCGAAGACCCGTTCGGCCTCGAGGCTCCAGCGCTCGAACTCGGCGGCGATGAGGCGGCCGAAACGGTCGTGTCGGCGGGGCGGCTCGGCGTCGTGCAGTCGGCGCACCAGTTCGCCCAGGCGGTAGTGAATGTCGGGGTCGGTCTCGTGGGGGGTGCCGAGCGCGGGCTCGCCGAGCAGGCGCGACAGCACGAGCAGGCGAAGCGCGTCGTCCAGCGTGACGATGCGGGGTGCATCCCCGCCGAGTGCGACGGCGTACTGCTGAAGCGACTCGCTCTCGCGACGATACGGCCCCTCGTCGCGATGCCACTTGACCACCACCTGCTCGCCCCCGCGGGTGACGACGTGCAGCACCCGCGAGGCGCGGTCGCGGCCCCAGTGCTCGACGACGACGTCGACGGGGCCGAGCGTCCGGCTCACCCGGTCAAGCACCTCGGCGTCGCTCGCGATGCGGGCGGCGGCACGCGCAGTGGGCACGTTCGCGTCGGCGACGGCGCTCATGCGGTGCTCCCTTCCGGCCAGAGGGTGCGACGATACGTCATTGGACCACGAAACCCCGGTCTTCCTGCGGTGGAAGCCGGGGTTTCGGGCGAGGTCTCAGCGATGCAGCGCCGAGACCGAAATCTCTAGGGAGCTACTGGCAGCTCTCGCACTGCAGCAGGTCCATCGGGTCGACGGGCACTGCGTAGCCACCGACGGTGTCGTTTTCGTTGTCCATGTCGGGCCTCCTGTGAGTCGTGGAATCCCGCCGTCCGGCGGTGGAGCTCCACTATATACACGGAATGACACTCGTGTCATTCCCCTAGATGTAGTGGTTCGGCGTGTCGCGCGATTTTTTCTGGGACGCCTGTGAGGGGGCGCTCAATAGACTGCCTCTGTGGCGGATGATCGGGGCGAGGCGGGCGCGGACGCATCCGTTTCTGAGCCCGAAATCGACACACGAACGCGCGCCGAGAAGCGGCGCGACGAGCTCATTGAAGAGGGCATCCTCGTGTCGATGTCGGCGCTGCGCATGAAGGTCAAGAACCGCACGATCGTGTGGATGCTGCGCGACGGCAACCCGTGGGACGACGCGGCCGTGCGCGAGATGGCACGGGAAGAGCTCGCCGGTCTCGCCGACGAGCTCGAGCGCGAGGCGGAACGGCTCGCCGCGCTGCGGCCGAAGGCGGCGCGGCGCATCGGGCGCTCGCAGCACCAGTACGACTACGGGCAGGAAGACGTGTACCTGCTGCGGCAGCGCGAGAACACGAACCGCTCGGTCGCGGCGAAGCTCGTCGAACTCGGCGACGATGACGCGGCGCTGGACGCGATCGCCGCGGGCGTGAAGCACGACAACCTGATGGAGATCGTGTCGGCCGCTCCGCTGCCGTTCGAGCCGCGGTCGGACGAGCCGCTCGACCCGCAGCAGCAGAGCCGTGCGATCGCCGCGATCGAGCGCGAGCTGCAGGTCATGCTCGCGAAGGCGGAGGGGCGCCCGGCGCCCGTGCTGCCGTCGGCCGCGCGTGCCGGCTCGCGCAGCTCGGGCCGCGCCTGGTGGAAGCGCCTGCGCCAGAACCGCTGAAGGCTCGAGGGTCTCAAGAACTGGTAGCGAGGGCGGGACTCGAACCCCGCAGACGCGAACCAGCGTCTGCGGCGCCAGCCAGGGCCAGCCATCTCGAGAACTGGTAGCGAGGGCGGGACTCGAACCCGCGACACCACGATTATGAGCCGTGTGCTCTAACCACCTGAGCTACCCCGCCGGGCGAAACCGGGGGCTCGCCCCCTGCTTCAGAGCCCCGAGTCAGGATTGAACTGACGACCCCTTCCTTACCATGGAAGTGCTCTACCACTGAGCTATCGGGGCGCGACCGATCGGTTACCCGATTTCGGCACCAGAGAAGATTAGCACCTGTCGCCGGGCCTGTCAGACCGGCTGGGGCTCACGCATCCGAGCGCGAGACAACGCTCCACTGGGGGCTGTCGGCGGCCGCCGGAACCCCGTGGCCGGGAAAGACGGGGGCGGAAATTCCGGGCAGCGCCCACGTCGTGAACGACATCCCGGTCGAGCGGATGCGCGCGGCCGGGCCGGCCGCGGTCGTCGCCTCCGCGCCCGAATCGCCCCGAGCATCCGCCTCGATGTCGGCCGAGCCGATGAGCCGCACCGCCTCACTGACGTCGAGCCCGGAGAACGTGATGTCGGCGTCGTCGCGCGCGGCGAGCACGAGCACGGTCTCGTCGGCGAGCTCGCGCACGAAAAGAAGCGCGTCGTCGCCGATGTGCAGCCAGCGAAGCGATCCGGTGCTGAGGGCCGGGTGCTCGCGGCGCAGCCGAAGGTGCTCGGCGTATAGCTCAATGGTGGTCTCGTGGTCGTCGACGCGCTCCCAGGGGATCGGCGTCCGCGAGTGTTCGCCGTTCTCGCCGGTGAAGCCGAACTCGTCGCCGGCGAACACGACGGGGATTCCGGGCAGCGAGACCGAGAGGCCCAGCGCCACGGGCACGGCGCCCGCGCGCGCCCGGGTGACGAAGCGCGAGGTGTCGTGAGTATCGAGCGCGTTCATCGAGGTCAGCCGTGAGCGCCACGGCATGGCGGCCGTGAAGCGCGTGTTCGCGTCGGCTACCTGGCGGCCCGAGTACTGGGGCATGACCGGGTAGGGCAGCCCGAAGAACCAGTTGATCGGGCCGGGCTCGCTCAGCCACGCCCAGACGGGCCGGGTGAAGCTGGCGTAGGTCATGGCGCCGTGCCAGCCGTCGCCCTGCATGTCGCTTTGCGCATCGTTGGTGCTCTCGGCCAGCAGCAGCGCATCGGGGTTGACCGCGCGGGTGGTGGCCTGGGTGAGCTGGCGCACCTCGGCGTTCAGGTCGTGGTCGTCGAGGCGGCCGGTCATGTTGGCGACGTCGATGCGCCAGCCGTCAAGAGCGTACGGCGGCTGCAGCCAGCGGCCGACGACCGAGTCGGGGCCGTCGATGAAGCGGCGGCGTAGCTCGTCGCTCGCCCAGTTGAGCTTCGGCAGGCTCTCAACACCGAGCCACGACACGTAGCCCCCGTCGTCGTCGAGGTAGTAGAACGCGCGCTCGGGGGCGTCGCTGTTCGCGCGGGCGGCGACAAACCACTCGTGCGCGTCGCCCGAGTGGTTGAGCGTGAGGTCGCCCATGACCCGGATCCCGCGCGCGTGGGCGGCCTCGACGAGTCTCACCAGCGCCTCGTCGCCGCCGAGCAGCGGGTCGACCTGGTCGAAGCGGTGCGCGTCGTAGCGGTGGTTCGAGCGGCCCGGGAAAACAGGGGTCAGGTAGAGCACGGTCGCTCCGAGACGCTCGAGGTGGTCGAGGTGCTCGGCGATACCGTCGAGGTCGCCGCCGTAGAACTGC
>Ga0213835_101628_pt1 | contig 12955 bp, 13 predicted proteins | sample SWPATP01_FD_160576 | JGI IMG/M metagenome (GOLD analysis project Ga0213835, IMG submission 160576) | Coastal seawater microbial communities from Marineland, Florida, United States - SWPA TP0 #1 | ecosystem: Environmental > Aquatic > Marine > Coastal | place: USA: Florida | collected 2016-08-05
AATTTTTACGCTTCATTTTCTCCACTAGAAAGGATTAAATGGTTTACACTTCATTTTTGGAAATTAATATAAATGAACTTGGTAATAGTTGAATTAGGGTTAATTATTGTCGCGATTATTCTCAGTACGTTCATTACGCATACAGGAAACTTACTTATTGAGAATAGGTTAGACGGTATCCAAAATAGCCTAAATTATTTGATTAGATATGTTAATGATTTTATGCCATCAACAGTTTGTAAAAAACAGTTAGAAGATAAAAAGCAATCACCCCCTCTTCCAATTAACAGAGATGATATTGATGATGATGGTTGGAGAAAACCCTAACATCAATTATTAATTAATGAAATCACAACAATGAAACCTTTACTAAGTTATTACGGGGGAAAGCAACGAATAGGCTCTAAAATATTGCAATATTTCCCACCACATAAAATATATGTAGAACCTTTTGCCGGTGGAGCTACTTTGTTATTTTTAAAGCCATTACCTACCGTAACCAATCAACACGATTATAAAGAGTGCTTGAATGATACAAGCGACCTTTTAATCAATATGTATCGTGTTGCCCAAAAATACCCCAACGAGTTCACTAAAGAAATCAACGCGACGCTGTATAGTCAATCTGACCACATAAAAGCAAAAGCTATATGTAAACAGCCAGATGGCTACCCTGGTATCGAGAAGGCATGGGCGTACTATATCAATATCAGCCAAGGCTTCTCAAAAAGTCTTAACGCGGGTTGGAGTACAGGAAAACAAGGCTGCAATCAAGCGATAGTCTTTAAGAATAAAAAAATAGATATCAATAAAATTTTAAACAGGCTGCAATCTGTCCATGTTTCGTGTGAAGATGCAATCAGATGTATTGAAAGGTGGGATTCACCTAATACACTATTCTATTGTGACCCTCCTTATCCCGGTAGTACACAAGGCCACTATAGTGGCTACACGATAGCAGACTGGGAAAGGCTTTGTCACGTTCTGGATAACATAGCAGGCAGTTATGTAGTATCGAACTATCCGCAATCCATAGAACCTGCAACAGCCACCCAAAAAATAGAAATAAATACAGTTATGTCAGCTAGTCACAAGAAAGACGTAAAAAAGAAACGAACTGAAGTGTTATGGGTTAAAAGTAACTTAGACGGTTTTAATCAACTTCCTGAGTTAATTAACTCAGAGGCCTATAATTGCCTACTTAATACATGGAGTCAACCTAACAGCTAAACCCTAACAGATAACCCCTACCCCAATAACTTAAATGGCCCCCTATGGTTTCTGACTGTAGGGGTTCATTCATATTATCTGTTTTCAGTACCGAAAATACGGTATCGAAAATTATTTATATGCTTACCCCCCTAGTTTACCCACAATAAACACCCTAAGCCAAAACCTTAACCCGTCTATTAGGGGTAATCATCCTGTGCGGAACCCAGTACCCCTATAAATTGGAGGCTTGTCTAGCAGTATGTAGGTATCGGTTTCGATGGGGAATCAATTCCCTAGGATTATGTAAGTATCAGCGAGAGATAACGAAACAAGTCACCAGTTGAAAAGTTGTTTAGGGGTATCGGGTTGGTTCCGGTAGATGATAGTTCAGATTATGCGATCGCATTTTGTTGGTAGTGAGTAGGCTCCTCAATATTTCACCAATAATCTGACTCCCATAGATAACCGGATAGGCAGCCTAATATCTTTGTACATTGATAGGGGTATCGTTGTACATTGATAACCTAGTGGGTTCCCCCTACGGCTATCTACGGCTATCGTGTTGACTTGGAAGCATATCCCCCCCCTAACCGAAACAAGCACTATTGGGGAAACGAACGATGTGATAGCAGTCAATGGTTCGTTACGAACCGAAGGCTTGCCATTGACGGGTATCACGAGAGAGTTACCCTATCGGTGTTTGGTTGGGGGGAGGTATGAGTGTTTGACAGATTAATTAAGTTGTGCTTGTTGACTGAGTAATCATCCTATTGACAGAATTATTTTCCTGTGCTAGGACTAGATTGTGAGTAATATCTGAGTAACTCGATAGGATATAGGGGTTGAGTAATAACCCGCTATCGCTGTCAGGATAAGGGTTTATAGTTAATGCGGACGAAAGGACTTGAACCTAGTCTATAGGCTGTAACCCCTATTCTATCGTTACTTAGGTGTTACTCAAAGCCATAACAGGATCCATCAATCTGTAGCCATAAAATAACCCCTAGGGGTTTAGTCTAGGGGTGTTAATTTATGAAAGGTTGACGATTAGATTAATCTATCTGATAGATAACTCTGAGAAATGCCTTAGCTTCTGGAGTGTCAACATCAAACCCTAACGCTGTTAACCGTTCTATGGCTACGTTCAATGGTATAGGTAACTTAGAAACCCCTTTGAGGACTTCTAAGGTAGCGTCAATCCCTTCTGTTTTATATTTACTCTCATTGACGATTGTACTATGTCCCATAAGCCTAGCCCGTAACTCGATAGGCAGTCCATACTTCTCACCCAGTAGGTTATATAGTCGCCTGAAAGCGTATTTTTGAGTTACAGGACATTTCATAGATGCAAGCCTTCTATCAAATAAACCATTAAACCCCCTAACTATCGTATGAGGTAGGCTACCCGCCCTAGGTGTGTATTTTGGTAGCAATGGTTTTTTTAATTCCAGAAATTTAAACATATCAAGGCTAGGAATAGGGGCTACAATCCTACCTCCTGTCTTGATGCTAACCTTTCTGCCTTCTGAGTCAGTAAAGTAAGTGTAATCTCCTAACACCAAGTAATTATCCTGATTATCAGGGTCTGATAGTGCTTTGATGATTACGCCATCTTCAGTTACAAATGACTTAGTTAAATTAACAGCAGCGGCTATTTCGGTGGGTCTTAACCCATACATTACTGCCATGCCTGTTACCCATAGCCAAGCGTGTCTTGATGATTGATGCTGTGGATTTCTGATGGTGTAGGCTTCTTTTTTGGTATTAATCCACCAATCTTTAAACACGTCAACAGATAACCGTTGTTTCTTTTTAAATTTCGTTTGTTTGGGATTAATAGGTTCAAGCTGTTTAAGCAAGTGTTCTTTGTTAGGTGATTTCTTAGCGATGGCTTTTAAGATGTAGTAACGCTCTTTGAAGGTTTTAGAGCCTATCAGCTCCTCTCCGTTCTGTAGAGGGGTATACAACATAGCCTTGAAACCCTCCCAGCTAGGATATTCATCCCAGTTAGGGAACAGTTCAAAAAAGACCCCTTTACTTTGGTGATAAGATGTCAGGTCACTTACCACATCCCGGGAGCGAGGGCGACCTGTATTGCGGTTGTACCCGGCAAAATACTCATCTTCCAGTTGTTGGAATATTTCCCGGTAGGTTATCAGATTATCCTCAATCTGATTCTTTCCTAGAATAGTCGTATCATACCAATCCCAGAACTCACTAGTGCTAGTGATAGTCCCTAGGGCTTCTGATACCAGTTTAGCTTTCTTAACCCCGTCTATCACCCCTTGGGGTGTACACTCAAGGTTAGCCGCCTTGGGTAGCCGTTTCCCGGTAGGTGGTTGCTTAAACTGCAATAGTAGGTTGTACCTAGCCCCGGACTTTTGTAGTTTGAGTGTCACTCCTTTGGGACATTCCCCTTTAAAGTCTTGATAGGCTTTCAGGAATCTAGCGTAACTCTCATCGTAGTTGCCCTTTCCCCCTACTGTAGGGGTATCAGTAGCGTTACTCATTTTTTACTCACTTGTTATCCTGTTATGGCTTTGAGTAACACCTAAGTAACGATAGAATAGGGGTTACAGCCTATAGACTAGGTTCAAGTCCTTTCGTCCGCATTTGATTAACCCTGGATATAGTGGCGGTTGTGGCTACTGCCTAACCTGACATTAGGGCTGGCGAGGCTGGTTTGTTTACTCTGGTCAAAACGGATATTCTCCGACTTGACCATTGACAGCGAAAACTGGTCTAATAGCGATCGCATTAACTTCCGTCAGTCAACCACCACCACACCCGCCCATATATATTCCCGTGCGTTTTCCCTTTATGTTCATCCCCAGCCCTGGTCTACTAGCCCTATTTAACTTATCAACTTACGAGAGTATCAGTGCCTTAGCCCTGTTGATACTTTCCGTGCAACTCCCCGCTACCGCCATTCTACTCTCCCGCCTATTTCGAGGGTTACTGCGCCGCCCACAATTACACATAGCCCCCCCCACCCCAGACCTATTGGGTAAAGTTAGCGTCATTGTCCCCACCCTCAACGAAGCCGCCCGCCTCAGTCCTTGTTTATCCGGTTTAAGCGCCCAGGGCTATGAAGTACGCGAAATCATCATAGTTGATAGTAACTCAGTCGATGCCACCCCAGATATGGTCATCGCCCAAAGCCAGCGCGACCCTCGTTTCCGCTTAACTACCGACGACCCCTTACCTCCCGGCTGGGTAGGTCGTCCTTGGGCTTTACATACTGGCTTTTTACGCACTTCCCCCGCCTCCCAATGGGTTTTGGGTATTGATGCAGACACACAACCTCAACCCGGACTGGTCGCCGCCTTGGTTAGGGCTGCAGAAAATGCTCAATATGACCTGATTTCTCTATCCTCTCAGTTTATCCTTAAATACCCAGGGGAATTGTGGTTACAACCTGCCCTCTTAATTACCCTCGTATATCGATTTGGTCCCCCTGATACCGCCCCCATGACCCCTGAGCGGGTTATGGCTAACGGTCAATGCTTTTTGTGTCGCCGCTCGGTTTTGGAAGCCCTCAATGGTTACACCACCGCCTCAAATTCCTTTTGTGATGATGTGACTTTGGCTAGAAATGCTGCTCAGAAAGGCTTTCGCGTCGGGTTTTGGGATGGGGCCGCCCTGCTGAAGGTGCGGATGTATGATGGGTTTATGGATACTTGGTCCGGCTGGGGGCGATCGCTTGATTTAAAGGATGCTTCCTCTACCGCCGGACTCTGGGCGGATCTCGCTCTCCTATTCTGCTGTCAGGGTTTACCCATACTGGTCTTAACTATCGCTCTCGCTTTCGGGTTCCTCTTTCCCTACCATAACCCTATCTTCACCTGGCTATGGCGCTTAAATGCTTTCCTGTTTATTATCCGTGTCGCTTTGTCGGCGGCGATCGCTTCTTCCTATGACTTCAGCCAAGCACAAGCTAAGTGGGTATTCTGGCTGTCTCCCCTCGCTGACCCTCTCGCTGTTCTCCGCCTCTTTCTCTCCGCTACCCAAAGACCTACCCAGTGGCGAGGACGCTACTATGGATAATTCTGGTAAAAGTCCCTCTCCCCCTCTGGGATCCAGATTTAGGGTGAGGGCAATGTATCTGGGATCCAGATTTAGGGTGAGGGCAATGTATAGCACCAGACAGGAAAGTTAGGACGTATAATGGAGAGGACGAGATGACTAAGAAGACAAAAAATGCCAGCCCCCTATAGTTACGACCTCAGACAAAAAGTTATTAATGCAATTGAACTAGACGGTATGCCCAAAACAGAAGCCAGTCAAGTTTTCCATGTCAGCCGGAACACCATTAATCTCTGGCTGCAAAGAAAAGCACAGACCGGAGACTTCCTCCCTAAACCTAATCACCGACCTGGCAATAACCACAAAATTACCGACTGGCAAAAATTCAAGGCTTTTGCCCAAGAGCATGGCGACAAAACCTCCGCTCAAATGGCTGAACTTTGGGATGACGACATCTCTCCTCGCACCATATCCAGAGCCTTGAAGAAAATTGGCTTCACCAGAAAAAAAAACTTACGGCTACCAAGAACGTGATCAGCAACAGCGAGAGGAGTTTATTGCTCAGATTGAACAGATTAAGCAGACGCGCCACGGTGTGGATGTAGGTCCGGCGACCGGTGGGGGTGTTATGGCGAAGACGAGTTTAAAGACTACGTGTGCATATAGTTCTGAAAGAAGAAGGACTAAGCGGTGAAGTCAACACTGTACCACTGACCAATTGGGCATCCACATCGGGAGCCCTATGATGCGAAAGTCTCAAGTACGGTTTTGAATGGGAGGGGATGGGGGCGACCCCATTCTCTACCCTTCCCCCCTGAACATGACTGGACTGATTTTGATGGGGTGCTAGGATAAAACCATCCTTTTCGAGTTACTGGAGCATAATGGCTTTCTATGATTGAAATTTTAGCAGTTCTTTCCGCATCAGCAGCAGGAGGTATGAGAATTGCGCTTCCACTGCTACTAATTGGATTACTGCGAAATAATTTATGGTCTGATGTACCAATTCTTTCGGATCTGTCTCCCAAGGTGGTAATTGGTGTTTTGGTGAGCTGGTCCCTCTTTGAACTTTTCGCCTCGAAACAATTATTAGGACAGCGCATTCTCCAGGTATTTCAACTGGTGTTTAGTCCGGTAGTCGGAGCGATTATGGGTTTGGCGATCGCTGAAGCCAGTTCTTTCCCCTCCTGGGTGTTGTGGTTGCTGGGAATTGTTGGGGGACTTTTGGCTTTAGTCTTACAATTGGTACAAGCCGGATGGTTTTACCGTCTGCGAGGCTTACCTCTATGGGCAATTTTTGTCCAGGATGGTTTGTGTATTGCTCTGGTTATGTTTGCTTTTGATGCTCCTGAACAGGGGGGGTTAATTGCTTTATTCTTGCTCTGGCTCGCTATTCGTAGCTCTACAGAATGGTATAAATGGTATACTCAGCAGGCTAGTAATCGCCATCGTAGCCAGCCTCGACTGGGGAAGCAAGACCCTGATTAAACTAAACTTTAAATACTCACAAGCAAATACTCATACAAAAATCTTAATTAGTGGGTTCACATATTTTTGACACCAGCACTGACACAGATCACAAAATTAAGTGATCTAGTTCATCAACCCTCCTATCTAGTTTTTTAAGCAGCAACAGGACTCAGTTTTCATCATCTCCCCGGTTTCCTTTGTCTCCAGGTAAAAGAGACCCCATCAGCCCCCAGATAGAGTTTTTCAGATTAAATATTGATTATGGGAGCCGATCCGACTACAATTTTTGTGGGCGATACTTTCGAGTTGGTAAGAATATACAATTTATGGGCTCATACCATCAAAGCGATCGCACCTACCTTTATTCTACCTGTAGAAATTTTATGGATATTCAACTCATTAATATCGGCTTTGGCAATATTATCTGTGGTAATCGTGTTATCGCTATTGTTGGCCCAGAATCTGCCCCCATTAAGCGTATCATTACAGATGCACGAGACCGAGGACAACTTATTGATGCTACCTATGGACGCCGCACCAGAGCCGTGATTATTACAGACTCAAATCATGTGGTTCTCTCAGCCATTCAGCCAGAGACAGTCGCTAACCGATTTGTGATTGAGAAAAACGGCACTAATCGCCTTTCATAAACCTATCGAGGTTCACCATTAACTACATTTAAGATGATTGACAGCAAAACTGGCCAACTCATTGTCATTACTGGACCCAGTGGGGTGGGAAAAGGAACCATTATCCGATCGCTCCTGAAAAAACACCCACAACTACATCTTTCCGTCTCTGTAACTACCCGATCTCCCCGTCCCGGAGAGGTCGATGGAAAGGACTATTTTTTCGTAACTCGCGATCGCTTTCAACAAATGGTTCAACAGCAAGAGTTACTAGAATGGGCTGAGTTTGCCGGCAATTTCTACGGGACACCCCGCTTGGCTGTAGAACATAAAATTCAGCAGGGAGAGAATGTTCTACTGGAAATCGAACTAGAAGGCGCTAGACAGGTATCACAGACTTTTCCCCAGGCTGTGCGAATTTTTATCCTACCACCTGACCTACAGGAGCTAGAGAACCGTCTGCGAAATCGCGCCACTGACTCCGAAGAGGCGATCGCCCGTCGTATTCAACTAGCTAAAACTGAAATCGCCGCCGCCGGGGAATTTAACCACACCTTAATCAACGACAACCTCGATCGCGCCCTCGCAGAACTCGAAACCCTCTTTTAACAAATAACAAATTCTCTCCGAGACTTATGTTAACTTTTGTAACAAAAAATTAAGTTTTGTTGCGAAAAATTTTTTTTCTGGGGGGTGCTTGCCTTGGCGGGTGGCTTCTGGTATACTTTTAGATAATGGGAATAGTGACATTTTTAGTATTTAGGCAGAGATTTCCATTATTTAACTATATGTCAATATTCTACCATTAGTTCCCGGTGCTTGTCAACCCTTAGCGCTTGGGGCGACAAAGTTTTTTTTGAGAGTTTTTCTCAATAACAGCTTAGTTAGAAGGAAGTTAGAAGGAAGAGGGAAGCGGGAAAGCCATGCTCCCGACACCCTCAACCAGCCTAGATCTACTTGAGAGTTGTTTTCGATGCTATGCGGGTTTTCTTGCGTTCGGAGTCGGATAGTTCTTCGCCGGACTGGAGGCGAGTTGCACTACCTTGTAGGACAGTAGCAGCACTATTGTCACCCATTTGTAAAGCCGTTTTAGCCGCCGTTTGTAACATAGTAGCAGCACCGGCACGATCGCCTTGTTGTAGTTTAGTTTCCGCGATTTGAGTTTGTCGGTACTTAGCCAAGGCCAGAATATGTTGTTGAACCTTGGGATCGGAGGTAGGGCGATAATCTCCAATCACATTAGCTTCCACCAAAACAGGTTGAGAATAAAGCCTTTCAATACCCAAAGCGGGGTCATCATAGCGGACTTGAATTTGAGCGATCGCCTGTTTACCCATAGACAAATTGTTAACATAAAGGTTAGCCAAGATAATCCGTTCGGTATCCTTCATTAAATCCCCCAAGCGCACCGCGAGTTGTTCGCCTTCTGGCTGTATAGGAAGTTCAATAGTATCGGGATAAACTTGTGCAATTGGCTTGAGTTGAGCCAAACGGACATTAGGAAAGAAGGAGAATAATAGGTAAGCGTTAGTGAGTCCCACCGATTGCATACGGGTAAACAGACGGCCAAACTCAGCGATCGCCTGTTCGGGATATTCAATATATCCCAAAGCACCGCCACCCGCATCAGCAATTTTCTCCAAAATATCCTGATTCCAGTCGTTTCCAAATCCCAAAGAATTAATAGTTAACTTATATTCGGTGGCGAGTTTGGCTAATTTGAGACAACGTTTATTATCCCCGTGTTCATTTTCGCCGTCAGTCAGTAAAAACCCTTGAGAAATCCGATCCTGTTTACCCTTTCCTAACTCCTCAATTCCCAGCTTGAGACCTTCATCAATAGCAGTTCCCCCGGAACAGCGCAAACCATCAATCTTTTTTTTGATACCATCAGGATCGGCGATATCCTGATTAGGAACCAATACCTTAGCTCGGTGATCAAAAGCAACTACCGAAATGCGATCGCCCACATTTAAGCGATCGATAAGTTCTTTCGCCGCCTGTTTAACCGTTTCCAAGGGTTGACCATTCATAGACCCACTGTGGTCTAAAATCAAACATAGATTCATGGGAACTTGACCCTCAAACGGATCAGGAATCGCTGAAACCGAAATTGACAGTTGACGCTGGTTCGATTCTTGATTGGGGTCTAGGTTCGGATCGTTGAGAGAAGGCTGCAAACTGACTTTCATAGAAGACCTCCGGGATTTCAAATTCAGTTATAGGATCTGAACAGTCCCTGGGTAGATGGTCGGTAATTTCCCATCAGCCTATTAACAGGACTGATCTACAAGTTGCGCTAGTATATAGTCTAACCTCTTTGATGAGTTCATCGGTTTATACTGTGCAATCACCATACTACTACAGCGACAGTCCCATTCGGACACCACCACCAGACCTACCCTCCTTGCTACTCAAGGAAAGGATTATCTATCTAGGGTCGCCTCTAGTTTCCTCAGACGAATATAAGCGACAACTAGGGGTTGATGTCACCAAATTAATTATCGCCCAGTTGCTTTATCTGCAATTTTCCGATCCAGAAAAGCCGATTTTCTTCTATATCAACTCTACCGGAACCTCGTGGTATACCGGAGATGCGATCGGACAAGACACCGAAGCCTTCGCCATTTGCGATACCATCAACTATGTCAAGCCCCCTGTGCATACTATCTGCATTGGTCAGGCTATGGGTACAGCGGCGATGATTCTCTCGGCGGGGACCAAAGGCTGTCGCACCAGTCTCCCCCATGCCACCATTGTTTTAAACCAACCTCGTATGGGGATGGGACGATCTCAAGCTACAGATATCCAAATTAGGGCGAAAGAAGTCCTAGCCAACAAAGCATCTATCTTGGGTATTTTGTCCAAAAATACCGGACAACCTGTCGAAAAAATTGCCAAAGATACCGATCGCATGTTCTATCTAACACCAGAGGCGGCTAAAGAATATGGCTTGATTGATCGGGTTCTCGAAAGCACTAAGGAATTGCCCAAACAATTACCTGTTGGTGTGTAGTAAACTTGCTGGTGCTTACAAATTATGCCTGTCGATGAAGTTCTTCGCGTTCCCTATCAGATTCCTGGTAGTCAATACTGGCAGTGGGTTAACATATATACTCGCTTGAGTCAAGAGCGAATTATTTTTCTGAATCAGCCTCTGACAACGGGTGTCGCTAATTCCTTAGTGTCGTCTATGTTGTATCTTGACTCTGATGATCACAATAAGCCCATCTATATGTACATCAACTCTATTGGTGATCCAGTCCTAGCAGGTATGGCTAATGAGTCGATGGGAATGATGTCAGTTATGGCGGCTTTGGCTGTCTATGACACTATGCAACACATCAAATCTGAGATTGTTACTATCTGTTTGGGTCAAGCCGTGGGGATGGCAGCTTTGTTATTGTCCTGCGGTTCTAAAGGTAAACGGGCTAGTCTTCCTAATTCGATGATTACTCTTTATAACCCCCAAACAGGAACCCAAGGACAAGCTACGGATATTCAAGTAACCGCTGAGGAAATCCTCTCGAAACGGGTTTTAATGATGGATATATTTCACCAAAATACTGGTCAACCCGTTGAGAAACTTACTAAGGATATGAACCGCACTTTTTACATGACCCCTGAACAGGCCAAAGAGTATGGTATCATCGACCGTGTTTTAACAACTCAAAAAAGCTGATTTGATTTCCCTGACCTGTTATGGGAAAACACGCCGGGGAGATTAATTAGAGCCTAATTATCCTCGCCCCCGGCGACAGTGGCAACAGTATCTCCCGCGCAACTACTCTGTTACTAGAGTTAAATGATAATCTGATCGAGACAAGAGGATTAATAATTATGCCTATTGGTGTTCCCAGTGTTCCTTATCGACTTCCTGGTAGTACCTATGAACAGTGGATCGGTATCTATGAAAGACTGTTCCGCGAACGAATTATCTTTTTGTCCGAAGAAGTTGACGATGGTATTGCTAATGCGATCGTGGCTTATATGCTGTATTTGGACTCGGAAGACCCCTCGAAACCCATTTACCTCTATATCAATTCCCCCGGTGGTTCGGTAACTGCAGGTATGGCAATTTACGATACCATGCAATATATCAAGTCTGATGTAGTCACTATCTGCGTGGGTATGGCTGCTTCTATGGGCGCATTTCTACTGGCTGCGGGTACTAAAGGTAAACGGTTAGCCCTCCCCAATGCTAGGATTATGATTCACCAACCTTTGGGGGGTACTCGCGGACAAGCAACTGATATCGAAATTGAGGCTAAAGAAATTCTCCGAATTCGTAAGGTCCTCAATGAGATGTTAGCAGAAAGATCCGGTCAAACTCTCGAAAAAATCGAGAAAGACACCGATCGCGATTACTTTATGTCCGCCGCCGAAGCTCACGAATATGGTTTAATCGATCAGGTCATTGAAGAACGCTCCGTTTAACAATATCCTAAATTTCTGTTAAACTAATTACGCCCGCCTTTCTTGTGGGGCGGGTTCGGTTCTTGACTTAAATTAAACTGGGGTAGATTAAACCTAGATGGACACAACGGATTACTATCGCACATTGGGTTTAAGATCAGGGGCGAGTTTGGAAGCGGTCAAGGCTTCCTATCGGAAACTCGCCCGACAATATCATCCTGATGTTAATCAAAATAATCCCCAAGCCCAAGAAAGATTTATCGCCTTAACTGAGGCTTATAAGTTTCTGTTAGATGTCGCTAAACCAGAGTCCGAAATGGCTTGGGCTACTGCCTCTTATACCCAATTTCACCAGGGTACAACCACCCATTTCCCCAGGGTTAAAACTAAGGTCTATCACCCGGAAAACCGGATTCAATTTAACCAGGAACTCTCCGAAACTGAGCAGAAATTGAAGGAAAATTGCTATAAACAATTGCAGCAATTACTCAGATATCAGCGCTTTCCTAGGGCGATCGCTTTAGTGGAAGGACTAGCCCACAGAATCCCCCAAGACCAGGAAATCCGACAGTGGCAGGCTATTACTTATCAACGTTGGGCGCGTCAACTTATCAAAGAACGCCAAACCGATAAAGCCCGCAATTACCTCAAAAAAGCCCTCCGTACTGACCCTCACAATCGCACGCTGTGGGCGGAAGTTGAACGAGATTTTCAATCCCTAGAAAGTGTCTATTCCTAAAGGTTAATTAACCAGGATTCCCCGGCTTTTCTTCCTGGGAAAATATGCCTTTTTTAACATTAAAAAATTTTTTTTGGCTCGGAACCCGCGCCAACCCTTGACAACCACTGGGAACTCATGATAGCATTTGGATATTATAGTTACATAATTGAAATTTATTTACTAAAAATAAAATTAGCAATATCCCAATTATATAAAAAGTGTAGCGCAAGTCGCCCGGAAAAGCAACCCCCCCCAGAAAAAAAATTTTCCCGGCCCCAACTTAACATTTCTTTACATACAGCTTGTTCACCAGTCCCTTAAGACATTGCCCTCACCCTAGGTCTGTCTCCCAGATATAGCACTAGTCAATACGGTTAGGACGCAGCCTTGAGAACAGAATCCATGGCATCATCGAGAGAATCAAACTGCTCACGTGCAATGGCGAATGCGGGCTTTCAACCACGACCAACATTTCTCTATC
>Ga0213835_101630_pt1 | contig 12935 bp, 9 predicted proteins | sample SWPATP01_FD_160576 | JGI IMG/M metagenome (GOLD analysis project Ga0213835, IMG submission 160576) | Coastal seawater microbial communities from Marineland, Florida, United States - SWPA TP0 #1 | ecosystem: Environmental > Aquatic > Marine > Coastal | place: USA: Florida | collected 2016-08-05
GAGCGCGTGCTGGAGCAGAATAACAGCGGCCACTTGGTCGACGACCGAGCGGCTCGACTTCGTCGTGCGGCCGGCGCCGTGCAGCGCCCGTTGGGCCGACACGGTGGTAAGCCGCTCGTCGACGAGTCGCACTGCCAGCCCGCGGGCGGCGAGCTGGGCGGCAATCTCGCGCGCATCCGCCGTTGAGGCCGTGTCGGCGCCGCTCATCGACAGGGGCAGTCCGACGACCAGCTCGATCGCCTCGTGCTCGGCCGCCAACGCGACCAGTCGGTCGACGGTGTCGGCCCGGCGCGGCACCGTCTCGACGGGGGTCGCGAGCATGCCGTGCAGATCGCTGCGGGCGACGCCGACGCGAGCCTTCCCGACGTCGATGCCAAGCCGCACCCCCGTTCGCACGCGGTTAGCCCCGAACGGCGTCGCGCACCGCGGCGAGAGCCTCGGCGACCTTGTCGAGCGCCGGCCCGCCACCCTGGGCGAGGTCGTCTTTGCCGCCACCGCCACCGCCGAGCACCGCCGAGGCGCGCTTGGCCAGCTCGCCGGCGCGGGCGCCGGCGTCGCGGGCCTCCGGCGTCGTCGCCACGATCACGGTCGCCTTGCCGCCGGCGTGCCCGGCGAGCGCGACCACGGCCGCGGAACCGGCCAGTCGCTCACGCACCGACTGCGCGAGGCGACGCACGTCGTCGGCGCTCGACACCGAGCCCAGATCGGCCGCGAGCAGCTGCACGCCGCCGACGGTTTCGGCCAACTGCACGAGAGCCGGAACGCGTTCGCCGAGCTTCTGCGATTCGAACTGCGCGATGCGCTTCTCGGCGGCCTTCAGCTGCTGCGCGAGCTCGGAGATGCGGTCAGCGAGGTTCTCGCGCGGCGTCTTCAGCTGGCTCGTGAGCTGCTGCACGAGCGCGCGCTCGGCCGCAAACTCGCGGAACGCCTCGAGCCCGACGAGCGCCTCGACACGGCGATTCGTCGAACCGACGCTCGACTCGCTGACGAGGCTGATCATGCCGATCTCGGCCGAGCGAGCCACGTGGGTGCCGGCGCAGAGCTCGCGCGACCAGGGGCCGCCGATGTCGACAACGCGCACGCGGTCGCCGTACTTCTCGCCGAACAGGGCCATGGCGCCGAGCGACTTGGCCTCGTCAAGCCCCATGACGCGGGTCTCGACCGCGAGGTTGTCGCGCACGGCGACGTTGCTGATCTCTTCGATCTCGCTGCGGGTTTCGGGGCTGAGCGCCTGATTCCAGCTGAAGTCGAGGCGCATGTAGCCGGCCTTGTTGTACGAGCCCGACTGGTGCGCATCCGAGCCGAGCGTCTGGCGCAGGGCGGCGTGGATGACGTGGGTGGCGGAGTGTGCCTGCGCGGCCGAGCGGCGGTACTCGCCGTCGACCATCGAGCGCGCCGCCATGCCGACCGCGACCTCGCCCGTGCGCACCTCGACGCGGTGGCTGATGAGCCCGGCGATCGGGCGCTGCACGTCGAGAACGTCGAGCTCGAAACCCTGCCCGACGATCGCGCCCTCGTCGGCGTCCTGACCGCCCGACTCGGCGTACAGCGTCGTGTCGGCGAGGATCACCTCGGCCAGCTGGCCGGCGCTCGCGCGGTCGACACTGACCCCGTCGACGATGATGCCGACGACGGTGGTCTCGGCCTCGAGCTCGTCGTAGCCGAGGAAGCGGGTTTCGCCGAGCGAGCGGAAGGCGCCGTACACCGAGACGTCGGCGAGCACGGCCTTCTTCGACTTCGCGTCGGCCTTGGCGCGGGCGCGCTGCTCGGCCATCAGCGTGTCGAAGGCCGCGCGGTCGACCGTGAGCCCGGCCTCTTCGGCCATCTCGAGCGTGAGGTCGATCGGGAACCCGAAGGTGTCGTGCAGCTGGAACGCGGTGTCGCCGGGCAGCACGCCCCCGCCCGCCTTCGTCGTCTCCGCGACCGCCAGGTCGAGGATGCTCGTGCCGCTCGCGAGCGTGCGCAAGAAGGCGTCCTCCTCGCCGAGCGCGAGGCGTGACACGCGATCGTAGTTCTGGGACACCTCGGGGTACGCGGCGCTCATCGCGTCGCGCGACGCGGCGAACAGCACCTCGAAGCTCGGAGCGTCGACGCCGAGCAGGCGCATGGCGCGAATGGAACGGCGCATCAGGCGGCGCAGAATGTAGCCGCGCCCCTCGTTGCCGGGCGCGACGCCGTCGGTCATGAGCATGAGGCTGGAGCGCACGTGATCGGCGATCACGCGCATCCGCACGTCATCGTCGTGGTTCGCGCCGTAGCGGCGACCCGACAGCTCGGCCGCCGCGTCGAGGACGGGGCGCACCTGGTCGATCTCGTACATGTTCTCGACGCCCTGCTTGAGGAACGCGACGCGCTCCATGCCCATGCCGGTGTCGATGTTCTTGTTCGGCAGTTCGCCGAGAATGCGGAACTCGGTCTTCGAGCGAACCTGGTCGATCGAGTACTGCATGAACACGAGGTTCCAGATCTCGATGTACCGGGTGTCATCGACGGCGGGGCCGCCTTCCGGGCCGTACGCCGGGCCGCGGTCGAAGTAGATCTCGCTGCAGGGGCCGGCGGGGCCGGGCTGGCCGGTCGACCAGTAGTTGTCTTCCTTGCCCATCGACTGAATGCGCTCGTCGGGCAGCCCCGCGATGCGCTTCCAGAGCTGGCGGGCCTCGTCGTCGTCTTCGTAGACAGTGACCCACAGATCTTTCTCGTCGAAGCCGAGGCCGCCGTCGGCCTCCGACATCGTCAACAACTCCCACGCGTACTGAATCGCGCCCTCTTTGAAGTAGTCGCCGAACGAGAAGTTGCCGTTCATCTGGAAGAAGGTGCCATGACGAGTGGTCTTGCCCACCTCTTCGATGTCGTTCGTGCGGATGCACTTCTGCACACTCGTGGCGCGCGGGTAGGGCGCGGGGACGACCCCCGTCAGATACGGGATGAACGGCACCATTCCCGCGATCGTGAACATGACCGTGGGGTCATCGGCGATCAGGGAGGCGCTGGGAACGACGGTGTGGCCCCGCTGCCCGAAGAACTCAAGCCAGCGGCGCTGGATATCGGCGGTCTGCACCGGTTACTTCAGCTTGTTCGACAGATCGGCGATCGTGTCTTCCGCCTCGGCAACGGCGGCGCGCAGCTCGGCCTCGCGCTGCTTGTAGCCGTCGATGACGGCCGAACCGAACTCGCGGGCGCGGTTGTCGACCTCGTCAAAGAACTGGGCGCCCTGCTCGGTGCGCGAGTACTGGTGGGCGGCGACGGCACCCACCGCGACGCCGACGATGAACCAGAAAGCGTTCTTCATGAGGGACTCCTTCAACCAAGGTGGTGGCGTGCGCGAGACGTTGCGCGTACGGGCAGTGACCCAGCCTAGCGGCCCCGCGAACGACGACGGGGGCCCGGCAAACATGCCGAGCCCCCGTCGGGGTAGATCAGTGTGGCTTAACGCGCGGCGTAGTACTCAACGACGAGCTGCACCTCACAGGTGACGGGCACCTCGGCACGCTTCGGGCGGCGCACGAGACGCGCCTGCAGCTTGTCGAGCTCAACCTCGAGGTAGCCGGGGGTCTTCGGCAGCACGTCGACGTGGCCACCGGCGGCGGCGACCTGGAACGGCTCCATGCCCTCGCTCTTCGGCTTGACGTGGATGAGCTGACCCGGCTTCACGCGGAACGACGGGCGGTCGACGAGCTGGCCGTCGACGAGGATGTGGCGGTGCACGACCATCTGGCGGGCCTGCGCGGTGGTGCGGGCGAAGCCGGCGCGCAAGACGAGCGCGTCGAGACGCATCTCGAGCAGCTCGACCAGGTTCTCACCGGTCATGCCCTCGGTGCGGCGGGCCTCCTGGAACACGTTGCGCAGCTGCGCCTCGCGGATGCCGTACTGGGCGCGCAGGCGCTGCTTCTCGCGCAGACGGACGGCGTAGTCGCTGTCCTGCTTGCGGCGGGTGCGGCCGTGCTCACCGGGGCCGTAGGGGCGCTTCTCGAGGTACTTGGCGGCCTTCGGGGTGAGGGCGATGCCGAGCGAGCGAGAGAGGCGGGTCTTGCTGCGGGTACGTGACTTAGTCGACACGAACGGTTTCCTTCCATGACGTGGCCGCGGCGTTCGCGACTCACGGACGTACATCCCGCCAGCCTGTCCGGACGCACGTCGCAGCGTTCCGGAGGTTCCGTGAGGAGAGGGTGGGATGTGCTCGTGACCTGACGAGCCGGTAAAGCTTAGCAGAATGCGGGGCGTCAGCCCTCTGCGTCGCGGCCGCGCACGATCGCGCGCAGCTTCTCGAGCCGGGCGGCGATGTCGCGCTCCTGGCCGCGGCCGCTTGGCCGGTAGTACTCACGGCCCACGAGCCGCTCGGGCAGGTACTGCTGGGGCACGACGCCGAGGGCGGCGTCGTGCGGGTATCGGTAGCCCTGGCCGTGACCGAGCGCCTTCGCTCCGGGGTAGTGGGCGTCGCGTAGGTGCGGCGGCACGACCCCGCCCTTTCCGGCGCGCACGTCGGCGAGCGCGGCGTCGATGCCGACGTACGCGGCGTTCGACTTCGGCGCGGTGGCGAGATAGACGACGGCCTCGGCGAGGGGGATCCGCCCCTCCGGCATGCCGATCAGCTGCACCGCCTGAGCGGCGGCGACCGCGAGCGGCAGGGCTTGCGGGTCGGCGACGCCGATGTCTTCGGCCGCCGAGATGATGATGCGTCGGGCGATGAACCGCGGGTCCTCCCCCGCCTCGATCATGCGCGCCAGGTAGTGCAGTGCGGCGTCGGGGTCACTGCCGCGAATCGACTTGATGAACGCGCTGATCACGTCGTAGTGCTCGTCGCCCGCCCGGTCGTAGCGCAGCAGTGCCCGGTCGACGGCGGCCGAGACGGCCTCCGCCGTGATCACGGGATGCTCGTCCTCCTCGTCGGCGGTCGCCAGCGTCGTCTGCGCGGCCGCCTCCAGCGCCGTCAGCGCGCGCCGAGCATCCCCCGAGGCGAGGCGCACGAGCGCGGCACGCGCCTCGTCGTCGAGCGCGACGCGAGCGGCGAGGCCGCGCGGGTCGTCGACGGCGCGATCCACGAGCATCCCGAGGTCATCGTCATCAAGCGGCTTCAGCGTGAGCAGGAGGCTGCGGCTGAGCAGCGGCGAGATGACCGAAAAGCTGGGGTTCTCGGTGGTGGCAGCGATGAGCACGACCCAGCCGTTCTCGACACCGGGCAACAGCGCGTCCTGCTGCGCCTTCGTAAAGCGGTGAATCTCGTCGAGGAAGAGCACCGTAGTCGAGCCGTACAGGTCACGATCACTGAGAGCGCGCTCCATCACCTCGCGCACGTCTTTCACACCGGCGGTGATGGCCGACAGCTCGACGAAGCGGCGTCCAGACTGGCGAGCGATCGCCTGGGCGAGGGTCGTCTTGCCCGTGCCGGGCGGGCCCCACAGAATCACCGAGACGGCGCTCGGACGAGAATCCGGGTCGTCGGAGGCGAGAGCGACGAGTGGCGACCCCGGTCCGAGCAGGTGCTCCTGACCGGCGACCTCGTCGAGGCGCGTCGGACGCATCCGCACCGCAAGTGGCGTGATGCCCCGCTGAAGACCCTCCTGCACGCCCCCAGGCTAGCGGCGCGCGTTCGGGCTCGCCGCGCCCCCTCGACTAGAGTTCGACGCGGTAACAGACGCGGCGACGGACGCCGCACGAGGAGGACCGCATGGCCCAGGTGTCGTCGAAAGATCGGGAGTCACGCGAGCGGCTGCGCCGCTACCAGGCGCGGCAGACCGTGCACGACACCGCCATCCGACGCCGCAAGCGCGACAACGTCGGAGGCGTGATCGCGCTCGTCGCCGTCATCGCCCTCGCGAGCGGCGCGTTGCTCGGCTACGAACTCGGCCCCGGAGCCCCCGAGCCCGACCCCAACGCGACGGCAGAGCCCGCGCCTGAGCCCACGGCTGACGCGCCCGACCCCGCGCTGGCGGAAGACCGCACCTGGACGGGTCAGCTGACCCTCAACGACGAGGTCGAGCTGGGCATCGAACTCGACGGCGCGGCGGCCCCGCAAGCGGTTGCCGCGGTCACCACGCTCATCCAGGACGGCTTCTACGACGACCTGAGCTGCCACCGCCTTACCACCTCCAACATCTTCGTGCTGCAGTGTGGCGACCCGGACGGGACCGGCGGCGGCGGTCCCGACTTCCGCTTCGGCCCGGTCGAGAATGCGCCCGCCGACAGCCTCTACCCCGCCGGAACGCTCGCCATGGCCCGCGTCGGCGGCGACGGCTTCAGCATGGGCAGCCAGTTCTTCATCGTGTACGGCGACTCGGCGATTCCGAGCGACGAGGCCGGCGGCTACACCGTGCTGGGCCAGGTCACCTCGGGCCTCGACCTGCTGACGAGCGAGATCGTGGCGGGCGGCGTCCAGGGCGGCGCGCCCGACGGCCGGCCGCGTATCGAGACGACGATCACCTCCATCACGATCGAATAGCGATGGATGCCCGCCCCGCCTCCCGCCGGATGCGGAACGGGACCGTGGAATATGCTGAACCCCGCCCGCAGGACTCGCCTGCGCGCTTGGCGTCGATGAGGATGATGCACCCGTGTCTGCGAACGAGAAGACCGAATTCGGCCGCGTCGATGAGACCGGCACTGTCTACGTCACCGACGACGGCGTCGAGCGCGCCGTCGGCCAGTATCCCGACGGCACTCCCGAGGAGGCGCTCGCCTACTTCACCCGCAAGTTCGACGAGCTCGAGGGTCAGGTGCGTCTCGTTGAGCAGCGCGCCCGCAGCGGCGCTCCCGCCGCCGACGTCGCGAAGACGGTGACGAGCCTGCGCGAGACGCTGAGCAGCGCCGCCGCGGTCGGCAACCTGCCCGCGCTGCGCGCCCGCCTCGACGCCCTCGGGGGCACGGTCGAGAAGCTCACTGAAGAGCAGCAGGCCGAGGCGAAGGCGGCCCAGGAGGCCGCCGTCGCCGAGCGCACCGCGATCGTTGCCGAGGCCGAGGCTCTCGCGGCCAAAGACCCGCAGTCGGTGCAGTGGAAGCAGGCGTCCGCACAGATGGATGCGCTGTTCACGCGCTGGAAGGATCACCAGCAGTCGGGGCCGCGCCTGCCGAAGAAGCAGGCCGACGAGCTCTGGAAGCGCTTCCGCACCGCCCGCGGAACGCTCGACGGGAACCGCCGGGCATTTTTTGCAGCGCTCGACGCCGAGCACAAGGGCGCGAAGCAGGCCAAGCAGGCCCTCATTGCCAAGGCGGAAGCCCTGGCACCGCAGGGCTCGGACGGTATCCCCGCCTACCGTCGCCTGCTCGACGAGTGGAAGGCCGCCGGGCGCGCCGGCAAGAAGGTCGACGACGCGCTCTGGGCGGCGTTCAAGGCCGCCGGCGACGTGCTGTACCAGGCGAAGGCCGAGGTCGACGCCCGCGAGAACGAAGAGTTCCAGGGCAATCTCGAGCAGAAGCTGGCCCTCCTCGACGAGGCCGAGCCGCTGCTGAAGGCGACCGACCGCGTGGTCGCCCGCAACACGCTGACGAACATTCAGCGCCGCTGGGACGCGATCGGCAAGGTGCCGCGCGACCAGGTGCGGGTGGTCGAAGACCGCCTGCGGAAGATCGAGCAGGCCGTCAAGTCGCTTGAAGAGGCGCACTGGCAGAAGTCGGACCCCGAGAAGAAGGCCCGATCCGAGGGCCTCGCGGCCCAGCTGCACGACGCGATCGCGCAGCTCGAGGCCGAGTTGGCCGACGCGAAGAAGGCGAAGAACGACAAGGCGGTCAGCGAGCTCACCGAGGCGCTCGAGGCGCGCCGCGCGTGGCTCGCCGCCGTCGGCGACTAGCCCCGGCGGTTATCCCCAGCGCGGGTGCGCCGCGAGTTATCCCCCGTTCGGGATGCACGGGGCGGGGTCGCGCGCGACCGTCCGCACACTGCGGCGCATGTCCGCCCTCATCGTTCCGTCGCGATCCGCCGTCGCCGCCTGCGCCCTCTCCCCCGCCGAATTGCGCGCGGCCGAGCTCGACGGCGAGGTGACCCGGGTGGGCGACGCCTTCGTGCCCATCGACACCCCGGTGGGCGCGGCCGACCGTGCCGCATCGATCGCCGAGCTGAGCCTCGATCGACGACTCTTTGCGCAGCGCCGCAGCGCCGCCTGGGTGCACGGCTGGTGCGCCGAGCCGTCGACGCCCTCGCTCGCCGCATCGATCGGCTCCCGGGTTCCGTCAGGTACGCGCATTCGCACCGGAGCGCGCGAGCTCATCATCGACGAGCATGAGCTGCAGCGCATCGGCGGGGTTCGCGTGACCACGCCTGTGCGCACCCTGCTCGACCTCGCGCGGGCCGACGAGCGCGAGTGCCCGCTGCGCGACCTCACCCGCATGATCGACCAGTCGGGGCTCACCGCGCGCGACGTACTGCACGCCCTGAGCCGCGCGCGTCGAGCCCCCTTCGCGGCGCGGGCGCGAACGCGGCTGCTAGCCGTTGCTGACGCGGTAGACGTCGTAGACAGCGTCGATGCGTCGCACGGCGTTCAGAACGCGGTCGAGGTGCGTGACGTCGCCCATCTCGAAGACGAACTTCGAGATCGCCAGGCGGTCGCGTGAGGTGTTAACGCTCGCCGAGAGGATGTTGACGTGGTGCTCAGACAGCACGCGTGTCACGTCGGAAAGCAGGCCGCTGCGGTCGAGAGCCTCCACCTGAATCTGCACGAGGAAGACGCTCTTGGTGGTCGGCGCCCACTCGACCTCGATCATGCGGTCGGGCTCGTTGAGGAGGCTCTGCACGTTGGTGCAGTCACCGCGGTGCACGCTGACGCCCTGACCGCGGGTGATGAAGCCGACGATGGTGTCGCCGGGCACCGGCGTGCAGCACTTCGCGAGCTTGACGAGAATGTCCGGAGCGCCCCGCACGAGAATTCCGGAATCGCTCGTGCGCACCGGGGTGCGCGCGCGATTCGGCAGCGTGAACGGCTCGTCATCAGACTCGGCCTCGACATGCAGAGTCGACACGATTTTCTCGATGACCGACTGCGTCGAGACGTGACCCTCGCCGACGGCCGCGTAGAGAGCATCCACCGTCTCGTAGCGCAGCGTCGCCGCGACCTGCGCGATCGAATCCTGCGACATCATGCGCTGCAGCGGCAGGTTCTGCTTGCGCATGGCGCGGGCAATCGCGTCTTTGCCCTGCTCGACCGCCTCGTCGCGGCGTTCCTTCGTGAACCACTGCCGAATCTTGGACTTCGCCCGCGTCGAGGTGACGAAATTCAGCCAGTCGTGGCTCGGCCCGGCATCGGGGTTCTTCGAGGTGAACACCTCGACCGTGTCGCCGCTCGATAGCGTGGAGTCGAGCGGCACGAGCCGGCCGTTCACCTTGGCGCCCATCGTGCGGTGGCCGATCTCGGTGTGCACCGCGTAGGCGAAGTCGACGGGGGTGGCGCCCGAGGGCAGTCCGATGACCTTGCCCTGCGGGGTGAAGACGTAGACCTCTTTGGCGCCGATCTCGTACCGCAGAGTGTCGAGGAACTCACCGGGGTCGGCCGTTTCGGCCTGCCAGTCCGAGATGTGTTTCAGCCACGCCATGTCGGTGTCGTGGCCGAGCGCGGCGCTGCCCTCGGCCTTCGCGCCGCCCGAGGCCATGCGCTCCTTGTACGCCCAGTGCGCGGCGACACCGAACTCGGCACGCTGGTGCATCTCGTGCGTGCGAATCTGCAGTTCAACCGGTCGGCCGCCCGGGCCGAACACCGTTGTGTGCAGCGACTGGTACAGGTTGAACTTGGGCGTGGCGATGTAGTCCTTGAAGCGCCCGGGCATGGGGCTCCAGCGCGCGTGCACGGCACCGAGTGCCGCGTAGCAGTCACGAATCGAGCTGACGAGAATGCGTACCCCGGTCAGATCGTAGATGTCGTCGAAGTCGCGCCCGCGGTGCACCATCTTTTGGTAGATCGAGTAGTACTGCTTGGGGCGGCCGGCGACCTGCGCCTTGATCTTCGCCTGTCGCAGATCAGTGTTGACTTCGTCGATCACCTGCTGCACGAACTTCTCGCGCTCGGGCGTGCGGCTCTTGACGAGGCTCTCGATCTCGACGTAGAGCTTGGGGTGTAGCACCGCAAACGAGAGGTCTTCGAGCTCCCACTTGATCGTCTGAATTCCGAGACGGTGCGCGAGCGGGGTGTAGATCTCGAGCGTCTCCTGCGCCTTGCGCTTGGCCGAGTCGCTCTCTACGAAGCCCCAGGTGCGCGCGTTGTGCAGGCGATCGGCGAGCTTGATGACGAGCACGCGGATGTCTTTCGACATCGCGACAATCATCTTGCGCACGGTCTCGGCCTGCGCCGAGTCGCCATACTTCACTTTGTCGAGCTTCGTGACGCCGTCGACGAGCATCGCGACCTCGTCGCCAAACTCGGCGCGTACCTCGTCGAGGGTGAACGCGGTGTCCTCGACCGTGTCGTGCAGCAGCGCGGCGGCCAGGGTCTTCACTCCGAGGCCGAGCTCGGCGAGGATCTGCGCGACGGCGAGTGGGTGCGTAATGTACGGCTCACCGCTCTTGCGCGTCTGACCCTCGTGCGCCTTCTCGGCGACGCGGTAGGCGCGCTCGAGCAGCGGGATATCGGCCTTCGGATGCTGCGCCCGAACCGTGCGGTAGAGCGTCTCGAGCGCGCCGGTGGGCTGGGCGCGCGAGAAGAGGCGCGGCAGCAGCGAGCGCAATGGCGCTGCACTCTGCGTCACCTCAGTCATCGCACCCTCCGGGGGCAGTCTACGAGGTGTGGCTGACGCTAGCGGACAGCACCCGACTCGGGCCGGGGAGCCTTCTTGCGGCCACCCTGCTTCTTCACCTCTGGCTCGTTTTCACGCAGCTGCGCGTACAGGGGCGCGGCCAGGAAGATCGACGAGTAGGTGCCGACGATCGTGCCGACGAACAGCGCCAACGCGATGTCGCGCAGGGTGCCCGCACCGAGAATCAGCGAGCCAATGAAGAGGATCGCCGCCGTCGGCAGCACGGCCACTACCGAGGTGTTGATCGACCGCACGACGGTCTGATTGACCGCGAGGTTCACCGACTGTGCGAACGTGCGGCGCGACTCGACGCCGTCTTCGCTCGTGTTTTCACGCACCTTGTCGAACACGACGACGGTGTCGTACAGCGAGTACGAGAGGATCGTGAGGAAGCCGATGACGGCCGCTGGCGTGATCTCGAATCCGAGAGCCCCGTACAGCCCCGCGGTGAGCACAACGTCGTGCACCAGCGCGACGAACGCGGCGACCACCATCTTCCAGGTTCTGAAGTACACCGTCATCACAACGCTGACGAAGAGCAGGAACACGATGAGTGCGATGATCGCCTGGCGGGTGATGTCTTGACCCCAGGTCGCGCCGATGAAGGATGAGGTGACCTGCTCGACCGGCACGTCGAACGCGTCGGCCAGCTCGGCCCGCAGCAGGTTGGTGTCTTGCTGCGTGAGCTGGTCGGTCTGCACGCGCACCGAGTCGGTGCCAACCGTAGAGACGCGCGGGTTTCCGCCGACGACGGTCGTGTTGACGACATCGGTCGCGAGCTGCGTCGCGGCGGACGGGTCCTCCACGACGAGTGAGGCCTGCGACACGCGGAATTCGGAGCCGCCACGGAACTCGATTCCGAAAACGAAGCCTCCGCGCAGGGCGGTCACCCCGATAGCCAACAGAAGCAGCACGGCGGCGATGAGGTACCAGGTGCGGCGACGACCGATGAAGTCAATCGACTTGTCGCCCGTGTACAGGCCATTGCCGAGGCGGGTGAGCATGCTCATCGGGCGTCCTTCTTTCCGGCGTTCTCAGCCTCAGCGGCCTTGCGCTCGGCAATCGTCTGGCGTCGCTGCGCCTCGCGGCTACTGCCGGTGTTCTTCTTTGGCGTCGCCACGGGGGCACGGAACTGCGCGCGACCGCGGTACACCGCGCCCAGAGCCTTCGGGTCAAGACCCGACAGCGGGTTTCCGCTGGCGAAGAACTCGGTGCGGGCAACCAAGCGCAGCATCGGGTACGTCATGAGCGTCACGATCACGATGTTGACGAGCGTCATGATGCCAAGCGTGAAAGCGAAGCCGCGCACGTTACCCACAGCGAGCACATAGAGCACGACGGCACCGATGAAGCTGACGACGTTGGAGATCAGGATCGTGCGGAACGCGCGCGACCAGCCGGCCTCGACAGCATTCGGGAGCGAGCGGCCGTCGCGCAGTTCGTCGCGGACACGCTCGAAGTACACGATGAAGCCGTCGGCGATCACACCGATCGAAATAATCAGACCAGCGACGCCGGCGAGCGACAGTCGATAGCCCTGCTGGTTCGACAGGTACAGGATCACAAAGTACGACAGCACGGCCGCGACCATCAGGCTCGCGATGATGACGCCACCGAGAGCCCGGTACTGGAACAGCGCGTAGCCCATCACGAGCAAGAGGCCGATGACACCGGCGATGATGCCGCTCTCGAGCTGCGAGATACCGAGCGTCGCCGAAATGTTTTCTTGACTCTGCAACTCGAAGCCGATGGGCAGCGCGCCAAAACGCAGCTGGTCGGCGAGCACCTGGGCTGTCTCTTGGGTGAACGAGCCGGAGATCTGGGGCTGGCCGTTCGTGATGGCGGCCAGGGTCCGCGGGGCACTGATCACCGAGCCGTCGAGCACGATCGCGAACTGATTCTGAATGCCCTGGAAGGTAATCAGACGCTCGGTCACCGTGCGGAACTGCTGAGTGCCGAGAGCGTCGAACTCGATGTTCACGCCCCACTCGGTGGTGGTGACGCCGGTCTGCGATGCGATGAGGCCCGCGTTGGCGTTCACAATGCTGGCGCCCTCGACCTCGACCGGTCCGAGGATGTACTTGACGATGCCGTCGACGTCACAGGTGACGAGGGGCTCGTCTACCGGCGCGACGTTTGTGCCGAGCTCGTCGAGAGCAGAGCAGTCGACGGTGTCAAACAGCTCGCGCACCTCGGGGGTGATCCACGCCAGGTCGCTCGCGTCG
>Ga0213835_101632_pt1 | contig 12920 bp, 11 predicted proteins | sample SWPATP01_FD_160576 | JGI IMG/M metagenome (GOLD analysis project Ga0213835, IMG submission 160576) | Coastal seawater microbial communities from Marineland, Florida, United States - SWPA TP0 #1 | ecosystem: Environmental > Aquatic > Marine > Coastal | place: USA: Florida | collected 2016-08-05
AATACTGTTATACCGGGATTTTTGAAACGGGCCGTAATAAATAATCGCCCTGAGTTGGTTGAAGCTTATCAATCTATTTAATCTACAAAGGAATTTATCATGAGTATGAAGAATTTTAATCCAAGCGGATTAAATCACATCACCTTACGAGTTAACAACATTGACAAAGCGGAAGCATTTTATGGTGGATTACTTGGGTTTAAACTCGAGAAAAAGATGGGAAGAAGTATGGCAGTGTACCGCATAGGAACCGATTCTATCGTTCTAGTTGAAGCGGAAACGAGCTATGATCAGCAATCAAGAGACTACCGAGTAGATCATTTCGGGTTTACTGTACCTAAGCCGGAAATTGTGGATGAAGTAGCTGCAGTAATGAAAGAAAAAGAGGTCACCATCATAAGTGGTCCGGCAAATCGCAAAAACGGACGTTTCCTTTTTATCTCTGACCCCGATGGCAATATGATCGAGATTTTCCACGAGAAAGTGGATTAGCAGATTCGAGTAGAGATTGTTAGTGATTATAGAATAAATGACTAAATGACCGTAAGGCTAAGATAAATAATATCCATTCTATCGTTCGGAAGCAGTTTTTCTTGTCACGTTGCCACACGCTTGGGTGACTACCATCCAAGGTTTCTATCTTTCTGTACAAAAAACAAGCGCTTAATTACTATATCCTTTTTTTTAATCCTTTATCCTGTAAACGCCATAATAGGGTATCTCACATCTCAGAGAACATCCCTGAATAACGTTTCATAGCAATTTATAAATGATTGAATCACCCTGTATTTGACAACATTCATCAAACGAATAAACTTAACTTTTCACTTGTTGATTTTCTCCAAACGAATGTTAACTTTCTGCAATTCACTGAACAGGTTTAAATCATTCCTATAAATTCTTTAATTCATGGGTGAAGCGAAGCGTACGCTACAACAGTTTACTTCAAAATGGGGGCTTATCCTTAGCGTTCTCGGAATTGCCGTTGGTACCGGGAATATCTGGAGATTTCCCAGAATTGCAGCTCAAAACGGGGGCGATGAAGGCGCAGGTGTTTTCATTCTTGCCTGGGTGATTTCCCTGCTTCTGTGGTCCATCCCCCTAATAATTGCGGAGTATGCCTTAGGACGAAATGGGAGAAAGGGCACCATTGGTTCGTTTGTTGCTTTGATTGGAGATAAATTCGCTTGGATGGGGGGATTTGTTGCGTTTGTTGCTACGGCGATTATGTTTTATTACAGCGTAGTTACGGGATGGTGCTTGTACTATTTCTCACAATCACTGTTTTTTCCACTTCCTGCCTCAACGAATGAGGCAAATATGGTTTGGGATAGCTTTCAGGGAAGCTATCTGCCTTCGGTGTTTCACGGGTTGGCCATTTTGTTAGCCGGACTCATCGTGATGAAAGGCGTTCGGGCTATTGAGCGTGTGAATATGGTTTTGATTCCTTGTTTGTTGATTATTCTTCTCTTAGCCGGAATCCGAGCCGTTACTCTACCGGGAAGCATGGAGGGAATCCGATACTTGTTTACGATGGATTGGTCGATGCTCTCCGAGCCTACCGTTTGGCTTGAGGCGCTTACTCAAAACGCATGGGATACCGGAGCAGGGTGGGGACTGATTCTCACCTACGGAGCCTATATGCGTAAGAAAGACAGCATCGTTGTAACGGCTTTCCAAACCGGAATTGGGAATAATTTGGTTTCGCTTTGGGCTGCAATCACTATTTTTTCAACCGTTTTTGCCATTCTTGGCGCAAGTATGTCGCAACCTGAAATTCTGGAAGTGATGAAAACTTCTGGACCGGCTTCAACCGGATTGACCTTCATCTGGATTCCTCAACTTTTTATGGCAATTCCTGGGGGAAGGTTGCTTTCAATTCTATTTTTCCTTGCGCTAACTTTTGCTGCGTTTAGCAGTTTGATTGCGATGATTGAGTTAGCCACGAAAATATTTGTCGATAGTGGATGGCTGAGATATCGCGCGACCGGTTTTGTGTGTATCGGAGGATTTTTATTCGGGTTACCATCAGCCATTTCTCTCAATATTTTTGCCAATCAAGACTTTGTTTGGGGATTGGGATTGATGATTTCCGGTGCCTTCGTTGCTTATGCTATCATAAAATTTGGAGCCGCTAAATTTACGGCTGAAATACTGGCTGATGGACAAACCCTAAATCGATTCCATCATTTATGGACGTTTATTATCAAATATGTCGTCCCGGCAGAGGTGGTGATTCTTCTGGGATGGTGGATTTATCGCTCCATTTTTGAGTTTGCTCCTGATACATGGTTCAACCCGTTCGATTTATACTCTGTTGCAACCTGTCTGTTCCAATGGGGTGTCGTAATCGTGCTTCTGCTCATCTTTAACAAACGCATGGCCGCAGCTCTAAAATCATGATGGCTCAATTCTAATGAAAAGCTCCTACGGAAAATGGCTTCTTGCACTGCTTTGGGTGGTGTATGTCCTTAGTTTTATTGACAGACAAATTGTAGCCGTACTTGGTGTCCCAATAAGGATGGAATTCGACCTAACCAATGTCCAAATTGGGTTACTGTACGGAACAGCATTTTCATTGGTATATGCATTCGCCGGAATCCCCATGGGCAGACTTGCCGACCGATGGTCGCACCGTTGGATGATTGCCATTGGCTTATTTACCTGGAGTATGGTGACTGTATTGAGTGGTTTTGCAACTTCATTTACTGCTCTGATCGTTTTTAGGATGATTTTGGGAGTCAGTCAAGCGATGTTGAGTCCGGCAGCCTATGCCGTTTTGGCGGATAGTTTTCCGGCTGAAAAACGAAGTTTTGTGTTTTCAGTCTATGCTTCAGCTATTTTTGCTGGTGTTGGATTTTCGTTTTTGGGCGGAGGGGCGCTCGCACTCCATTATGATTGGCGCATTGCCATGATTGCCGTTGGAATTCCCGGTTTGATTTTAGCTCCTTTTGTGTGGCTATTCATCAGAGAAACGGAAAAGAAGGAAGTGAAACCAAGCCCTTTTATTTCAGAAACTTTAGCTCATATACGCTTCATTTTGAAAAAAAGGACGGTACAACTACACTTGATGGGATTTTCTGCCCTCGCTTGTTTGGGATATTCAGTACTTGCATTTATATCCACCATCTTAACCGATGTTTTTGAAAGGCCGGATTTAGTACGGCATTACGGATGGTTTATTTTTGGTGTGAGTGGTACAGTTTTGATTGCCGGTTACGTGGCTGACAGATTAGCGAAAGTCGCCAAGCCACGGCGCTTTTATATTGGGATTTTTGCCGCCCTTGTCTGTTTACCCCTTTATGCCATTGGTTTATTTCATTCTGATGCAACCACTGCTTTAATCTTGTTGGGATGTGCCGTACTGATTTCATCGTGCTACAACGGAGTTGGTGCAGCCCTTATTCAGCATTTTGTGACCACAGATATGCGCGCTTTAGCCGGTGGAATATACCTTTTCACGATTAGTATTGCAGGATTCGGCTTAGGACCGCCACTAACTGGCTGGCTGATGGACACCGTTTATTCCGGCAAATACGCTCCCTCAATGGCATTAATGAGTGTTATTTTGGGCTGCAGTATAGTTTCTACACTATCATTCTACTATGCAATGAAAACATATAAGAATGACGCGTTTGATAGTTAGTTACTATAATCCTCTTTCAGATTTCTAATCAAATGAGTAAATTATAATATAACAGTGTTTATGTGTCACTAAATTATATCTTATTATGAATTTACATACCTATGATTCGATAAAGATTTGGCAACAGGGCGATGTCCCGGCAATTGGAGATAAAGTGGAAGGGGCAACAAATCAGGATGTTACATTAACCGACAAAGATGGAAAAAAAGCTTTATATGCAGTACGAGATGGGGTTATTACCCGTATTGGTAGCCCTGTAAAGTGGGCAGAAACCATTATTGGAGTCATTTTTGTACTTATGATGATTCTAATGGTCTATCTGATGTGGTTGTGGTTAGGTTAATCTAAAGAAAGTAAAAATTTACGTGTTTCATAAGCGGTTGCTTGTGGAATTTCTTCCATGGGTACATGACCGGCATCCTCAAAAATTACCAATTCCGAATTAGGGAATTGCTGATGCAATCTATGGCCAACTGAAACGGGAATCCAAGTGTCTTGTTCTCCCCAAATAATCAACATGGGAATTTCAGAATCATTGATGGGCGTAGCTTCAGGTAAGGCTGGTAAAACTGGTCGTCCATCAAAAGCTCCCTGATTTCTTGTAAGAAAACCCTGACGATTTCCGGATCTTCTAAGCAGATGATAATATCGTGTGATCTGTTCAGGAGTTATTCGTTCAGGATCAGCGTAAACTTCTCGGAGAGAGTATCTGAATGCAAATTCAGGGGTTAGGATGCTCAGGAAATTTCGAAATTTAGGATGATTTATAGCTCTGAGTGTTAAAGACTCTCTTTGAGTTGAGGCAGTTTGATTAGAAACGATAGAGGTATCGGTAACGGTTGGACGAGAAAATCCTGCTGCCGCATTTAAAAGTATCAGTTTGTCTGTACGTTCCGGAAAGTATCGAGCGTAATCTAAAGCAATTCGACCTCCGAGTGAATTTCCGGCAATGCTCCAAGCATCAGATCCAACTTCTTCTCTAAGTTTTTCCAAGACATGTAAGGTAGCTGTTGTGGAATAATCGTTAAATGGATTGGGGCCGGTTAACCCAAAACCGGGCAAATCTAAGCGAATGATTCTAAAATCAACTCTCAAATAGTTCGTCCAATCATCCCAAGTATGCAATGAAGCGAATGTACCATGAATCAGCAACAAATCAGGGCCATTTCCTTCTACTCTGTAGTGAAGTTGCATTCCATCTACTTCAAAAAAAGCAGAAGTCTCATCGGTGTAGATAGGGATAAGTTTTTCAACAGGAATATCACGGCGAATTAGCGAAGCTATGATGATTACCAAGAGTAAAACGACTCCGAGAAAGACATAGAAAAGCCATTTGAAAAATTTCAAAATGTAGGTCATATTTTCGAAAAGAGATGAAGTTTGTTAGAACCAATTTCTTAAAAGATAGGCACATAATCCTAACAAAAAAGGATAAATCAAATAAAGAAAAACAAGGTTCAGAAATCCTATTTCTTTGTTTGCTTGAGATAATCCTTTCTGTGAAATAGCATTAAAATATTCATACCAACCGGATAGTGGCGATGCATTAACTATCGCATTTATCACAATGGCTACCAAAAGGATAAGCCAGCCGGACAAGAATATTTTTATTATAGGGGATAACTCATTCATCCGATTACTTTTCTTTAATTAAGCCCGATCTGAACGCATCCAAAAGCATATTTAAGTCATCAATTCTTGCCTGAAGATTTCGACCGTTATCGGTATCCTTAACTTTGATTCTCCGGGTATTATTTTCGAGAATATTTGTGTTTGAATGGATGTCGAGACCTTCTTCAATCGCTTTTTGGGTTGATTCAAAAGGCTGATGCGAAGCCAAAAGCAAGCCATAGCTATTAAAAATAAGCGTATAACCTGCAATACCGGTTTCAGTTTGATAGGCTTTAGCAAAACCACCATCAATAACGAGTAATTTCCCGCCGGCTTTAATTGGACTTTCCCCTTTTTTTACTTTCACAGGAACGTGACCATTTACGATATGTCCTTTGTCCGGATCTACGCCAAATTCTTTAAGAATGGTTCGGGCTATAGTTTCCTCGGTTCTGAATTCATAATACGGGTCTTTGACTTCCGTATGTGTTTCTTTATCGGCAATAAAATAGCGCTCGAATGTTGCCATTTTATCTTTGCCAAAAAGGGGAGATTGTGATCCACTCCATAGATACCACATCGTATCCATCCCATGAAGTTTCTTTTCGGGATCATTTTTTGCGAAATAGCCTTGTCTTGCCAAGCGCTCAAGCCTATCCATAAACTCTTTAGGACCGTGGTCTTTTCCATCAAGGGTAAAGTGCTTCAATGTGCCATCAGCATTCATTGGAATACAGCCGTGGTAAAGTAGGTTACCATTGTAGGTTAGGTACATACTTCCCTTTGAATACAAAAATCTTACATGTTGCTGAAGTCGTTCACTTTTTTTGAATGAAATGAGGAGTCGATCCATTACGGATTTTTCACTTTCTGAGAGTTCCTCCGGATTTTTGGGATCTATTGTGGGGAAGTGAGTATCTAACAATTCATACTCTTTGCCATTAACTTTTACGATTCCTTTTTTGAAGTTAATTTTATCGAGCAATAAACGATCATCCATTTTATACATCGGTCGGCGACGAATAAGCTGTGCTTCTAATTTTAGCTGAATGATGGTGATTGCTTTATGCATGCGAGCCATGAGTTGTTTCTCATTCTCCGTCATATCCTCAGAAGAATACTTTGGTTGAAAAAGAGTACAAGGATCGCTTCCATATTCATCAACTGCCAAGGAAATGAGTGGAAGCATACTTATGGCGTACCCATTTTCTAACGTTTCCATGTTTGAATAGCGTAATGAAACGCGTATAACGTTGCAAATACAAGCTAAACTTCCGGCGGCGGCACCCATCCAAACGATGTCATGATTTCCCCATTGAAAATCAAGCGAATGATGCTTTAGAAGCATGTCCATGATAATATGAGCGCCAGGCCCCCGATCATAGACATCCCCAATCACATGAAGATGATCGATACTTAATCGTGGAATAATTCCGGCCAATGCCGTTATAAATGCCTCAGCACGACCCGTACTGATTATACTAGTGATAATGCTATTATAATAATCATGCCGATTAACGATGCTTTCTTGTTCGTGCAATAATTCCTGAAGGATGTAGCTAAAATCGTTAGGTAAAGCCTTTCTAACTTTATTACGGGTGTATTTTGATGAAATAACCCGGCAAAGTCTGATTAATTGAAACAGTGTTTTCCGATACCATCCATCATGATCATTACATTTAGCCAGGAGTTGAGGCATTTTTTGCTCAGGATAGTAAATAAGTGTGGCAAGCTCTTTTTTCTCGGTTTTGTCAAGTTCAAGACCAAAGACTTCATCTATGCGTCGTTTAATCGAGCCGGAACCATTTCGCATCACGTGCACAAAAGGCTCGTATTCACCATGTACATCCGAAAGGAAATGCTCTGTTCCCTTTGGAAGCTCAAGAATGGCGTTGAGGTTGATAATTTCCGTAGAGGCTGCCCTGATATTTGGAAATTGTTCTGATAATAGTTGCAAATACCTTAATTCCTGCTCACTAAATGACATAATAAGATTTAATCTATGATTAATTAATTGAATCGTTTATCACAAAATTGAAGAAATACATTCTGATTGAAGGTAACAGGTTGGAAAGCTTAAAATCAAATCAGAAAAACGCTTTTAGTGTTTAAAAATCTGGGTCGTCCTACTTTTTATAACTTGGGAATCGTTCAATCCATAATAAGGTAACTCTTTTATGACAAATCTAAGACAATGGATGATCTCTTGAAAAAGAATTACAGAAAATCTGCAAATTATGTCCGATCGAAAGTGTCTTTTATTCTTAGAAAAACACATTATATTCAAGTTATTCAAATGAGATGATTAATCAAGGGGTTTACAAATATGATTGCAGAAGTTCGTAAAAACTTAAATATTCCTAATTCACTTTCATTGATCCGATTGGCCGGTGTTCCGTTTCTTTTTGTACTTGCCGGTTTAGATGAAAAACTATGGTTCTTGTTATGGTTCATTTTTTTAGGATTAACCGATTATTTAGATGGAAAATTGGCTCGTCTATGGAAACAGGAATCTGAACTTGGTGCACATTTAGACTCTATTGCAGATGTTTTCTATTATTTATCTACAGCATGGTTTCTGTATCAATTTTTTCCTGATTATATCGATCCGAATATGTTGTTTCTTCAAATATTTCTGATCACTTTTGTCATTACGCTTATCACATCATGGCTTAAATTAGGGAAAATACTTTTATTACATACCTACCTTAGCAGACTCGGTGGCGTGCTTGTTTTTTTTGGGATGGTTGCCTCATTTTACTTAGATACGACTTTCTTTATCCGTTTTGTGATCTTCCTATATACAGCAGCTATGCTTGAATTTATGTTGATATATTTTGTCAGGGGGGATGTTTCTCCAGATACGAGAAGCGTGTTTAGTAAATAAAAAAAGGATAGCGATTTCGTTCGCTATCCTTTATATGTTTTTGTGTAATCAACCTAATTCATGATGTTTACATTAAATCCGCCATCAGTAATTACAATGTCAGGCTGACCTTGACGCTGAAGCGTAGCACTAAAAGTACCCTGAATATTATTATCACTTATTTTAGTGATGGTAGCGGAAGCAGATTTTGATGTGAATGTATTTTGTGGAGTCATATCCCCCCGATTAAATGTTACCTGCATGAAAGGTAAACCATCTCTGAATTGATAATCTCCGGCTACAATTTCTGATGTAGATAGAAATGAAAGAGTTACGGTATCCATATCATTAGTCTGTAAATTTCGAAGAAAAGTACCGGCAATTGAAATTTGTTGATTACCTCCGGCTACCTGTCTTAATCCGTTTGCACCTGAGGCTTGCCAACTGTTTCCATCCACTTTCATGGTAATGGAACCAACAGTAGGAACTCCACCTCCTGAGTTATTATCACTTGAGCAACCAAATAGGAGTAATCCTGTAGCTATGCTAATGAGAAGTATAAATTGTTTCATATTTATATAAGATTGATTAACGGTTACGATGTTATTAATCTAATAACAAATAACATGCCAATTTATCTAAGTCAATAAAAAACAATTAGTATTAGATTTTTAAATTTCACTTAATTAAAAATTTGTCGGTAAAAGCAGACATTATCTATAATTCGTTGGCTACACCCAACAACCTTGATTTAATCAAAGCAGTTACTATCACTAAAACGCATATAAAAAAGAATAAGTCAATTGGCACACTTTTTGAAATAGGGCAATTATGTTTGAGACTTCAATTAAAAAACAAATAAAAATAAAAAGGTGAATCTTATGAAATATATGCTTTCGATTATAGTTTTAGGGATAGTTAGCTTTGGGTTAACTCTTGATGCACATGCACAGAAATTTGGTCTTGGAGCCGGTGTAGGATATGGTTCTGAGTATGAAACTGCATCATTAAATGTAGGTGTACTCTATTCGTTTACGGATGAGATCAGATCATCTTTAGATGTTGCCTACTTCCTACCTAAAAATGATTTAACGTGGATCAATATTAATGTTGATGGACACTACGGATTCATCGAAAATGAGAAAATGTTTGTTTATGGTTTGGTTGGGGTAAATTATATCATCCTAAACATAAAAGGAGTAGGAACCGGGGTAAGTAACAGTAATGAAACTGGATTTAATGTTGGTGCCGGTATGGATTATAGATTAGGAACTATCGGCGTTTTTGGAGAAGCAAAATATGTTATTAACAAAATTATGCTAAATAATCAGATAACAGGAACTGTGGGTGCTCGTTTCTTTTTCTGATATCTATTTCGTTTTTATCAAGGGAGCGGGGTCATTTAATGGCTTCGCTCTTTTTTTATTCTTGAGTCCGCTCAGAAAAGTCAATTATGAATCAAGAAGATTTTATGTTAAAAATCAGTTTTAATTAATTGATAAAATTCTCGAAATTAAAATTGTGTGAACAGCCTATGGATTAATCATCATACAATCAATCCTTTTGAGAGACTTTCTGACATTATTGGGAGCTTTTCTTATTCTGTTGACGTATTCTGATTTGAATGCGCAGCAGTATAGTTATCGCTCTTATAGCACGGAAGATAGTATCAATCCTTTACCTGCGTCTTCAGTGTATGATATTATTCAAGACCATGAAGGCTTTATTTGGTTTTCAGCTATTGGTGGTGGTTTGAATAAATATGATGGACGGAGTTTCCAAACAATCAGAAACCATACGGATGCCATCCCTGATATGGATTATATCGTTGGTATTTTCCAAACACCAGATCGATATTTATGGCTTAAAACAACTGGTGGACTTTTAATCTCTACAGAACCGCTCTATGAATCGGGCTTAAATAGTATGCCTGTGTTTACTGATTCATTAAGTAAAGGGGATGCTTACTTCAAGCTATACAAAGGCAATACTTTGGCGTACAGTGATGATGCCTTTGCCTTTGACCCACATACCGGTGGTATGTGGGTTGCAACGGGTTCAGCCGGAATCATTCATTATAAAAAAAATGATTCCAATAGCTGGCGTGCCGATACTTTATTGCCTGCACGCTTTTTTCCTGAGCATGGCGCTGCCATCAATGATGTTTATAGCGTAATTGTGAGAGAGAATAATGAGTTGGTATTTGTAACTCGTGGCGGTTATATAGGGGTATTAAATCTTGAAGAGAGAGGAAAGTTATTTCGTAATGAACTTGAAACCTTTAATTTCAGAAGATTTGACTCACCTGAATTATTAGGTGTTCATATTTCTTTGTTTGAAGATAGCCAAAAACGTATTTGGGGAGGAACAACACTAGGGAAAGTATGGCGATTTGACGACGCTATGTTTGATAGCATATCAACTATCCATTTTCTGCCCGATTATTCTGAAAATGTTGAGCTCGCTATGATTTTTAGAATTGCTGAAGATTCCAAGCAGAATATTTGGATTGGTTCCTCAACCGGAGCATCGTTTTTTAATCCTGATAAAGGAAAATCATTTCAATTCATAAAACAATCGGAGACCATTGGGGTTAATACAATCTTCATTGACCATGAAAATAATGTGTGGATTGGAAGTCATAATGGTATTAAAAAATTTAGAGCAAATTTTGAGTCTATAAAATTGTTAGATCATCAACAGTTTTCATTTTCAGTTGGCAAAGAAGTTCAGGCTGTTGCCGGAGTGAATGAACGTGTATGGTTTGGTACAAGCACGGGGTTATTGGAAGTAAAAAAACAGGATGTCGGTTATGTATATGCTTTTTTCGGAACTACAGAAACTGGAATGGAACCTTATATTTATTCAATTGAACATCATCCCAATGGATCTGTATGGATAGGAAAAAATAATGGATTCACAATTATCTCTGATGCGAATAACCCCAAAATCTACAACTTATCTGGACTAAGGTCTATTTTTAACAAAAAAGTTAATCAAGATTACCATGTTCAATCATTTTCGTTAAGCCATTCAGTTGGTGAAATTAGCCATATTTTGGTTGATGACAAGGTCGTCACTTTTTTAGTTGATAACAGCTCGATGTCTGTATTTATTGAGAATCAAATAATTGATTTAGGGCGGATATTAAATCATCCAAGACCGGGAATTAATTCAATTGTTGCTGCTCCAGATGGACATCTTTGGGTTAGTACGGTTTTCGAAGGCTTATTGAGATCCGTTTTACCTTTATCAGAAATCATTTAGAATGCTACAATTTTTGAATTAAATAAGGAAGCAGACCGAGATTTCCAAGTATCCCTTTTTGAGCAAGTGGTTATAGATAATGAACCGATAGATGGGGCTGTGTACGGACCTATATTTAATGATGCAGGTTTTTTTATCTCTACACCTAGTGGAGTGGTCTATTACAGAAATGAAACTATTGATACAGAAAACAGTTGGACTAAAAGTGTAGTAATTGCTGAAATAAACGGCTTAAATCATAACTATCCTTCTGGATTGAAGCTTGATTTGGATCGGAATTATCTTTGGACTGGTGGACCAAGAGGTATAAATGCCATTGATCTAAACACATTTGAAGTTATCCTTTCAAAAAGTCGAAGAGATGGAATGGCTGAGCATTTTCTTTGGAATAAAGAAGCATTTGATTTAGTAGATGGAAAAATCTATTTCGGAACCGGAAAAGGCTTAATTATCTATAATCCTGAACATGATTTGGAAAGAATAATTCAACCTCCGGCAGTACGAATTATTGAAACAGACTTTAAAAACTATGCTTTTGGGGGAAATTATTTTTCAGCCATATTTGCCTCCCCATCGTACATTAATGAGTCGGAAATAACTTTCAAATATAGATTAAATGGATTTGATCAGGAATGGCAAATGTCCGGAGCAAATAACAGTAGTCGTTATACAAATCTAAGTGCATTCCTTTTTCCAAAAAACTATACATTCCAAATCGTTGCCATCAATGGGGATGGTTTAGAAAGTGACGAACCAGCATCCTACACGTTCTCTGTTCTGCCACCTGTGTACTTGCGATGGTGGTTTCTTCTTGGATTCTTTTCCATTTTATTTTTGTCATTAAATGAAATTTTAAAGAGAAAAGAGGAAAAGAAGAGGCAAGAACAAGAAAAACTAACCTTAAATCGACAGTTTGAGACCATTCAACGAGTAGGGGCATCTATAGCACACGACATGAAAAATTCCGTTTTCAGTCTCACATTTCTTGCCCGGAATTTAGAGAAACGCTTTGAGCATAAAGAGTTCAGGTCAGATGCCATTGATACACTTCAAAAAACAACCACTCACTTAAATGAATTAATTGAGCGATTGCAAGAGCAAAAGTTGAACTGGGAAATCACCTTAAATAAATCCAATATTTGTGATACAATTCAAAATGTAATTAAGCGTGTTCAATTTCAATCGGGGGGAAGTGCCATTGAATTTCAGTTTGAGGAGGCTATAACCTGGCTTCACGATACCGTTGCGATGGAGCGAATTATCGAGAATTTAGTAAAAAATGCGGTTGAAGTGTCACCAATACATGGTGTTGTATCTGTAAAAGTTGCAATTAAAAACGGAAAAGAAATTGAGATATCAGTTTCTGATCAAGGGCCGGGTATGAGCCAGGAATTTATTCAGCAATCTTTGTTTAAACCTTTCAAAACTACAAAGAAAAAAGGGTTGGGTTTAGGACTGTATTCTGCAAAAGAACTCACGAATGCTCATGGAGGAAAGATGTCGGTAGTTAGCACAGTTGGAGCTGGAAGC
>Ga0213835_101633_pt1 | contig 12912 bp, 10 predicted proteins | sample SWPATP01_FD_160576 | JGI IMG/M metagenome (GOLD analysis project Ga0213835, IMG submission 160576) | Coastal seawater microbial communities from Marineland, Florida, United States - SWPA TP0 #1 | ecosystem: Environmental > Aquatic > Marine > Coastal | place: USA: Florida | collected 2016-08-05
ACTATGCCGAGACCATCGCCGCGACCAATCCTTGCGTCACGGCCGAGACCTGGGTCGCCACGGACGAGGGCGCGCGGCAGGTGCGCGACCTGATCGGCCGGCCATTCCGGGCGCTGGTGGATGGCCGGGCCCGGGACAGCGGGCCGGAAGGGTTCTTTGCCACCGGCACCAGGCCCGTGCGGCGGATCGCGACCGCTTGCGGTCGGGCGCTGCGGCTGACCGGCGATCACCGCGTGCTGCGGGTGACGCGGCTGACACGCTGGCGGCGCGAGACCGCCTGGACCCCGGCGGCCGATCTTGCCCCCGGCGACCGGATCGTGCTGCACGACCACCGCGCCGCGCCGCTGGCCGAGACCCCGCAGGACGCGCGCGGCTATCTGCTGGGCCTGCTGATCGGGGACGGCACCTTTGCGGACGGGCGCGCGGTGCTGTCGGTCTGGCGGCCCCGACGGGCCGCAAACGGCGACGGGGTCGATCCCGTCATGGCCACCGCCGAGGCGCTTTTGCGCGACCTGGGCACGCGGGCGGATTTCGGCGGCTGGCACGCGATTGCGGGGCGTGACGAATACCGAATGCGCAGCGCAGCGCTGGGGCGGCTGGCCGATGCGTGGGGCCTTGGCCCCGGGCGCAAGACGCTGACTCCGCAGATCGAGGCCGCGCCGCCCGGCTTCTGTGCTGCCGTGCTGCGCGGGGTGTTCGACGCCGATGGTTCGGTGCAGGGAACGACGGACAAGGGCGTTTCGGTGCGGCTGGCGCAAAGCGACCTGACGCTGTTGCAGACCGCACAGCGGATGTTGGCGCGGCTGGGAATTAACACGACCCTGCATCGCGACCGCCGCCGCGCCGGGCGCAAGCGGCTGCCCGACGGGCGCGGCGGTCAGGCGGAGTATCCGGTCAAGGCCCAGCACGAACTGATCATCGCCGGCGACAACCTTGTCGAGTTCTCGGATCGTGTGGGGTTTCTCGACCCCCACAAGGCCGCCACCCTGACCGCCCGGCTGGCAGGCTACAGCCGTGGGCTGAACCGCGAGCGCTTTGTCACCGTGGTCACGGATAATCGCCCCGATGGAGAGGCGCCGGTCTTTGACGTGAAGGTGCCGGGCATCAACGCCTTCGACGCGAACGGTGTTTATGTCCACAACTGCGGCGAACAGCCGCTGCCGCCCTACGGCGCCTGCCTGCTCGGCTCGATCAACCTGGCCCGGCTGGTGCGCGACCCGTTCACCGACGCCGCCCATATCGACGCGGGCGAGCTGGACGAGCTGGTGCGCACCGCCGTGCGGATGATGGATAACGTCGTGGACGTCAGCCGCTTTCCCTTGCCGCAACAGGAGGCCGAGGCGCGCGCCAAGCGGCGGATCGGGCTGGGGGTGACCGGGCTGGCGGATGCGCTGATCCTGTGCGGATTGCGCTATGGCTCGGACGATGCCGTCGCGCAGACCCGCGACTGGGTGCGCGCCATCGCCCGGTCGGCCTATCTGGCCAGCGCCGATCTGGCCGCGGAAAAGGGCCCGTTTCCGCTGTTCCGCGCCGAGCCGTTCCTGGCTGGCGCAACCATGGCGCGGATGGACGACGAGGTGCGCGCGGCCGTCGCCCGCCACGGCATCCGCAACGCGTTGCTGACCTCGGTCGCGCCCACGGGGACGATCAGCCTTTACGCCGGCAACGTCAGTTCCGGGATCGAGCCGGTCTTTGCCCTGTCCTACACCCGCAAGGTGCTGCAACCCGACGGCAGCCGCACCGAGGAAGAGGTCGAGGATTTCGCCGTCGCACGCTGGCGCGAGGTGATGGGCGACGCGCCGCTGCCCGACACCTTCGTGACCGCGCAGACGCTGGCGCCGTCCGATCACGTCCGGATGCAGGCGGCGGCGCAGGAATGGGTGGACAGTTCCATCTCCAAGACGATCAACGTGCCTGCCAACATCGGGTTCGAGGCCTTCAAGGATGTCTACCTCGAGGCCTATGCCACCGGCTGCAAGGGCTGCACCACCTATCGTCCGAATGACGTGACGGGCAGCGTGCTGGCGGTGGCGGCCGATTCGGCGCCGACCCCGGCGGCCGCGGGCGGCGGCGAGATCGTCTACCTGTCCGAGCCGCTCGACCGGCCGCAGGCGCTGGAGGGGGCGACCTACAAGCTCAAGTGGCCGGGGTCCGAGCACGCGATCTACATCACCATAAACGATGTCGTCACCGGCGGGCGGCGGCGGCCGTTCGAGGTGTTCATCAACTCCAAGAACATGGAGCATTACGCCTGGACCGTGGCGCTGACGCGGATGATCAGCGCGGTGTTCCGGCGCGGCGGCGATGTTTCCTTCGTCGTCGAGGAACTCAAGGCCGTGTTCGACCCCCGCGGCGGGGCCTGGATGGAGGGACGCTATATCCCCTCGATCCTGGCCGCCATCGGCGGGGTGATCGAGCGGCACCTGATCGCAATCGGCTTCATCGACGGCGAGGGGCTGGGGCTGAAGGCCGATCCGCACGGGCAGGTCATGGCGGTGGGCGAGGGGCCGCGCGGCGCCCCCTGTCCGGCCTGCAGCGCCTACGAGATGGTGATGATCGAAGGCTGCCTGACCTGCCGCGCCTGCGGCCATTCCCGCTGCGGCTGAGGCCGTCCGGGTTTCCATCGCCAAGTGGATCGTGATCGCGGCGGGCGTCCGCAGCGGTAGGGCGGAGCGAAGCGGTGTTGACTTATTTCATTTCATTGTCGATGAAGATGACATGATCCGTTTCATCCCGCCGCGCCGATGACCCCGCCCGCCGACATCCTGGCCCATATCGGCGGGCAGATGCCGGACCTGACCCCCAACCAGCGGCGCCTAGCCGAGTTTGCGCGCCGCGACCCGCAGGCGATGGCGGTCTCGACCGTGACCGAGCTGTCCGGCCTGACCGGCGTCAGTCCCGCCACTATCGTGCGGTTTTCCAAGGCGTTGGGCTTTGCCGGCTTCAACGGGCTGCAGCGCGAGTTGCGGCGCAGCCTGCGGGCCGGACTGCGCGGACCCGAGCGATTCCGGCACGCCCGCACCCCGGACCCCGCATCGGAAACGGCCCTCACGCCCGCCGTCCGGCAGGAGATGGCCAACATCGCCGCCCTGCAGGATCAGTACGACCCCGACGGCTTTCGGTCGGCGGTGCGGATGCTGTCGGACGCCTCGCGCGTCGTCGTGATCGGCAGCCGCAGCACCGTCGCGCTCGCCCATCACCTGTGGTTCGGCCTGACCAAGGCCGGCCTTTCCGCCGACCGTGCCGGCAGCGCGGATTCGCAGGCCCATGACCTGCTCGACCGGCTGGACCCGCATGGCTGCGCGGTCGTCATCGGCTTTCCCCGCTATCTGCGCGACCTGGTTGCGCTGACCGATGCCGCCCGCGCGGCCGGGCGGCGGGTGCTGGTGATTACCGACAGCCCCTTTTCGCCCCTGCACGGAACGGTGCGCCTGTTCGCGCCGGTCGAATCCGCCTCGTTCGTCGCCTTTCATGCCGCCCCCATGGTTCTGATCGCGGCGCTTCTGTCCGAAATCGCGGCCGACCGACCCGACCGAACCCTTGCCGCCCTCCAACGTTTCGAGGCGCGCGCGGCCCGTCAGGGCCTGTTCGAGCCCCCCGATCCGCCCCAGCCGAAGGACTGAGAGATGCCCGACACCCCGAAGGACCAGCTGCGCGTGATGATCTCGACCGGCCATCTCGGAACCGCGCCGAGCGGCCTCGACAGCTTCATGGCCGCGATCGAGACGATGCCCGACTATCTCGTCGCCGATGGCGGCAGCGCCGATCCCGGCCCGGTCTATCTGGGCGAGAACATGGAGCTGGGCCACTTCATCGAGGAAGAACTGGAGCTTTTCCTGGTCGAAAGTCGCAAGCGCGGCATCCCGCTGATCATCGGCTCGGCCGGCGACAGCGGCAGCAACGAGGGCGTGGACAAGACCGTCCGCCTGCTGCAGCAGATCGCCGCCCGCCACCGGATCCCGAAGTTTCGCATCGGCTCGTTCCACTCGGAGGTCAGCGGCGACTTCCTTGCGGCCGAGATCGCGGCGGGGCGGCGCATCCGGGGCCTGGGCCAGTTCCCCGACCTGACCGCGGACGAGGCGCGCGCCGCCACCCGCATCGTCGCGGTCGCCGGGAATGCGCCTTTCCTCGATCTGCTGGACAATGGCGCGGATGTGATCGTCGCCGGGCGCTGCGGCGACGCGAACTTTACCGCAGCACCCTGCATCCATGCAGGCTTTCCGCCGGCGCTGGCCTTTCACATGGGCAAGATGATCGAATGTGCCTCGCTTGTGGCCGAGCCCTTCATGGGCAAGGAGGCGGTGATCGGCACCGTCACGCACGAGGATATCCGCATCACCCCCTATCACCCCGGCCAGCGCTGCACTGTCGCCTCGGCCGCGGCGCATTCGATGTACGAGCGCGAGACGCCCTATTTCGAATACACCGCCGAGGGCACGCTCGACATGCGCCACTGCCGTTACGAGCAGTTGACCGAGCGGGTCTGCCGCATCACCGGCGCCCGGTTCGCGCCGTGGGAGGTGCCGACCGTCAAGCTGGAAGGGGTGCGCAAGCTGGGTGAGCGGTATCTGGGCATCGCCGCGATCCGCGACCCGCACGTGATCCGCAACATCGATGCCGCCATCGACTGGAGCCGGAATGCCACCGCCAAACGCTTTGCCGGGGCTGAGTACACGTTGCACTATCACGTCTTCGGCCGCGACGGCATCCTGAAGGAGCGCGAGCCGCTGCGCGACCGCATCCCCCACGAGGTCGCCGTGGTGGTCGAGACGCTCGCCCCCGACGACGCGCTGGCGGCAAAGATCACCGATCTGGCGGTGCGGATGTTCTTTCTGGCCCGGCTGCCGGGGGTCAAGGGCACCTCGGGCGCCTCGGCCACCTCCAAGCTGCCGCTCAAGTATCTGCCGGGCTATGTCTGGAGTGTGAACCACGTCCTCGAGATGCGCGACGACATGGCGCTGTTTCCCACCAAGATGACCGAGGCAGGAGTGTGACCATGGCCAGGCTTGACGATCTGACGGTCGCGATCCGCAGCAAGAACGCGGGCGTCGATCAGGTGACCTTCGACATCATCTTTCGCGACCGCGCCACCTATGACGTCGTTGTCGCCAGCGGTGCACTGACGGCCGACAGTGTCTGCGCGCTGTTCCGGATCGCGCCGGAGCGGATGTCGCATTTCGTCTGCTTCGATGTGGCGAATGCGATCAAGTTCACGTTGTATCGCGATGCACCCAACGGCAGCCCCGGCGATTGGGACATTCTGGGCTGCCAGCAGTACGGCCCGCTGGTCGAGATGGAAATCCCGATGCCCGGCGACGCCGCGTCGGGTTAGGCCGCGCGACGATCCCGCATTGCGGCTGTGAAGCGGTCGAACAGATAGGTGCTGTCCTGCGGGCCGGGGCTGGCCTCGGGGTGGTACTGGACCGAGAAGACCGGCCGGTCCGACATCCGCAGCCCGCAGTTCGACCCGTCGAACAGCGACACATGCGTCTCGATCACGCCTTCGGGCAAGGTCTGGCTGTCCACGGTGAAGCCGTGGTTCATGCTGGTGATCTCGACCTTGCCGGTCTCGACGTCCTTGACCGGGTGGTTGGCGCCGTGATGGCCGTGGTTCATCTTGATCGTTCGGGCACCCAGCGCCAGGGCGAGCATCTGATGGCCAAGGCAGATGCCGAATAGCGGAAGGTCGCGGGCCAGAACCTCGCGGATCATCGGCACCGCGTATTCGCCGGTCGCCGCCGGATCGCCGGGGCCGTTGGACAGGAACACGCCTTCCGGGTCGTGGGCCAGAACCTCTTCGGCGGTGGCGGTGGCGGGCAGAACCGTCACCTCGCAACCCGCGCTGGCGAGGCAGCGCAGGATGTTGCGCTTGGCGCCGTAATCCAGAGCGACCACGCGAAAGCCCGGGCCCTCGCGCCGGCGATATCCCTCGGGCCAGGCCCAGCGCATCTCGTCCCAGCGGTAGGACTGGGTGCAGCTGACCTGCCGCGCCAGATCGAGGCCGACGAGGCCGGGAAACGCCCGCGCCCGCGCCACCAGCGCGCCGATGTCGAAGTTGCCCGCGGGGTCGTGCGACAGCGCCACGTGCGGGGCGCCCTGCCGCCGGATCGCGCGCGTCAACCGCCGGGTGTCGATGCCGCCGATGCCGATCCGTCCGCGCGCCGCCAGCCAGTCCGACAGCCGCCCGGTGGCGCGCCAGTTCGACGGCTCGGTCGGGTCCCACTTGACCACCATGCCGGCGGCGACGGGGTCGGCGGTCTCGTCGTCCTCGGGGTTGACGCCGACGTTGCCGACATGGGGAAAGGTGAAGGTCACCACCTGCCCGGCGTAGGACGGGTCGGTCATGATCTCCTGATAGCCGGTCATCGCGGTGTTGAAGCACAACTCGGCTTCCGTGGTGCCGGTGGCGCCGAACCCGCGGCCGAAGAACAGCGTTCCGTCGGCCAGGGCGAGGCAGGCGGTCGGGCGGTCGGCGGCGGACATGGGGGCACCTGTGGGGCAGCGGATCGGCGCCCCTGCATAGGCGTCCCACCGGCGCGGGTCAAGGTGCCGGTGATTCTGGCAATCCCATATTTATCAATGACTTGCATCTGGCGCACGCCGTTGTGCCCGGCCGCCCGGCAGGATATGGTGCAGCGCCCACCGGCCGAAGGGAACGGACCATGACCTTGCGCCAGCGCATCGACGCGGCCCTCAAGGACGCCATGAAGGCGCGCGACACCACGCGGCTGTCGACGCTGCGGCTGATCACCGCCGCCGTGCGCGACCGCGACATCGCCCTGCGCGGCGAGGGCCGCGAGGACGGCGTCACCGAGGCCGAGCTTCAGGCGATCCTGACCCGGATGGTGCGTCAGCGGCTGGAAAGCGCGGCCAGCTACGAGGAGGCCGCGCGCCTCGACCTTGCCGAGCAGGAGCGCGCCGAGGCCGCCGTGGTGCAGGAGTTCCTGCCCCGCCCGCTGACCGGGGAAGAGGCGCAGGCCGCCGTCTCCGCCGCGATCGCCGAACTGGGCGCGACCTCGATCCGCGACATGGGCCGGGTCATGGCGCTGCTCAAGGAACGGCACGCCGGGCAACTCGACCTGTCGACCGTGGGCGCGCAGGTCAAGGACCGGTTGGCAGGACCGGCGCAGGGCGCATGATCCCGGTTCAGGGGGTCGCCGGGCAGCGCGTGGCGGTGCTGGGCGCCGGACGGTCGGGCCTTGCCGCGGCCCGCGCGCTGGAGGCCGGCGGCGCGCAGGCGCTGATCTGGGACGACAGCGCCGAGGGGCGCGCGCGCGCCGAGGCCGCGGGACTGACGTTGCACGACCTTGGCCGGGCGGGGGCCTTCGACGGGGTGGCGGCACTGATCGTCAGCCCCGGCATCCCGCATCTTTACCCGCAGCCCAACCGCCACGTCGCCGCGGCGATGGCAGCGGGCGTGCCGCTGGACAACGACGTCGGGCTGTTCTTCCGCTCGTTCGGCGGCGCGGAATTCGCCGAATTCGATACCCCGCCGCGGGTCGTGGCGGTCACCGGCTCGAACGGGAAATCCACCACCACGGCGCTGATCGGGCACATCCTGTCGGCCACGGGGCGCCCCGTGCAACTGGGCGGCAACATCGGGACCGGGGTGCTGGCCCTCGATCCACCCGGTGACCGGGCGGTGATCGTGCTGGAGTTGTCGAGCTACCAGATCGAGCTGGCCCGCGCGCTGACCCCGGATATCGCGGTCTTCACCAACCTGTCGCCCGACCACCTCGACCGTCACGGCGGGATGGGCGGCTATTTCGCCGCCAAGCGCCGCCTGTTCTCCGAGGGCGGGCCGGACCGCGCCATCATCGGCGTGGACGAGGCCGAGGGGCGGTATCTGGCCAACCAGATGGCCGAGGCGCCCGAGGACATGCGGGTGATCCGCATCTCGTCCGGGCAGAAGCTGTCGGGGCCGGGCTGGTCGGTGTTCGCCCGGCGCGGGTACCTGGCCGAATGGCGCAAGGGCCGGCAGGTGGCCGCCTGCGACCTGCGCGCGCTGCCCGGCCTGCCCGGGGCGCACAACCACCAGAACGCCTGCGCGGCCTGGGCGGTGGCGCGGTCGCTGGGCCTGAACCCGGGTCAGATCGCCGAGGCGCTGGCCGGCTTCCGGGGCCTGCCGCATCGCAGCCAACGCGTGGGCGAGCGTGGCGGGGTGGTGTTCGTCAACGACAGCAAGGCCACCAACGCCGACGCCGCCGCCCACGCGCTCGCCGCCTTTCCGCGCATCCGCTGGATCGCCGGGGGTTTGGGCAAGGATGGCGGGATCGCCGCGCTGCGCCCGCAACTCGCGCATGTGGCCAAGGCCTACCTGATCGGCCATTCCGCGCCGGAATTCGCGGTGCAGCTGGGCGAGACCCCGCACGAGGTCTGCGAGACGATGGCGCGCGCCGTCGCCCGCGCCGCCGCCGAAGCCGAGCCGGGCGACGTGGTGCTGCTGGCCCCGGCCGCCGCCAGCTTCGACCAGTACCCCGATTTCGAGGCCCGCGGCGCCGATTTCATCAACGAAGTCAGAAAGCTGGGCATCGGCCCCGACGACGGCGCGACCTGAGGCGCCCGTCCCCTGGAACCGGGCGGCGCCGCGTACATTCGCTGGCCTTGCCCGCCCAACTGCGCTAGGCTGGATGCCAGACCCGGCAAACGGGCAGCTTCGGGCAGTTGCACGAGGACACGAGGCAGGCAGATGACCGAAATGGTGCATGGCACCGTGCCCGAACGGGCCGGTGAAGCGATTCTTCCCCGCTGGTGGCGCACGATCGACCGCTGGACGCTGTCGGCCGTCCTGCTGCTGTTCTGCGTCGGGCTGCTGCTGGGCCTGGCGTCGTCGCCGCCGCTGGCCGAGCGCAACGGCCTTGCGCCCTTTCATTATGTCGAGCGGCAACTGTTCTTCGGCGTGCTGGCCCTGATGGCGATGCTGTTCACCTCGATGCTGTCGCCCGATCTGCTGCGGCGGCTGGGCGTTCTGGGGTTTCTTGCCGCCTTCGTGGCGGTGATGCTGCTGCCGTTCTTCGGCACCGACTTCGGCAAGGGGGCGGTGCGTTGGTATTCGTTGGGCTTTGCCAGCGTGCAGCCGTCCGAGTTCCTCAAGCCCGGCTTCGTCATCATCGCAGCCTGGATGATCGCCGCGGCCCAGGCCCCGGACGGGCCGCCGGGGCGGCTGATGTCGCTGGGCCTTACGGTGGCCGTCGTGGGATTCCTCGCGATCCAGCCGGATTTCGGGCAGGCCGCGCTTGTGCTGTTCGCCTGGGGGGTGATGTATTTCGTCGCCGGGGCGCCGATGCTGCTGCTGATGGGGCTCGCCGGCGGGGCGCTGGCGGCCGGTGCCTGGGCCTACAACAATTCGCAGCATTTCGCCCGCCGGATCGACGGTTTCCTCGCGCCCGAGGTGGACCCGCGCACGCAGCTCTACTATGCCACCAACGCGATCCAGGAGGGCGGCTTCTGGGGCGTCGGCGTCGGCGAGGGGCAGGTCAAGCGGGTGCTGCCCGACGCCCATACCGATTTCATCATCGCCGTCGCGGCCGAGGAATACGGTCTGGTGCTGGTACTGTTCGTGATCGTCCTGTTCGCCACCATCACAATGCGGGCGCTAGTGCGGCTGACGCGCGAGCGCGACACCTTCATCCGGCTGGCGGGCACCGGTCTGGTGTGCATGTTCGCGGCGCAGGCGATCATCAACATGGGGGTGGCCGTGCGCCTGCTGCCGGCCAAGGGGATGACACTGCCCTTCGTTTCCTACGGCGGCTCGTCGCTGATCGCGGCGGGGATCGGAATGGGGATGCTGCTGGCCTTCACCCGGACCCGTGTGCAGGGCGGCATCGGCGACATCATCGGCCGCCGGGGCGCGCGAAGCGGTGGCTGAGGCCCCCCGCCCCCCGCTGGCCGTCATCGCCGCCGGCGGCACCGGCGGGCACATGTTCCCCGCCCAGTCACTGGCCGAGGTGTTGCTGGCGCGCGGCTGGCGTGTGGTGCTGTCCACCGACCCGCGCGGGGCGCGCTATGCCGGCGGCTTTCCTGACGAAGTTCAGCGACAGGTGGTCAGGTCGGGCAGCTTCGCGCGCGGGGGCGTGCTGGCGAAGGTCAGCGTGCCGCTGCGGATCGCGGAGGGGACGGTGGGCGCGCTGTGGGCGATGTGGCGCGACCGGCCGGCGGTTGTCGTGGGCTTCGGTGGCTATCCCAGCATCCCGGCGCTGGGCGCTGCGATGGCGCTGGGCGTCCCGCGGCTGCTGCACGAGCAGAACGGCGTTCTGGGCGAGGTCAACCGCCGGCTTGCGCGCCGCGTCGCCGCTGTCGCCTGCGGCACCTGGCCGACCGAGCTTCCCGCCGGGACGGTCGCGGTCCATGTCGGCAACCCGGTGCGCGCGGCGGTGCGGGACCGCGGCGGCGCCCCCTACATCCCTCCGGGCGATTATCCGATGCTGGTCGTCGTTATCGGCGGCAGCCAGGGCGCGCGGATCCTGTCCGATGTCGTCCCCGCCGCCATCGCGCTGCTGCCGGATGCGATCAAGACCCGGTTGCGCATCGCCCACCAGGCCCGCCCCGACGATCTGGAGCGGGCCGTCGCGGCCTATGAGGCGGCACGTATCCCGGCCGAGGTGGCGCCGTTCTTCGACGACGTGCCGCGCCGGTTTTCCGAGGCGCAGCTGGTGATCGCCCGCGCCGGTGCCTCGACCGTCGCCGACCTGACGGTGATCGGGCGGCCGGCGATCCTCGTGCCGTTCGCCGCCGCCCTGCGCGACGAGCAGACCGCAAACGCCCGCGGCATGGTCGACGCCGGTGCCGCGATCCTGATCCCCGAAAGCGGGTTTGCGCCGCAGGTGCTGGCCGACAGGATCACCGACATCCTGACCGATCCCGCCGCCGCGCTGGCGATGTCCCGCGCCGCCCTGCGCCTTGCGCGCCCGGATGCCGCCGAGGCGCTGGGCGATCTTGTCGAAACCGTCGCGGCGGGCCAGCCCGTCTCCGCCCCCCCAAACGAAAGCGAGGCGCCATGAACGCTGCCGCCACCAAGCTGCCCGGAGAACTGGGCCCGATCCACTTCATCGGCATCGGCGGGATCGGCATGTCCGGCATCGCCGAAGTGTTGATGACCCACGGCTATACCGTCCAGGGCTCAGACCTGAAGGCCAGCCCGATCACCGAGCGGCTGGAAGCGCTGGGCGCCACGGTGATGATCGGCCAGCAGGCCGGGAACCTGCGCGATGCCGAGGTGGTCGTGGTGTCATCGGCGATCCGGCGCGACAACCCGGAACTGGCCGCCGCCCGTGCCCGCGGCCTGCCGGTCGTGCGCCGGGCCGAGATGCTGGCTGAACTGATGCGCCTGCGCTCCAACATCGCGGTGGCCGGCACGCACGGCAAGACCACCACCACGACGATGGTCGCGACGCTGCTGGACCGCGGCGGGTTCGATCCGACGGTGATCAACGGCGGCGTGATCCACGCCTATGGCTCCAACGCGCGGGCCGGGGCAGGGGAGTGGATGGTGGTCGAGGCCGACGAAAGCGACGGCAGCTTCAACCGCCTGCCCGCGACCATCGCCGTGGTCACCAACATCGACCCCGAGCACATGGAGCACTGGGGCAGTTTCGACGCGCTGCGGAAGGGCTTTTTCGACTTTGTCTCGAACATCCCGTTCTACGGCATCGCCGTCTGCTGCACCGACCACCCCGAGGTCCAGGCGCTGGTCGGACGCGTCACCGACCGGCGTATCGTCACCTTCGGCTTCAACGCCCAGGCCGACGTGCGGGCGTTGAACCTGCGCTATGTCGGGGGCGTGGCCCATTTCGACATCGCCCTGCAGGCCGAAGGCACGACCATCGACGGCTGCACCTTGCCGATGCCGGGCGACCACAACGTCTCGAACGCGCTGGCGGCGGTGGCGGTGGCGCGCCATCTCGGCATGCGCAAGGCCGAGATCCGCGCGGCGCTGGCCGGATTCGCCGGCGTCAACCGCCGCTTCACCAAGGTCGGCGAGGCTGCGGGCATCACCGTGATCGACGACTATGGCCATCACCCGGTCGAGATCGCGGCGGTGCTGCGCGCCGCGCGGCAGGCCCTGGGAGATACCGGCGGGCGCGTGATCGCCGTGCACCAGCCGCACCGCTACACCCGGCTGCACCACCTGTTCGAGGAGTTCTGCGCCTGCTTCAACGAGGCTGACGCGGTCGGCATCGGCGAGGTCTATGCCGCGGGCGAGCAGCCGATCCCCGGTGCCAGTCGCGACGACCTGGTCGCCGGCCTGATCGCCCACGGCCACCGCAACGCCCGGTCGCTGAGCGACGAGGACGACCTGCTGGCCCTGGTTCTGGAACAGGCCCGGCCCGGCGACATGGTTGTCTGCCTCGGGGCCGGCACGATCTCGGCCTGGGCGCGGGCCTTGCCGGGGCGGCTTGCCGCGGCGCGCGCGGCACAACGGGGCGATGCGGCGGAATGACGCCCTCGCTGATCCTGGGCTTTGTCTGGGTTCTGGCGGCCAGCCTGATCGCGGTGATGCCCCGGCGCTACCACTGGCCGGGGGCGGCGGTGCTGATCGCGGCGGGGGTGCCGCTGATCGGCTGGATCGCATGGCAGAACGGCGTGGTCGCCGGCGTGATCGCGCTGGCCGCCGGCGCCTCGATCCTGCGCTGGCCGGTGATCTATCTGGTCCGCTGGCTGCGCGGCCGACTGGCGCCCTGAGGGAAACCGGCGATGGAGCCCAACCCTTTCATCGTCGGGGTGCTGACCTTCGCCGCGATCCCCTTTGCGGTCTGCTTCGTGCTCGGCCTGAACGGTCGCGTCCGCGGGGCGCTCCGGGGCGCCGGCATCGTCGTGGTGCTGGCCGTGCTGATTGCCGTGCCCCTGTGGATGGGCGACTACGAGGCCGGGCTTGCCGGCCTGGCCATCCTTTTCTTCACGGCCGCCGTGCTG
>Ga0213835_101638_pt1 | contig 12887 bp, 9 predicted proteins | sample SWPATP01_FD_160576 | JGI IMG/M metagenome (GOLD analysis project Ga0213835, IMG submission 160576) | Coastal seawater microbial communities from Marineland, Florida, United States - SWPA TP0 #1 | ecosystem: Environmental > Aquatic > Marine > Coastal | place: USA: Florida | collected 2016-08-05
ATCGACAGCCGGACAAAACGAATGGCAGGGGAACAAGGATTCGAACCTTGGTATGCTGGAATCAAAATCCAGTGCCTTAACCAGCTTGGCGATTCCCCTACGCAACTTACAGCTTGCCGCAACATCCAACTCATCAAACGCTGCGACAGGCAAAATTTTATTCTACAACTCGTTGTTTTGCAAGAGCCATTTTAGCGGATGTCGCTGCAGGGACCGGGCTTTCCATGCGCGCCAGATTGAAGGAAGCTGCCCTAAAACCCGATCCGCCTGTGCCTCGTCGGGAACCGCGCAAAACACGCATGCACCCGAACCAGTCATCCTTGCCGCTCCGTACTGCCCCAGCCATTCGATCGCCTGTGCTACCGGCGGAAATAAACGGGACGCCACTGCTTGCAAATCATTCTTCCCGAACTCACTGAGTAAGTGTGCTGCAGGAAAGTCCGCTATTCTAATGGGGTTTGTGTCGCGCGTCAAATCCTCTGCAGTAAAAATTGCGGGCGTCGGCACCGAGACGCCCGGTTCGATCACGACATACCAGCAATCCGGCCCTGCGACCGGCTGCATCGCCTCCCCCACGCCCTCGACGAACGCCGTTTGGCCATAGATGAAAAAAGGGATGTCGGCGCCCAGCGGCAGGCCGATGGCCATCAGTTCTTCATCGCTGAAACCGGCATCCCACAAATGATTCGCCGCCATCAGCGCCGTGGCCGCATCCGACGAGCCGCCGCCCAGCCCGCCGCCCATGGGCAGGATCTTGTCGACGGCGACATCGATGCCGGGCGCGGCGCGGCCATGCCGTTGTTCGAATGCGTCGGCCAGGCGCCGCAGTGCGCGCACGATCAGGTCGCTTTCTTCGGGCACGCCCGGCACGTCGTTCGTGCGCCGGATGCGGCCGTCGTCGCGCACATCGAAATGCAGGGTGTCGCCGCGGTCGATCAGTTGGAACACGCTTTGCAGCAGGTGATAGCCGTCGGCGCGGCGGCCGACGACGTGCAGGAACAGGTTCAGCTTGGCCGGGGCCGGGCAAGCGTGCAGCGCGCGCATTCAGGACACCGGGTCGAGGATGATCTGGAGCGCCAGCTCGTCGCTGGTGGCCGTGGCGCTGCGCTGGGCAACGATATTTTTCGGCATCTGCATGCCGCCCTGCCCGGTCTGCCAGGAGACGAAACGCAGTTGCCAGCCATCCTTGGTGAAGACGCTGTTGTTGGCGGGAGAAGCGACGAAGCGCTTGCCCGCGGCATCGGTGGCATAGCCTTGCAGCCAGTCGCGCAGACCGGAGACGGGCAGCGACCAGCCGAGCGCCTGGCGCGTCAGCGCATCGATGTCGCCGGCGGTGCGGGGGGCGCGGCCGGCCTCGGTGAGGGTGGCCTGCTGCGGGGTGACGTTAATCGTCGCCATCGTCTGCTTCAGCGGAGAGATCAGGCTGACGTCGATGTTGCCGGGCTGCTGGGACCACTCGAAGCCGCCCGTCACGTTGCCGGGCTGGCCATCCTTCTGGTAATTCACCTGGATGCGGCCGCTCAGCTCGATCGTGTCGCGGTAGGGCGCAACGGCCTGGGTTGCGCCCGGCGTGACGCTGGTCGATTGCGTGGCGGTGGTGGCGCAGCCGGCCAGTGCGGCGGCAAGGACGACGAGGGAGAAGCGGAGATTGAATGGCATCGGTCGGCAATAGAAAAATGAAAACGGCGGGCGTCATGCCCGCCGTGTTAATGCGACATTATTTCACAAGGACAGGCGCAGCCGCGCCAGCGTGCTGCGCAGCGTGTCGTTCTGCGGGTCTTTCGCGTGCGCTTCGCGCCACAGCGACTGGGCGTCGGCTTGCTTGCCGCGCTGCCACAGCACCTCGCCCAGGTGGACGGCGATTTCGGGATCGCGGCGCAGGCCGTAGGCACGGCGCAGGTGGGCTTCGGCAGCATCCAGGTTGCCGAGGCGATATTCCACCCAGCCCATGCTGTCCATGATGAAGGGGTCGTCCGGCGCCATCGCCAGCGCCTTTTCGATCAAGGTGCGCGCTTCGTCCAGGCGCACATTGCGTTCGGCCAGGGAATAGCCGAGGGCGTTATAGGCGTGGTGGTTGTCCGGGGCCAGGCGCATCACCTGGCGCAGGCTGGTTTCCATGACCTCGAGGTGGCCGGTCTTTTCGGCCAGCAGCGCATAGTCGTAGAGCAGATCGGCGTTGTTCGGGAAACGCCTGGCCGCGCCCTGCATCAGCGTGAATGCCTGGTCGGCCTGGCCGGCGTCGCGCAGCACTTGCGCTTCGGCGGACAGCAGCTGCGCCTGGGCGGCGGGGTCGCCCGGCTTGATGGAAGCGAGCAGGCGGCGCGCGGCCGGCACGTCGCCGCCCTTGCCGAGCAACTGGGCGCGGCGCAACTGGGCGCCGAAGACGGCCTTGTCGTCGCCCTCGGGCAATTTATCGAGCCAGCCGACGGCGGCCTTGATGTCGCCGCGCTCCTCGGCCAGCTGCGACAGGATCAGTAACGCTTTCGAGGGATCGCGTTCGTCCTCGGGATTGCGCCCGAGGATGTCGACAAAGCGCGTGAAATAGCCTTCGGCAGCGCCCGGGTCGTTCAGCTGGGTCGACAGCACGCCCAGCGCGTACAGGGTGGTGACGTTGTCGGGCTGCTGCTTGTCGAGCAGGAGGAATTCGGTGCGCGCCGCTTCGAACTGCTTTTCGTTGACGAGCAGGCGTGCGTGCGCGGCGCGGACTTCGCGCGCATCCGGGTTGGCCGCAATAAATTTCGCCAGCAGGTCGCGCACCTGCCCTTCGCTCTCGCCGGCCTGGGCCAGCGTCAGGACGGCGATTTCGGAATCGGGCTTCAATGCCAGCGCGGCGCGCGCCTCGCGCTGCGCCGCGGCCTTGTCGCCACGCGTGAGCGCGCCCTGCGCCAGCACGACATGGCCCTCGAGCGTGTCGCGGTAAGGCGCCGCGATGCGCTCGAGCATGGCGCTCCCCGCTTCCTTGTCCTTGGCGCGCGCCAGCAGCTGCTGCACCTGGTACAGCACGATGCCGCGCAGGTTGGCGGGCGCCGCCTCGACGCGTTTGCGGAAAATCTCTTCTGCGTCCGAGATATTGTCGGACATGATGACCATCCCCAGATAGTACTGGGTCGCTTCGTCCGATTGCGGGTCGAGCTGGCGCCACTGGCGCACGGCGACCAGGGTGTCGTCGGGCTGGCGCGCGGCCAGCGCCATTTCGGCGGCGCGCCGTGCCAGGCGCGGGTCGCGCGTCTGCTGCGCCAGGCTCATCATGGTGAGATACGGGCCTTGCCAGTCGCCGCGGCGGAACATGAACTCGGCGCGCAGCAACTGGTTCAGCAAGGTACTCGTCAGTTCGACTTTCGGCAGGCGCGCCTGTTGAGCGTCGGCCTCGGCTTTGGCGTCGGTTTCCGCCATGGCGTGCGCCTCGCGCTTGGCCTGCTCCAGCGCCGCCGCATCCTGCGCCGATTGCGCCACGGACTGCTGTTGTGGCGCCACAGCACACGCCGTCAGCAGGCCGGAGAGGGTTACAATGACGAAAGCGTTTTTCAAGGCAAGTCCATGTGTGGAATGATGTTCGATTCTACGCCCAAGCCCCGTCGCGCGTGCGCGAGCCCAACACGATTTACAAGAATTTTGTCAGATTTTCATGCCTGAACTCCCCGAAGTAGAAGTGACCCGGCGCGGTGTCGCACCGCATCTGGAAGGCCGCATCGTCGAACAGGTCGTGTTCCGGCGCGAGGGCTTGCGCTGGCCCTTCCCGGCCCACCTGGCCACCTCCCTGGTCGGCCAGCGCATCGCGCACGTGCGCCGGCGCGGCAAATACCTGTTGATCGGTTTTGATTCCGGCGAGCTGATCATCCACCTCGGCATGTCCGGCCACCTGCGCGTGCTGCCGCCCGGGATCGAACCGAAAAAGCACGACCATTTCGACCTGGTCGTCGGCGACGGCAAGCAAACCCAGGTGCTGCGCCTGCACGACCCGCGCCGCTTCGGCGCCGTGCTCTGGCATGCGCACGACGATGGCGACATCGCCCAGCACGTGCTGCTGCGCGGCCTCGGCGTCGAGCCGCTGGAAGACGGCTTTTCGAGCGAACTGCTGCACAAGGCCACGCGAAAGCGCAGCGCGCCGATCAAGCAGGTGCTGCTGTCCGGGGACATCGTCGTCGGCGTCGGCAATATCTACGCCTGCGAAAGCCTGTTCAAGGCCGGCATCAACCCGAAAACGCCGGCGTCACGCATCAGCCGCGCCCGCTACGACAAGCTGGCCGCCGCCATCCGCGCCATCCTGGCCGAGGCCATCGTGCAGGGCGGCAGCACACTGCGTGACTTTATTGCCGTGAATGGTCAATCCGGCTATTTCCAGCAGACGTATTTCGTCTATGATCGTGCAGGAGTGCCTTGCAGAAACTGTGGCGCGCCGGTGCGCCAGATCAAGCAGGGGCAGCGGTCGACGTTTTACTGCGCCACCTGCCAGCGCTAGGCCAAATTGAAAGCGGGCGGAACCATGCAAGACATTCAGGAATACGGCGCCTGGCGCGCATCGATCGCAACGGCGCTGGAAGCCTACCGCGCGGCGCTGGCCGGCTGCGACGTGCTCGACGCGGCCGCCACCCAGCGCGCGTCCCAGGCGGCTGTCCGGGTGCGCGACGACCGCCTGTCGGTCGCCTTCGTCGCCGAATTCTCGCGCGGGAAATCCGAGCTGATCAACGCGATCTTCTTCGCCGACTACGGCCAGCGCATCCTGCCGTCCTCCGCCGGCCGCACGACCATGTGCCCGACCGAACTGCTGTACGACGCCGCCTGGGCGCCCTGCATCCGCCTGCTGCCGATCGACACGCGCGCGCGCTCCTTGTCGACCAGCGACTACCGCGACGATGCCGCCGCCTGGACCGTGATCCCGCTCGAACTCGACGCCCCCGAGCGCATGGCGGAAAGCTTCCGCCAGGTCAGCATGACGCGCCGCGTGCCGCCCGAGGAAGCGCAGCGCTACGGCCTGTACGATCCGGAAGACCCGGAGCTGGCCGATGCGCTCGGCGCTGACGGCCTGGTCGAAATCTCGCAGTGGCGCCACGCCATCATCAACCTGCCGCATCCGCTCCTGAAACAGGGACTCGTCATTCTCGACACGCCGGGCCTGAACGCGATCGGCACCGAGCCCGAGCTGACCCTGAACCTGATCCCGAACGCGCACGCGGTGCTGTTCGTGCTGGCCGCCGAAACGGGCGTCACGCGCAGCGACATCGAGGTCTGGCGCACCCATATCGGCGCCGGGCCGGGCCGCATCGTCGTCCTCAACAAGATCGACGCGATGTGGGACGCCCTGAAAAGCGACGCCCAGAACGAGGCCGAGATCGCGCGCCAGCAGCACAGCGTGGCGCAGCAGCTCGGGCTGGCGGCCGACCAGGTGTATCCGGTGTCGGCGCAAAAGGCGCTGGTCGGACGCATCCAGGGCGACATGGATCTGTTCGAGCGCAGCCGCCTGGGCGCGCTCGAAGCGGCCCTGCTGCATGGCCTGATCCCGCAAAAGAAAACCATCCTCGGCAACGCGCTGCGCGACGACCTGGCGGCGCTGGAGGCCGCGCAATCGAGCGCGCTGGCCTCGCGCGGACGCGGCCTGGTCGAGCAGCTGCAGGAGCTGAAAAGCCTGCGCGGCAAGAACCAGAACGTGCTGGCCCACATGATGCGGCGCATCGAGGCCGAGCGGAAGGACTTCGACGCCGGCCTGATGCGCCTGCAGGACGCCCGCCAGCGCTTCGCCAGCCTGTCGACCGAACTGTATTCGACGCTCGACATGGATGCGGTGGCGCGCCAGGCCGACACCGTGCGCCTGTCGCTGCAGGCGGCGCGCTTCGCCACCGGCATGCGCGCCCCGGTGCGCGTCTTTTTCGAGCATGCCCGCGCCAGCCTGGACGCGGCCAGCGGACAAGTCGCCGAGATCGGCAAGGTCATGGAGGCGATGGTGCGCGGCTTCGCGGCCGAACACGGCCTCACCATGGCGCCGCCGATGGCGCTGTCGCTGGCCCGTTATCACGACGAGATCGCCGCGGTGGAGGCGCTGTACGTCAAGCAGTTCGGCACCGCGACCCTGCTCATGACCAGCCGCAGCACCCTGCTCGAGCGCTTCTTCGACTCCATCGTCTCGAACGTGCGGCGCACCTTCCGCGCCGCGAACGCCGATGTCGAAGCCTGGCTGAAGGTGATCATGGCGCCGCTCGAAACGCAGATCCGCCAGCACAAGGAGCAGCTGCGGCACCGCCTGTCGTCGATCCAGCGCATCCACGATGCGACCGACAGCCTGGAGCAGAAGATCGCCGCCTTCGAGGCGAGCCAGGGCGAGCTCGACGCGCAGCGCCGGCGCCTGGCCGCCCTGAACGATGCGGTGACCGCCGCGCTCGACGAGCCGTTACTGAAAGAAGCCGCATGAAACGTTTGACCGAATTCGACGACCTCGCCGACCCGACCTTCTCGCAGGCCGTGATCGACTGGCAGCGCGTGCACGGGCGCCATGCGCTACCCTGGCAGAACACGCGCGACGCCTACCGGGTCTGGCTGTCCGAGATCATGCTGCAGCAGACGCAGGTGGCCGCGGTGCTCGGCTATTACGCACGCTTCCTGGAACGCTTTCCCAGCGTGCACGACCTGGCGGGCGCGCCGATCGAGGACGTGATGGCGCACTGGAGCGGCCTCGGTTACTACACGCGGGCGCGCAACCTGCACGCCTGCGCGGTACGCGTGGTGAACGAGTATGGCGGCCAATTCCCGGCAGACCCCGCGCTGCTGGCCGACCTGCCCGGCATCGGGCGTTCCACCGCCGCAGCGATCACGGCGTTTTCGAACGGCACCCGCGCCGCCATCCTGGACGGCAACGTCAAGCGCGTGTTCGCACGCGTGTTCGGGGTCGAGGGTTATCCGGGCGAGAGGCGGATCGAAGACGCTTTGTGGCGGCGCGCCGACGCGCTGCTGCCGCAAGACGGCATGGAGTCGTACACCCAGGGGCTGATGGACCTGGGCGCGACGCTGTGCACGCGTTCGAAACCGGACTGCCCGCGCTGCCCGCTGCAGGCGCGCTGCGTGGCCTACGCCACCGGCCGCACCGAGGAACTGCCGGTGCGCAAACCGAAGAAGACCACGCCGGAAAAGCGCGCCGACATGCTGGTGGTGGTGCACGACGGCCACGTGCTGCTCGAGCAGCGCCCCGGCAGCGGCATTTGGGGCGGCTTGTTGTCGCTGCCGGAAGTCGACGGCCACGTCGGCATCGAGCTTGAGCCCGACGGCGGCATTGCGCTGGCGGCCGCGCTGCAGGCGTTTGGCGAGGTCGAGGAAGTGCAGGCGCTGCTGCCGCTGGTGCACGTGTTCACGCACTACAAGCTGCACATGACGCCGCACAAGGTGACGCTGGCCGCGCGCGGCGCCACGCCGGCGCGCCATGTGTGGGTCAAGCTCGACGGGATCGAAGATGCGGCGCTGCCGGCGCCGGTGAAGAAGTTGTTGATCGACCTGGCGCGCCCGAGTTTGTTCGGGTGATTGCGCGGCCGCGGGCTGACGACCCTTACAACTCGTCGAGCGAAAAAATCCGCTTGTGCTCGCGAATCGCATACCGGTCGGTCATGCCCGCGATGTAATCGGCGATCTTGCGCGCCTGCTTGTGCAGGTCGCCCGAGGCCACCTGGTAATCCGGCGGCAGCAGCACCGGGTCGGTCATGAAGGCGTCGAACAGCTCGCGCACGATGCGGCTGGCTTTCACGCGCATGCGGTTGACCTTGAAGTGGCGGTACAGATTCGCGTACAGGAAGCGCTTCAGTGCGGTCGTTTCGGCGCGCATCGTGTCCGAAAAACGGATCAGCGGGGCGGCCGTGCGCACGTCGTCGATGCCCGCCGGCGCAGCGTCAAGCAGCAGCGCGGCCGAGGTCTGCACCAGGTCGGCCGTCATCGCCGTGATCATCAGCCGGATCGTTTCGTACAGCGCGCGCCGGCCCGGCAGGCCTGGATAAGTACTCTCTACCGCATGCCGGTGGCGCGCGAACAATTCGACCTCGTTCATCTGCTCCATGGTGAGCAGCCCGGAACGCAGGCCGTCGTCGATGTCGTGGTTGTTGTACGCGATCTCGTCGGCGAGATTGGTCAGCTGCGCTTCCAGGCTCGGTTGCGACTTGTCGATGAAGCGCTGGCCCAGTTCCCCCAGCGTGCGCGCATTGTTCAGCGAGCAGTGCTTCAAAATGCCTTCGCGCGTCTCGAAGGTCAGGTTCAGGCCGTCGAAGGCGCCGTAGTGTTCTTCCAGGTGGTCGACCACGCGCAGGCTTTGCAGGTTGTGCTCGAAACCGCCGTAGTCCTTCATGCAGTCGTTGAGCACGTCCTGGCCGACGTGGCCGAAAGGCGTGTGGCCGAGGTCGTGCGCCAGCGCGGTCGCTTCGACCAGGTCTTCGTTCAGGCGCAGGCTGCGCGCCAGGGTGCGGCCGATCTGCGCGACTTCGATCGAATGCGTCAGACGGGTGCGGAACAGGTCTCCCTCGTGGTTCAGGAAGACCTGCGTCTTGTATTCGAGGCGGCGAAAGGCGGTGGAGTGGATGATGCGGTCGCGGTCGCGCTGGAACTCGCTGCGCGAACCGGGCGCGGGCTCATCGAAGCGGCGTCCGCGCGACTTCGCCGAATGCGCCGCATACGGGGCCAGGTGGCTGTCGAAGTCGATCATGCGCGGCTCCTTATTTTTGGACGCAGGCGTCGAGGGTGGCGAGCAGCAAGTCCTGGGGCACGCTGGCGATGCTCGGGCTGCCCAGGGGTTTCACCAGGATGAACTTGATCGCCCCGCCCTCGTTTTTCTTGTCCACTTCCATCAGCTCGATCCAGCGCTCCACGCCGAGGTCGGGCGCGGCCACCGGCAAGCCGGCGGCGGCCACCAGGGCGCGCACGCGCGCGAACGCGGCGTCGTCGATGTAGCCGAGGCGGCGCGACAGGTCGGCCGCCATCACCATGCCGCAGCCGACCGCTTCGCCGTGCAGCCAGGCGCCGTAGCCGAGGCCCGCTTCGATCGCGTGGCCGAAGGTGTGGCCGAAGTTCAGCACGGCGCGCAGGCCGCCTTCGCGTTCGTCCTTGCGCACGACATCGGCCTTGATCTCGCAGGAGCGCGCGATCGCATGCGACAGTGCGGCCGGGTCGCGCGCCACAAGACGCGCGATGTTCGCTTCGATCCAGTCGAAGAACTCGAGGTCGAGGATGGCGCCATGTTTGATGACTTCGGCCAGGCCGGCGGACAGCTCGCGGCTTGGGAGGGTGCTCAAGGTGCTGGTGTCGGCCAGCACCGCGCGCGGCTGGTAAAACGCGCCGATCATGTTCTTGCCGAGCGGGTGGTTGATGCCGGTCTTGCCGCCGACCGAGGAATCGACCTGGGAGAGCAAGGTGGTCGGGATCTGCACGAAGGGCACGCCGCGCATGTAGCTGGCCGCCGCGTAGCCGGTCAGGTCGCCGACCACGCCGCCGCCCAAGGCGATGAGCGTCGTCTTGCGGTCGCATTTGTTCGCCAGCAGCGCGTCGAACACCGTCATCAGCGAGCCCCAGTTCTTGTGCTCTTCGCCGTCGGGCAGGACGATGTCGACGACCTCGCGGCCGGCCGCGCGCAGCGGCGCCGCGATTTTTTCCAGGTAGAGCGGCGCCACCGTCGTGTTGCTGACGATCGCCGCTTTCTTGCCGCCGACCAGGCGCACCAGGGCCGCGCCGTCGTCGAGCACGCCGGGGCCGATCGAAATCGGGTAGCTGCGCTCACCCAGTTCGACGTTGAGATTGATGTGTGCCGTTTGATTCATCGATGCCGCCCTTGCGCGCCGCGAGCGCGCCGTGTCGAGCGCGTCAAGCTGGTCCAAAATTGTCTGAACCATCGATTGTACGTTAGGTCGCCCGGTATCGATGACGAGGTCGGCGATCTCGCGGTACAGCGGTTCGCGCTGGGCCAGCAATTCCTCGAGCTTCCTGCGCGGGTCGGCCGTCTGCAGCAGCGGACGGTTCTTGTCGTGCGAGGTGCGTTGCAGGATGCTGCCGATGCCGGCACGCAGGTAGATGACGGTGCCGCGTTCGGCCAGGTGGGCGCGGTTGGCGGCGTCGAGCACGGCGCCGCCGCCGGTGGCCAGCACGATGCCGCGCTGGCTGGTCAATTCGCGGATCATGTCCGCTTCGCGCCGGCGGAAGCTGCCCTCCCCCTCGATTTCGAAAATCCATGGGATCGTGGCGCCGGTACGCGCCTCGATCGCATGGTCGGAATCGACGAAGCGCTTATTCAGCCGGCGCGCCAGGAGCCGGCCGATGGTGGTCTTGCCGGACCCCATCAGTCCGACAAGAAACACATTTTCGGATTTCACATCAGTTAGCGTTGAACTTGAACGACGTAATATTACCCTTTGGCGTGGTTACCCGGAGAGTAATGTCGCCGGCGGCGCATGTGGCTTCCGGGGTCACCGTCACGGAATGGATGGTTCCGCCGACCACGTTCGTCGAATAAACCTTGTCCGGCATCACTGCCGATGCCGTCACCTTGGTTGCCGCCGCGATCGTCAAGGACGTCCCCTCGGGCATCGGATTGTTGTTGCTGTCGGCGATGCGCACGTACAGATCCTGCGGCTTGCAGCCGGTGCCGGCGGCGTCCACCAGGTCGGACGCGACGCCATCGGCTGCCGTCCAGTCGCGGCAGCTGCTGCCGCTGCAGACCTGGCGCGTCAGGGTGGCGAACGAACCGCTGAACACGACTTCGACCGCGCTGCGGATGTAGTTCAGGCCCCATTTGCCGTCGGCGCTGGCGCTGTAGGTGGTGCGGTTGTAAGGGAAAGGCAGGTCGCCCAGGGCCGGTTCGTAGGTGTTGTTCACGTTGGTGTCGAGGAAAGCGTCGCCCATGTCGGTCCATGGCTCGCCACCGCTCGGGCAGGCGTCGACCAGCGGACGGTAGGTGCCGGGGGCGCCGGTGAAGCCCGCGCAGCTGTACTGGCCGTCGCCGTTCATGTCGACGAAGGTCTCGATACCCTGGGCAAACGCCAGCACCGTCACGCGGCCGTTCGTCGGGCGGAAGTTCTGGCTGCGCAGGTCGACCGAGCATTCGCCGTTGAGCGTCGTGCAGGCGCCCTGGCCGGACGAGCCGACGGCGCCGCCTTCGGTCACGAAGGTCACGGCCGTGTTGTCCGAGACCGGGTTGCCGTACTGGTCGGCCATGCGCACCGTCACGGCGATCTTTTCGCCATCGTAGCCGCCGCCTTCGAAATTGAATCGCTCGGCGCTCATCGACATCGATTTCTGGATCGGCAGGCCGGTCGACACCGTCAGGGTGTCGGACAGGCCTTCGATGCTGGCGCCGTTGCGGCTGGCGGCCGCGCGCACGCGCACCGGGGTCGGGATCGTGCCCGACGAGACCATGGTGCTGACGTTGCCGCTGGCATCGGTGGTGGCGCGGGTCGGGCTGACGGTCAGGCCGCCGGTATAGGTGGTGGCGCTGAAGTCGACATCGACGCCGGCCAGGCCGTTGCCCTGCTGGTCGACCACGCGGAAGGTGACCTGGGCCGATTCCGAACGGCCCTGGCCGCCGGAGCCCTTGAGCACGATCGAGGTGCCGGGCAGGCTGGTGCCCGAAAACTGCACCGCGCCGATGTTGGCCGCGCTCACGTCCACGCCGATGCTCTGGGTCGAGTTGCCGATCGACGCCGTGATGACATCGCGCCCGCGCACGCAGCCGTTGTTGGTGTAGGTCGCCAGCTGCACGCCATTGCTCATGGCGCCGGCCACCAGGGTGGCGGTGCCGTCGCCGACGCACAGCGAGGTCAGGGACAGGCCGGTCGAGGTGGCGGCCGGCTGGCCGCCGCTGGTGACGGGGATGTTCAGGGCGAGCGTGCTGAAGGCCGGCAGGCGGCCGGTCGGGGCCGGCGAGAAGGCGAGCGGACCCACGGTCAGCGGCGCGGCGCCGATCGCGATGTTCAAACCGCTGCTGCCGGCCTTGCCTTCCACGACCGAGGTCGCGGTCAGGGCAAGCGCACCGGCGGTGGTGTAGGAGGCCGGCTTGACGGTCACCACGGCCACGCCGTTGGCGTCGGTCAGGGCCGAGCCGGTTTCCGGTGTGAAGACGAGCATGCCGGCCGTCGCGGTCGCGAACTGGACGATCGCGCCGGCGGCCGGCTTGCCCGCGGGCGTGAGGACGGTGGCTTTCAGGGTGCCGCTCTGGCCGCCGGACAGGCTCGTCACGGCATTGCCGGAGCCGTCGTTCATGACCAGGCTGACTTTGGTGTCGGTGGTGGCCACCGGCGTGGTGGTGCCCGGGCTGGTCCCGGTGCTGCCTGCGCCGGATGCCGGCGGCACCGCGCCGGGATTGCCGCCGCCGCCGCCGCAGGCGGAGAGGACCGCCGCGGCGATCAGGGTCAGGGCCGCGCTACGGCCGAAGCCAGCGGAGGGACGGGTGACTGCGCGGATGGATGCGTTGAGCATGTTGTCGTTCCTGTTCTTTGTCATGTGTAAAAAATGCCGGAACGTCGAGAGGACGGTCCGGCACTGGTCTAATCGGGTGCGCGTCTCGTGCGGGCTCAACGCCCGCCGGCGGTGCGGTCGGTGACGATTTTCGGCGTGATGAAGACCAGCAGTTCGGTCTTCGAATTCTCGCGGCCCTGGGTCTTGAAGAGGTAGCCGAGCACCGGGACGTCGCCCAGCAGCGGCACCTTCGACACATTGCTGCGCTCGGTCTGCTGGTAGATCCCGCCCAGCACCACCGTGCCGCCGTTTTCGACCATGACCTTGGTTTTCACGTGCTGGGTGTTGATGGCGAAGCCGGCGCGCGTTTCTTCGCCCTTCGAATCCTTGCTCACGTCCACTTCGAGCACCACGTTGCCGTCCGGCGTGATCTGCGGGATCACTTCCAGGCGCAGGTTCGCCTTCTTGAATTCGATCGAGGT
>Ga0213835_101639_pt1 | contig 12876 bp, 12 predicted proteins | sample SWPATP01_FD_160576 | JGI IMG/M metagenome (GOLD analysis project Ga0213835, IMG submission 160576) | Coastal seawater microbial communities from Marineland, Florida, United States - SWPA TP0 #1 | ecosystem: Environmental > Aquatic > Marine > Coastal | place: USA: Florida | collected 2016-08-05
AGACCGCCATGCCCGCCGACGCCCCCCAGCCGAAGAAGCTCTACGTCAGGACCTACGGCTGCCAGATGAACGTCTACGACAGCGAGCGCATGGCCGAGGCGCTGGCGCCCGCAGGCTATGCCCCCACCGCCACGCCCGAGGACGCCGACCTCATCCTGCTGAACACCTGCCACATCCGCGAGAAGGCCGCCGAAAAGGTCTATTCGGAACTCGGCCGGCTGAAGCCCCTGCGCGCCGCCAACCCGGGCCTGAAGATCGGCGTCGCCGGCTGCGTCGCGCAAGCCGAAGGGGCCGAGATCGTCGCCCGCGCGCCCTCGGTGGACCTCGTCGTCGGCCCCCAGAGCTATCACCGCCTGCCCGAGATGGTCGCCCGCCTCGGGCGCGGCGAACGCGCCATCGACACCGACTTTCCCGCCGAGGACAAGTTCGACGCCCTGCCGGCCCGCCCGAAGGCGCCGCGCGGCCCCACCGCCTTCCTCACCGTGCAGGAGGGCTGCGACAAGTTCTGCTCGTTCTGCGTCGTGCCCTATACCCGCGGCGCCGAGGCCAGCCGCCCCGCCGCCCGCATCCTGTCCGAGGCGCGCGACCTCGTCGAGCGCGGCGTGCGCGAGATCACCCTCCTTGGCCAGAACGTGAACGCCTATCACGGCGCGGGCCCGGAGGGGGACTGGTCGCTCGCCCGCCTCGTCCGCGCGCTGGCCGACATCGACGGCCTCGCGCGCATCCGCTACACCACCTCGCACCCCTGCGACATGACCGACGACCTCATCGCCGCCCATGGCGAGGAGCCGAAGCTCATGCCCTATCTCCACCTGCCCGTGCAGTCGGGCAGCGACCGCATCCTCAAGGCGATGAACCGCAAGCATACCGCCGAGGCCTATCTGCGCATCATCGAGCGGCTGCGCGCCGCCCGCCCCGACCTCCTGCTGAGTTCGGACTTCATCGTCGGCTTCCCGGGCGAGACGGAGGCCGATTTCGAGGCGACGATGGACCTCGTGCGCGCCGTCGGCTTCGGCCAGGCCTACAGCTTCAGGTACTCCGCCCGCCCCGGCACGCCCGCGGCCGACCGCCCCCGCGTCGACCCGGCCGCGGCCGACGACCGCCTGCAGCGGCTGCAACGGCTGCTGAACGATCAGGCGCAGACGATCCAGCAGGCGATGGTCGGGCGCGAGGTCACCGTGCTGTTCGAGAAACCCGGCCGCCTGCCGGGCCAGCTCGTGGGCAAGTCCGAGCATCTGCACGCCGTCCACGCCAGCCTGCCCGGCGCCGCCGTGGGCGAGTTGCACCGGCTCTGCATCACCGCGGCCGGGCCGCACTCGCTCGCCGGGGCCGGCGCCGCCTGACGCTCACCCCGGCCATCGTTGCCCGTCCGGCACAGGTTGTTTCCCGATCGCGGACAGGGCGCGGGGAATCCGCCTTCACAGGCTCGCGAAAATTGTTACTGTCTTCTGACGTCTGCGGTGGTCGGGCCGGCGGCCGGCATCCGGGGGGAATGGCCGGCCGGCGGCGCACCGCATCGGGGTGTATGAGAGGAAAGGATGACACTCGTGTTCAGACTGATCGCAAGGCACGCCCTGCTGCCAGCGTGCGTTGTCGCGGTCGCAGCGGGCCTTGCCACGCCGCTGCCGGTCTCCGCCAACGGATGGGATGCCAAGACCCCGCCCAGATACTCCGCACCGCGTACCCATCGCCCGGCGCCGGCGCCGCAGGCGGCGGTCCCGAACCCGCCGCCGCCGCAGGCCACGGTGACCGCGCGCATCCGCCCGACCATCTGGATCGACCCCGACGGCTGCATGCACTGGGCCGCCGACGGCGGCGCCGAGGGCTACATGGTCAGCCGGGTGAACCCCCAGACCGGCAAGCCCGTCTGCCTGCAGATGAACACCTGTCTGGTGGAGAACTCGGACGTCCTCTTCGCCACCGACAGCCACCGCCTCACCGCCCATGGCCGCGCCCGGCTGGAGCAGTTCTTCCGCACCGCCGGGGCGCATGCCTATGCCATCTATGGCCACACCGACAGCCGCGCCTCGGACGAATACAACATGCGTCTGTCGCAGCGCCGCGCCCGCGAGGTGGCCAACGTGGCCCGCTCGGTCGGCGTGCATGTCGCCCGCGAGATGGGCTTCGGCGAGCGCATGCCCATCGCATCGAACGCCACCGCCGCGGGCATGGCGCAGAACCGCCGCGTCGAAATCGTCTGCTACAGGTGAGGCCATGATTCCCTCCGCAAAGCTCTCCGCCGTGGCCGTCATCGGCGCGGCCCTCGCCCTCACCGCCTGCGACGGCATCCCGCAGGATGGCGGCCCCCCCATCATCGCCGACGGCTTCGACCGCGGCCCGATCAGCCCGCTGGGCCGCGGCCGGCGGCACCTGTCCGAGCTTCAGGCCGCCATCGCCATCGACCCCGACGGCTGCCACACCTGGCTCATCGACGACGGCTTCGAGGGGTACTGGACCCGCCGCTTCGACCCGCGCACGGGCCTGCCGGTCTGCACCCCCATCGCCCCCCCGGGCAGCGTCATCGGCGACCCCTTCGCCAGCTCGCCGCAGGTCCCGGACATCCGACGGTGAGGCCGGCGGCGTGCCCCCCCGCCCGCCTCCGCGGCGGGCATCCCGGGCACAAAGACTCATTTCTCTCCCGCCGGTGCTTGCGCGGTGCCGGCGGGATTGGCACCATGGCGGCATGATCCCTCGGCAACGGAGCCTTTCTTGGGCCTGAGCGCGCTGCCTCCCCAATCGCCGCGACCGGACGATGCCTCCGAGACCCGGATCGCGTTTCCCGACAACCGGCTGCTGATCGACCTGTGCGGCGAGTTCGACCGCAACCTCGCGCAGGTGGAACATGCCCTCGGCGTGCAGATCGTGCGCCGCGGCAACGAACTTGCGCTGATGGGCGAGGCCGGGCCGCGCAGCGGCGCGCGCGAGGTGCTCGCCGCGCTCTACGACCGGCTGGAACAGGGCCGCGAGCTCGACCCCGGCGACATCGACGCGGCCATCCGCATGCGCTCGGGCCCCCGCCCCGCCGCCCAGCCCGGCCAGCTCGAGATGTTCGGCGGCGGCGCGATGGAGATCCGCACCCGGAAAAAGACCGTCGAGCCCCGCACCGAGGCGCAGCGCGCCTATGTCCAGGCGCTCTATGGCCACGAGATGTCCTTCGGCATCGGACCCGCCGGCACCGGCAAGACCTATCTCGCCGTGGCCGTGGGTGTGGCGATGTTCGCCGACGGCCATGTCGACCGCATCGTGCTGTCGCGCCCCGCGGTCGAGGCCGGCGAGCGGCTCGGCTTCCTGCCCGGCGACATGAAGGAAAAGGTCGACCCCTACATGCAGCCGCTCTACGACGCGCTGGGCGATTTCCTGCCGTCCAAGATGCTGGCCAAGCTGATGGAGGAAAAGCGCATCGAGATCGCGCCGCTGGCCTTCATGCGCGGCCGCACCCTCGCCCGCGCCTTCGTCGTGCTGGACGAGGCGCAGAACGCCACCGCCATGCAGATGAAGATGTTCCTCACCCGCCTGGGCGAGGGCAGCCGCATGGTCATCACCGGCGACCGCAGCCAGGTCGACCTGCCCCGCGGCGTCACCTCGGGGCTGGGCGAGGCCGAGCGCATCCTCAAGGGGGTCAAGGGCGTGTCGTTTTCCTATTTCACCGCGGCCGATGTGGTCCGTCACCCCCTCGTCGCGCGCATCATCGAGGCCTATGAGCGCGACGAGAGCGCGCAGGGGCGGGGCGATGCTCCCGCTCGTTGACGTCATCCTCGAGGACGGGCGCTGGCAGGCGCTGGCGCTCGACCGCCTCGCCGAGACCGCCGCCCGCGCCACGCTGGCCCGCCTCGGTCTGCCGGCGCAGGGCTTCGAGATCGGGCTGCTGGCCACCTCGGACGCCCGCATCCGCACCCTCAACGAGGAATTCCGCGGCAAGCCCGTGCCCACCAACGTGCTGTCCTGGCCCAGCGAGGAACGCCGCGCCGAGGCCGAGGGCGGCACCCCCGAGCCCCCCCTGCCCGGCACGCTCCCCGACGAGCCCGAGAGCCTCGGCGACATCGCCATCGCCTGGGAGACCTGCACGGCCGAGGCCGAGGCCGCCGGCCGCCCGACTGCGGCGCACGCCACCCATCTGATCGTTCATGCAACCTTGCATCTTCTGGGCTATGATCACGACCGCGACGGCGATGCCACGGTGATGGAGGGGCTGGAGCGCGAGATACTTGCAAGCCTCGGCCTGCCCGACCCATATGAGGGGCTTGCCGAGGTGCGACTCGGCTGACAGGTGACAGACGGACAGGAGCCATGAACGACAGCGACGGCGGATCTGGAGCGGCGCGGCGCGCGCCGGATCCGGACGACCCCGGACAGACAGACAACGGGCAACGCGGCCTCTTCGGCCGGATCATCGGTGCCTTCGCCCCCCCGGACCAGGATGCGCCCAGCGGCGCCCGCGTCGTGGCGCTGGGGCTTGCAAACCTCCGCCGCCTGCGCGTGGCCGACGTGGCCATCCCCAAGGCCGAGATCGTCGCCGTGCCGGTGGACATCGCCCGCAGCGACCTCGTCGCCACCTTCCGCGAGAGCGGCTTTTCCCGCCTTCCGGTCTATGAGGAGACGCTCGACCGCCCCCTCGGCCTGCTGCTGCTCAAGGACCTCGCGCTGCGCTACGGCTTCAACGGCCACCACGACGACGTCGACCTGCGTGGCCTTTTGCGCCCGCTCATCTACGCGCCGCCCTCGATGCCGCTGGCCGCGCTGTTGCAGCGCATGCAGGCCGAGCGCACGCATATGGCCCTCGTGATCGACGAATACGGCGGGGTGGACGGGCTCGTGACCATCGAGGATCTGGTCGAGCAGGTGGTGGGCGAGATCGACGACGAGCACGACACCGAGGACGAGGGCTACTGGAGCCGCGAAAAGCCCGGCTGCTGGCTCATGCAGGCCCGTGCCCCGCTGGAGGAGGTCGAGGCCGAGCTCGGCCTCTCCCTCGTCGACGATGAGGCGCGCGACGAGATCGACACGCTGGGCGGGCTCGTCTTCATGCTCTCGGGCCGGGTGCCGGCCCGGGGCGAGGTCATCCGCCATGCCGGCGGTGTCGAGTTCGAGGTGGTCGACGCCGACGCCCGCCGCATCCGCCGACTGCGCGTGCGGGTGGGCGCAGAGCCCGCCGGGGCGCTGGCCGCGCAGGCATGAGCCTGTCCGCCACCCGGGGAGGGGAAAGCCGCCGACCCGAACCCGACCGGCCCGAACCCGGCCGACCGGAGCCCAGCCGACCAGGGCCGGGGGGGGCCGGGCGCGGCCGGACCGAGCGCAGCCGCGCCGCGCCCGGTCTCGTCGCCGCCGGGGCGGGGGCGCTGGCGGCCGCCGGGCAGGCACCGTTCGGGCTCTGGGCGGGGACGCTCGTGGGGCTGGCGGGGCTGAGCCTTCTGGTGGCGGCGGCGCCGTCGGGGCGGGCGGCGGCGCGGCTGGGCTGGCTGGGCGGAACCGGGTATTTCGCCGCCGCCCTCTTCTGGATCGTCGAGCCGTTCCTGGTCGACCCTGCGCGCCACGGCTGGATGGCGCCCTTTGCGCTGGCGCTGATGGCGATGGGGCTGGCGCTGTTCTGGGGGGGCGCGGCGGCGCTGGCGCATGGGCTGGGGCGGGGGGCGGCCGGCCGGGCGGGGGCGTTTGCCGTGACCCTCGCCGCGGCCGAGCTCTTGCGCGGGCATGTGCTGACGGGGTTTCCCTGGGCGCATCCCGGCCATGTCTGGATCGACACGCCGGTCGCGCAGCTCGCGGCGCTGATCGGGGCCTCCGGGCTGACGCTCGCCACCCTCGCCGCCGCCGCGCTGCCGGTGGCGGCCTGGCATGCCGGCCCCCACCGGGCGCCACAAGCCCGCCGGGCCCTGCACGCCGCCGGAGCGGCCGCCGCCGTCGCCGCCCTGACCGCCGCCGCCTGGGGCTGGGGCGCGCACCGCCTCGCCCAGCCGCTGCCCCCCCGCGACGCGCCCGTCACCCTGCGCCTCGTGCAGCCCAACGCGCCACAGCACCTGAAATGGCGCCGCGACCTCGCCCATGTCTTCCTCGAGCGCAAGCTCGACCTCACCCGCCGCCCGGCCGAGACCCCGCCCGACCTGATCGTCTGGCCCGAGACCGCGATCCCCTGGCTGCTGGACGATGCCGCCCCCATCCTGCCGACCCTCGCCGCCGCCGCCCGCGGCGCCCCCCTCGCCCTCGGCGTGCAGCGCGACGAGAATGGCCGCTATTTCAACTCGCTCGCCGTGCTCGACCCCACGGGCGCGCCGATCGCGCTCTATGACAAGCACCACCTCGTGCCCTTCGGCGAATACATCCCCTTCGCGGACCTGCTGGCCGGCGTGCCGCTGCCGGGCCTCGCCGGGCAGGCGCTGCTGGGCTACACGCCGGGGCCGGGGCCGGCGCTGATCGACCTCGGGCCCCTCGGGCGCGTCCGGCCGCTGATCTGCTACGAGGCGATCTTTCCCGCCTATGCGGCCCTGCCCGAACGGCCCGACTGGGTGCTCCAGATCACCAACGACGCCTGGTTCGGCCGCCTCTCGGGCCCCTGGCAACACCTCGCGCTGGCCCGCTTTCGCGCCATCGAACAGGGCCTGCCGCTGGCGCGCGCGGCCAACACCGGCGTCTCGGCGGTGATCGACCCGCGCGGGCAGCTCACCGCCGCGCTCGGGCTCGGCCGCACCGGCACCGTCGATGCCGCCCTGCCCGCGGCCCTGCCGCCCACCCCCTTTGCCCGCACCGGCGAGGCCCCGCTGGCCGCGCTGCTGGCCCTCGCCCTCGGCGCCCTTGCGCTGCGGCGTCGCAGGCCCGTTGACGCCACCGGCCCCCGCGGATAAGCACCGCCGTCGAACCGTCACAACGGCTTCCTGGCGTGGCGGGGATACCCCTAATGGAGCGCTTTTCATGGCCAGAAAGAACTACGTCTTCACCTCCGAGTCCGTCTCGGAGGGGCATCCGGACAAGCTGTGCGACCGCATCTCGGACGCGGTCCTCGACGCGCTGCTGGCCATCGAGCCAAACGCCCGCGTGGCCTGCGAGACCTTCGCCACCTCCTCGATGGTGGTGATCGGCGGCGAGATCGGGCTGTCCGACCCGGGCAAGCTGCGCGACATGATGGGACACATCCCCCAGATCGCCCGCGACTGCATCCGCGACATCGGCTACGAGCAGGACAAGTTCCACTGGAACACCTGCCATGTGCTGAACTTCCTGCACGAGCAGTCCGCCCATATCGCGCAGGGGGTGGACACCGGCGGCGCCGGCGATCAGGGCATCATGTTCGGCTATGCCGTCGACGAGACGCCAGAGCTCATGCCCGCGCCCATCCAGTACGCGCACGCGATCCTGCGCCGACTGGCCGAGGTGCGCAAATCCGGCGCCGAGCCCGAGCTGCGCCCCGACGCCAAGAGCCAGCTCTCCCTGCGCTACGAGGACGGCAAGCCGGTGGAGGTGATGCAGCTCGTCCTCTCGACCCAGCACGCGCATGAGGGGCAGAGCTCGGCCGACATCCGCGCCATCGTCGAGCCCTACATCCGCGAGGTCCTGCCCGCGGGCTGGCTGACCGAGCAGACCGTCTGGCACGTCAACCCCACCGGCACCTTCGTCATCGGCGGGCCGGACGGCGACGCGGGGCTGACGGGCCGCAAGATCATCGTCGACACCTATGGCGGCGCGGCCCCCCACGGCGGCGGCGCCTTCTCGGGCAAGGACCCCACCAAGGTCGACCGCTCGGCCGCCTATGCCGCGCGCTATCTCGCCAAGAACGTGGTGGCGGCGGGGCTCGCGCGGCGCTGCACCTTGCAGATCAGCTATGCCATCGGGGTTGCGAAGCCGCTGTCGATCTACGTCGACACCCATGGCACCGGCGAGGTCGACGAGGCCGCGATCGAGCGCGCCGTGGCCGAGGTGATGGACCTGACGCCGAACGGCATCCGCACCCATCTCGGCCTGAACCGCCCGATCTATCAGCGCACCGCCGCCTACGGCCACTTCGGCCGCACGCCGGACGCCGAGGGCGGCTTCAGCTGGGAGAAGACCGACCTCGCCGCCGCCCTCGCCGCCGCGATCCGCTGACCGAAGCGCCCCGGGCCGTTCCGCGCAGCGCGAACGGCCCGGGGCCGCCCCCACCGGGCATGGGGTCCGTCGCCGCTGCCCTGCCCGCCGGACACCGCGCCGCTCTGCAGCCCTCCCCCCGTCGCGATCCGTGCCCGGGCCCTGCCGGCCCGGCGTCGTCTCCGCACGGGGTTTTCATTCCCCTCGGCTCTGCATATGAAGACCCGGCGCACCCCGCGCGAGGACCCCAGCCGCCCTCATGCAGACGCTCACCACCACCGAGGAGCTCGCGGCCTTCTGCGACCGCGCCAAGGCCCGGCCCTATGTCGCGCTCGACACCGAATTCCTGCGCGAACGCAGCTACTACGCCAAGCTCTGCCTGTTGCAGATGGCGCTGCCGGGGCCGGACGGGCCGGGCTCGGGCGAGGCGGTGCTGGTGGATCCGCTGGCCGGCGAGATCGACTTCGCCCCCTTCTACGACCTCCTGCGCCACGAGGCGACGGTCAAGGTGCTGCACGCCGCGCGCCAGGACCTCGAGATCTTCTATATCGAGGGGCGCACCCTGCCGCGGCCGCTGTTCGACACCCAGATCGCGGCCATGGTCTGCGGCTTCGGCGAACAGGTGGGCTACGAGACGCTGGTCAAGAAGATCGCGCGCGCGAGCCTCGACAAGACCTCGCGCTTCACCGACTGGTCGCACCGGCCGCTGAGCGAGGCGCAGAAGACCTATGCGCTGGCCGATGTCACGCATCTGCGGGTGATCTACGAATCCCTTGCCGCCCAGATCGCCGCCTCCGGCCGCACCGCCTGGGTCGAGGAAGAACTCGCCGTCCTCGCCGACCCCGCAACTTACGTCGTCCACCCCGAGGAGGCGTGGAAGCGCATCCGCACCCGCTCCAACGCGCCACGCTTCCTCGCGCTGGTGCAGGAGCTTGCGCGCTTTCGCGAGGAGCATGCGCAAAGCCGCAACATCCCCCGCGCGCGCGTGTTCAAGGACGACGCGCTGCTCGAGCTCGCCTCGACCCGGCCGACCAGCCATGACGAGCTGTCGCGCGCGCGGCTGCTGTTGCGCGAGGCCCGCCGCGGCGAGATCGCCGAGGGCATCCTGCGGGCGGTGAAGGTGGCGATGGAGCTGCCGGCCGACCGGCTGCCGCGGGCCGAGAACGGGCGCGAGGCGCTGCAGGTGAACCCCGCGCTGGCCGATCTCCTGCGCGTGCTGCTCAAGGCCAAGGCCGAGGAGGCAGGCGTCGCGCAGCGGCTGATCGCCTCGGCCGAGGAGCTCGACGCCATCGCCGCCGGCCGCCGCGACGTCGCCGCGCTGCGGGGCTGGCGGGGCGAGCTGTTCGGCGCCGATGCGCTGCGGCTCTGCAACGGCGAGATCGCGCTGTCGGCCCGCGGCACCAGTGTGCGCATCATCCCCGTCGCCGGCTAGGCTCGCCCACCCGCCCCGCGCCTCGTCCCAGGGGGCGGCCGTCACGCAGCGGCGATGCCCCTCATCCCCGGCCTCTCCCCGCAGCGCAGCCAAGGCGGTCGGCCGGGTGGCGCAGGGACGAGGCGCCGCCCGCCCGCCACCGCCATCCATCGGCAAGCGCCCGCTGACCGCCCCCGGTCGTGCGGCTTGACTATTCGCGGAAATTCCAGGGCATGAGCTCGGCGATGTCGCGCTGCATGTGGTTGTCGAGGATCTTCCGCAGCGTGGCGGCGATGTAGGGTGAGACGGGACCGTGGCGCCAGTGGCGCCGCGCAAGCCCGTCGAACGGGTTCACGCCGTTCAGCTTGCAGGATGAGGAGGACCGGAAAACGGTCCGGTGGGCAATCAGGATAGCAACAAGCGACTGATCTGGAAAGGAGAAACAGATCCGCCGGACGCTACCTGCCCACCGGCCCGCCCATGACGCAACAGCTTGCAGCCTCTGAGAATTGCTCGGGGTTGGCGGCGGCCCACACGGCGGCGGCGCGCTCGTGCATCTCCACAGGCGTGCCGTCGCTCCGAATGGCAAGTTGCCATTGCGCCACCCACTGCCCGAACTCGGCATCGCCCTCGTGCAGCGCCCGCCCCTCATTCAGCGCCGCGCCATAGGCGAACAAGTTGTTCGTCTACCAGCCATGCGAAGGGCCGGAGGCATCGCCCCCGGCCCCCGGGCACCGCGGCCCCACACTCAGGAGGTCCGCGCCCTGACGGGGTTACTCGGCACTCTCCGTCTTGCCGGCGCCGGCGGGGTCACAAGGGGCCACCCCCGGGGCGGCGCGCCCCATCCGCTTCTTGCCGTTGTGCCAGGCATTGGAGCACCGGGCCGAACAGAACAGCCTGTTGCGCGGCATGGCGACGAACTCCGCCCCGCACTGGCGGCAGGATCGCCGCTCGCGCTCCGCCCACCGGCGTTCCTTCTGAAGGTCGTTGTGATGGGCATCCTTGCACGCCTTGCAGCAGAAGCGTTGATGCCAGGTCCGTTCCTCCGGCTCCGGCAGAGCCTCCCCGCACCAGGCGCACCAGGCATCGGCCGCCACCTCCACCGCGTCACGCATCGGCCCGCCTCTGAAGCCGCCGGGCGAGGTTCCTTTCCTCAGCCCGGTCCCGCCAATACCGCCGCGCCCGGGCCGCCTGCCCGCAGCGCCTCGAGCAGAACAGCTTGTGCCCCTCGGGAAGCGGCTTGCCGCACTCTGCGCAGCCGGTCCGCTCCACCCGGATCGCGCCGCCGTCTGTCCACTCCGGTTGCCCCTCCTGCCATGACGGACGCTCCGCCCCGACGCGGGCCAGCGCCTCGCCCACCACATCGCGCGCCGCCCAATCCCCCGCAGGCCAGGGCCACCGCTCGAGGCAGAGTTGCGCCCTGATCACGGCCACCGCCGGCCCCTCGAGGGTGAACCACGAAGGCGCCCCGGCCTCGCGCGCGTCGCGCAGGAGCATGACCAGCGCGTTGACCAGGGCTTCCCGCTCCGCCTTCAGCTTGCGCCGCTGCGCCTTCAGCGACTCGCGCGCGATCCGGGCCGCCATGGCGGGCGACATGACCAGCATGTCACTCGCCGCCGAAGTCGAGAAGCCGCATCGCCGCGGCCAGCTCCCCCGGCGCGATGCCGGCCTCCTTCGCCTTCGCCATCGCCTCCACGATGCCGCCCAGGGCCCGCGCCTTGCCGCCTGCGTCCCAGGCTTGGAGCGGGCGCACCACGTTGATCGCCACCGGGTTGCCCAGCTTCGCCGCCGCTTCCTCTGCGATCAGCTTCGCCATGGGCTCGAGGGTCCATTGCGCAAGGTGGCGCTGCGCCTCTCGCACAAGCGGCCCCTGCGCCGCCCGATCGAACAGCGCCGGCAGCACCCCGAACACGGCCAGGACGGAAGCCCGCGCCGCCTCGAGGGTCTGCACCGGCATCGCCCGTTCAAGCTCCGGCGTGGTGCTCTGGGGCTTCCAGTCGCTTGCCGGGGCCGGCCCCCCTGCCGCGGCGACGTTGACGCTCTCGCGCAGCATGACGCGCCCCCGGCGGCCCCGGAAGTCGCGGGCGAGGCTGTCCAGGTCCAGCCCCTCCGCCTCGGGGAAGGGGATGACCTGCGATCCCACCGGCGCCAGCGCCCAGACCTCCGACAGCGCCGTCTCGAGATGGTGCAGGAGCTCCGCCGACAGCCGCGCCCGCCGCAGCGGCGCCACGCCCGCCCAGGGCGCCACCGGATCGGCCGCAAGCCGGACGTGCAAGACCTCCGCCGCGAGTGCAGTGAAGGTCCGGCCTCCGCCGGCCTCCGACACCGACAGGCGATAGGCCCGGGGCCGGCTGTCCACGGTCGAGAGATCCCAATCGGCGCACGGCACCAGCCTGTCGCCGTCGATCAGCCCCACGAACTCGCCCCGGAAGGCCAGGGACCGCGCAACCATGCCCATGGTCAGCCGGTCGAGCTGCGGCGCGCCCTCCACATCGGCGGTCAGGAAGGCAGACTCCCACAGAGAGGCGCACGCCCGCACCGTGCCTGTCAGCTCCGCAAGGCCGGACTGCCCGGAGATCCACGCCTCGCGCGCGGCCATGACCGCAGCGGTATAGCCGGCGCCGCTCGCCCGCGGCGCTTTCCTGCGGGTGCCGAGGGCCTTGTCGGCCGCCTCGCTGGCCGCGGCGAGCATGCCCGCGGCGGCCTCGCTCGACCATTGTTCTCGAACCAATGGCGAACAAGGTCTCGCCCTCGAACGGCAGGTTGTGCCGGTCCGGGTCGCGCTTCCCGGACTTCGCCCCGAAGGTGGCGCGCCGCATCTGCGCCAGCAGCCGCTCCAGCCGGGCACGGGCCTCCTCGACCTCGGCCAGGCGCGTCTCCGCATCGATGCGGGCGGCTTCCGCCACGGCCAGTCGCCGCTCCAGATCCGCCACACGGGCCGCGCTGATCCTGCTCGATGCCATGGCGCGAGGATACCCCACAACGCCCTGCCATGCCTGCAGGAACTGCCCCCCGAGTCACCCTGCCGCAGCTATCCCGCCAGCCGTGGACGCCGCCGCCGCTCGGCCCGGACCGCTCTCCAATCCAAACCCTCGAACAGCGCGGAAAACTGCGCCGAGGACAGCCGAAGAACCCCGTCCGACGGCTTCGGCCAGTGGAACGCGTTCGGCATGCCCCTCGAACCGGTGGCGGGGCATGCCTCACCCCTCCAGCTTCTTGTAGACCAGCACGAGCCCGGTCTGATCCCACACCAGGCACTTCACCCCGTCGCCGCGTTTCGACCGGAACAGGAACAGCGCGCCGCAGTAGGGGTCGTGCCCCAGCACGCTCTGCACGATCAGCGCGAGGCCCGCGTTCAGGGGGCTTGCGTCACCCCACTGGGGCGACGGTCCCCCTTCACCCCTTGCGGAAATCGA
>Ga0213835_101641_pt1 | contig 12847 bp, 9 predicted proteins | sample SWPATP01_FD_160576 | JGI IMG/M metagenome (GOLD analysis project Ga0213835, IMG submission 160576) | Coastal seawater microbial communities from Marineland, Florida, United States - SWPA TP0 #1 | ecosystem: Environmental > Aquatic > Marine > Coastal | place: USA: Florida | collected 2016-08-05
ATTTTCTTCAAGGCTCTGGATATGGTGCGAGGAGAGATGTCGTCATCCCAAAGTTGAGCCATTTGAGCGGAGGTTTTGTGGCCATGCTCTTGGGCAAAAGCCTTGAATTTATGCCAGTCGGTAATTTGGTGGTTATTGCCAGGTGGGCGATTAGGTTTAGGGAGGAAGTCTCCGGTCTGTGCTTTTCTTTGCAGTCAGAGATTGATAGTGTTCCTGCTGACATGGAAAACTTGACTGGCTTCGGTTTTGGGTATACCGTCTAGTTCAATTGCATTAATAACTTTTTGTCTAAGGTCGTAACTGTAGGGGGCTGGCCTTTTGGGTCTTCTGTAGATATCCTTGCCATTATACGTCCTAACTTTTCTGTCTTGTGCTATAGATCTAAAAGTTGAAGTCACAAAGCAGGAAGTTGTTACCCTGTTCCCGATGTCAAAAGGGGTATCCACATCAGGATCCGTGTGATGTGAAAGTATCAAGCACGGTTTGGAATTGGAGTTGGGGAAGGCGACTTCCCTTTCGACCATAACGCCACAAAATAGTTGGATGGCTGACGCACCAGAATAATTAACACCCTTGGTGGGTCAGACGACCACAGTAATCATGATTAGACATGGGTAGGGGGTAGGGTGCGTCAGATAGAATCATCATGATGGCCACAAATAGTTGGATGGCTGACGCACCAGAATAATTAACTAGGGGTGTTGTATTTGATAATACATAGCCCAAATTGCCATAGCGCGGAGATAGTGACTAGCGCGGAAAGTTCCGGCGGCGGTAATAGCTTCTGGGGTGCGGAACTGGAGGCCGTTTTGATATACTTGAGTGATAACGGCTTCGGCGAGTTGAAAAGCCTCTTCTTTCATCCCCATTTGAATAAGGAAAGCACCTAGACCGAAATTAATGCCGGTCCATACCTCTAGGGGGTGGGTATCTTGAGGATTAATGGGTTCTCCGGTAGTTCTGACACCGTTAGCGGCTCCAAACTTGCCATTATGAAAATTCTGGAAGCAGGCTTGATAAATGGTTTGTAGCGCCACTCGTGCGCGATGGTGGGGGACAATATCGGGCAAACCTAATAAGGCGGCATAAAACTGACCACAAAGTTGATCGGCCATGACGACATCAGATCCACTCTGACTGTCAAGATTGTAGTAGCTACCATTCCAGAGAGTTTGGTCATAAAGAGGTTTAGCGGTCTCTAACCAATTAGTCCAGGTAGCGATCGCCTTAGTTGTATCTGGGGTGATATCACTATGATGGGAAAGTAGGATATTTGCGATGGCAATAGCGGCTTCCAATGCGGCTAACCATAAGCCCCCACAATAGGCGCTAATCCCCATCATTCGCCAATCATCAAAAGTCTGATCTGGTGCGCCGCCATTTTCTGGGATACAATCACGATCGCGATCGAAGGTTTTGAGATAATCGAGAGTTTGGACGATCGCCGGCCAACATTCTACCAAAAACTGAATATCATCGGCCCCTGTTAGCAGATAATCGCGATATACCTGCAAGACAAAATCACAGGGTAAATCTTTCCACAAATTGCAATCCTGATAACTGGTGTAGTTAGTCTTTTCCCAAGGATGTTCATTAGGAGCCCCCAAGTCATGGGGAGTCGCCCCAGCAGCTTTCCGAATAGCTGAGGCTTGATTGTAACCAATAATTCTGGGGGTATCATCATCAGTAGCGATCGCCTTAGCAAAAGCCCGCATCACGGATTTTTCCAATTCTGGCCACCACATCAACAAACCAAAGGACCCATATAGGCGCACATCGAGACTTTCATACCACCGATAATCCAAGCATTCAAGGACAGCAAACCGTCCCCAAGGCTCATCCTCATCAATAGCAGTCCATAGACTCCCCCCGTCCGTCAGTAGATAAAGTTCATTAAACAAAGCCATTTTGAACCAAGGGGGTAAATCTTGGCGATTGAGAATTGGATTTTGCCATGCTTCGATATTCTCGCGCCAGGTATCGGAATGCTTCATAGCTGTCCGAATCATTGACCAAGCGTTACGACCATTGCGCCCAAAAAAATCGGTATAGTGGCGGTAGTAAGTAACTCCCGCCTCAAACTCAGTCACAGGTAAATCCCAGGCGATAAAAAAGGGAATTTTGCGAGTTTTTCCGGGTCTGAGGATACAACGGACGGCCAAAGCCGCGCCAATTCTTTCACCTTCAAGGGCGGGCCCGTCATCGTGTATATCAATCAGGGACCCATCCTGAGAAAAATATTCCCAAATATCGTAACCATTACCGGAGGGCCTCCAACGGTTGTGACAATATACCTCAACGACAGGGTTAGTAATAGTGGCGATCGCCATTTGACCGTCCCCTTCTCCGAGTTGGTCATTAATATTCAAGCGAGTCATCACACAACCAACACGGTGGAAGTCTTCCACAAAGTGATTACAATTATCCTGGCTATCTCCCCAGCGCGGCTGATATTCGTAAACGGGACTACCATCATCGCGCACTTTCACGGCGGGAGTGTCTAAACGATTAGTAAACCAGCCGATGGTATTTTCCCAGGTTAATAAAATACTGAGGATAATTAGTTTATCGGTGGGGTTGTGGGCTATCCACTCAAACACCGCCACAGGATAACTGGTTTCCTGGTAATTTCCGCCCCACACCGGGGAAAACTGTTCACAGGTTAATTGAGTTTGAAAGACATTTTCATAAACAAACCAACTGCGGGGGTAAAGGGCGTGATAGGTTCCGGTTTGGGTATGCTGATCGGAACTAGGATACCAATTCCATGTTGATAAGCTACCATCTTCGGGAGGTTGGGTAGATAGGGCGTAGGCTTGTCGTTTACCGTCGATTTCCTCAAAAACGCTAAATTGACAGCCAGGAAGGGGGCGAAAGATATGTTCCCCACCATCAAGATGCCATAGATTAAAGTCTCCCCGATGAGACCGACCAATGCAACCAGCGCCAAAACCCCCTAAAGGCATTCCATGAAAGGGACCATCATCTAAATTACTAGGGTAGCGTACTGTATAGGGTTTTTCCCATCCTAAGCCTATGGGACGGTTCCAAGTATAGGGGGGAATATTTAGGGTTGGGGATGGATATTGCATGGTATTTAATCACAAGGGGTAGGGGCGGGTTCTGGGAGAATCCTGGGCGGCGGAACCCTCACCGTAAGCGCGTTTCATGCGGATAAAGGTACAGGGATAGCCAGAAACAGTATTTTCAAAGGTTTCGACTTTGACAAATCCGGCTTTTTCATAAAATCGAATCGCGTTTTGATTTCCCGCCATTACAATAGTCCAAGCTGGGGAACCGATTAAATTAATCGCTAAACGCAAAAGGCGGCACCCGATACCTTGGTGTTGATAATCTGGATCGATGTACAACAGGATAATATAGCCTTGGTAGATTGCCATAATCCCAATGACTTTTTTGCCGTCACAGGCGACAAACTTGCGACAGAGGGGGAAAATACGGGCAATATAGGGATTTTCCGAGAGGGGTCGCATCCCTTTTAAATCACAAGATCCGGCAAATTCGGCGGGTTGGGCGCGATCGTGAACTTGACAGACTTCTTCCCAGTCGCGATCGCGGTAGGGACGAATGGTAATCTGGGAGGTAACTAAATTGGGAGTTGTGGTCATTGATTAATTATTCGGCACTGCGGTACAACAAAAAGCCAGATACTCCTAAACCCAACATTGTTGGTAGCCAAGCTGCCATAAATGGGCTAATAATTCCTTTTTGGCCTATTGCACCAGTAATAAAAGATAGTAAATAATAGGCAAATATAATCATAACGCTGATCCCGAAACTGGTGGCGCGGTTGGTGCGTCCTGGACGAGAACCGAGGGAAGACCCCAGCAGTCCAAACACTACACAGACAAAGGGAAGGGCGTATTTTTGTTGAATGCGTACTTTGGTTTTCAGGATTTTTGCCTGATCGCCACTGAGTTTCATCAATTCTAGGTATTCTTTGGTTTGGGCGATATTCATTTCCCCATAGTCGCGGTCTTGGCTGGCTAGGTCTAGGGGAACACGGGAAAGGTGTAATTGTTTATGGTCGAACCGGGCAATATTACGATAAGAACCATCTGGGTCTACAATATAAACGGTGCCGTTATAGAAATCCCAGGTGCTTTCTTGGGGGTTCCAAATGGCGGTTCTTGATGAAATAATTTGGGTGATTCCGGCGCGGGAACGATCTAAAATTGTGACTCCTGACATTTTGCCATCGGCAAATTCTTCGGCATAAAAAAGCCGCCTTAAAACATTAACGCGGCGGTTAGTACCCTCGACGCTAACTCGTTCATACTCGGGGAAAAATATGTTAGTTGAACTGATATTGAGTGCGTCTTCATTCAAGGCTTTTTGTAGGGTCATTGTCGCCTGAAAGTTGGCTGCTGGCACGATAATTTCATTAAAGGCGAAGGTCATTCCGGTGACAACAAAACTAAAAATAATTGCGGGAATTACTAGGCGATAAAGACTGATTCCACAACTACGAATGGCAATTAATTCACTATCGCTAGACAGTCGCCCATATACCATCAATGTGGTTAAAATCATTGACATGGGAAAAGCCAAGACCATAAAATCGGGCATTTTTAACAGGAATACCTGAAAAGCCACACTGACTGGTAGTCCTGATTCGGCGACGCGGCGGACTAATTCAAAGACAGTCCCAACAGTGACAGCAACTGAGGTAAATAATCCTACTCCAAAGATAAAGGGAGGTATTAATTCTTGGATTATGTACCGATCTAACACCGATAGGCTGGGTAGTAGCCATGGACTTGAAGATGTAGATTTGCTAATGGTTAATTTCATAATTGGAAACTATCGCCAAGATAATACTGTCGCACTAGGGGATTGTTGTAAAGTTCTTCTGCTACCCCTGATGCGAAAATCTGTCCGTCTCTCATGATATAAGCGCGATCGGTAATGGCGAGGGTTTCGCGAACATTATGATCGGTAATTAAAATGCCCATATTACGATCGCGTAAATTGGCAACAATAGCTTGCATCTCTGATACGGCGATCGGATCAACGCCCGCAAAGGGTTCGTCCAATAGCAAAAAGTGGGGCGGTAATGGCCCTGATGCTAGGGCGCGGGCTAATTCTGTCCTGCGTCTTTCACCCCCGGAAACTTGCACGCCTAAGTTGTTGGCGACTTTTTCTAACCGAAAATCCTGCAACAGACTATTAAGCCTATGTTCCCATAGACGGCGAGGGACACGGGTTTGTTGGAGAATTAACAGAATATTGTCACGGACACTTAGATGTCGGAAAATACTGGCCTCTTGGGCTAAATAGCCGATACCTAGTCTGGCCCGTTTGTGTATCGGTAGGTGGGTAATATTGCGATCGTCAAGATAAATGCGCCCCTGGGTCGGCTTTTCTAATCCAGTGGCTATATAAAAGGTGGTGGTTTTTCCGGCACCATTGGGACCGAGTAAACCGACAATTTCTCCCTGGGAGATAGATAGATTCACGCGACTAACAATAGTGCGCTTTCCATAGGACTTATGGATGTTTTCCAGCACGATTTTCATTGCTGTTTGACAAAATTTGAGTATAGCGCCACAGGCTGTTAACGGTGATATAGATAGTTATAGCAGGCAACGGGGAACAGGGATTACACAGGTGACAATACAACAGAAATATATTCCTGATTACCCATCAAGTTGAATTCTATGGGGAACCTAAAGGGGTTTGAAAGGGGGGGGCGGGGTTAAATGGTTGAGCGGCAGCGTTGTTTTGGTTGTCGGGAAGCAAATAAATTGACTCGACCTGTCCGCCTTGGCGGGGAGTGGCGATAAATCGCCCTTCATCAATTAGATAGGTGACGGTTTCTCCTCGGATAGTGTTACCATTTTGTAAAACTAAAACATTCCCGCTCAGGATGATGCGACGTTCCTGGCTGAAATATTGGGCTTGGGCGGCGGTGGCTTGAATTTGACGGGCGGGGTAGTCTATTTGTACGTTTCCCCTAGCGGTGACAATTCCGGTGTTAGCATCGGCTTCCTGTATATCGGAACGGACGGTCATGGCTTGACCAGAACCTCTGGGATTTTGGGCGTTCCCTGGATAGGGGCTGAAGATACCCCCGATAGATAAAAATGGAAGGATGGCGATCGCTATGATAACTCCCGCTAGATGGGTAATTTTTCGGCTACCAGAACTACAGCCAGACGCGGACTGTTTCCACAATAGCAGTTGTGGGTGTTTGGGTAATCTATTCATCAGCATGATCATGTGTGAGGACGACGATAGGAGTATTGAACCCTGATAACGGCGGGCGGTTCCATTATGGCACTAACAATAGCTACATTGGAAACTTGGCGAGATTCGGGATCTCAGATCGGCTCAGTTTCTCCAGAGTGTCAAGAATTGGTAAGAACCCAGCGAGGCGATCGCTAATCTTGATATACATGGAAACAGATCTGCATTGATTGGTGCAGTAAGTTTTCTCAAAGAAATGCTCATGACTACACTAAATACTCAATATATTTTAGCCCTGGATTTAGGCACAACAGGCAATCGGGCGATTTTGTTTAATGCTGAAGGTTCCATCGCAGGTCAGGCTTATAAAGAACTTACACAACATTATCCTCAACCGGGTTGGTTGGAACATGACCCGGAACAGATTTGGGAAGATACCTATGAGATGATGCAACGGGTATTTCGGGATACGGGGATTTCTCCTACCCAAGTGCAAGCTATTGGTTTGACGGTGCAGCGCGAAACCTGTATGTTGTGGGATAAGACGACGGGAGAGCCTCTTCATAATGCGATCGTTTGGCAGGATCGCCGCACGGCTGCTAAATGCCGAGAATTAGCCGAGCAAGGAAAGGCTCAGGAAATTCAAGAACGCACAGGATTGGTGGTTGATGCCTATTTTTCGGCAACTAAATTGGCTTGGTTACTTGACTGGGTAAAACGAGAAAAGCCCCAGGTCAATTTGGATAATGTCTTAGCCGGAACTGTTGATACCTGGGCGCTATGGAAACTTACGGGGGGAAAGGTTCACGCTACAGACCACAGCAACGCCAGCCGTACTATGTTAATGAATTTGGATCGGGGTGATTGGGGTCCGCTTTTGCTGGATTTGTTTGGCATTCCTCCCCATATCATGCCGGAAATTAAACCCAGTATCGGCTTTTTTGGTAAAACTGACCCGAATCTATTGGGGGTGGAAATTCCGATTACGGCTATTTTGGGAGACCAGCAGGCTGCTTTATTTGCTCACGGTTGCGACCAGCCGGGGATGTTGAAATGTACCTATGGGACGGGATGTTTTCTGATTTCTCAGACTGGGGAGATTTTGACGCGATCGCATAATCAACTTTTGTCTACTATGGCATGGACTCAACAGCAGGGAGACCGCCCGATTTCGGCAAATTATGCTCTGGAGGGGGCGATGTTCACCACCGGCGCTTGTATTCAATGGCTGCGAGATGGGATTAAATTGATTGATTCGGCGGCGGAAACTGAGGGACTGTGTCGCGAGGTTCATGATACTAATGGGGTTTATTTTGTGCCAGCCCTCAGCGGGTTGGGAGCTCCTCACTGGGATATGAGCGCTAGGGGGGCTTTTATGGGTATTACTGGCGGTGTACAGCGACAGCATTTGGTGCGATCGGTTTTGGAGTCGATCGCTTATCAAGTCGGTGAGGTGGTCGAAGCTATGAATAAGGATTGTCAAACTTCTATTTCTCTGCTGAAGGTTGATGGCGGCGCTTCCCGAAATAATTTTTTGATGCAGTTTCAAGCCGATTTGTTGGGTATTCCTGTCGAACGTCCCGCCATTTTGGATGCTACCGCCCAAGGGGCCGCTTTTGGTGCGGGTTTGGCGATCGGTTTTTGGGATAGTTATCAGGATTTGATTTCTCGCCGCCAAGTCGATCGCATATTTGAACCCGGAGGAGGCTCCGCACAGGCGCGCGATAATTTTATTATGTGGACACGCGCCATCAGTAGGGCTAAAAATTGGGTTGATTAAAAATCCCTTTTCATATCATAAATATCCGATTTTGTCAACCTCCTATAGGATTAATTTTGACTAGATGGCGGTTGACTTTCTGCTTTTATTCAATCTTAGGAACCTGGGTATTTTCAGCCCGAAAAAACGGCTTTTCCTCAAAATTAAAAATATTACCAACTATGGAGTTAGGAAAACGTCGGAGGTATTGATTATATTCTTGGACAGTTTGGTTATATCTTTGTCTTTCAGTAGCTATGCGGTTTTCTGTCCCAGCTAATTCATACATAAGACCGATAAAAGCCGGGGAATAACCCAGTTGGGGCTGGCTGACTACATACTGATTAAATTGCCTAATAGCTAAATTCATTTCATCATTAGCTACTAATTTTTCCGATGCAGAATTGGCTTGTACAAACTGTTCCCTCGATTCAATTAACAGGTTAATAATTTGCTGTTCGTGTTGTGCTTGCGCTTGAGTTACAGCTAATAAATTCGGAATTAAATCAGCCCGCCGCTGGAGTTGGTTTTCTACTTGACTCCAGGATGCTTGGGTTTGCTGATACCTGGCTGAAATTGAATTATAAGTAACAATAGTCCATAATACTGTTACTATGGCGAAAACTGTGCCCCCTAATGTTAACCCAGATTTGAGTTGGGTGGCTTTTTGTTGGGCGATCGCTTCTAGTTGGCGCTGTTGTTGAATTTCGGCGATCGCTTTTTCGATAAATTCTGGCGGAATAGAAACCTCCGCACCTGCTTCCTGAAGTTCGGCGATCGAATAACTATCAATAGCTTCCTGATACAACCGAGAAGCCACTTCTAACACTTCTGGCGCGAGTCGGTCGGGAATATTGCTATCAGCATCATTCATCAATCTTCCTCCCCCAAAAATTAAGTTTTCTTAAAGAATTGCTCCTCTGCTGATTGTATGTCCTTATAATATAACATAACTTGCTGATGAGTTAACCTGGAATTATGAAAATTAACAGTATCCAGCGCTACGGTCGCATTTTAGGAGTATGGTGCTTAGGAATTCTCTGTTTTAGCATCATCGTTATATCACAGCCTTCCGTCAGTTATAGTCTCACTCCCTCAGAAGTTCCTAATCCTCAAGAAGTATATGGGGGATGGGTGACAGATATGGCGAATGTTCTCAGCAATGAAACAGAAGACCGATTAAATCAGATGATTTTTGAACTCGAAGAAAAAAACGGGACAGAAATTGCTGTAGTGACAGTTCCTGAAACCGGGTCTTATCCTTCCCCTAAAGCCTTTACCACTGCACTATTTAATCATTGGGGAATTGGTAAACAGGGTCAAGATAACGGTCTTTTATTTTTAACATCTGTAGGCGATCGCCGTGTAGAAATTGAGACCGGATACGGTATTGAGAGAGTTTTACCTGATGCGAGAGTCGGGCGAATTCTTGATAATCATGTAGTGCCTTATTTGAGGAATGATAATTTTAATGATGGCATTTTAGCCGGAACTCAAGCCTTAATTCAAGCCGTAGAATACCAGGTTTTTGATGCCAGCCTTCAACCTCCTATAGATATCCCTAATTTAGTTTGGTTGTTGACAGGTTCAGCCGGGTTATTATCATATGGTTTTTATAATTTAGCCAGCCGTGAAGCCCAAAAACCTATTTTGGTTAAGCCTGGAGACTATCAGCGGATTACAACATTTGACCCCTGTGAAACTGGCGCTTATACTTATGTCCGCTTAGGTATATTTTGTGTATTATTTGCCTTAACTGCTATCCCCGTATTATGGATGTTGTATCTAACCCCACAATTAGCTCCATTTTCAGTGGTGGCTCTGATAGCTATATTGTTTATAATCCTGGTGGATAAAGCGTATAAAAAAGCGTATAAAACTATCTTAGTATCAATGACCAAAATTAATCAGCCCACCAAAATTAATCAGCCCACCAAAATTAATCAGCTCATCATTATGGTATTCTGTGTAGGTATTTTGTCCATAGGTTTCTTTTTTTGGTTAATAGGGTGGTTATTTTTTTGGTTAATAGGGTGGTTAATATACTATCAAGAATCAGGGATTGGCATAATTAAATCGGGAATAATTATAACATCTCTAATTAGTTTGATTGGCTGTTTTACCATCAGTTCTCAACTCATTGAATGGCGTTTTAAGAAAAACAAAAATCAGCGTTCATTCCGTCCTGTTTATAATACTGATTCACAAGTTTTCCTAGACCCCTTAGAACCCGCAGAACTCCAACCCCTATTAACAGACCATGAACAGGTAGCCGCCAAACTCGGAAATGTTAGTTTTGAGGCGTGGTGGAGTCCTGAAGTAGGCGCACTGAGTCGCGATACTATCTATCTAAAAGCCTACGTTAACAAGCCCAGCCATTCAGAATGTCCTGTTGGTAAAGAATTAACCGTAACCAGCACATCACAAACCGTCGTCTCACCCACTCAATATAGTACAGGACTCCTACGGACTACCTATCAATGTAAATGTTGCAACTACAATAAAAAAACCGACCACACAATTCCCAGCTTATCATCATCCTCCAGTAGTGGTGGAAGTAGCGGTAGTAGTGGTGGGAGTTTTGGTGGGGGTAGTAGTAGTGGTGGGAGTTTTGGTGGGGGTAGTAGTGGTGGGGGTGGGGGTGGTAGTGGCTTTTAGAGGCTTTTAATTAATTTATGATGCTTCTCCTCCCACAACCACATTACGGATACGCAAACTAGGGCCACCACAGCCTACAGGTAGCCCATTTTGACCTCCTTTTCCGCAACCTCCTGACTCATCCCAATAGAAATCATCACCAATTCCCTCAATATCCGCTAAAGTCGTAAACACATTACCAGATAGGGTAACATCCCGGACAGGTTCGGCTAATTTACCATTCCGAATCATACAGGCTTCCCCAGCACTAAAAGTAAACATTTCGCCGTTAGTCATTCCCCCTAACCAATTCCGTGCATAAACCCCCAATTTAATCTCACTAAACAAATCCTCGACGGGAGTATTTCCCTGTTCAATCCAAGTGTTAGTCATCCGTACTAAAGGGGGATAATGGTAATTTAAACAGCGAGCATTTCCTGTGGGATTTTCCCCTAATTTACCAGCAGTTTCGCGGGAGTGTAGCCGTCCGACTAATCGCCCATCTTTGATTAATTGAGTCTTAGTAGCGGGGGCTCCTTCATCATCATAAAAATAACTACCGCGATGTCCGGATGGAGATGCACCATCAAAAATTTGGAGGTTTTGCGGACCAAATTCTCGCCCTAAAGTCATGACTTCCAACAGGTCAGGATTTTCATAAGCCATATCTGCTTCGGAAAGATGCCCAAAGGCTTCATGAACGAATAAACCGGACAGAATTGGGTCAATAACTACGGTGTAAATATTTCCCCGGACGGGAGGTAAATTAAGAGAATTAACAGCACGTTTGGCGGCGCTGCGAACCTGATTATCAAGTTGGGTGAGGTCTTCATAGGCTGTTCTGGAACCGGTGGTTTCTCGTCCGGTTTGGACGGTTTCCCCGTGGCGGGCTGTGGCGGCAAAACGCATCTCCATATCTACCCAACCTTGTTCTAGTAAAGTCCCCTCAGACGTAGCGAGGAGCATCCGTTGAGTGCTATCATTATAGCTAACAGAAATGGTGGTAATTTTGTCATCAACACTGCGGAGAATTTCTCCATAGCGATCGCACAGTGTCTTTTTTTCGGATAGGGGAATTTGACGAGGATCGGAACCAGTCAGCGGTAAAATATAGCTATCTTGGATAATCGGAATGGGCGCGAGTATAGTTTCTTCAGTACCAATTAATCGCGCGGCTATAATTGATTCTTGAATCCGGTCTTCTAGCTTAGATAAATCATTAAAACTAGCAAAACCCCAACCGCCTCGATAACAAGCGCGTACCTGTCCCCCTAAAGACAAACCCTCACTCAAAGTTTCAATGCGATCGCCCCTTAATAAAATATTAGTTTCCTCTGATTCCTCAATTCGGATCGCTAAATAATCCACCCGATGACGATAGCGGGTAATTAAATCCTGGAGTATAGTTTTGACATCCGCAAAGGTAGTGTTCATAATAGATGACAATATTGATGAATCAGTAGGATTTTACTATAGCATTATTAGAGTCATATCAACCCATTTTCCAGGGTTCAATGAATTTCCGATCACCAATCTCATCATAAGCCAGTGAAAACCGATAGCATATTTTACCGCATCTTCCAACAATACCCGCGCAGCTTCTTTGAACTGCTGAACCTTCCTCCCACAGAAGCTGATCAATATCAATTCACCAACCTAGAAGTCAAACAACTCGCCTTTCGCTTAGATGGGTTATTCTTCCCCAGTACCGACAACCCTAACCAACCCTTTTATCTGACGGAAGTACAATTTCAACCGGACGATGACCTGTACTATCGGATTTTTGCGGAACTTTTCCTATATTTGCGACAGTATCAACCCCCTTACCCCTGGAGAGTTGTAGTTATTTACCCTAACCGTAACACAGAGCGCGAAAAGTCTCAACACTTTAGCCAAATTCTCAACTCCGAAGCAGTGACCCGCATTTACCTAGACGAGTTGGAAGGCGAAAACGGCTTAGGGGTAGGTATCATTAAGTTAGTAGTCGCATCGGAGTCTGTAGCTATAGCATCAGCCCAACAACTGATTGAACAAGCTCAACAAATACTCCCACCAGCCCCCCTGAGACGCGATATCATTGATTTAATCGAAACTATTGTAGTCTATAAACTACCCCAAGCTAGTCGCGAGGAGATTGCTAGAATGTTAGGATTAACTGATTTAAAACAAACTCGTTTCTATCAAGAAGCCTTTACGGAAGGTCTCCAGGAAGGTCTCCAGGAAGGTCGCCAGGAAGGTCGC
>Ga0213835_101642_pt1 | contig 12834 bp, 13 predicted proteins | sample SWPATP01_FD_160576 | JGI IMG/M metagenome (GOLD analysis project Ga0213835, IMG submission 160576) | Coastal seawater microbial communities from Marineland, Florida, United States - SWPA TP0 #1 | ecosystem: Environmental > Aquatic > Marine > Coastal | place: USA: Florida | collected 2016-08-05
GGGTGTAGCCGCGAATGAATTTTTCGTCGGTGAGCAGCGGCAGCGGCGCGACGCCCAATTGCCAGTTGAGCGCATAGCCGCGCGTCGGCGAGAGCAGGTTGTCGAGCGCGCGGCGGGTGACGGAATAAGTAAGGGGCAGGCTCTTGCTGCGCAGCGTCTCGACGCCGTCGACCTGGCGCTGTTCGATCAGCGCTTCCAGGGTGATGCTGCGCTCGAGTTCCGGCGTGCCCCAGGCGCGCCGTGCATTCACGCTGGCCGTCGTGACCAGTTCGCCGCGCACGTCGGTGCGCTCAAAGCCGCCGCCGATGCTGTCGTTGTAGCCTTTCGCGGTGGTCGGCCAGAAGAAGTCGACATGCGCCAGCTGGTGCTTCTGTTCGTAGACCAGGTCGCTCTTCATGCGTTTGCCGAACACGAACAGGTCGTCGTAGCCGAGCGAAGCGCGGCCGCCCGTATTGGACGATATGCCGAGGCCGACCTCGAGGTTCTTCTGCTTGTTCTCGGTGACGCGCACCAGCACCGGCAGCACGGTCGGACCAGGGGCGGTCGGCGGCTTGACGCCGCTCGTGGCCTGGCCGGCGACGGCATCGGCGGGCGCGGACGCGGGCGCTTGCGCGGCCGGAGGCGTGTCTTCGTCGTCGTCCTTGAGCTCCTTGAGCTCGGCGGCGAGCACGGCGCGCATGTCGGCGCTGACTTCGACGGTGGCGAAATAACCCGTCTCCTGCAGCCGCGCCTGCAAGGCCTGGAGCGCGGCCTCGGTGTACATGTCGCCCGGCTTGATCTTGTTGAGGTTGGTGATGACGCTCTGCGGATAGCGCTTCAGGCCGCGGATACGCAGCGCGCCGAAACGCATTTCCGGACCGCTGTCGATCACCACGCGCAGCGAGGCTTTATAGGTGTCGGGGTCGACCGTGGCGCTGGTTTCGACCAGCTGGGCGCGCGGGAAGCGCGACTGCATCACTTCGCGCAGTAGATCGCGCTTGGCCGCTTCCCAGTCGCCCTGGCGGAAGCGGGCGCCGACCGGCAGCGTCCAGCGGCGGCGCAGCGCCGCCGCATCATACGGGGCGCCGCCTTGTTCGAAGGGGACGAAGCCTTGCAGCACCAGGTCGAGGTCGCTCACCAGGGTCGGCTGGCCGGGATCGACGACGATGCGCGCGACCGGGTTGCTGCCGCTGGTATCGAGCCCGGCAGTGATCTTGGGAGAATAATAGCCTTCGGTGGCGACCAGGGTTTTCGCTTCTTCCGGTACGGCTTTCACCAGGCGCTGCAACTGGTCGAGGTCGACGCGCGGGTTGCCGCGCCAGCGCAGCAGGTCGAGGTTGTCCTCGAGCAGGTCGTCGAGCTTGCCCGGCGCATCGATGCGCACGGTGTAGTTGACCGCCTTGGTGGCCGGCGCCGGTATGGCTGGCGCCGGTTCGTTGGCCGCCGCTGCCGGCGCCTGTGCGTGTGCTGCCTGCACGGCCAGTACGCCAAACACGGACAGCATGATTTGTGCCAAAATTCGTGATTGCCTTGGCGCCGCCCGTGCGGTCCGTCTAGATGTCGCGAGAACCATGTATCTCTCTGTCCCAGTGTAAAAGCTGAGCGAATCTTAGCGGAATTGCAAAAACAATGGCGAACGTTTAACTTCTGGAAAACAACACATGCACCCTCCCGACACCGCCCTCGTTCTCTTCAGTGGAGGACAGGATTCGACCACCTGCCTGGCCTGGGCGCTGCAGCGTTATGCCCGCGTGGAAACCATCGGCTTCGATTACGGCCAGCGCCACGCGATCGAATTGACGGTGCGCCCGACCGTGCTCGAGAGGATGCGCGCGCTGTCGCCCGACTGGGACGCGCGCCTGGGCGAAGACCACATGATCGACCTGTCGCTCATTTCCCGCATTTCGGATACGGCGCTGACCAGCAATGTGGCGATCGAGATGCAGTCGAACGGGCTGCCAAATACCTTCGTTCCGGGCCGTAACCTGCTGTTCATGACGGTGGCGGCAACGGTGGCGTACCGGCGCGGCCTGACGGTGCTGGTGGGCGGCATGTGCGAGACGGATTTCTCGGGCTATCCGGATTGCCGCGACGATACGATGAAGGCGCTGCAAGTGGCCCTGAACCTGGGCATGGCGACGCGCCTGAAAGTCGAAACGCCGCTGATGTGGATCGACAAGAAGCAGACCTGGCAGATGGCCGAGCAGGCCGGCGGCACGGCCCTGGTCGACCTGGTGCGTTTCGAGACCCACACCTGCTACCTGGGCGAGCGCGGCGCGCGCCACGACTGGGGCTATGGCTGCGGCACCTGCCCGGCCTGCGAACTGCGCGCGCGTGGGTATGCGCAGTTCGCGGCGGAGAAGGCAGCTTAAACGGCGACCTTCTGCACCATCCGGTTGCGGCGCGCCCGGCTGACCAGGTACCAGACCAGCGCCAGCGGCAGCAGCAGCGGAATCAGGAAGGGCACGATGGCCGCCGCGACGGCAAAGGCGGCCACCGCCAGCGCCCCGATGATGACCACGCCGACACCGGCAAACACCACCGCCAGCACCACGCCCACCACCAGCGTTACCAGCAATCCGATCAGCGTGCCGCCGCCGGCCAGCAGGATGCCGAACAGGGCGCCGATGGGGCCGTCGAATTCTTCGCCGTCGATGTGGAAGCTGGCGTCGCCGAAGCTGAACAGCAAGTCCCACAGCAGCAGGGCGCACAGGAACAGGACGAGGTAGGGAAGGATTTTTTTCATGGCGGGCCTCTAGTAGAGTGGGATGGGATGGCTTTACTGTAGGCATGCGTATGGTTCAGGGCCAGCGGCGTGCGACGAGCGGCGTGTTTGGCGGGCCGGAGCGCACCAAGGGCCGACGAATGCCTGCTCTTCCGACCTTGAAATCAGCGCGTCGCCGCCTATACTGACAGCCTGCTCTGTTGCAGGAGGATCCTATGCATGTCGTCAGCTCAACGATGAAGGTGCAGCTACCCAAGCAGGGATTGATCCGCGCGGGCGGTGGGCCGAAGGGTCCGCCATCGGCGCCGCCGACGATCCCGCCCATCATCATCACGCCGTTCAATCGGGACGCGCCGAAGGAGCGCATCATCGACCCGTTCCGTACCCCGCCGCCGCCGCCCGTGCGTCGGCCTGGCCTGCCGGGCATGCGTTTCGAGGACGGTGCACATCAATCGCGCTAAATTAATCGTTTGCTATCGCAACAGTGCGCTCATTTCCTCTATGATCTTGTCTTGGGGCGACAGCCCGGCAGAGGGAAATAACGAGCGATGAACGACCAAGTATCCGACCTGGAACCGGAAGAGGACGATGGACCGGTGCAGGAACCGCGCCTGTGGCAAGGCAATGGCTGGACCGCGCGCGTGATCAAGAACGACGATGACGAAGGCTGGGCCGTCGCCATGTACAAGGATGGCGAACCGGAACCGGCCCTGGTCGGTCCGTGGACGATGGGCCGCGACAAGAAGAACCCCAAGCCGCTCGACGTCAACGCCTTCAATACGCTGATCAAGACGGCGTCGGAAGTCATCCGCCGCCACGAGCAGCACCTGCACGCGATGCTGCACAAGAGCCTCTACGTCTGGACCGAAGCCACGGGCGAACTGAAGGTCACGCTCGACATCAAGCCCGACGACGACGACCCATACGCCATCCTCACGGCGACCGACCAGATGAGCGAGCAGCTGGCGCAGGTGCGCGTTTCGGCCAACTTCAAGCTGAGCCCGAGTTCGGCGCAGAGCTGGATCGAAAACGAGTTCAAGGCGCCGCGTTAAGGCCAGCGCGCCACACATCCACGCACGGAGCGTGCTTTAATGCGCGCCGGCTGCTAATATTTCTCTTGGGAATTAATTTCAAGGGAAGTCATGGAACGTCTTGAACGGCTGGAAGCGGTGCAGTCGATGTTGCTCGAAATCGGGCGCACCTCGACCAGCTGCAGCGACATCACCGAATTCATCCGCGCCGTGCATCGCGCGCTCGGCCGCATCATGTATGCGGCGAATTTCTACGTGGCGCTGTCGGACCGCGAAGACGGGACCGTACGCTTCGTGTATTTCGTCGACGAATCGGACGAAGGGCCGCCACTCAACCAGCCCGTGGCGCTCGCCTCTCCCGACGAGTCGCCCACCGCCTGGGTGATCCAGCATCGCGAGACCCTGGTCGTCACCGCCGCCGATTTCAAGGCGCGCCTGAACTTCGGCGCCGGCAGCGCGGCCGAGCACTGGATCGGCTGCCCGCTGCTCGACCAGCAGCACATGCCGCTGGGCGCCATCGTGATCCAGAGCTATACCTCCGAAAACACCTACAGCGTCGAAGACCAGGACTTGTTCGGCGTCATCGCCAACCACGTCTCGGTTGCGCTCCAGAGCCTGCAGAGCATGGACCGCCTCGAGCGCGCCGTGCATGAGCGTACGCTGCGCCTGGAAGAGCAGAACGCGGCCACCAACATTGCCTTGACCCAGCTGCAGCAGGCGCAGGGCGAACTGGTGCGCCAGGAAAAGCTGGCCTCGCTGGGGCGCCTGGTGGCGGGTGTCGCGCACGAGATCAACACGCCGCTGGGCATTTGCGTGACTGCGACCAGCCACCTGGTGGAAGAGTTGCGCCTGACGCGCGAAGAGCTCGGCAACGGCGAGCTGACCGAGGACAGCCTGAACTCCTTCCTCGACATCGTCGACCAGTCGCTGCGCATCATGACCACCAACACCCAGCGCGCCGCCGCGCTGGTGCGCAGTTTCAAGCAGGTGGCGGTGGACCAGTCCTCGGACGACATCCGCAGCTTCAACCTGCGCACCTACCTGAACGAAGTGCTGCTCTCGCTGCAGCCCAAACTGAAAGGGCGGCCGGTGAAGGTGGAAGTCGACTGCCCGCCCGACCTGGTGCTGGAAAGCTATCCGGGCGCGGTGTCGCAGATCGTCACCAACATGCTGATGAATTCGCTGGTGCACGGCTTCGAGGAGCGCGAGCAGGCCGGCACGATCGCGATCCGGGCCGCGCTCGAAGGCGATGTTGTCGCCTTCTCGTATGCCGACGACGGCGCCGGCATGGACAGCGACACCCTGGATAAACTGTTCGATCCCTTCTTCACGACCAAGCGCGGGAACGGCGGCAGCGGGCTGGGAGCGCACATCCTGTACAACCTGGTGACGGGACCGCTGGGCGGCAGCGTGCGCGTGCAGAGTGCGCCAGGGGAGGGCTTGCGCTACGAGTTGAGTTTCCCGCGCAGCCGGCGGCTTGAGAAGCGCGCGGCGTGATTAGAAGGACGTAAGGTGGGCGGCTTTGCCGCCCACGCGTTCAAATCACGTTTGACATGCCTGCGCGTTTGAGCGTGCGATGGTTGAACGCGTGGGCGGGGTAATTCACGGCATTGCCGTGAATTACCCCGCCCACTCTACATGTCAATCCGGCCACTGATCATTGATCGCCACCGCCTTGTCCATATTCTGGATCAGCAAATCGACATACTGCGGATCGAGATGGTGCCCCGCCACTTCGCGCAGGTAGTCCGTCACCTGCTGCACCGGCCAGGCGTCCTTGTAGACGCGTGCATGGCTCAGGGCGTCGAACACGTCGGCCACCGCGACGATGCGCGCGTAGGGGTGGATGTCGGTGCCTTTCAAACCCTGGGGATAGCCGGTGCCGTCGTATTTCTCGTGGTGCTGGTGGGCGATCACGGCGGCGGCTTTTAAAATCGGGCGGCTCGAACCATCAAGAATTTGCAGGCCCACCGTCGGGTGCTGCTTCATGACTTCCCATTCTTCCGGGCTCAGGCGGCCCGGTTTGAGCAGCACGGCGTCGGGCGTGGCGATCTTGCCGATGTCGTGCATGGGCGCGGCGTGCATCAGGATCGCGGTCTCGTCTTCCGGCAAGCCCGAGGCCTGGGCCAGCAAATGGCAGACCTGCGCCATGCGCCGCACGTGGTTGCCGGCCTCGTTCGAGCGCGATTCGACCACGTCGCCCAAACGCAAAATGAGTTCGGCCTGGGTATCGGTGATTTCCTGGTTCAGCAGGATGTTGTCGAAGGCGATCGCCACGCCCGAGCAGAAGACTTCCAGCAGCTGCGCATCGATGTCGGAAATTTCTTCGACGCCTTGCAGCACCAGCAGCGAAGCCTTGCCGCTGTTGTTCGGAAAGTAGCCGACATAGGTGTCGCCGTAGAGCTTCGAGATCCTGTTATGGCGCGCTTCGTCGAGGTGGGCCAGCAGGGCCGGGTCGATGCCGTCGCCAAACTCGCCGATCTTGGCCAGCACTTCGTACTGGCTCTCGCCCGTGATCATGCTCGCGCCTTTCAAGCGCAGCAGCATGCTTTGCTCGAGACGGAGCAGGGCGACCACTTGCTGCAGCAGGCCGCTGGCGAAATCCTTCAGGTTGCGCTGCTTGAAAATGTGCGACGAGGCCGCCAGCACGCGTTCTAGTCCCTCGCGGTAGCTCACCTGCACGCGGCGCGCATCCTCGACCTTCATGATGTCGCGGTAGGCGCGCAGCGCGGCGAAGGTGGTGGTGAACAGCTTCGTGCGGTCGAGCTCGGTCTTTTCCTTGTAGTCGTTGATGTCGTAGTCGACGATCACGCGCTCTTCCGGCGCCTGGCCCGGCTGGCCGGTGCGCAGCACGATGCGGCTGAACTGGTTGTCCAGGTCCTGCCGCATCCAGCGCGCCACTTCCAGGCCGCTGTCTTCGCGCTCCATCACCACGTCCAGGAACACCAGCGCGATATCCTTTTCGCGCGTCAGGATCTCTTTCGCCTCGGCGCCGCTGTAGGCGTGCAGGAAGCTCAAGGCCCGGCCGTCGAGGCGGAAGCGGTTCAGCGTCAGCTTGGTGATGTCGTGGATGTCCGGCTCGTCATCGACAAGCAAAACTTTCCAGGGCGCGAGCTTGGGCGTAGCAGGAGACAGAAAAGACATGGGGTTTCCGATACCGAAAGGAGTCGATACGAACGAACAAACGAAAACCCCCTATACATTCGGGGGCGAATCGATTGTAGTACGGCTACGCGGCATTAACAACAGGCAATATATTGAGTTGCAATGCAATGAATACGGAGTGTGGGGCGGATGAGTCAAAAGACGCTCAGGTATAGCAAGTCTGCGCCTGGTGGCCGAGGGCGGCTGTGCGAGGACTAACCAAGGACTAACAATCGGATACAGTTTTTACTTGCCGCAGACGTCGCAGGTTTTACAAAGCGCGTATATTTAGATAATAAAAACCAGGACATAGAGCGAGAGGAACTACCATGAAGAACGTGATTCGCACACTGGCCGTCAGCGGCCTGTTGGCCTTGGCCGCCGGCGCAGCGTCGGCCGACGTCAGCGTCAAGTATATCGAGCCTGAGCGTTTTTCCGACTTGCCGTTCACGCCGTGGGAGCGCGAGAACGTGCTCAAGGACCTGAGCGCGCACTTCGCCAAGCTGGGCGCGCAATTGCCTCCGGGGCAGGACCTGCGCATCGAGGTCAAGGACATCGACCTGGCCGGGCGCGAGTATCCAGGCCGCGGTGCGCGGGACCTGCGCATCATCAAGAGCAACGGCGTCGACTGGCCGCGCATCGACCTGCACTACACCATCGAAAGCAATGGCCAGGTACTGCGCAGCGGCGACGCGCAACTGCGCGACATGGCCTTCATGAACCACATCGGCCGCTACAACGATGGCGATAACCTGCGTTACGAGCGGCACATGATCGACGACTGGTTCTATTCGACGATCCTGCCGCGCGAGCGTGCCGCGCGGCGCTGACTTCAGTCGTCCTTCTTGCCGGACAGGCGCTTGCCGACCTCGCGCACCTGATAGTCCGACGGCACCGCGAACAGCGCCGCATCCGGTTCGGCGCGCTTGATGCCTTCCAGCCGATACACATAGTCGCCGCTGCGCGGGTCGCTGTGCTTCGAATACACGGTCACCTGCAGGTCCGGCGCATACCAGGTTTCGTCGGCCACCACGATCGGGTTGCGGTTGCCCACTTCGCCGGCGGGAATCTCGTAGCTGCGAACCTTGCCTTCGGCCCTGACCCCATCGAACTCGCGCGTGCCCAGGTCGCGGCTGACCGCCTTGGCGGCCCATTTCGTGTCGGCCAGTGCGCCGCTGACCGCGCCGGCGATCATGGGGCCGATCGGCGCCACCGGACCGATCGCGTCGCCGGCGTTGCCCGGCACCCGCGGCGCGCGGATGATGCGCACCACTTCGCGGCGGCCATCGTCGTCGCGTTCCACATTCACCGACACCCGGTCCTCCGCCTGGCGCTCCAGCGCCGGCAGGCGGCCTTCCTTGCGCATGCGCTCGACGTGCGCCCGCGCCGTTTCGCGGGCCTCACGCGTAACGCGCGCAATCTCCGCCGGCGACGGCGCACGCTGCGCAACGCGGGTCTGCGGATGCAGGATCCAGACGGCGCCCGCCACCGGGTCGTTGATGGTTACGGTGCGCAATTCCCCCTTCTCATTGCTGATTTCATGGCGCGTACGGCCCGCGCTGTCGCGGTAGCTCGCCGAACGCGTGCGCCGTTCGATCTGGTTGCCGTCGGGCAGTTGCTGTAACCGTTCGGAGACGGCCTGGGCGCTGTACGGCGCATTCTTCACCGGCTGCGCGTTGCCGCGGTGCATGACGCGCATGCCCTGGGCCAGGCCCGGGTGCGGCATGACCCGTGTCACGGGCGCCGGCGCCGGGTCTTCCTCGGCCAGGGCGGGTTGCGTCAGGCAGGCGAGCAGGGCGGCGAGCAGCAGTCGGTTCGGGTTCATGGTGTCCTCGTGGTGGGTGAATCAGTCAATTGAAACTAAGCGAACTCAGGCGCAGCGCAAGCGGCTCGCCGCCTGCGCCGACCAGCATTTCGGCGCGCACGGCGTCGCCCGCGTTTTCGGGCGTGGCCGGCAGGCCGAGCGCGGCGAGCATGGTGCGCGGCACCTCGGTCTCGACCAGGCGCGGCGCGGGCTCGGCCTCGATGCGTTCGAAGGAATCGAGCGCGATGAAGGCGGCGCCATTGTCGATCCGCACCAGCGCATTGCTCTCATGCAGGCGGTTGGACAGATGGGGCGACGTCAAGAGCAATCCGGCCACCGCGACGCTGGCCAGGGCGCCGATGCCGGCCGCGCTCCACTCGAGCAGGCCGAGGCGCCGGTACCAGGGCTGGCGCTGCGCGAACTGGGCGGAAAAGGCGTGCATCAGCGCTTGTTCGACGTAGCGCGGGGTGTCGATGCCGGCCATGCCCGTACGCAGTTGCGCCAGCTGTAAGTCCAGATCCGGGGTGTCGTCGTGGTGCATGATCATGTCCATGTCAGTGGGTGTCCAGGGCGTGGGCGCGCAGGGCTTTCGCCAGCGCGGCGCGTCCGCGTGCCAGGCGCGAGCGCACGGTGCCGATGTCGATCGCGCAGATCGTCGCGATCTCGCCATAGGACAAGTCGTGCAGCTCGTACAGGATGAGCGCGTCGCGGTAATGGGGCGCCAGCCGCGACAAGGCGCGCCTTACCTCCTCGGCCGCCTCGCTGGCCAGCACACGGGTGAGCGGACAGGCGTCTTCGCATGCCAGTTCGCTGTCGTCCTCGTCGAACTCCGGCAGGGCCGACTCGCGCCGCCGCGGTTCTTCCTGCTTCAGGATCAACAGGCGCGCGACGCCGAACAGGAAATTCGGCAAGGAACCGCGCAGCGGATCGAAGGCCAGGCGCCCGGTCAGCAAACCCATGAACGCTTCCTGGACGGTATCGGCGGCCGTGTCCGCCGAGCCGCAGCGCAGCAGGGCGAAGCGGTAGACCGGGGCCTGGTGGCGCCGGTAGAGCGCGGCAAATGCCTGCGCATCGCCGGCGCGCATGCGGCGCAGTAAATCGTCGTCGGAAGTGGTGGGGGTGATGGTCATGGTCGGTTCTCAACCATATTCCGGCGAGGACGCGGAAAAGTTCCAGCTATTTCGAGATGAGCGAAACCGGACTAAGGCGGCCGCCTGCTCAGTCGATCCAGTTGACCCGCTCGAATTTGTTGCGGAACTCGTCGGACATGGCGACCACCTGGCTGGTCTTGTAGTTGAAGAACACGAACCCGGACTTGGCCATGGCGACCAGGGTCTTGTCCTTCGGGCGCGTGATGCGGAAGGTGATGTCGCCGCCGTACTTGTTGAAATCCATGACGCCCACTTCGAACAACAGCTGGTCGCGTGCGTGCGCCTCGGCGCGGTAGGTGGTAGCGAGGTCGGTGACGATGATGCCGATGCCGTCGCGCGCGGTTTCGGGGAGGCCGAACTCGAACAGGAAACGGGCGCGCGCCTCGGAGATCATCGAGATCATCGAGTCGTTGCCGAGGTGGTTGCCGGCGTTGATGTCGGTCACGCGCACGGTCAGCAGCGTGGAATAGTAGTACTGGTCTTCGGGGAAGTGGAGGTCTAGTCGTGCCATCCACAGATTTTACCCGTCCTTACGCTCCGCTGCCCCGCACCAGCTTGAAGATGCGCCCGCTGGCGTTGATCACATACAGTTCGCCGGCGCCGTCGCGTCCGAACGAGACGACCTGGCCGGCACTGTTCAGGTTCCAGTCGCGCTGTTCAGTGATGGCCGCTTCGGTGTAGAAGAAGCTTTTGATGAAGCCTCGGCAATAGTCGGAATAAAAATAGCGGCCCGCCAGTTCGGGCATCGCCGTGCCCCGGTAGACGTACCCTCCCGTGACCGAGCAGCCGTTGACGTCATTGGCGCCGTGCTCGTATTCCAGCACCGGCAGCGTCAGGCCGGTGCGGTCGCAGGTGGAAGCGCCAAAGCAGCCCGTGCCCTCCATGGTGTCCCAGCCATAGTTCAGGCCGCCCTGGCTCACGGCAGCAATGTCGACTTCCTCGCGTTCATCCTGGCCGACGTCGGCAATATAGAGTTGCTCGCGGTCGAAGGCGAAACGCCAGGGGTTGCGCAGGCCGGCGGCCCAGATCTCGGGGCGGCGACCGGCCTGGTTCAGGTAGGGATTATCCGCCGGAATCGTGTAGGGCTGGGCGACGGTGGCGGCACGCACGTCGACGCGCACGAGTTTCCCGAGCAGGGTATCGAGGTTCTGGGCGTTGCCGGCCGGGTCGCCCTCGCCGCCGCCGTCGCCCAGCCCCGCATACAGCAGGCCGTCCGGCCCGAACGCGACCAGGCCGCCGAAGTGATTGACGAAGGTCGGATGCGCGACGCGCAGGATGGCCAGGCTGGAGGTCGGGTCGGCCAGGTTTGGCGTGGACGAGGCCGTGTAGCGCTCGACGACGATGTTGCGGCCGGCGTCCGTGTAGTAGACGTAGAAATAACCGTTGCTGGCGAAATTCGGGTCGAACGCCATGGACAGCAGGCCGCCTTCGCCGCCCGTGAACACGCTGGCGCTGATGTCGAGCCAGGGCTGTGTCAGCGTGGCGCCGTTCCTGACGATGCGGATCACGCCACGCCGCTCGAGCACGAACAGGCGGTCGTCGCCCGGCGGCGCGGTGACGAAGGTGGGACTGGTGAAGGCCGGGCCGATGTCGGTCAGGGCCAGCGCCAGCGTGGTACTGCCATAGCCGATGATGGCCGTAACGCTCGCGCCCGCAGGCACGGCGACGGTCTGGGTAACCGGCGTGGGCGTATAGGTGGCGCCGCTGGAGGTGACGCTGGAGGCGGTAACGGTATAGGTGCCGGGCGCGAGGTTGGAGAGCGTTTGCGCAGCGCCCAGGTCTTGCATGAAATTGTTGGGGCCGGTGACGCGCAGGGCGGGATTGACGCCAGCCGGCAGGCCATTCACGACCGTCTGCAGCGAACCGGTCGTGGCCGCGGGTGGAGCAGGGGGATTCAAGGTGCCGGGATCGCCGCCGCCGCCGTCGCAAGCGGCGAGCAGGAGCAACAGGGCCACGACGAACATCCGCACGCGATCGACCAGCATGATGGGCCTCCACCGGAAACGGAACATCGGTGGAGTGATTCTGCCAGTGTTGTTGAACGCGGCGCGCACGCCAGCGTGGCAACCCGGTCAGGGATTGGCGGGCGCGCGTTGGCGGGTCTTGGCGACCACGCCGGCAGGATCGATCAGGACCACGAATTCGGCAAAGCGGCCGCCGCCCGCCGGAGCCTGGTAGAGCCAGGTTTCATAGCCGCTGTCGAACACCACGCTTTGCGTCTTGCCGAAGCCGGCAAGCAGCTCGGCCTTGGTGGTGCGGCCGGGCACGATCGCGCCGAGGCGTTCGGCCGCGACCTGGGTGCCGGGTGTGGCCGTGCCGGTGGCGCAGCCGGCCAGCAGCGCGGCGCACAAGAAGAGCGCGACGGTTTTCATTGGCTTGCCTCCTGCGTTTGCGCCGGCGGCGGCGCAAGGGGCAGCACATCCGTCATGTAGTCGAACTCGACGATCGTATCGTCAGGCCAGGCCTTGTCCCAGAGGGGCGCGTAATAGGTGCGGTCGAGCAAGACCTGGCAGTCGCAGAAGCGCAGCATCTCGGGCGTCTGTTCGCCGCCGGCATACAGCATGCTGAAGGGAAGGTCCTCGACGCGGCTGCCGGCACGCAGGCGCACGCCGAACAGCGGGCGGTCGGCAAAGAACAGGTAGTTGCCCGAAGGACTGTTGCAGACCTGCTCCGCGCTGAGCAGCGCATTCGACAGCCAGGCAAACAGCTGCGAATTGTTCGACACCAGGCCCGCCTCGGTGCCGACACGGCATTCGAGGCGCAGGTCGCCGAGACGGCGTGTGCCGGGTTGCAAACCGGGGGTGCGGATCAGCGCGCGCCAGGTCATGCTGGTGGTTTTGCGGTTGGCAAGCACGGCCGCGTCTTCGCGCAGGGCCTGCTCGTTGCGGGGAAGGACGAAGCTGTTATCAAGCGCGATGGGCACCGGGACCGAGACCGTGTCGCCGGCCACGCGCAGGGTGATGCCGTCCATTTTCAGGCCGGGCGTACGCGGCAGCAGCT
>Ga0213835_101643_pt1 | contig 12826 bp, 7 predicted proteins | sample SWPATP01_FD_160576 | JGI IMG/M metagenome (GOLD analysis project Ga0213835, IMG submission 160576) | Coastal seawater microbial communities from Marineland, Florida, United States - SWPA TP0 #1 | ecosystem: Environmental > Aquatic > Marine > Coastal | place: USA: Florida | collected 2016-08-05
GCCCTGGGCGACGAAATGGGCAAGCGCCTGGCGCCCTACCTGGCTGCGATGAAGGGCGCAAAGGCGTAAGGTGTCGGCATAAAAGACACGGCCCGCGAAAGCGGGCCGTGGAAGTCATGCAAGCGATGTTTCGCGTTAATTAAGTTCGGAACAAAGTCGCTAGGAGCGAGGGCCTAGTCGCATTCGTTCGCACATCATAAAGATCGGAACAGATGCATCCTGAGGTATCTGCAGACGGGCACGAGAAATAATAAAGTTGGGAACACCTACTGCGCTGCGAAAGGGAACCGTGTCCGCGTCGCGGATGGGCCCGAACTCGCGCAGGTCGCCTGTTACGCCGGAATAGAAGCTCAAACAGAACAATAAAGTCGTGAACCACGACGATTCGCCGAAGAATAGAATCTTGAATAACAGGCCAGTTGCGGTGTGGTGCTCGTACAACCCGTCGCTCAACTTTTCATCCTCAATTGCTCGCGGCAGGTTGCTCGAGTCTTACCTGGACGGTCCGCTGCGGCTCAGGTCCATCACCACGACCTTAACTCGACCATCCAATGCCGCCTGGCTGGAGGATGTCAGCATCTGCTGAAGGTCCTGGGGGCTGGTTGGTATCGTGCGTTCTCGACCGGGTGTTCGCAATCGTTTGGACGGATCGTCCTGATGACCAAACCAGAGTACCAGGTAGATGCCACGCCCCTCTGCACTCCAGTCTTGCGAATACAATTTGTCGAGCTGAGAGTCGGCCGCGTGCCACAGATCGCGATGCCATTGGCACTTGATTTCGATCGGCATTCTCAGAATACCGACCGCGCACCCGATGTCCACTTCCTTATCGCCGCCAACGTGGACCTCTGGCGTCAGCGTGACATCGCGGCACGTTTGGCGTAGCAGCAGCAATAGGTGATCGCGGCACCATTCCTCGTTGTGGGGAATGTGTTTGTCATCATAGAAGCCACGCCAGGACTCAACGTCGTCACTGGATACCATGCGCTGCACGACATCGAGCTCTTCCAACATGAATTCCTGCAGGTCCTGCATCGTGACAGGCGCCACATCACGCGTGATCGCGGCGATCGCTTCGAGTGTTGGTGGAGAGTATGACGTTTCGACGCGCAGCCGCGCTTGCTCCGCGGCGACCGTGCTGATCGTGTCGAGGTAGCCATCCGGCGGTGCGTCGCGAAGCCGCCGGAAGGCCTGCGTCACAGCGACACTCGGATCGTTGCCAAGTCTCTTGATCAGCGAAGTGACATAGTCGCTGGCGTCCCACGGATTTGTGTCGCCCCACGTTCCGCCGTCAGGCCGATGCGCGACGGGCCAAACCGCGCGGAATGTCGAGATCAGCCATTCGAGCTGGTTCGCCTCAAAAGGAACGGAGGGTCTTTCGCCACCCGAACGATCACGGACGTGCCAAATTAGTTCAGGTGGGAGGCCGCCTCCGGTCAGCTCTGCAGCCGTTTCGTTAAAGTCCACGATCAGGCTGATCGCCACCCAATTGCATCGGCGTCGTTCGTCGTCCAGGTCGCGCCTCTCAAGCAGGAGCGCACGGAGCTCCTCATAACGATTGGACCGTATAAGCCGGTCGACAAGTTCTTCTTCCACCTCGGCAGCGATTTGAGGAAAGCGCGTGAGCCACTCGGCCGCGAGTTGATTCGCAAGATCGACATCTTGGCCCCGCATCAGGGAATAGAGGCCTGATATGTGCGTCAACCGGGCTTCCAGCTGGGGCTCATGGTACCTGCGCATTGCGCTCGGCCAGAGTCTCCGTGCTTTCACTTCCGCTTCCACGGCCTCTTCCAGGGTATCAATCGTCGCGTCCTGCTTGTAGCTGATGCGCCTCAACTCGAAGAGGGCCGCGAGCAGCCGGTCGTCGCTGATGTCTGCCAGTCCTGCGCCCCGTCGCACGCGCTCGGCGAGCGCGACGACAATGATGAGGACAGAATCCCACCACCGAGATTGCGCGAAGCTGGCAGCCAAGTCGTCTGCCGTCGGTGTGCTCGGTCCATCGACCAGGTAGGCTTCGAATCCGGAAGAGGCTGCGGCAGCAATGTCGGCACCAAGCCAGTCGGCAATGCGCTTATGCGATGGCAGGGTCTCTTCGTTGATGTCATGGAAGAAGCCGAGATAGGCCTTGGCTGGGCCGATGAGCGCTCCGTAGTCTGCAGTGCGCACGCGCGCAATATGCTCTCGGTAGTGAGTCCGCATTTTCGTACGTCGGACAAGGAATTTCGCTCTATGACGCTCTGTGCGCAGGTCGTCCTCGCGTTTCCAGCTCGGGGGTTCCGCAAGTTGCATCAGCCATTGCAGGAGGTCTGGCCGATGCTTTGCGAAGGGAAGCGCTTCGCTTCGCACTATTGCGCCGGTCTCGCCATCATGCCGCGCCATCTGCACGATACCCTGCCAGCGCATGTCATCCTTAGATGTCTGGTCGAGCGCCTGCAGCAAGACGATCACGTCTTCCGGCGTTGGCGCCAAGCCGCTCGACCGGTTGGTCATGCGACAGAACCGCTCCCATGGCGTCGCTTCTCCTGGGAGATCCAGGATCACGAGCTTTTGTATCGCACGTCGCAGCCCTTCATTTTCCTGGAGGTGCTTGGCAAGCCTGGCCCGGGTGTCGCGTTGATAGCCATCACTCTCGTCAAAATGCTGGAGCCAGGACCACAGCCGATCGGCCTGCGCTGGCGCGCCAGCAATGCGCCGTGACAGCAAGTGATAGGCAAAGTCGCCCAGCTCATAGCGGTCTCGATCTGTAAACGGCTCGCTAAGTGCGGGTGCCTTGGCGGCGAGTTTGTCGAGAACGCCGTCCAGCCGATCGTCAGGGAGCCGGTGTTTCAACACATAGAGCACTCCAACCGTTTGGCGTTCTTTTGTCGCATACGAAACCGCCAAGTCGACGATCAGCTCGTCACTGAAATGTCGATAGTCGATGTCGTCCATCAGCTCGATTGCCAGGCGTACGGACAGATCGTCGCCCTGGTCCAACAGTCGAGTCATCACTTGGGGCCAGTCATCGGCGGCCACGAGTGGCACGAGTGCTTGGCCTGCGGCCTTTCGGCACGCAAAGGCCATGCTAGCGTCGAGCACGAGGTCATGAAGTTCCTTGACGAGTTGAGCGGCTGTTGGCGCATCCTTTAGCGCTCGGAGAACGAGCATGCGCAGGCCGAAGGCGGTGCCTTCTGAAGTGATGAGCCTACGCAAGTCATCGAGCATCGCAGGTTGCGCAATACTGCCCAGCGAGATATTCCCCCGATTCCAGAGCAAGCCCGGGTCGGATGCCGCGACACGTTCCAGTGCTTTCAACAGCCTTGTGGTGTGGGCGGGAAGCAGGGGGCTGGGATCGCCATATTCGATCAGGCCCGTAGGGTCAGCGTCGATGACGGCTGGGGCGAAAGCTGGGTCGAGTGCGAGCCAGGCATGGATGCCACGAAGGCTCGCCGGGACTAGGCCTCCGGCATGGAACATCGAAAGCACCCGCCTGCGTTTGCGGGGCGTATTCGCCGCCTTGGCCAGCCAACGAGCCCCAAGATATTCACCAATTCGCCGGTGCCAGTAACGAAATCGTTCTGCGCCGTCCGCCGTGAACAGTCGGGTATGAAGCATCACGTCGACTTCTGCGGCCCCAGGCAGGAGGCACACGTCAGCAACGGAAAGCTCGTCAGGACCGACATGCGCCCCCACTTTACGGCTGATGACGTCACTGCCGCTGAGAATCAACGCGGCGCTTGCGGCCCCCGCTGCTGCAAGCGCAATCTCTTTAGCCGGCTGCGGGTCGGCCTTGCGTTCGTTATGTTCGACACGCAACACATCAATCGACCTCTCAAGAAGCGCACTACTGGATTCAGGAAGGGGCCCATAGTTGCAAACCTCTGCCAGCAGCTCCAGTGTTTGCGGGTTGCCGAGCATGCCGTGCAGGTTCCGAGAGTTGAAGTGGGCGATGACGTCCCGCGCCCTAGCTGGGCCAACGAGACTGCTCAGGAAGTCGACCGAGTCATCCTCGTCGAAAGGAACAAGATGCATTTCCAGAGGATTGCATCCGTACTGTCCGTGGATGCCTTCAACTGCCGTAGCACTGCGCCAGTCCGCCACCCGGCAGGACAAGATGAAACGCGGAAACCCAAGCTCAGCAAGCCGACCAAGCACCAGATCGACAGCGTCCCCCTGCTTATGGGCACTAACCTCATCAATCGCATCGATTACCAGAACTCGGAACGAACCTAGGAATCGTCGCGGGTCCGGACGAGTGATGAGACTTCGGGCTGTGCACAGCACATAGTCCGGAGAACGGGCAATCCAGCGGAGAAGTGAAGTCTTGCCCATTCCCGCTTCACCGAGAATGATTAGCGGTTCTGAGCGTTGAAGCGCGTCGGCTTGTGTCGTGGTAACCCGGCCCTTGTCCTCGTACCAGAGCTTTCGTTCAATGTGTTTGCTCTTCATTGCTGGAATTAAAACATAGATCAACAGCTCCAGAACATCATGGCTGCTCGGCAACGCGTAATTGAGCAGGCGAAGGATGCCGCGATCTGTCGGGTGACGATGCGTTACGCGCCGAGCAAAGTGTCGATCCCTGACGCTCGCCCCGTTACTTGCTGGGATCGGCAGTGGCAACCACTGCTTCAGGATTGGCTTGCTGCCAGACGGGAGGTTGAGCAGGTTGTCTTAAGCTTTCGACCGCGCCCCGAGCCGTCTCGAGTGACAAGTGCTCAAGACGCTCAACGTCGAGCATTCGAAGCACTGCGGCGTTTCCTTGAAAATGAGCAAACAGGCGAGCATCGTTAGCATAGATAGTCAGCGCTTCCTAAGAGGTCTCCCAGTGGGCTTGCATGGTACGGTCTGCTCCAGCCATTCGCGGTCATTCTCAAGACACCATCTTTTTGCGCGCTTAGGCATGTCTGCTCGATCTGTGATCCCGGCCTCAATAGCGATGGTGATCATTCTTCGGCAACGCGTTCGCCGGTCTGCAAACGACAGTCCTTCGTACTTCGTGGGGGGTATCGTCGAATCAAGCCAGCAAGCGTCGAATAGCCGGCATAATTCGAACGCTGTTGGGGCGCTGCGTCGAACCGAACTCGGGATCCTGCAACCATTCCTTATCGCATCGATGATACTTTTTCGGCACATGGTTCTAGCTTTCTCGCTGAACGGATCGTCCGCGCTATATAGCTTTCTAAGCCACACATTGTCATTTTTGCCGCTCCAGATAACAGATCGAAGTATTGCTTCCTGTGAATCACCGAGCTTGAACTGTCCCTGCAGCAAGAGATCCTGAATGGAAGCTCGATGAGCGTTTCTCACTTTATGCCACTTCATGGCACTTCGAAGGCGAGAGAAATTGAATTCAGACTCATTGAGATTGGATGGGGGAACTATCCCTTCTGCCTTGAAGTCGATGTCGTCCAACGCAACTAGTAGCCTAGCACCCCTGTACTGATCTATTCGAAATTGCCGCGTTGCCTCTTTTTGAGTCCGGTCTATTAGCATCGTGCCAATCTTCGCCGGCAATCCTTGGACATCACAAACTCGTTCGATAGCTTTTAGCAGTGCGCACGCATTACACGCTAGCTCGTCCAGTATTGCCTGGCATTCGTCTGACAGAACTTGAGTAGGTGGGTCGTCATGCTTGAGTTTGTTCCCTCTTCGCTTCATGCCTATATATCCTTCAGCTTCGAGCGCGGCGATAACTGCTAAATGTCCGCCAGGACTCTGAATAGTGTCTTGAGAAGTGATTGCCTGCGTCAAGAACTTCCTGGTTATCATTACCTGCAGAAGGGATTGCAGGCGTTCAAGACTGTCTACCTCCCAACGCTTTAAAAGCACCTCAATCAGTTTTTCTGCGCGCTGATCTATTGACCGGCCTGCCCGTTGATAAAACTGAGAATACAACTTCTTTCGGTCCGAAATTGCGAGTCCGGCAGGGATTCCACGGGTAGCCAAATTGCATAACTCAACAAATCGCAAGTGTACAGACAGTTGAGGCATGTCGTCCTCAAGAAAAGCAGAGCTCCCGCAATGAGGGCATGTTTCGCTAGGCGGATGCCACGAGTCCTCGGAGGCAGCGGGCAACCTACATTTTGCGCACAGACCGGAGAGTGGAATCAAGTGTATTGGGCAGTGGGTCACGCCAGGTAGCTGATGTACTATTCTCCAATGTGCTATCCCATACGACATTTCATCGTCGCGTCTGCACATCTTGCAAAAATTTAGGTGCTCTTTAATGAGGCGGATCTTCTGTCCGGAACTGCCCGTCATGAATTTATTTGTAAGACGAGCGTCGCCTGAAAGCTGGTTATGCCGCCAAAGTCTTTTCCGTTCGGGCGACAACGGGCCGCTATAAAATCCGAACAGAGTAGCGTGTTCGAAAAGATGATCTACCGAAAAACCGTTTTGTGGCAGCACCTGCATAAGCTTTCCAAGGTTTGCACCAAACGGGTCAACGGAACGTGCGTACTCGTTATCAAACAAAATAATTTTGCTTGCGCGGACAGAGCGATTGCAGGCCAATACGTGGTACGCGATACAGCGCGAGAAGATCAACGCTTCGTCTGGAGCATTGGGGAAGAAAGGTAGACCTTTCCGTTCAGAACAGGGCGAGCGATTGAACATAATGACTCCATGAGCATTCATGCCTGGCACAGGCTAGTTGTATGTCATCCTATGGTTGATGAAAATCCTTGCTTAAATTAGCACAGGAGTTCCAAGCGAAATACTGTTTAGCCACTTTGAGTTATCGCAAATGCAGGCTGGTGAATCCACATATCATGGCGTAAATTTCAATAAGGCTTGGTTGGCGCAATATGAACGAATCTGAAGACTTAAAAGACGAGGCGTTATCGTTTTTGCCGGTGTTTCTCCCGGATGAAACTTTATATAGCCTCTGCGCCAGATTCCATTCCATGAGCGGAAACCGATTGGCATCGACCACTAGCCGTCAACTATTCGGAGTGCGTGATGCAGCTATGCTGCACGATTTTCCAGCTCATTTGTCCACGTTCGAAGCACGGACCAGAGGGCTGCTCGGGAATGTCGCCTATTTATCTCATAACCGAACCTTACTAAAGTTTTACGCTCCTTATCAGCCCGTCAAAAGAATAAACGCCGGCATCGAAGCATTGGCGGGGGCAGGAATTGATCGTTTAAAATTTCGTCTTGGTCTGCCGTCGAGTCGCATTGGAGCCGCGCATCCGCTTAAGGCATGTGTTAAATGTATACGGGAAGAAATTGATACGTATGGCGGTGCCTACTGGCATATGCTTCATCAGCATCCTGCCGTCTGGATCTGTCCGGAGCATAATGAGCTGCTTATGCGGTCGACAGGCAAATCGAGGACGCTCAACAAGCTGCAATGGGTTCTGCCACATACCGTAGGCGACGATGAATGGAAATATCTTCCCTCTCAGCTAAACAATCAATCACTATTGCTTACACGTTTGACCGAATTCGCAGCTGGAATTCTGTCTTCCGCTAAGCTAGAACTGGAGCCACATTCGTTAAGGCAAAGTTATCTGCGCGGAGCAAAGGCAGCAGGATGGCTTACGAGGTCTGGAAATGTCCGCTTCAAATCTGTGCGGCAAGAATTCTTAAGACAAGCAGCGGAGCTCGAAGCCATTCCGGAATTTGGTTTTATCGAATCTGTAAACGGAAGCAGCGGTGGATTTCTAGCGAAATTGCTTCGTAATCCACGATCACATTTGCATCCGGCAAAGCACTTTTTGTTAAAAGCTTTGTTGTTCGAAGATTGGCCTAGTTTTTGGAACTGCTACAATGAAATGGTCGACGTTTCCTGTAAGTCTGCGATGGTGCCTTCCACTGGTCCGCGCGCCGATCTGCGAGTCGATGCACTACTTATGCTTGTTGCAGCAGGTGAAAGGTCTCTTGCCCAAGCGGCAAGGGATCTAGACCTGCCTTATGACGTTGCAAGATACTGGTTAAAGCGCGCGGGTATTGAGTATGTACGCCCCGCGACGCCTTCTAAGATCAAGATGAGTTGAGTCAATTCCTTTGGTTGAGCAGATCTTTCAAGCCTGCTACTAAACTGGCACCGACTCCATCTCCTCGGATATCGTCTGACCCCAACTTCTCTTTCTGCTCAACAGCTTTCTTTCGCCTGTTAGCTGTACGGGTCTGTTCAGCTTTTAACCGCTTAGCTACCGGGTGCTCGCTTGGTGGGGGAGCAGGGTGGTCAATTTTTGAAGAGCTTTTACCCTCGATCTTGGCGGCGCCAGGGCTTATGTTTGTTCCTTCTGGAAACTGATCCGGGATCTTCCCGGATTTTGTTTCAGTCGTTTCGTAGCGTTGCTTCTCGTTCAGCCATATCCCTAGAAAACGCTCGACGGGTACATCGTTGCAGGTGCGAAGCATGTTCGGATCTCGGTTGACCAGTCCGTGGATTAATGGATGGTTTGCAACCATTCGAGGACTCGAAAAAGCAGCGTTAATATGTTTGGGAAGCACCTCGCTCTTTCCAGACCTCAGCGCAATAAGCTGACTTTCTATGTTCAGACGTACTACGAAGTCCGTTATGCCGCCACTATAAGCAAACGCGACGTCACGGAAATATTCATGCGCTTGCTCATTTTGTCGCTCCATGACGTTGAACGAGAGGGTGTGGTCGACAATATTTTGAAAATCGTCATCTGCACCGTTCAAAGATGGAAGCATTTCAAAAACCCCTCCACTTGATAATCTTCGTACGTTCTGGGACGATCTCTCCAGTTCTGTAAACCCCAATGGATTCCCTATTAGAACTATTGGGATCCCGAAGTTGAGAATCCGTAGAAAAAAGGTAGTCAACTGGCTACGCCATTTCGAGTTGTTGAAATTTTTTTCTTGGACTTCCTCTATAATTAACATGCCGCAGAGGTGAGTGCTTAATATAACTCCGACGACAATAGCTAATTTGTCGATTGAAAACCTTCCAGAGTACTGTTTCGCGTAGCTTGTATCAATAAGCCTGTCCACCTCCATCAGAATAGATGTTAAGAAGCCGTCTCTGCTTCCGTCGTTGCTCATATCTACTTTAATCCATGATACTTGCCTAACGTATTCAAATCCTGGTATCGCTCCGTTCGTATGTTCGCACACCTGCTGGCTGAGCAAATCGGTGTAGCGGTTAGTAATTGCGCTCTTTCCCGTGCCAGTTATGCCTTTGATAATCATGCCACGTGCAGAGGTGCTTAACCAAGGCACCGAGGCGGGGTCGAAATCCTTCGATTTGGTGAACTGTGCAATTTGAACTCGATCCCTCCGGACTTTTGGATTGGCAGGATGTCGGTGCCAATAATGTTCCCGGTGAAGGTTTTGGAGAGCAGCTACAATATCAATGCCGCTAGTGGTGGGCACAAAATTTTGCTCGTATAGGACAAGCAGTTCCTCCCTGGCTGAAGCGTCTAAACTTGCAAGTTGATAGCCGTCGAGAGGCCGGTTTGTAAGCCGATGCGGGAGATGTTGGAATGAGATCCTCGGGCCTAAAGGATCGAGGAGTGGGTTTTCGCCGTAGATCGAATCCAATGGGCTCGCAGATGCCATACCGTTTTCATTGTTGGTCATTCTGTCCCCGCATAAATCGTCTTAGTGCTTCGAGCGCTGGATTTACGATTTCGTCATTTGGTTCGTCAGCCAAGTCCACATGTTGTGCCCGATCATTCGCGTTGACGGGCCTGTTTCGTGCTTTTTTATGTTCAATCTCCGGCAAAGAGCTTGACGGCGTTTTCTGAGAAGCGGAGTGGGAAAGTTGCGTCGCTAACAATGCTGCTTCGTCCTGCCTGTTTTTACCGATGTCACGATAGTGGTCAGCCTTGCTCATTGGCTTAGCTAGTGATTTCAACTCGCGCTGCTTTTCGGCCTGTGCTTGGCTGAGCATTGCTTGTCGATTCGTGACGATAGCCATGCGCTTCTGTTCGTCCCGTCCGCGGTTTTCCAGTTCTATGATCTTGTCCTCATCCTTCATAGCAACCAGATCCGCGACAGTCGCTTGGTTATACAAGATCGGATCAGTATGAATATTTCTTAGTTCTGCCAAGCCGCGTTCCGTCTGAAACCACACTGATCTTGGATTTGTTGGATCGGACCGAACTGTAATTTTGCGGTTGCCTTTGCGTCGCGCTTGCTCGAGGAGTCCCGATTCAACAAGGCAATCCGCCATATATCTTGCATTCGGGATTCGTTCACTCCGCTCGCCTTGATCTTCTCGAAGCAGGTACACCCCTGACTCAGTCAGCGTCGCTGGTACGGAAGGGTAAAGATGCGCACGAAGTGTGGCGACGTCGGGAACAAAATCCACTACATAACCTCGTTCAATAAGCCAGCGGTAGATCGAAATGCGGGTCGGGTCTACCTGTGCACGTCGCATTTCGGCATTAAGAAGGTGCGGGACGTGTTCCTCGTTGTTGTGATATAAGATCTCGCGGATCAGTTCACGCATGTATTCAAAATAATTGACGCAAGCATTAATTGCCGGATGAGGTTTCCCACGCCGACGTGGCTGGCCGAGTGTTGTGCCGTCCAGTTGGTGATCGAGTCGGGCATGCAGGAGATGGTGCTTAGATTCAGCCACGCCGTTAAATTGTGGCTGACCGCTAGGAATGTTATCGACACTAGCACCGAACTGGTCAAGGGCTTGCCGACTCAGTTCATTCCGATATTCGCCATTGTCGCCCAAATAGGTACGCGCGGCGCAGGCAGGCCACTCATCTTCAGTGATCGTTACGCCGTACCGTGCACAAAAATCTACTTTGCTCGAAGCCCCATGTGCTACGGCTAAAAGAAAAGTTCGCGCGGAGGGAGCGTCGAAGCCGCAATGCAGGCCGATAATTAGATTACTTCTGCTTTCAGTAATCAAAAGTCGGTGAACTGGGCCCACCGTTTTAAGGCGTGATGTTACTGATTTTAAGTATGCGTCATTAGTAGTTGTATCACAAACTGCTTGCATCCCGACCGCAGTCAATCCGTCTCTAGCACTGCCCGAGATTCCGCGATATTTTTTCGACCAATCTATTTCGCCTAGTTGTATTCTTGAGGCAGTTAGACGTGGATCGCCTGCCGGTCCCCATCGTTCGAATTGCGCAGGGGTCGGCCGAAGATCGCTATGCAAAAGGATAGGCGTCTGTATGCCGTTCTGGACCTCCCATCGTTCGCTGTAGAAAACTCCCATGGTTTCAAGATATGCCTGCGATCTGGTTCTTCCTTCGCTTAGAAAGTATCGCCAGCCGTAGCTGAGCTTCTCCTTATCATCGTCCGACAGGAAGTGCCCCTTGTTTGCATTGACGTCAACTCTCGCCTTTGCATTCGGTCTGCCCAGTTTCGTTTTTTGGCTGCGCTCTTTACCAGGCCCCCCGGAGCGCCAATAATCAGGAATGAGAGCGTTTTTTGAGAAATTTCCTGCCCAGTAGCTATGCAGGTCGTCGTAGAGTTTCGCTCGGGATCGTTTGGTCAGTTTCGCTTGTTCGTTGACCCATACAGTGGCTAAGCCGCACTCCAGGATCTCTTCGGTTGAGTGCGATTTTACTAATCTTTCAAGTATCGCGTATCTTTGGTCTCTTCGGTCAATGATCGGGCAAGATCCGTCTTTATTTGAATATCTAGCGCGGATCTCTGCGTCGCTCAACATGACGATTGCAGGTGGGCTGAGCTCTATCTTGGCAATTTTTTTATCGATCAGCAGTTTTACGAGATCGCTACATGCAAGCGAGGTTGGCGCCCTAACGTGTCGTGCCCCATCGCCTGCTACTGGAACCCGAATGACCCATGCCGTGTTCTGTGCCTGATTTTTGTGAATAATCCGAAATGTTGGGCGCTCGATCATGCTATCCGAGCCAGTTGACGCGTACACGTCTCCGATTCCTAGCCGCTCATTCATGTTCTGCCCGACGCACACTTGGTGTCCGCTGGCGTTAGTCTTGCCCGCAGGTGAAGTCTCATGGGCCAGCATGGTCAACCTCTCCAAATAATTCACGTTGCAAGAGCGATCGAATACGCACGCCTCCCGCGAGGGCGGGCTGCGTCATCAATAAGGGCTGTGTCAGGTCTATATCGAGCTCTTGCATCCACGTGAAGTACCGAAAGGCAGAGCAACCGAGCTCCCTAGTCCACCCTAAATGGTGTCGGGCGTCCTCGATAGCTTCATCAATAGAAATAGAAAATGCGTTTTCATTTAAACGATCATAAAATTCGCCTAAATGCGGATCCTTGATGAGTTCGGCCACTACGTGTTCATCAGGCATCAGCCAGTCCAAGTTTGCGAGCAGTTCGTTACCGAACACTTCGCTATCGACTACTAAATGTTGAATTTTTATATGGTTGCTGTACAGCCGTTCTAGTTCAAGCCGCTCTAATGGCCTCGATAGCCGGTCGTCGTTCAGTACAATTTCGCGGTCTTTGCAAGCGATGGCAATCAAGTCAGGTACGTGTTTCCTCTGTACCGTGACCATAAAATCCGTCGTTGCGACATAGGGGAGGTCGGTGCCGACGAAAACCCCATGAGGAATGGCAGCCTTTTCGGCTAGCTCTAAGAGTCCTGGAGCGTCAGGAAGGACAAGCTTGCCGGCCCCGGGCGCCCCGGCGAGCGGATGAGCGTGTGGCCAGGGCCAGAGCGGGAACTGTTCGCGGATGTCTACTGCTCCAAGCCACAGAAGAGCACGGGCGATTTTCTTTTCCTGGCGAGACTTGAAGTCACATGAACGCTTGAGGCCATACAGCACTCTTCCGGAAGACTGTGAATCGCCCCGGGTTTTGTAGAGGCTCTATTCTTTGAGAAAATGGAGCTATGAAAAAGCAACCGAAGTATTCCCCCGAAGTCATCGAGCGCGCAGTGCGCATGGTCAGTGAAGCCGGCAGCCAG
>Ga0213835_101644_pt1 | contig 12825 bp, 13 predicted proteins | sample SWPATP01_FD_160576 | JGI IMG/M metagenome (GOLD analysis project Ga0213835, IMG submission 160576) | Coastal seawater microbial communities from Marineland, Florida, United States - SWPA TP0 #1 | ecosystem: Environmental > Aquatic > Marine > Coastal | place: USA: Florida | collected 2016-08-05
GCGCTGCGCATCACGCTTCTGTTCGGATCGGCGGCGGTTGCGATGGCTTTGATCCTTGCGCCAATTGCCGATCGGCATGCATCTTCGTACCGGTCACCCCAACAGGCGATGACTCCGGGCATCGACTTCACGACGACAGGTTCGATCGGCTATCGAGGCACCTATACCGAGCGCCGCAGCGTGCTTCAGCCCTCGCCCCAATCGGTTTGCGTGATCCGCGACAACGGCACGCGCAGCGGCGACTGCTGATAAGGCTCCCCCGCCCTTAACCATCCGGCAAGCCTGTCAACTCAAGCTTTCTTAACGTGCCTCGTATATCGTGGCGCCGATGGAGACCTTCGCGATGATGCTGCTTGCCAGACGCTTTGCCCGCGACGAAGAGGGCGCCACGGCCATCGAATATGGTCTGATCGTTGCGCTCATCTCGCTGGCGATGATCGCCGGCTTCACGCAGTTCGGCAATGAACTTAGCAATATGTTGGGTCACCCCGAGAGCGCGCTCCAGCAGTCGTTGCAATAGAACCGCTATTTCTGCTCCGCTTTCGACCCGCCAGGGATTGCGCTCAGCGCCTCCGACAATGACATCTTTGCACTGCCAGGTTTCATTGGTTTTTGTTGGGAGGGGTCGGGCGCCCAGCCTGACAGCCATAGTGTCGAGTAAGATGCGCGGATGCGCCCGTCGGGGTCCGAGAAACGCTCGGCATAGATGCGCGCGGCCTCCGCAAACAGCGCCCTGGTCGCCGGCACCCGGCTGCGCTGGACGAGACTGCTGGCGGCGCCCATGGCGCGCAGATCCTGCATCAGGTCGAACATCGTGTCATAGCGGACCGTCACCTCGTCCACATCCGTCACCGGCAGCGCAAAGCCTGCGCGCTGCAACAGCGCACCCGCGTCGCGTACATCGGCGAAGGGCATGACGCGCGGGCTGGCCCCGCCGCGCAGGGACGTCTCGGCGGCAAGCAGGCTCTGGCGCAGCTCGGTCAGCGTGCCGGCACCCGCCATGCAGCCGATGAACAGCCCGTCGGGTCGCAGCGCCCGGCGTATCTGGATCAGCATGCCGGGCAAATCGTTCATCTCGTGCAGCCCGTAGATGGAGACGGCAAGATCCACGCTGCCAAGCGCCAGCGGCAGTGTCTCGCCAGAGGCTGGCACCGCGTCCTTTGCCCCTTCGGCCACCAGCGCTTCATCGTCGATCCGAAGCACCTGGTCGGCCTTGCCGGTTGCCCGCAGGGCGGTGCTCGCCTCCTCCGCCCCGCAATGGATTGCCGCCGCGCTTGCAAAACGCCGATTGACCGTTGCAAGCCGGTCACCGAGATCGTCGAGCGCCCGCTCCACCAGAAAGCCCGCGCCCGGGACGCGGGCCAAGACGGCGCGCCGCTTGCGCATTATGGCCAGTTCGCGATCGATCAATGGTTCCATTACATCCGTCTGCGCTGTGGACTACACCGCCAATGGCCGGTCCGAACTGCGTCTGATATGGTGTTGGCGGGGTGGGATGTCTCGTGAACGATCAGGCCGGCGAGATCAAGACATTGTGGCGGCAAGCCTTGAGCTGGCCAGCCAGCCTGCTTTTCCCCGCGACATGCCCCGGCTGCCGTCGTCACGTCTCCAGGCCCGACACATTGTGCGCCCATTGCTGGCCGCGCCTGAAGCTGCTTGAACAACCCTGGTGTGCCGTGACCGGTACGCCCTTCACCCATGATCTGGGCGATGGCATCGTCTCGGCGGACGCGATCGCCAACCCGCCCGACTATGACCGTGCCCGCGCGGCCGTTGCCTATACCGACATTGCCAGGCGCATGGTCCAGAGCCTCAAGTTCCGCGACCGCACGGAACTGGCTCCCTGGATGGCGGAATGGATGGTGCGCGTCGGCTCCGAACTCGTCGCCGACTGCCAGACGATCGTGCCCGTGCCGCTGCACCGCCGCCGCTTCCTGTTGCGCGGCTTCAATCAGGCCGCCGAACTGGCGCGCACGCTTGCCGAGCGAACCGGCCGCGACTTCGCGCCCCAGGCGTTGCACCGCATCAAGCCGACGCGCCAGCAGGTCGGCCTGGGTCTCTCCCAGCGCGAAAGAAATGTGCGCGGCGCTTTCCAGGTGCCGCAGGAAGCCGGGATCGCGATTGCCGGCCGCAGGGTGCTTCTGGTGGACGATGTACTCACGACCGGTGCTACCGTCTCGGCCTGCGCGCGGTCCTTGAAGAAGGCAGGTGCCAATGGCGTTGACGTGCTCGCCTTTGCCCGTGTCCTGCCGGGGGACTTTCAGGATCGCGACGCGACCTCTATATAGGCGGCGCAATAATCTTTGCGGGTGAGACACATGGGCGAAGTCACGATCTACACGCGGATGATGTGCGGCTACTGCAGCGCCGCCAAGCGTCTGCTGCAAAACAAGGGCGTCGACTTCGTCGAACAGGATGCGAGCTTCTCCCCCGAATTGCGCCGCGAGATGATCGAACGCGCCGGCGGCCGTTCGACTTTCCCGCAGGTCTTTATCGGCAAGACGCATGTCGGGGGTTCCGACGAACTGCATGCACTGGAATCGCGGGGCGAGCTCGACAAGCTGCTCGCCGCCGAAGGGATTGCACCGAAATGACCACGGTCAGGGTAGCCGCCGTCCAGATGCGCTCGAGCATGGACCCGGCGCGCAACGCCGAGGATTTCGAGGCGCTGGTTCGCGAGGCGGCCGGGCAAGGTGCTGCCTATGTGCAGAGCCCGGAAATGACGGGCCTGCTGGTGCGCGACAAGACAGCCCTGATGGCGCAGATCAAGGACGAGGCCGAAGACCCCCTGGTTGCCCGCTCCTCCCGGCTGGCGCGCGAGCTCGGCATCCATCTGCATCTGGGTTCTACCGCGATCGCGCTGCCCGGCGGCAAGGTCGCCAACCGCGCCTTCCTGTTTGACCCGTCCGGGGAAAAACGCGTCAGCTACGACAAGATTCATATGTTCGACGTCGATCTCGACCATGGCGAGAGCTGGCGCGAATCCGCCACCTATGAGCCCGGCAAGGCGACCCGGGTTGCAGAACTGCCGTTTGGCAAGGTGGGCTTCGCGGTCTGTTACGATCTGCGTTTCCCGCAGCTCTTTCGCGCCCAGGCGCTGGCCGGCGCCGAGATCCTGACCGTTCCGGCCGCCTTCACCCGCCAGACGGGCGAGGCCCACTGGCACGTGCTCTTGCGCGCCCGCGCCATCGAGAACGGCGCCTTCGTTATTGCCGCCGCCCAGGGCGGCAAGCACGAGGACGGACGCGAGACCTTCGGCCATTCGATGATCGTCGATCCCTGGGGCCGCATCCTCGCCGAAGCCGACCACGACGAACCCGGCGTGGTTGTGGCCGAGATAGACCTCGCCGCGGTTGCCGATGCGCGGCGCAAGGTGCCCAACCTGAAGAATGCCCGGGATTTCGAGGTGCACACCGTGGCGGCAACGGGCGGTGCCGGAGACGGCGAATGATCCGTTTTTCGCTCCATTGCGACAATGACCACGATTTCGACGGCTGGTTTCGCAGCGGCGAGGATTTCGACACCCAGCGCAAGCGCGGTCTCGTCGCCTGCCCCACCTGCCAATCCGCCAAGGTCGAGAAGGCCCTGATGGCACCTGCCGTAACGACCGGCCGCAAGGGCGAGAAGATGGCGCTGGTCGCCAGCGACGAACAGCGCAAGATGATGGCGATGTTCAAGGAGATGGCAGAGAAGGTTCGGCAGAATGCCGACTATGTCGGCGACAAATTTGCCGATGAGGCCCGCAAGATCCATTTCGGCGAGACGGAAGCACGCGGCATCTATGGCGAGGCGACGATCGAGGAAGCCCGTGAACTGGCCGAGGACGGCGTCGAATTCATGCCCCTGCCTGTACTGCCCGAAGACCAGAACTAGGCCCGCGCAGTCAGAACTCGCCTACTGAGCCGCCTCGATGCCCGCACCATCGATGGCCGATTTCTGCGCCAGCACCATGTAGTTCACGTCCAGATCACGCGAGCGTTGCCAGCGGTCGGCCAGCGGGTTGTAGCTGACCCCGGTGCGGTCGATAATGTGCATGTCGGCGGCGTTCAGGGCCTTTTCCAGTTCGTCGGGCCGCACCAGCTTCGAATATTCATGCGTGCCGCGCGGTAGCCAGCGCAGCACATATTCGGCGCCGAAGATGGCCAGGCCGAGCGCCTTCAGCGTGCGGTTGATGGTGGCCACGAACATGATCCCGCCAGGCCTTACCATCTGGGCGCATTTGTCGACAAAGAAGCCGACATCGGCGACGTGCTCGACGACTTCCATGTTCAGGATCACGTCGAAGGTCTCGCCGGCGTCCGCCAGTTCTTCTGCCGTGCCGGCGCGATAATCGATCGAGACGCGGCTTTCGGCCGCATGCAGGCGGGCGACCTCGATATTCGTCTGCGAGGCATCGACGCCGACCACCTTGGCGCCCAGCCGTGCCATCGGCTCGCACAGAAGCCCGCCGCCGCATCCGATATCCAGGATTCGCAGACCGTCGAACGGCTTTGCCGCATGCGGATCGCGCCCGAAATGGGCGGCCACCTGATCGCGGATATAGGCCAGACGCACCGGGTTGAACTTGTGCAACGGCCGGAACTTTCCGTTCGGGTTCCACCATTCTGCAGCAAGCGCGGAGAAACGCTCCACCTCGTCGATATCCACGGTCGTGCGTTGGGCCTGGGCCATTCGGGCTCTCCTCTCGAACCCGAATGAAGTCGTTCGCCGGGCTCGCGATGTCAAGGTGCGACGATGTCGCTTGACGGCACTGGCCAATTATGGATCGCTCCAGGCCATAATTGGAGCCTCCCCATGTCGCTCGAAATCTGGATCGCCTTCGCGCTTACCAGCGCCGCCGTCGTCGCGCTGCCGGGCCCGACCGTGTTGCTCGTGGTGGCCTATTCGCTTGGCCACGGCCGCCGTTCGGCGCGTGCCGCCGTGGCGGGTGTGGGACTGGGCGACTTCACCGCCATGACCGCCTCTCTCCTTGGTCTCGGCGCGATCCTGGCAGCGTCGGCAACGGCCTTTACTGCCGTCAAATGGGCAGGCGCGGCCTATCTCCTCTACCTCGGCATCAAGATGTGGCGCGCGCCCGTCTCGGCGGATGCTGCCGGCGAACCCTATCTGGCCGACATCGGGCCGAGGCCGGGTCGCGTGTTTGCCCATGCCTGGCTGGTGACGGCGCTGAACCCCAAGAGCATCGTTTTCTTCGTCGCCTTCCTGCCGCTCTTCATCGATCCTGCGCGCCCGCTCTTGCCGCAGCTTGTCGTGATGGAGGCGACATTCCTGGTGCTGGCTGTCGCCAATGCCGCCGCCTATGCGTGGCTGGCCGGCCTGGCGCGTGGCAGGATCCGCCGACCGTCCGTGCGCCGCGCCGTCAACCGCGTTGGCGGCTCGCTGATGGTCGGCGCCGCCCTTCTCGCGGTGGCGCTGCGTCGCGGCCCGGCCTGAGCATCCACTCATCACAATGCGATGAGGCGGCTTTCCTTGCCCCTGTCGTCTGCTAGTTTCGGTCTGGCGCGACGAGGAAAGGACAGACCATGCCCCCAATCCGACGCTTGTTGATGGCTGCGGCCTTCTCCGCCGCCATCGCCGGTTCGACCTTCGCCCAGGAGCTCGAAGGCATCGACGATATCGATGCCGCGCGCGCCTTCCTGGTCGAACAGGTCGTCGCCCACACGCGCGCCACGGCGGATGTAACGGGGCGCGAGGCGATCGCGGCACCCATCCTGGAAGCCATCGGCTCGGTCTCGCGTCACGAATTCGTTGCGCCGGAGGCCGCACCGCTGGCCTATTTCGACCTGCCGCTGCCTGCCGCCCACGATCTGCGCGAATCCCAGCCCTTCATCGTCGCTATGATGACCGATCTGGTCGCGCCTCGGACCGACCATGACATGCTGATTCTGGGCATCGGCGGCGGCTATCACGCGGCGGTGGCAAGCCTGCTCGCCGGCAACGTCTTTTGCCTCGATCTGGACGCGGCGGCTTCCGCCTCCAGCATGGAGCGCCTCGACCGTCTCGGCTTCGACAATATCGAGACCAGGGTCGCCGACCCCTATTATGGCTGGCCCGACAGCGGCCGCCAGTTCGATTCCATCATCATACGCTTGGCGGTGGACAGCGTTCCCGCCGTCCTGTTGCGGCAACTGAAGCCCGGCGGCAGGCTGGTCGCGCCTGTCGGCCGCAGCGAAGAGGCGCAGCAGCTCACCCTCTTCACCAAGGCCGCAGACGGCGCGATCAGCCGCGAGACCATCATGCCGGTCCGCTTCATGCGCCTGCCCGGCGGCGAACGCATCTGACGCAAGGCAAGGTCCTTGCTTGCGGAGCGGGGACGTTTTGGCTATGGAAGCGCTCAACTCGCCGCCCTGGTCCGCCGGGGCGCATTCGTTTGGAGGCCAGGCCGAAAGGCCAGCCTGAACCGAAGGGCCTTCCCCGCAGATGGCGCGCATCGTCATGAAATTCGGCGGTACGTCCGTCGCCGATATCGACCGAATCCGCAACGTCGCGCGTCATGTGAAGCGCGAGGTTGATGCCGGCCATGAGGTGGCTGTCGTCGTCTCGGCCATGTCCGGGAAGACCAACGAGTTGGTCGGCTGGGTGCGCGAGGCCTCGAAGGCCGAAGGCGCCAATTTCAACATCTACGACGCGCGCGAATACGACACCGTGGTCGCTTCCGGCGAACAGGTGACCTCCGGCCTGCTGGCACTGGTGTTGCAGGCGATGGGCGTGCATGCGCGTTCGTGGCAGGGCTGGCAGATCCCGATCCGTACCGACGGCGCCCACGGCGCGGCGCGCATCGACGATATCGACGCCGCGCTGATGATCGAGCGTTTCGGCCAGGGCCAGGTCGCCGTCATCGCCGGCTTCCAGGGAATCGGACCCGACAACCGCATCGCCACCTTGGGTCGCGGCGGTTCCGACACCAGCGCGGTCGCGGTGGCGGCCGCTGTCGGCGCAGATCGCTGCGACATCTACACCGATGTCGACGGCGTCTACACGACCGACCCGCGTATCGAGCCCAGGGCCCGGCGGCTGGCCAGGATCTCCTTCGAGGAAATGCTGGAAATGGCTTCGCTCGGCGCCAAGGTCCTGCAGGTGCGCTCGGTCGAACTCGCCATGGTACATGGGGTGCGCACCTTCGTGCGTTCCTCTTTCGAGGCTCCCGACGCGCCCGGCATGGGGGATTTCGACAACCCGCCCGGGACGCTCATTTGCGACGAGGACGAGATCGTGGAACAGCAGGTCGTGACCGGCATAGCCTATGCCAAGGACGAAGCGCAGATCACGCTGAGGCGTGTGGCGGACCGGCCGGGTGTCGCCGCCGGGATCTTCGGCCCGCTGGCCGAGGCCGGCATCAATGTCGACATGATCGTGCAGAACATGTCCGAGGATGGCGCGCGTACCGACATGACCTTCACCGTGCCCTCCGGCGATCTCGACAAGGCGCTGCGGGTTCTGGACGACAACCGAGCGGAAATCGGCTTCGACGCCCTTCAGCACGACCAGGGTCTGGCAAAGGTGTCGGTCATCGGTATCGGCATGCGTAGCCATGCCGGCGTTGCCGCCACCGCCTTCAAGGCGCTGTCGGAAAAGTCGATCAACATCCGTGCCATCACCACGTCGGAGATCAAGATCTCGATCCTGATCGACGACCCCTACACCGAATTGGCGGTGCGGACTTTGCATTCCGTCTACGGTCTGGATAAGCAGTAGGCATCGGAAAAGCGACGCGTTCGGCGGCTGCTCGGCAACGGGCCGGTCGCCTGGAGTATTTGGCGGGCAGGTCGAACGACTTGCCGGCACAGAAATGCGGCAATAACAGACGGACAGAGCGGCAGCGCGCGCGCATTCCGCTCCAGCGGCGTTGGAGGACGACGTGAAGCGCATCAGGACAGGCGATCGGACGGCGCAGGAAAGGCGGGTTGCCCCGCCCGCCCCGTGCCCGTGCGCGGCCACTGCCCTGCCCGGCTTCGAAAGGCGGGCCGCATGAGCCCCGCTACCAGCAAGGCCGCGATGCAGGGGCCGCGCGTCCTGCTCAAGCGCCTGCGCGAACTCATGGCCGAGGCGCTGGAGCCGCAGGAGCGGCTCGACCGCATCGTGCGCGAGATCGCCCAGAACATGGTCACCGAGGTCTGCTCGCTCTACGTGTTGCGCGCCGACTCCGTGCTCGAGCTCTACGCTACCGAGGGTCTGAATCCCGGTTCGGTCCACCTTGCCCAGTTGCGCCTTGGCGAGGGTCTCGTCGGCACCATCGCGGCTTCGGCGCGTGCGCTCAATCTGCCCGACGCCCAGAACCACCCGGCCTTCGCCTATCTCCCGGAGACTGGCGAGGAGATTTACCATTCCTTCCTCGGCGTGCCGGTGCTGCGTGCCGGCCGCACGCTGGGTGTGCTGGTCGTGCAGAACCGCACCATGCGCCAGTATCGCGACGAGGAGCTGGAAGCGCTCGAAACCATCGCGATGGTGATTGCCGAGATGGTGGCATCCGGGGAGCTCTCCCGGCTGACCCGGCCCGGCCTCGAGCTGGACCTCAGCCGACCGGTTACCTTCGACGGCATGTCCTTCAACGACGGCGTCGGGCTCGGCCATGTCGTCCTGCACGAGCCGCGCGTCGTCGTCACCAACCTCTTCAATGAGGACAGCGACGCCGAACTGGAGCGCCTGGAGGAGGCACTTGGCTCATTGCGCCTGTCCATCGACGACATGCTCTCGAGGCGCGAGATCGCCTTTGACGGCGAGCACCGCGAGGTGCTGGAAGCCTACCGTATGTTCGCCAACGATCGCGGCTGGGTGCGCCGGCTCGAGGAAGCGATCCGCAACGGCCTGACGGCGGAGGCCGCGGTCGAGAAGGTGCAGAGCGACATGCGCGCGCGCATGCTGCACATGACCGATCCCTATCTGCGTGAGCGCATGAGCGATTTCGACGATCTCGCCAACCGGCTGCTCAAGCTGCTGCTGGGCCGAGGGCCTGAGGCCATGGCCGACTCGCTGCCGCGCGATGCCATCGTCGTCGCCCGCTCCATGGGCGCGGCCGAACTGCTCGACTACCCGCGCGAGCGCCTGCGCGGGCTGGTGCTGGAAGAAGGTGCGGTAACCAGCCATGTCGTCATCGTCGCGCGTGCCATCGGCATACCCGTCACCGGTCAGATGGTTGGCGCCGTCTCGATGTCGGAGAACGGCGATTCCATCATCATCGACGGCGACGAGGGCGAGGTGCATCTGCGGCCCCAGCCCGATGTCGAGGCCGCCTATGCCGAAAAGGTGCGGTTTCGCGCCCGCAAGCAGCAGCTTTATCGGGAGTTGCGCGATCAGCCGGCCGAGACACTGGACGGTGTTGCCATCGGGCTGATGATGAATGCCGGCCTGGCCGTCGACCTGCCACAGCTCGAGGAATCGGGTGCCGCCGGGATCGGGCTTTTCCGCACCGAGTTGCAATTCATGGTGGCCGCCACTTTCCCCCGCGCCGAAGCCCAGGAAAAGCTCTATCGCGAAGTTCTCAAGGCAGCGGACGACAAGCCCGTCACCTTCCGCACGATCGATATTGGCGGCGACAAGGTCCTTCCCTATTTCAAGGGTGCCGGCCCGGAGGAAAACCCTGCACTCGGCTGGCGCGCCATCCGACTGGCGCTGGATCGGCCCGCTCTCCTGCGCACACAGTTCCGCGCGCTGCTGAAGGCCGCCGGCGGGCGCGAGTTGCGGCTTATGCTGCCGATGGTCACTGAGCTGTCCGAGATCGCCCAGGCACGCGATCTTCTCGACCGCGAGGTACGCCATCTGTCGCGCTTTGCCGCCCATCTGCCCACCCGGCTCAAGCTTGGCGCCATGATCGAGGTGCCAGCACTCCTGTGGCAGCTCGAAGAGTTGATGGAGCTGGTGGATTTCGTCTCCGTCGGCTCCAACGACCTGTTCCAGTTCGTGGCTGCCACCGACCGTGGCAACGCGCGCCTGGCAGATCGCTTCGACCCGATCACGGTACCGTTCATGCGGCTGCTCCGGCAGATTGCCAGGGCGGGGGAGGCTGCCGGCACGCCGGTGACCCTATGCGGCGAACTCGCCGGCAGGCCGCTTTCGGCAATGGCGCTTCTCGGCACCGGCTACCGGTCGATCTCGATGTCGCCGGCCGCCATCGGCCCGGTGAAGGCGATGATCCGCGAATTGCATCTGGGCCAGTTGACCGAGCGGATGGACGCGATCCTTGCCGGTTCGGCCACCGATTGCGATTTGCGCGCGGCATTGCAGCAATTCGCCGCCGACAACCACATACCGCTTTGAAAAGACCAGGATGAGTATCGAACTTCCCCGCGACCGCATGGACCAGGTCCTGAAACGCTTCGAAATGATCGAGGCGCAGATGGCGGCCGGGCCGGACCCGGACAAATACGTCAAGCTTGCCTCGGAATATTCGGAATTGCAGGAAGTGGCCGACGCCATCCGTGCCCTGCGCGCCGCCGAGGGCGAACTTGCCGATATCAGGGCCATGCTGGCTGACGGCGCCATCGATGCCGAAATGCGCGAGCTTGCCGAGATCGAGGAGCCAGACGTCGAGGACAGGATCGAGAAGCTGCGGGCTAACCTGCAGATCCTGCTTCTGCCGAAGGACGAGGCCGACGACAAGAATGCGATCCTCGAAATCCGCGCCGGCACGGGCGGCGACGAGGCGGCGCTTTTCGCCGGCGATCTGTTCCGAATGTATGAGCGCTACTGCGCCAAACATGGCTGGAAGATCGAGGTCGTGTCTGCGTCCGATGGCGATGCCGGCGGCTACAAGGAAATCATCGCGACGGTTTCCGGGCGGGGCGCTTTCGCGCATCTCAAGTTCGAATCCGGCGTCCATCGGGTGCAGCGCGTGCCGGAAACGGAAGCCGGCGGGCGCATCCACACCTCGGCTGCGACGGTTGCCGTGCTGCCGGAAGCCGAGGAAGTAGACATCGAGATCAGGCCCGAAGACATTCGTATCGACACGATGCGTGCCTCCGGCGCCGGCGGCCAGCACGTCAACACCACCGATTCGGCGGTGCGCATCACCCATATCCCGACGGGAATCGTGGTGCTCCAGGCGGAAAAGTCCCAGCACCAGAACCGCGCCCGCGCCATGCAGATCCTGCGCGCCCGGCTCTACGACCAGGAGCGCACCAAGGCAGCCGACGAGCGTTCGGAGGCCCGCCGGCTGCAGGTCGGTTCGGGCGATAGGTCGGAGCGCATCAGGACCTACAATTTCCCGCAGGGCCGCATTACCGACCACCGCATCAACCTGACGCTCTACAAGCTCGACAGGGTGATCGAGGGCGAACTTGACGAGATCGTCGATGCGCTCATCTCCGATCATCATTCGCGCCTCATCGCGGCCATGGACGATGGCGGCTGACACCGCCCCGCCTCCGCGGACGCTGGGGGAGATGCACGCGGACGCCCGGCGGCGGCTGACGTCGCTCGGTCTCGCGGAAGCTGCGCTGGAGGCACGGCTCCTCGTCGAATATGTCACCGCGACCGACAGGACGCAGGCGCTTGCCCATCCCGACACCGTGGTGCCGCCGGACGCGGTGTCGATGCTGGAAACCGCGCTGGATCGCCGCGCGGCCGGAGAAACGGTCTACCGCATCATCGGCCGCCGCAATTTTCATGGCGTCACCCTCGCCCTCTCGCCAGAAACGCTCGACCCGCGCCCTGACACCGAGGCATTGGTCGACCTCGTGCTGCCCGAACTGCGCGAAATCGCATCACGCCAAGGCGCCTGCCGCATCCTCGATCTCGGCACCGGCACCGGCGCCATCGCGCTGGCGCTGCTCAAGGAACTGCCCCTCGCACGCGCAACGGGCACCGATATTCAGGCCGGTGCCCTTGAAACCGCCCGCGCCAATGCCGATCTGAATGGCCTGAGCGACAGGTTCGACGCGGTATTGTCCGACTGGTTCGAACGGGTCGACGGGCGATTTCATGCGATCGTCGCAAATCCGCCCTATATCCGTAGCAATGAGATCGAAACCTTGTCGCGCGAAGTGCGCGAGCACGATCCCCGGCAGGCGCTCGATGGCGGCGCTGACGGGCTGGATGCCTACCGGCGGATCAGCAGCACTTCGGCAGCCCATCTCGAGCCGGACGGCATCATTGCCGTTGAGATTGGCTGGGATCAGGCCGCTGATGTGACGGCCTTGTTCGAAGCCGCCGGCTTTGCTCTGCAGCGTCAGGCCCGGGACTTGTCCGGATGCGATCGGGCATTGATGTTCAGAAAGAATGCAGTGCAAAAAGGACTTGGCAATACAGTTGATTGCCGCTAGTTTCCCAGCACCGGATGTGACGAAGCAGGCAGTGCTGTTATCGATTCGGTTCTCTGGGAACAAGCTGCCTTCTCGCTTGAGCGATCTCGAAGCTTCGTGCGGGGATCATCCGGCAAGTGACATGAGAAAAAATAGGATTTGACTTGGCGGTAGCGCGAACGCGCGATTTTGCGCCAATCCCCAGATGCAGGTCGATCGGGCTCATGCAGGACCCGTCGAGCATCCGTTACTTTCAACAGAAGAGAATTCGATGAGGCCACAGCAGAACAGGCGCATGCGCGGACGCGGAGGCGGCAACAACAATCCAAACCGCAAAAGTCCCAATCCTCTGACTCGCAGCTACGAAAGCAACGGTCCCGACGTGAAGATCCGGGGTACCGCGCAGCAGGTGGCCGAGAAATATACGACATTGGCGCGCGACGCGCAGTCCAGCGGTGATCGCGTGATGGCCGAGAACTATCTTCAGCACGCTGAGCACTACAACCGCCTGATCGCAGCAGCCATGCTGCTCCAGAACCAGCAGGCCCGCCCTCGCGAGGACGGGGACGACGATCGCGACGACCAGGAC
>Ga0213835_101645_pt1 | contig 12823 bp, 13 predicted proteins | sample SWPATP01_FD_160576 | JGI IMG/M metagenome (GOLD analysis project Ga0213835, IMG submission 160576) | Coastal seawater microbial communities from Marineland, Florida, United States - SWPA TP0 #1 | ecosystem: Environmental > Aquatic > Marine > Coastal | place: USA: Florida | collected 2016-08-05
GAACGACCCGACGCTGGGCGCAGAGGCCATGGGGCCGCCGACGCGCTCCCCCAAAAAGCTGGCGGCGGCGGCCCCATGGCCGGGCCCGCCAATCGCGCGGCGTGAAAACGGATGACGGCGACAACTATCTTGACGAACACCGCCCCGAGGATCTTTTCAGAAAGATGAAGGGGCGGTTGCGGGGGTCTGCGCGGACCCGACGAACCCCGAAAAGAGGCGCCGCCCCGGGGGGCGGCGCAAGGTGTGCGTGGGGACGCCGGGCGGGACAGGCAGGGCCCGGCGGGACACGCGAGGCAGCTCAGAACAGCGTGGGCAGGTGCAGCCCCACGACCAGCATGACCGCCAGCGCGGCCACGCCGGCAACATCCTCGGCGAGTGTGGGGGCGAGGCGCGCGAGGCGGAATTTCAGGTCGCGGGGCATGGGCGTCTCCTGCGGCTGCGTGTTAACGCTTTGTTCTCATTTTGGGCGCAGGGTGTCAAGAACGAAGTTGGAACAAAGGGGGGGTATCGAAGGGATCGAGGGACCACAAGCGGATCAGCCGACCTTCAGCAGGCGGATCGCCTTGTCCTGCTCCATCAGCCACAGGAGTGTCCGGGCCGCGGTGCCGCGCGGACCGGCGAGGGCGGGGTCGTCGGCCAGCAGCTTGCGCGCGTCGGTCTGGGCCAGAGCCATCAGCCCGGCCTGCCGCTCCAGATCGGCGATGCGGAACCGCGGCAGGCCCGATTGCGCAGTGCCGAGCAGGTCGCCGGCACCGCGCAGGGCGAGGTCCTCCTCGGCGATGCGAAAGCCGTCGTCGGTGTCGCGCAGCACCGTCAGGCGGCGGCGGGCCGCCTCGCCCAGCGGCGGCTGGTAGAGCAGAAGGCAGGTCGAGGCCGCAGTGCCCCGCCCCACCCGGCCACGCAACTGATGGAGCTGCGCGAGACCGAAGGTCTCGGCCCGCTCGATCACCATGATCGAGGCATCGGGCACGTTCACGCCCACCTCGATCACCGTGGTGGCCACCAGAACCCGGGTCCGCCCGGCGACGAAATCGGCCATGGCGGCGTCCTTTTCCGCCACCGGCATCTGGCCATGGACGAGGCCGCACACCCCCTCGCCCAGGGCACTGCGCAGCGAGCGGAACCGGTCCTCGGCGGCGGTCAGGTCGACGGCCTCGGATTCCTCCACCAGCGGGCAGACCCAATAGGCCTGCCGGCCCTCGGCCACGGCCCGGGCGAGATGCGCGACCACCTCGGCCATCCGCTCGGCCGCCACCAGCGCGGTCTTGACCGGCGTGCGGCCCGGCGGCTTCTCGTCGAGCACGGACAGATCCATGTCGCCGTAATGCGCCAGCGCGAGGCTGCGGGGGATCGGCGTCGCCGTCATCACCAGCACATCCGTCTGGCCCCCCTTGGCCCCCAGCGCCATCCGCTGCGCCACGCCGAAGCGGTGCTGCTCGTCGACGATGGCGAGGCGCAGCCCGGCAAAGGCGACGTCGCGCTGAAACACCGCATGGGTGCCGACGAGGATGTCGATGCGCCCGGCCGCGAGATCGGCAAGTTTCGCCGCCCGCTCCGCCCCCTTGTCGCGGCCCGTCAGGATCTCCAGCCGCACCCCGGCGCCGGCGGCCAGCGGCGCGAGGCTCTCCAGATGCTGGCGGGCGAGGATCTCGGTCGGCGCCATCAGCACCCCCTGCCCTCCGGCCTCGACCGCGACGAGGAGCGCGAGGAAGGCAACCAGCGTCTTGCCTGCACCCACATCGCCCTGCAGCAGCCGGTTCATCCGCTCGGGCCGCGCCATGTCGGCGGCGATCTCGGCGACCGCCCGCTCCTGCGCCCGGGTCGGGCGATAGTCGAGCGAGGCCAGCACCTTGCGTTGCAGAACACCGGTCGCGACACTGGCCAGCCCGCGGCTGCGCCGCCGGTCCACCCGGGCCAGGGCGAGCGCGAGCTGATGCGCCATCAGCTCGTCATAGGCCAGCCGCTGCCGCGCCGGATGGGCGGGCGACAGCGCGGCCGGGCCGTCCGGGGCATGCGCGGCCAGCAGCGCCGCACGCCAGTCCGGCCAGCCCTCGCGCGCCTTCAGCGCGGGGTCGATCCACTCGGGCAGCTCGGGTGCCCGCTCCAGCGCCGCGGCCACCGCGCGGGCGACCTGCCGCTGGGTCAGGCCGGCGGTGAGGGGATAGACCGGTTCATAGGGCGGCAGGCTGCCGGCCTCCTCGGGGCGCAGCACATGGTCGGGGTGGACGATCTGCGCCATGCCGTCGAAGAGGTCGAGCCTGCCCGAGACGATCCGGCGCTGGCCGGTGGGCAGCATCTCCTTCAGCCCGCCGCCGGGGCGGAAATAGACCAGCTGGAACTCGGTCTCGGCGTCGCGGACATGGATGCGATAGGGCCCGCCCCGGCGCGCGGGCGGGACATGGCCGCCGACGGTGACCTCCACCGTCACGGGCGCGGGCGGGGTCACGCCGCGGATGCTGGCACGGCGGCTGCGGTCGACGCCCGCATGCGGCAAAAGGAACAGGAGGTCCCGCGGGCGGGTGGCGCCCAGCGCGGCGAAGAGCCTGGCGCCGCGGGCGCCGATGCCGGGCAGCGTCTCGATCTCGGCAAAGAGCGGAAACAGGATCTCGGGGCGGGACACCTCAGCCCTCGCCGATCAGCGCCAGCCAGCCGTCCTCGTCCACCGTCTCGATCCCCAGCTCGGCCGCCTTCTTCGCCTTGGAGCCGGCGCCGGGCCCCGCCACCAGCAGGTCGGTCTTCGCCGAGACCGACCCCGCCACCCTGGCCCCGAGCGCCTCGGCCCGCGCCTTGGCCTCGGCCCGGGTCATCCTTTCCAGCGTGCCGGTAAAGACGACGGTCTTGCCTGCCACGGGGCTCTCGGCGCTGGCGCGGGCGGCCTCCTCGACCTCCAGATGCGCGACCAGCCGGTCGATCAGCGCCCGCTCGGCCGCGTTGGCGAAGCTGGCGGCGAGCGAGGTGGCCATGACCTCGCCCACGCCGTTGATGGAGAGCAGATCGTCGCGTTCCGCGCTGCCCGGGGCGGCGGCGGTCATCGCCGCCTCGAAGGCCGCCCATGTCCCGTAGTGGCGCGCGAGCAGGCCCGCGGCGGCCTCGCCCACATGCCGGATGCCGAGGGCAAAGATCAGCCGGTTCAGGGGGATGCGGCGGCGCGCCTCGATCGCGGCAAAGAGGTTGGCGGCGGATTTCTCGCCCCAGCCCTCGCGGTTCTTCAGCTGCTGCAGGCCGGAGCCGTAGCGGGCCTCCAGGGTGAAGATGTCGGCGGGCTCGCGGATCCAGCCGTCGCGCCAGAAGCTTTCCACCTGTTTCGCGCCCAGCCCCTCGATGTCGAAGGCGGCGCGCGAGACGAAGTGTTTCAGCCGCTCCACCGCCTGTGCGGGGCAGATCAGCCCGCCGGTGCAGCGGCGCGCCGAATCGCCCGGCTCGCGGATCGCGGGCGAGCCGCATTCGGGGCAGGTCTGCGGGAAGCGGAAGGGGGTGGCGCCGTCGGGCCGCTGCGTCAGGTCGACATCGGCCACCTTGGGGATGACGTCGCCGGCGCGATAGACCTTGACCCAGTCGCCGGCGCGGATGTCCTTGCCGTCGCGGATCGGCTCGCCGCGCGAGTCGCGGCCCGAGATGTAGTCCTCGTTGTGCAGCGTCGCGCTGGAGACGACGACGCCGCCGACGGTCACGGGGGCGAGGCGGGCGACGGGGGAGAGCGCACCGGTGCGGCCGACCTGGATGTCGATGGCGATCAGGCGCGTCCAGGCCGTCTCGGCCGGGAACTTGTGCGCAAGCGCCCAGCGCGGAGTGGTGGAGCGCACGCCCAGACGCTCCTGCAGGGCGAGATCGTCGAGCTTGTAGACGACGCCGTCGATGTCGTATCCGAGGGTGGCGCGGCGCTGTTCGATCCCGGCCCAGCAGGCGAGCATCTCTTCGGGGGATTCGCAGAGCTGCATCAGGGGGTTGGTGGCAAGGCCCAGGGTCTTGAGCCGGGCCACGGCCTGCATCTGGGTGGCGGCGAGCGGGGCCGACAGCGCGCCCCAGCCATAGGCGAAGAAGCGCAGCGGGCGGGCGGCGGTGATGGCCGCGTCGAGCTGGCGCAGCGATCCGGCGGCGGCGTTGCGCGGGTTGGCGAAGGTCCTGGCGCCGGCCTCGGCCTGCCGGGCGTTGAGGGCGGCGAAATCGGCGTGGCTCATGTAGACCTCGCCGCGCACCTCCAGCAGGTCGGGCGCCCCGGCGAGCCGTTCGGGAATGTCGGAGATGGTGCGGGCGTTGGCGGTGACGTTCTCGCCCGTGGTGCCGTCGCCGCGGGTGGCGGCCTGCACGAGGCGGCCGCGTTCATAGCGCAACGACAGCGACAGGCCGTCGATCTTGGGCTCGGCGGTGAAGCGCAGGGGCGCGTCCGCGGCCAGGCCGAGAAAACGGCGGATGCCGGCCACGAACTCCGTCACATCCTCGGGCGCGAAGGCGTTGGCGAGCGAGAGCATCCGGACCGCATGGGTGACCTTGGCAAAGGTCTCGGCCGGGGGGGCGCCGATTCGCGCGCTGGGGCTGTCGGCGCGGGTGAGATGGGGAAAGCGGGCCTCGATGGCGGTATTGCGCGCCTTGAGGGCGTCATAGTCGGCATCGGTGAGGCGCGGTGCATCCTCGAGATGATAGGCGCGATCGGCGGCGGCGATCGCGTCGGCGAGGCGCGCGAGCTCCGCCCGGGCTCCGGCCTCGTCGAGGTCCTCCACGGCCGGGAGGTCGGACACTGACGCAGCGTTGTCGGGCTCGTACGAGCCCGCCTGCAGCTGCGCTCCGGCCGCGTTGCGCTCATCCGCACCTTGCATCGGTTCCCCCTGCCCGGCCCCCGTCAGGTGATAGGGGTCCGGACCGGGGCCGTCCAGAGCCGGGTCAGGCGCGCATCGCCACCTGCGAGGGCTGCGAGACCGCGGGCGGGTCGCGCAGCACATAGCCGCGGCCCCACACCGTCTCGATGTAGTTGTCGCCACCCGTGGCCTCGGACAGCTTCTTGCGCAGCTTGCAGATGAAGACGTCGATGATCTTGAGCTCGGGCTCGTCCATGCCGCCGTAGAGGTGGTTGAGAAACATCTCCTTGGTCAGCGTCGTGCCCTTGCGCAGGCTCAGAAGCTCGAGCATCTGGTATTCCTTGCCGGTCAGATGCACGGGCTTGCCGGCGACATCGACGGTCTTGGCGTCGAGGTTGACGGCGATCTTGCCGGTGCGGATGATCGACTGCGCGTGCCCCTGGCTGCGGCGGATGATCGCGTGGATGCGGGCGACAAGCTCCTCGCGGTGGAAGGGCTTGGTCAGATAGTCGTCCGCGCCGAAGCCGAAGCCCTTGATCTTGCTGTCGGTGTCGTCGTCCCCGGTGAGGATCAGCACCGGGGTCGAGATGCGCGACGTCCTGAGCTGTCGCAGCACATCCAGCCCGCCCATGTCCGGAAGGTCCAGATCCAGCAGGATGAGATCGTAGTCATAGAGCTTTGCCAGATCGATGCCCTCCTCGCCGAGGTCGGTGCAGTAGACGTTGAGGTTGGCATGGGTCAGCATCAGCTCGATGCTGCGGGACGTGGTAGGATCATCTTCCACCAGCAGGATTCTCATGGACGCACGGCTCCTCTGTCAGGCGCGGATCGACACTGAACTACTGCAACCACACTGGGCAACAATGGTTAATCGCACGTTATCCTAACAGCGGATTGGGAAAATTCAATCCATAGTTGTGCCGCACCGCTAGTGTTGTCGTAACCGCTGGAGCGCGGTGACCTTCAGGCCTGCCTCTCCGTGCGCCCTGACGGCGCGCGCCCACTCGTCGAACTCCTCCGACGAGAGCGCATAGCGCGCCTGCGCCTCATCCTGCGTTATCAGACCGTGCTCGACGGCCCTGACCACTGCGGCCTTGCGACTGGCCACCCAACGGCGCGTGTCGGCGGGCGGAAGATCCGCCCGGGTCATCACGGAGCCGTCGGGAAGCGTGACCGCACGCGGCCCATCCACCCTCTTAAGATACATGCGACACCCCTTCGCCCGCACCCGTCAGCAGTTTTCCGCGTCTGGCTTAACGAGGCGTTAGGCCGGCGGGTTGAGAGTGCAGCGGATTTTTCTATATGTGCCGGAATCACTCCCGGGAGAGGACCATGCCGCGCGACGCCGCCCCCCACGGGCCGGAGCTCAATTCCCTTGGCCTGCCCAAGCCGCCCGCCGAGACGCGGGTGGTGGTGGCGATGTCGGGCGGGGTCGACAGCTCGGCCGTGGCGGCGGAGCTGGCCTCGCAGGGCTATGACGTGGTGGGGATCACGCTGCAGCTCTACGACCATGGCGCAGCGCTGGCGAAAAAGGGCGCCTGCTGTGCGGGCCGCGACATCCACGACGCCCGCCGCGTGGCCGAGAGCCTCGGGTTTCCGCATTACGTGCTCGACTACGAGAACGTCTTTCGCGAATCGGTCATGGAGGAGTTCGCCGAGGCCTATCTGGCCGGCGCGACGCCGGTGCCCTGCATCCGCTGCAACGAGCGGGTGAAGTTCCGCGACCTGATGGAGACGGCGCGCGACCTCGAGGCCGACTGCATGGCGACGGGGCATTACATCCGCCGCGAGGTCGGGCCGGCCGGACCCGAGCTGCACCGCGCCGCCGATGCCGCGCGCGACCAGTCCTATTTCCTGTTCTCGACCACGCCCGAACAACTGGCCTATCTGCGCTTTCCGTTGGGCGGGCTCGCGTCCAAGGCCGAGACGCGGGCGCTGGCGGCGCGGCACGGGCTGGCGGTGGCCGACAAGCCTGACAGCCAGGACATCTGCTTCGTGCCCGACGGCGATTATGCCCGGGTGATCGAGCGGCTCAGGCCCGGGGCCGGGGCGCCCGGCGACATCGTCGATCTGTCGGGACGGGTGCTGGGCCGGCATGAGGGGGTGATCCGCTATACCGTCGGGCAGCGGCGTGGACTGGGCATCGGCGGGCTGTCCGAGCCGCTCTACGTGATCCGGCTGGAGCCGGAGACGCGCCGTGTCGTGGTCGGCCCGCGCGAGGCGCTGGCCACCCGCCGCATCCCGGTGCGCGAGATCAACTGGCTGGGCGATGCGCCGTTCGCGTCGCGGCCGGAGTGGCATCTGGATGTCCGGGTGCGCTCCACCCGGCCGCCGGCCCCGGCGGTGGTCCGGCCGATCTCGGCCACCGAGGCCGAGGTGGAGCTGGCGGCGGCCGAGGCCGGCGTCAGCCCCGGGCAGGCCTGCGTCTTCTACGACCCCGAGGGCTCGCGCGTCTTCGGCGGCGGCTGGATCTGGCGCGGCCGCTGAGCGGGGACGGTCGGCGGGGCGGCATGCCCCCGGGGATGCGGACCGAAGCCGCCGGCATGGACGCGGGCAACCGGGGACGCTGGCCGGGACATCTCGCCGCAGGCTGACGACGGCGCCCCATCCTCCGGAGCGGTGCCTTGCAGGCCCCCGGGATGGCCCGCATATCCACTGACGAGGCGTCCGTCTCGCCGGGAAGCGCGTTCGGGCGCCGGGGGCCGTGACCATGGCGGTCCGGCCAAACCCCTGGAGAGCCACCATGTCCGAGCCGTTCTCCGCCGATCCCGCCGACCTCGTCATCCGCGTTCCCAACCCCGACTGGCTGCGCACCGACGGCCCGTCGGTGCAGCGCTATGACGGCCAGACATTCGAGGCGCTTTCCGATCATGCGCAGGATCTGCGCCTGCTGATCGGCTGGCGTCCGGTCACGATGCAGCTTCTGCTGGCCGAGGTGGTCGGCACCGGCCCGATGGACCGGGTGATGCTGGGCGACGTCCTGGCGGAAAGCGCGGTGTTCCGAAGCCCGGCCGGGCAGGAGCCGCCGCTGCTGCCCCATCTCCTTGCCCTGGGCGGCGTCCCGCTGGAGGCCGGGGGGCAGTATGCCCTGGTGCTCGACGCCTATGCGCACCGCGATGTGAACGCGCCATTCGACCGCGCGCAGATCGGCCTCGGCCCGCAGCGCCGCGATGCCTATCCCGAGGGCACCCGGATCGTCCACGACCTCGGCTTCATGCCCTCGGGCACGCGCGAAGAGCATTTCGCGGAGTTCCGCGAGCACACGCCCGGGAGTGACCTCGCCTTTCGCCTCCGCTTTGCCGAGACGCCCGACCCCGAGATGCGCGGGACGCCGGGCGACGACATCATCATCGGGATGAACGGGATCGGCCAGACGATCCGCGGGCGCGGCGGCAACGACACCGTCACGGCCGGCACGGGGGATGACACGCTGCTGGGCGGCGACGGCGATGACTGGCTGATCGGGGGCGATGGCGACGACCTGCTGCGCGGCGGGCCCGGCAACGACATCCTGGAGGGGGGCGAGGGCAACGACACGCTCTCGGGCGGGGCGGGCGATGATCGGCTCGACGGCGGCCCGGGCGACGACCTGCTGCGCGGCCGTGCCGGCAACGACCTGCTGGACGGCGGCGAGGGCGACGACGTCCTGCACGGCGGGGCGGGCGACGACTGGCTCATGGGCGGGGCGGGCGACGATCTGCTGCGCGGGGGCGTCGGCGCCGACACGCTGGAGGGGGGCGCGGGCAACGACACCCTGACGGGGGGGCCCGGCGCCGACAGCTTCGTCTTCTTCCCGGGCCACGGCGATGACGTCATCACCGATTTCGGGCGGGGGCCGGATCGGCTGCTCCTCGCCGAGGAGATCTGGGGCGGCGGCAAGTCGGTGGCCGAGATGCTCGCCGATCACGCCCGCGAGGTCGCGGAGGGCACGCTGCTCGACTTCGGCTCCAGCAGCATCCTGCTGCTGGGGGTCGCCGACCCGCAGGTGCTTCTCGACGACATCGCCTTCGTCTGAAGGGGGGGCCTGCCCCCCGCGCCCCCGCAGCCGGGGGGCAGGCTCAGAGCATCGCCATGCCGCCGTTCACATGCAGCGTGGCGCCGGTGACATAGCCGGCGGCGGGGCTGGCGAGATAGAGGACGGCGGCGGCGATCTCGTCGGGCGTGCCCATCCGGCCCATCGGCACCTGGGTCAGGATGCGGCCCTTCTGCTCGTCGCTGAGCGCCTCGGTCATGGCGGTGGCGATGAAGCCCGGCGCCACGCAGTTCACGGTGACGCCGCGGCTCGCGACCTCGGCGGCGAGGCTTTTCGACATGCCCACCAGCCCGGCCTTGGCGGCGGCATAGTTGGCCTGCCCCGCGTTGCCGGTCGCCCCCACCACCGAGGTGACCGTCACGATCCGGCCCCAGCGGGCCTTCATCATGCCGCGCAGCACCCCGCGCGAGAGCCGGAAGGCGGCGGTGAGGTTGACGTCCAGCACCGCCTGCCAGTCGGCGTCCGACATCCGCATGGCGAGGGTGTCGCGGGTGATCCCGGCGTTGTTGACGAGGATGTCGAGCCCGCCCATCGCCTCGGCGGCCCGCTTCGGCAGCGCCTCGACCGCCTCCGGATCGGCGAGGTTGCAGGGCAGGACATGGGCGCGCGCGCCCAGCTCTTCGGCCAGCGCGGCCAGCGGCGCCTCGCGCGTGCCCGACAGCCCCACCGTCGCGCCCGCGCCGTGCAGCGCGCGGGCCACCGCCGCGCCGATGCCCCCGGAGGCACCGGTCACCAGCGCCGCCTTCCCCGTCAGATCGAACATGCCCCGCTCCTCATCGCTGGCCCCGATGCGGCGCAGATAGCAGGCTTGCGCGCGAACGGAAACCGGCGACGGCCTGCGGCGCAGATGCCCGCAAGTTTCCACAATGTTGACCGATTTGCGCGACAGCCTGACGCAGAGGCGGGCCGGATCGGGCCCGGCGGCGTCAGGGAGGTCGGGAATGATCGCACTCGTTCTTGCAGGAACCCTCACGGGGCTCCTGGCCGCGATGGTGGCGCTCGGGCTCGGGCAGCCGTGGTGGGTGGCGCTGGCGCTCTACACGGGCCTCGGGGTCGCGGTCACCGGCGGGCTGGCCGGCGTGGTGGCGCTGCGGGGGGCGCGGGTCCGAGCGCGGCGGCCGGTCGGATGGCGGCGCCGGGCGACGGCGCACCCGACCTGAGCCAGGGTCAGAGGGCCGCCGCCGCAGCGCGCACCTCGTCGGGGGTGCCGACGGCGCGGGTCTCGACCCCCCTGGCGATGCGCTTGACCATGCCCGACAGCGCCTTGCCGGCGCCGATCTCCCAGACCTCGGTCACGCCCTGCCCGGCCATCCAGGCGACACTCTCGCGCCAGCGCACCCGCCCGGTGACCTGCGCGACCAGCAGCCGGCGGATCTCTGCGGGCTCGCTGACCCCGGCGGCGGCGACGTTGGAGACCACCGGCACCCGCGGCGCGGCGATCGCGACGGAGGCCAGCGCCTCGGCCATCGCCTCGGCCGCCGGCTGCATCAGCGCGCAGTGAAACGGCGCCGAGACCGGCAGCAGCAGCGCCCGTTTCGCCCCCTGCGCCTTGGCCAGCTCCACCGCACGGGCCACGGCCGCGGCATGGCCCGAGACCACCACCTGCGCCGGGTCGTTGTCGTTGGCCGCGGCACAGACCTCGGCCCCGGCGGCCTCCTCCGCGATCTGCGCCACCGCGTCGTAGTCGAGCCCGAGCACCGCCGCCATCGCCCCCACGCCCACCGGGACGGCCGCCTGCATCGCCTCGCCCCTCAGCCGCAAGAGCCGCGCCGCATCCGCCAGCCCCAGCGCCCCTGCGGCACAGAGGGCGGAGTACTCGCCCAGCGAGTGCCCGGCGACGAAACCCGCCGCCGTCACCTCCACCCCCTCGGCCCTCAGCGCCGCCATGGCCGCGAGCGACGTCGCCATCAGCGCCGGCTGCGCATTGGCCGTCAGCGTCAGCGCCTCCGGCGGACCCTCCCAGATCAGCCGCGACAGCGCCTCGCCCAGCGCCTCGTCGACCTCCTGAAACACCGCCCGCGCCTCCGGCCAGCCCTCGGCCAGCGCTCGGCCCATGCCCACCGCCTGCGCCCCCTGCCCCGGAAACACGAACGCCCGCGCCATGTGATGCCCCCCTCCTGATCCGGCGCCGGGCATAGCCGCGCGCGCGCGCGCCGTCCAGCCTCGCGCACCCGTTGCCCCCTTGCGCCGCGGCGGCGTCCCTGTATAAGGCCGCATCCTTCCGCAATCATGCGATCGGCGCAGCCTCTCGCGGGCGGGACGCGGAAGGCCCACCCCCGCCCTGTGAAATGCGCCCTGTCAGACGGAGTGCACATGCCGCTTTACGAGCATGTCTTCATCGCGCGTCAGGACCTGTCCAACGCGCAGGCCGAGGGCCTCATCGAACATTTCGGCGCCATCCTGGCCGACAACGGCGGCAAGCTGGTCGGTCAGGAATACTGGGGCGTCAAGACGATGGCCTACAAGATCAACAAGAACCGCAAGGGCCACTACGCCTATCTGCGCACCGACGCGCCGGCCCCGGCCGTGCAGGAGATGGAGCGGCTGATGCGGCTTCATGACGACGTCATGCGGGTGATGACGGTGAAGATGGACGCCCATGACGAGGGCCCCTCGGTGATGATGCAGAAACGCGATGATCGCGGCGACCGCGGTGACCGCGGCGACCGCCGCCGCTGAGGGAAGGAGAGCACCATGGCCGCAAGACCGTTCTTCCGCCGCCGCAAGGTCTGCCCCTTCTCGGGCGACAATGCGCCGAAGATCGACTACAAGGACATCAAGCTGTTGCAGCGCTACATCTCGGAGCGGGGCAAGATCGTGCCCTCGCGCATCACCGCGGTGTCGTCCAAGAAGCAGCGCGAACTCGCCCGCGCGATCAAGCGCGCGCGCTTCCTCGCGCTGCTGCCCTACGCCGTGAAGTGAGGGGGCCGTCATGCAAGTGATCCTTCTGGAACGCGTGGCCAAGCTTGGCCAGATGGGCGAGGTCGTGAACGTGCGCGACGGCTACGCCCGCAACTTCCTGCTGCCCCAGGGCAAGGCGCTGCGCGCGTCGCAGACCAACATCGCCCGGTTCGAGGCGCAGAAGGCCCAGCTCGAGGCCCGCAACCTCGAGACCCGCGGCGAGGCCGCCAAGCTCGCCGAAAAGATCGACGGCACGAGCCATGTGGTGATCCGCTCGGCCTCGGACGGCGGCGCGCTCTACGGCTCGGTGACCGGGCGTGACATCGCCGAGGCCGCCACCGCGAACGGCGTCACCATCGACCGCAAGCAGGTGGTGCTGGAGGGGCCGATCAAGACCCTCGGCCTGCACGCGGTCAGCGTGGTCCTGCACCCCGAGGTGACGGCGACGATCACGGTGAACGTGGCCCGCTCGCCCGAAGAGGCCGAGCTGCAGGCCTCGGGCAAGACCATCCAGGAGGCCGCCGCCGAAGAGCAGGCCGCGGCCGAGTTCGAGATCGCCGAACTCTTCGACGACATGGGCGGCGCCGCCTCGGACGACATGGGCGACCCGCGCGACGCCGGCGGCTACGACCCGCGCGACACCTGATCGGCCATCGCCGACACGAGACCCTGCGGGGCCGCATCCGGAGACGGACGCGGCCCCGCCCGCTTTGTGTCACCGGCCCGCCCAGCCTCCTGCCGGACCGGCGCCCCCCTGCGCGGCCGAGGCCGCGTGCCCCTGTGAACGCCCCGGGTTTCCGAGAGGGTGTTTTGTTCAAAGCCTGGGCGGCGTTTTCAAGGGCGTTCATCCGTTCGTGGAATGAGTCCTCCTCTTCCTGCGGCGGCCGATGCCCGATGGCGCTGTGTAGCCGCTCGTTGTTGTACCAGCTGACCCACTGCAGGGTCTCCCACTCGACCTGGGCCATGGGGCACGTCCGTCAAGCTGGTGTAATTTCCCGGATGGCCTGAGGTCATGATCAGGCGGCTTTCGTGGTTATGCCGAGAATGGGGTCGATCTCCTCGGTGTCGATGCGGGCGAAGGCCTCGACCATCATGG
>Ga0213835_101646_pt1 | contig 12822 bp, 10 predicted proteins | sample SWPATP01_FD_160576 | JGI IMG/M metagenome (GOLD analysis project Ga0213835, IMG submission 160576) | Coastal seawater microbial communities from Marineland, Florida, United States - SWPA TP0 #1 | ecosystem: Environmental > Aquatic > Marine > Coastal | place: USA: Florida | collected 2016-08-05
ACGCCATGAAGACAACGGCCAGAAGGAAAATGCCTCCTGGGTGCGCGACGCCGGCCGCTTCCTGACCAGCCATCCGGGCTCGCGCGAGCGTGCGGCCAGGCTGCGCGCCGCGGCGGCGCAGCAGCCTTAACAAAAATCCCGGCTGTTGGTCGTCAGCCTGCCCAGCAAATGGGACATGTCCACCAGCCGCTTCGCCACCAGGTGCTTGACCTGCCCCTGGCTCTGCCAGATGCCGTAGACCCCGAGCAGCTGCGCGCCCAGCACCTCCTTGCGCTGGTGCTCGACGAGGTCGGGCCAGACGATCACGTTGACGTTGCCGGTCTCGTCTTCCAGCGTCAGGAACAGCACGCCGTTGGCGGTGCCGGGCCGCTGGCGCACGGTGACCAGGCCGCAGCCGCGCGCCAGCTGGCCGTCGGCGTAGAGATTCAATACGGAGGCGGGCATGAAGCGCTGCGCCAGCAGCGGCTTTCTCAATAGCGCCACCGGATGGCGTCCCAAGGTGAGGCCCTGGGCGCGGTAGTCGCCGACGATCTCGTCGCCTTCCGAGGGCGCGGCCAATATAGGGATCTCTTCCTCCAGCGTGGTCGGGCGCAATAAATCCTTGTCGGGCACGCCGCCCACGGCCTGCCACAAGGCTTCGCGCCGGTGTCCGGCGAGCGAACGCAGGGCGTTGGCGCCGGCCAGCACCTGCAGGTCGCCACGGTCCAGGCCTGCCCTCCTCGCCAGGTCGGCCACGTTCTCGAAGGGGCGGATCGCGCGCGCATCCTCGATGCGGGCCGCGGCCTCGCGGCTCATGCCGCGCTGGAGCGACAGTCCAAGGCGCACCGCCGGCTGGCGCGTCGTGTCGTGGAGTTCTTCCAGCGTCGACTCCCAGCCGCTGATGGCAATGTCGACCGGCCGCACTTCGATGCCGTGGCGCTGGGCGTCCTGCACCAGTTGCGAGGGCGAGTAAAAACCCATCGGCTGGCTGTTCAACAAAGCGCATAAAAACGCCGCCGGCTCGTGGCACTTCATCCAGGAGCTGGCATAGGCGAGCAAGGCGAAGCTGGCCGCGTGCGACTCGGGAAAGCCGTATTCGCCGAAGCCCTGGATCTGGCTGAAGATGGCCTCGGCAAAGGCCAGCTCGTAGCCGCGTTCGAGCATGCCGCGCACGATGCGGTCGTAATAGTGTTCGAGGCCGCCCTTTCGCTTCCAGGCCGCCATCGCCCGCCGCAGCTGGTCGGCTTCACCGGGCGTGAAGCCGGCGCCGAGGATCGCCACCTGCATCACCTGCTCCTGGAAGATCGGCACGCCCAGCGTGCGCCCGAGCGCGGCCTCCATCTCCGGGCTCGGGTAGCGCACCGGTTCCAGGCCCTGGCGCCGCCGCAGATACGGGTGCACCATGCCGCCCTGGATCGGGCCCGGACGCACCACCGCCACCTCGATCACGAGATCGTAAAAGACGCGCGGCTTCATGCGCGGCAGCATGCTCATCTGCGCGCGCGACTCGATCTGGAACACGCCCACCGTATCGGCCACGCAGATCATGTCGTAGGTCGCCTTGTCGTCCGGCGGGATGTCCTGCATCTCGAACAGGCTGCCGTGGCGCAGGCTCACCAGTTCCAGCGCACGGCGCAGCATCGACAGCATGCCCAGCGCCAGCACGTCGACCTTCATCAGGCCCAGTTCCTCGAGGTCGTTCTTGTCCCACTGGATGACGCTGCGGTCGACCATCGCCGCGTTCTCGATCGGCACCAGGCGCGAGAGCTTGCCCTGGGCGATGACGAAGCCGCCCGGATGCTGCGACAGGTGGCGCGGGAAGTTCAGCAGTTGCGTGGCCAGGGTCGCCCACTGGCGCGACAGCGGCGCCTCCGGGTCCAGGCCGCTCTCCGCCAGGCGGTTCAGCAAATCGGCCTTGCTGTCGAACCAGCGGTGACTCTTGCAGACTTTTTCGATGATGCCGAGATCGACGCCGAGCGCGCGGCCGCTGTCGCGCAGCGCGCTTTTCGGGCGGTAGCTGATGACCACCGCCGCCAGCGCGGCGCGGGTGCGACCGTACTTGTTGTAGATGTACTGGATCACCTCTTCGCGGCGCTGGTGCTCGAAGTCGACGTCGATGTCGGGCGGCTCGTTGCGCTCCTTCGAGATGAAGCGCTCGAACAGCAAATTGGCGCGCGCCGGGTCCACTTCAGTGATGCCGAGGCAGTAGCAGACGGCCGAATTGGCGGCCGAACCGCGTCCCTGGCACAGGATGTTGTTCGAGCGCGCGAAATGGACGATGTCGTAGACGGTGAGGAAGTAGTGCTCGTACTTCATCTCGGCGATGAGTTCCAGCTCGTGCTCGACCTGGGCCTGCACCTTGGCCGGGATGCCGTCACGGAAACGGCGGTGGGCGCCGATATAGGTTTCGCTGCGCAGGAAACTCGACGCGGTCTGCCCCGGCGGGACGACTTCGTTGGGGTATTCGTAGCGCAGTTCGTCGAGCGAAAAGGTGCACAGCGAAGCGATACGCAGTGTCTCGGTCAGCGCTTCATTCGAATAGATGTTGGCCAGGCGCAGGCGCGCGCGCAAGTGCTGCTCGGCGTTCTGGGCCAGGCCATAGCCGCATTCGGCCACCGGCTTGTTCAGGCGGGTGGCGGTGAGCGTGTCCTGCAGCGGTTTGCGCGAACGCACGTGCATGACCACGTGGCCGAGGGCGACGATCGGCAGCCGGTGCTGCCAGCCGACTTCCTCCACCGTGAACTGGTGCGCTTCGTCGAAGGCGCGGTGCAGCAGCACCAGGCCGAGCCAGGCGCGGCCCGGGAACTGCGCCGCTACCCACTTCGCCTGTTCGTGCAGGCGGTCGACGTCCTTCGCTTCGTAACCCGGATAGTGCGGCAGCAGGATCGCCAGGCAATCGGGCATGCCCTTCAGGTGCGCCAGTTGCGGCGGCGGATGGGCGATGTCGTCCAGGGTCAGGAGGTAACTGCCCTTCTCGCTGCGGGTGCGCCCCAGCGTGATGAATTCGGACAGGTTGCCGTAGCCGTTGCGGTTCTGCGCCAGCAGCACCAGGGACAGCGCCGGACTGCCATCGGCGTGCTGCAAGTGGAAATGGGCGCCGACGATGAAGGGCAGCGCCGCCTTCTTCGCCTCGGCGTGGGCGCGCACCACGCCGGCCAGCGAACACTCGTCGGTCAGCGCCAGCGCCGCGTAGCCGAGGCGCACCGCCCGCTCCACCAGCTCCTCGGCGTGCGAGGCGCCTTGCAGGAAGGTGAAGTTCGACAGGCAGAACAGCTCGGCATAGTCGGGCAGGCTCTGGATCGGCGGCGAAAGGGGTGACGGCATCGGCAACTCTTGTGAGTTCATAAACTACTGTATGAAAACACAGTATAACCGACGAGATCAACTTGGCAATAATTTCCGTGCGGATACAGCAGCCTGCTGCGCCGCGGTCAACTGGTCAGGCGAAAAACTTCATCGCAACGAACAGCACTGCCTGCAGCCCGGCGAACACCACCCCCGACACCACCATCGCCGCCGCCGCGGCCATCGCCAGGCCGCCGACGATCCAGTAGCCGTCGCGCTCCAGGATGCCGAGTGCGAGCATGCTGATCGCCAGCGCCGGCAGCATGTTCCCGAGCGGGATGGGCAGCAGCACCACGATCGCCAGCAGCAGGCAGACCAGGCCGACCAGGTATTCCATCGGCGGCAAGGCCCAGGCGCCGGCGCGCGGGCGCAGCATCGTTTCGGCGCGCCGCAGCCAGGGACCGATGCGCCCGACCAGCGCCTGGAAGTCGGCGCGCGCCATCGAGCGCTTGGCGATGAAGCCGGGCAGCCAGGGCTGGCGCTTGAACGCCAGTTGCGCGGCCAGCAGCACCAGCGGCGCGCCCAGGATCACCGAGGTGCCGGGCAGCGCCGGCAGCGCGTTCGGGCAGGCGAACACGAACAGCATGGCGCCGAGCGCGCGGTCGGCCAGGGCGGCGAGCAGGTCGCCCACCGAGATGCGTTCGCGCCCGTCGTCGTCGGCCAGCTGCTGCAGCACTTCCGACAGCGGCGGTGCATCCGGCAGCGTCTTCATCGGTGCTCCTCCAGGCCGGCACTCGCCGCGATCCGGCGGATCGCCACCTTCGCGATGCGGCGCTCCTCGACCGCCAGGATCTCGAAACGCAGGCTGCCGACGTCGATGCTTTGCCCCACGTCCGGGAAGCGCTCGAAGCGCGCCAGCAGGAAGCCGGCCAGCGAGGTGTAGCCGGCGCCGTCGCCGGCCAGCTCGCCCGTGCCCAACACCTGTTCGAGCTGGCGCAGGTCGGCCGTGCCGATGACTTCCCATTCGTCCGGGGCGCGCGCCTGGATCGCCAGCTGCTCGTCCTCGTCGGGGAATTCGCCGGCGATCGCCTCGAGGATGTCGACCGGCGTCAGCAGCCCCTGCACGATGCCGTATTCGTCCGTCACCAGCAGCAGCTGGCCATGCGAGCGCTTGAGCGTGTCGATGGCGCGCAGGACGCCGGCCGTATCCGGCACGATGATCGGCGCGCGCATCGGGCTGCCCGCGCCGCACTCCCTGATGCGCCCGCCCTGGAGCAGGTCGCCGATCAGGTCCTTGGCGCGCCCGATGCCGACGACGTTATCGAGCTCTCCCCTGCACACCGGGATCAGGCTGTGCGGCGTGCCCTCCAGCTGGCGCAGGATCGCCGCGGCGTCGTCCTCGAGGTCGACCCAGGACATCTCCGAGCGCGGCGTCATGACCGAACGGATCGAGCGGTCGGCCAGCGTCAGGACGCCGCTGACCATGTTGCGCTCCTCGACGACGAAGGTTTCCTCTTGGGCCTCCGGTGCTTCGCTGCGCTGGCGGCCGCCCATCAGGCGCAGCACGTGGCCGGCGGTGCGCTCGCGCAGCGGCACGCGCGCTTCGTTCTTCAGGAAATTACGGCGTGCGAACTGGTTCAGGGCTTCGATCACGATCGAAAAACCGATGGCCGCATACAGATAGCCCTTCGGGATATGGAAGCCCAGGCCCTCGGCCACCAGCGACAGGCCGATCATCAGCAGGAAACTCAGGCACAGGACGACGACGGTCGGATGGGCGTTCACGAAGCGCGTCAGCGCCTTCGAGGCCAGGATCATGACGCCGATCGAAATGACCACGGCCGCCATCATGACGCCCAGTTCGTCGACCATGCCGACGGCGGTGATGACGGCGTCGAGCGAGAACACGGCGTCGAGCACGACGATCTGCGCCACCACGACGCCGAAGGCGGCGTACGCCTTCGAGTCGGACTGGGCATGGGTCACCCCTTCCAGGCGTTCGTGCAGTTCGGTGGTGGCCTTGAACAGCAGGAACAGGCCGCCGCCCAGCAGGATCAGGTCGCGCCCGGAGAAACTCAAGGCGCCCAGCGAAAACAAGGGTTGCGTGAGCGTGACCAGCCAGGACACGATCGTCAATAAACCCAGGCGCATCAGCATCGCCAGCGACAAACCGATCAGGCGCGCCTTGTCGCGCTGGTGCGGCGGCAGCTTGTCGGCCAGGATGGCGATGAAAATCAGGTTGTCGATACCCAGGACGATTTCCAGGACGACGAGCGTCAGCAATCCCGCCCAGATAGCAGGGTCGAATAGCCATTCCATGTGATACCTCGTTTATGTAAACAATGATGTGCCCCCGCACGCCGGCAGGAGCAGGAAATGAGGACGGCGTATCAGCAGATGGGAGGGGGTTTGATCGGCGGGACGGGCGCGCGGCCCTGGCGCAAAGGCGGGTGTGGAGGCGGCAAGCGGTCCGCGGCGACGGCAGGCCGCAGCCGGCCGGCTTGGTTCACCGAGTCGTGGAAGTCGTGGCCGGCGGGAGGTTCGTCGGCATCGATGTCGCCTATGGCCGGCATGTCGGGCGCATCCGCCGCGACCACGGCGTGCGTGCTGGCGCCGGCCTGCTGCATCGACGCGACGGACATCGACAGCGCAAGGACGTTCAGGGGGAACAGCAGGATGAGGAAGATGACGAGTGCTCGTCGCATAAGGCGGTCGTTGGAGAGTACCGGACGAGTATATCAGCTATTCTTGCGGCAGCTTTTACTCAACCCCACAGCGATTTTCATGAAGACCATGCGCATCGAACAATTCACCTGCTTCGGCAGCAGCGACGGCGGCGGCAACCCGGCCCTCGTCATCGAGGACGGACCGGCCGATGCGGCGCAGCGCGTCGCGCTGGCGCGCGCACATGCGCTCACTTGCGTGTTCATCGACGCCGCCGGCGAGTCCGGCGTGGCGGCTAGCCTCGACTTCGTCTACCCGCACATGCGCAGCCCGCTCTGCCTGCACGCGACGCTGGCGGCGGCGCAGGTGCTGTTCGCGCGGCATGGCGACGCGGCGCCGCTGACGGTCGAGACGGCGATGCACGGACAGCGCCTGACCCTGTCGCGCAATGGCGAGACGGTGTTCGTGCGCCTGGTGCGCCAGCCGGCGCCGCAGGCCGCGCTCGACGACGCATTGGCTGCGCGCCTGCTGGCCGCGCCTGGGCTGCGCCTGGCGAGCGCGCCGCGCATCGCCTCGGTCGGCAGCCCGAAGCTGTTGCTGGAAGTAGCGGACGGCGCCACCCTGCATGGCCTGCGGCCCGACCTGGCGCTGATCCAGGACTGGGGCAAGGAGAACGGCGTGAGCGGCTGCTACGCCTGGTGCCGTCTCGGAGACGGTGAAGTCGAGGGCCGCAACTTCAACCACCTCGACCCGCTGCTGGAAGACAGCGCCACCGGCGTCGCGGCCGGCGCGCTGACCGTCCTGCTCGGCCATGGCCTGCTGCTGCGCCAGGGACGCGCCAGCGGCAACGCCTGCGTCATCCACACACAGCGCGAGGGCGACGCGGTGCTGGTTGGCGGCCTGGTGCGCAGCTAAGCCCCGGCCTGACACCAGGCCAGCTTATTCCCGTTTCCGCGCGGCAGCTGGAAACCCATGCGCCCGACCGGGGACGACGTGCAGGCGGCCGAGGTGAGGTTGAATCCGCTTGCATACGGGCCGCGCTTCCCTATCCTGAAGTATGGTCAACCAAGCAAAGCGGAGGTCATGATGGATACCGTAATGGGGGACGAGACTGCAGGGCTGCGGGCCAGTCTCAGGGGCAGCCTGCTCCTGCCGGACGAGCCCGGATACGACGCGGCGCGCGCGATCTGGAATGCGATGATCGACAAGCGCCCGCGCATGATCGTGCGTTGCGCCGGCGCGGCCGACGTGCGCACGGCACTCAATTTCGCACGCGAGCACGGCCTGGCGCTGGCGGTGCGCGGCGGCGGCCACAACATCGCCGGCAGCGCCCTGGTCAACGATGGCCTGGTGATCGACCTGTCGTCCATGCGGTCGGTGCGGATCGATCCGCAGGCGCGGCACGCCTGGGTCGAAGGCGGCGCCCTCCTGCGCGACGTCGACCACGAAGCCCAGGCGTATGGGCTGGCGACGCCGCTGGGCATCAATTCGACCACCGGCGTGGCCGGGCTCACCCTCGGCGGCGGCTTCGGCTGGCTGACGCGCAAGTACGGCATGGCGGTCGATAACCTGGTCTCGGCCGACATCGTCACCGCCAGCGGCGAGCGCCTGCACATCGACAGCGACAATCACCCCGACCTGTTCTGGGCGATTCGCGGCGGCGGCGGCAATTTCGGCGTCGTCACCAGCTTCGAGTTCGCGCTGCACGAGGTGGGGCCGATGGTGACGGCGGGCCTGATCGTCTTCCCGTTCGCGCAGGCGCGCGCGGTGCTGCGCAACTACCGCGATTACGTCGAGACCCTGGACGACGATATCTCGGTCTGGGCCGTGCTGCGCGGCGCGCCGCCCCTGCCCTTCCTGCCACCGGAAGTGCACGGCGCCGGCATCGTGGCGCTGGTCTTTTTCTCGCCCTCGCCGCAAGACCAGGTGCAAGGCGCCATCGACAGGGTGCGCTCGTTCGGCACGCCGCTCGGCGAACACGTCGGCGCCGTGCCCTACACCGCGTGGCAGCAGGTGTTCGATCCGCTGCTGGTGCCGCCGGCGCGCAACTACTGGAAGTCGCATAACTTCAATACGCTCAGCGACGCCGCCCTCGACGTCGTCATCGACTACGCCGGCAAGCTGCCCTCGAGCGACAGCGAGATCTTCCTCGGCCTGATCGGCGGCGCCGCCAATACCCATGCGCCCGACGAGACGGCCTATCCGCACCGCGCGGCGCTGTATGCGATGAACGTGCACACGCGCTGGCAGGACCCGTCCCAGGATGCCGCCTGCCTGGCCTGGGCGCGCGCATTCTTCCAGGCCGCCGCGCCGCATGCCGCCGGCGGCGTCTACATCAATTTTTTGAATGAGGACGAAGTCGACCGCATCGCCGAGGCCTACGGGCCGAACTACCAGCGCCTCAGGCAGATCAAGGCGAAGTACGATCCGGACAACCTGTTCCGCGCCAACCAGAACATCCGGCCCGCACCCTGAGCGACGGTGGCGGGCGCCGTCTCCATGCTAGAGTTCATGCACACAAAAACTCGAATGGAGACGGTAATGACCTTCTGGACGACCACCCGGCGCTGCATGAGCGCCATCGCCTTCGCCTTGCCCGCCGCGGCATTCGCCTTCCCCACCGGCCCCGTCGAATGGGTCGTCCCTTACGCGGCGGGCGGCGGCTCGGACGTCGTGGCGCGCATGGTCGCGTCGGAAATGACCAAGACGCTGGGCCAGCCCATCGTCATCAACAACAAGCCGGGCGCCGGTACGAATATCGGCGCGGCCTACGCCGCCAAGGCCAACGCCGACGGCCACCTGGTGCTGACGGCCGACACCGCCACCCTGTCGACCAACCAGTTCCTGTACGCCAAGCCGGGCTACAACGCCGAACAGGACTTCGTGCCGGTCGGCCTGATCGCCCGCTTCCCGATGATCCTGGTCGTGGGTCCGCAAGTGCCGGCCAAGAACCTGCAGGAGTTCCTGGCCTGGGCCAAGGGGCAAAGCGACCCGGCCGCCTACGCCAGCCCGGGCGCCGGCAGCCCGCACCACCTCGCCACCGAACTGTTTTCCGACCTCACGAAACTGAAACTGCTGCACGCGCCCTACAAAGGCGCGGCGCCCGCGGTGCAGGACGTCATCGGCGGCCAGGTGCCCTTCATGTTCGTCGACACCGCCGCCGGCGGCTCGCATATCCGCGCCGGCAAGCTGCGCGCCATCGGCGTGGCCAGCCTGAAGCGGGTGCCGGGTTTCGACGCCATCCCGACCCTGAACGAGCAGGGACTGGCCGGCTTCGAGGCCTATGCCTGGCAAGGCATGGTGGCGCCGGCCAGGACGCCGGCAGCAAGCGTCGACACCTTGAACCGCGCCCTGCTCAAGGCGATCGGCAGCGAGGCCGTCAAGACCCGTTTCGAGGCGCTGGGATTGGAAGCGATTCCGGGCAGCCCGAACGAGATGGCGGCCTACGCCAAAGCCGAACGCGAAAAATGGGGCAAGGTGATCAAGGCGAAGGCGATCAGGCTGGATTGAGCGGGAACACGCAACTTGACTCTTGTTTATGGATAGTGCTTAATTGAAACATTCAATTTTGGCATTCACATTTAACAAGGGACTGGCGTGAGACGATTCGGATTGCGGTTGGGGCGCCTGGCGTGCGTCGGCGTGCTTGCCGGGTGGATGGCTTCGGCCGCTGCCGCAAGCGCGCCGGTGCAGCCCAGCGAAGAAGAGCGCGGCCTGGCAAGTGAGCTGGACAAGCATCTGGCGCGCATCTTCTTCCCGCTGCCGAAAGATATCCAGCTTGATCCTGCCCTGCGCGCGGCCGGCAACAAGATCGCCGCCGAGCACCTGGCGCGCATGAAGGCGCAGTTTCCGCTGTGGATCCAGGAAGAACGCCGCGTGCAAATGGGCCCGGACGGCAAGGGCAAGCCGCGCAGACTGAGCTACGCGGCGCTCGCACGCATGTACAACGAACTGGCGTTCTGGCAGCTCGAGCCCGGCGACGACGCCTATGAACAGGCCACGCTCGCGGTGCTCAAGGCGTCCCCCATGGTGTGCCGGACGGGCGACGATCCGCGCTTTGCCGATTTTTACGGACGCATCCTGCGCATCCAGGCCATGCCGGCAGCCCAGCAACAGCTTGCCCTGGCCAACGAAACCCGGCTGCTCGAGCGTTGGGGCAAGCCGCGCGCCGACATCTTGCCGCGGCCGGCGCTGCTGCCGCAGGAGACGGCCATGGCCACAGCGGCGCAACTGCAGGCCGGCGGCGCGCGGCCGGCCGTGGCATTGCCGCCCGCGCTGGCATGGATGGTCTTGTCGACCCGCGCACCTTACGACCAGCTGAACCGGGAAGCGCGCTGCGCACTCCAGCAGTGGTCGGTGCAGAACAGCCTCGCGCAGGGCCACGATCCCGCGGCCGTCCTCCATGCTTTCCGCTACGGCATGATGGAGACCGTCACCACCCGCTTCGGCGCGATGTTCGACAAGCAGGAAAGGGAAGAATCCGGCGACGTGACGCAGGAACCGACCGGCTACCCCAAACTGGCCGCGCAGTTCGAGGCCACCGGCAAGACGAAGCTCAGGCGCCGCTTCGACGCCGCCGGCAAACCAACGCATGCCGAGGTCATCGAACGCAAGATCGACGTGCGCGGCATTCGCGGCGTGCGTCCGCTCGCCTTCGAGGATATCTTCGACGCGCGCGCCGTGCGCCTTGGCCTGCAGAGCGCCCCTGCCGGCAAGCCGGGCATCAAACCCGATCCTGTCGTCGAGATGGTCTGGAGCCTCGACGATGCGCAGACAGACTCCGAGAAGCAAGCTACATCCCAGGGAAGAAAACCATGAACCTCCGGCCCCTGCGCGCCCGTCTCGCGCGACGCCTGCTGCTGCCCGCCGCACTGGCATTGACCACCCTGACCTGCTCCGGCGCCAACACCGACGCGCCGCTCTCGCCCATCGCCAGCGCAGCCAAGCAGGCCATGTGGTGGGGCGACTTCGCAGCGCTCGAGCAGCACAATGCGCTCTACCGGCAGCCCGGGCGGTCCAGTGCGGACGGATTGTCCGAGCTGAGCCAGTTTCGCAACGGCGTCGCCATCGTCTTCGACTACAAGGTGAAAAATCCCGAGTCCTACATGAAGGAGCTCGATGCCATCACGCTGCAATGGGCCCGGCAACATCCGGCGTCGGGACTGGCCCATGCCCTGCACGCGCGCGCCCTGGTCGCCCACGCCGCCTCCTACCGCGGCGGCACCTACGCCAAGGACGTCCCGCCGGAGGCCTGGGCGCCCTACAACGACTACCTGAACCAGGCCGCCACTTACCTGAAGGACCATGCCGACGCGGCCCTGACGGACAGCTATACGCACACCATCCTGATCAATATCGGCCGCAGCCTGGGCTGGGAACGCAAGCAGCTGGCCGCCATTCTCGAGGCGGGCCTGGCGCGCAATCCCGAGGACGACGGCCTGTATTTTGCGATGCTGGAGGCCCTGCTGCCCAAATGGGGCGGCGATGCCAGGTCGCTGGACGCCTTTATCCGCAAGGCGGCCGAGCAAACGCGCGCGCGTCTTGGCTGGGGAATGTACGCGCGGCTGTACGACACGGTGGCCGATGGCCAGTACGGCACCGCCCTGTTCGAGGACAGCCATGCCGACTGGGGCAAGATGAAACAGGGCTACGAGGACCTGCTGGCGAGGCACCCGGGTAGCCACCAGCGCCTGAACCGCTACGCCTTCATGGCCTGCGTCGCCAGGGACAAGCAGGCCTTCCTGCGCGTGATCGAGCAGATCGGCGCCAACCTGCGCACCGACGAATGGGGCGCCAATCCGGAGCGCGCCGTCGAAACCTGCCGGCGCTGGGCGGCACAGGCGGACGACGCAGGCTCCCCGCGCCAGAGCGCCAAGCCGGCTACAACATCCTGATCCCCGGCAGCGCCAGCAGCGACGTCTCGCGCATCACCTGCACGAAGTCGGCCAGGTAGGCATTGCCCGCCAGCCGCTTCGGCACCACCGCATACAGGCGCGCCGTCAGGCCATCGGCGCCGATGCGCTGGCGCGCCACATAGCCCCGCTCCAGATAACCGTTGACCGCCCATAGCGGCAGCGCCGCGAAACCGCGTCCGCTCGCCACCAGCTGCAGCATGCCCACCGTCAGTTCGGTGGTCCTGCGCGGCGGCTCGACGCCGGCCGGACGCAGCACCTGGCGCACCAGATCGAGCATATCGTCCGGCACCGGATAGGTAATTAACGCCTGGCCGGCGAAATCCTGGGCCACCAGGTGCGGTTTGGCGAGATACGGATGGCCGAGCGGCAGGATCGCGACCATCTCGAATTCGAACAGCGGATGGAAGACCATCTCCGTCTCGGTTTCGTCGAGTTCGGAGACGATCGCCAGTTCCGCGCGGTCCTGGTGCAGCAAGCCCACCGGATCGGCCTGGAAGCCGGACACGATGTCCTGCTCCACCTCCGGCCAGCGTTCGCGCAGCGCGTCCATCGACGGCATCAGCCAGTCGAAGCAGGTATGGCACTCGACCGCGATGCGCAGCTTGCCGGCGCCGCTGCTGGACATGCGCGCCAGGTCGCGTTCGGCCGCCCCCGCCAGCGGCAGCACCTGCTGCGCCAGCTCGAGCAGGCGCTGGCCGGCCGCCGTGAACGCCACCGGCGCCGACTTGCGCTCGAACAGGACTGCGTCGTACTGGCGTTCCAGCGCCAGCACCTGGTGCGACAAGGCCGACTGCGTCACATTCAGCAGCTGCGCCGCGCGCGAGATGGTGCCGGCTTCTTTCAATGCCAGCAGGGTGCGCAGGTGGCGCAGTTCGAGGATCGAGGTGCCCATTAGTTTTTTTCACGTGATTACAAAAATTTGTCGTTTGAATTATGCACCAGCTCTGCCGATAATCGATAGCATTCTTCATACAACGAT
>Ga0213835_101649_pt1 | contig 12816 bp, 12 predicted proteins | sample SWPATP01_FD_160576 | JGI IMG/M metagenome (GOLD analysis project Ga0213835, IMG submission 160576) | Coastal seawater microbial communities from Marineland, Florida, United States - SWPA TP0 #1 | ecosystem: Environmental > Aquatic > Marine > Coastal | place: USA: Florida | collected 2016-08-05
GCAGCACATATTCGTCGCTCTCGACTTCATATCCCTTCCAGATGTCGTCGGCATCGACCGGGCCGATGCCGGGCACGACCTTCTCGTAGCGCACAGGCTTGCCAGACGGCTTGTGTATCTGCCGGAAAGAGATGGTCGAGGAGCGGTTTGTCGCCGAGTACATCTCCACCGGTATCGAGACGAGCGAGAGCCGCAACTGGCCCTTCCACACTGGCCGGACAGCCATGACACTTCACTCCACAAATAACGCAAAACCCATTGGCATTTAAGCCGCTGCGGTCGAATTGGTTCCCACCAGGCGGCTGTCTCCGGCAGACGTTGAACCTTCAGGATTGTGATTGTCCCTCTTGCCGCCCATATAGGGTCCTCCTTCATTTCGCAGCCTTCGCCTGCCTGCTGCCATGTCGTCCAAGAGTGCTTCCCAATGCCCTCCCTCAAAGCCCATCTCGTCGCTTTCGTGCTACGCAACACGCGCAAGAAGGCCTTTCGCAGCCCCGAAGGTTTGCAGGCTTTGATTGACCGCACCCGCAAGATTCAGGATCACCGCCCCCCGGCCAAGATCTCGGCCCGCCTGGATATCGAGACCCGCGAAGTCGCGGGCTGGCCAGTCTATGAAGCGCGGCCGCGCGGAACCGATCCATCTCGCCGGATACTCTACCTGCATGGCGGCGCCTTCTGTTTCGAGCTCACGCCATTTCATTGGTCACTGATCGCCGACATGGCCGAGCGACTGGACGCGCATGTGAGCGTACCGATCTATCCCCTTGCGCCGGAATACAATTTCCACGACGCCTATGCGTTCGCAGGAGCCATCTGGCGCGATGTCGTTACCCGCGATGGCGAGGTGATCGTCATGGGTGATTCCGCCGGAGGCACGATGGCACTGGTGCTGTCGATGATGGCGGCGCAAGAGGGCTGGGCGCGGGCATCCCGTCTGGTCTTGCTGTCGCCGGCAGTGGACGCCACCCTCACAAACCCAAAGACGCATGAGATCGCGGCCATCGACCCTTGGCTGGACATTCCCGGCGGTCGCTACGCCTTCGAGCAGTTCGCGGCGGATCTGGAGTTCTCGGACTGGCGCATCAGCCCGATCTACGGAAATCTGGCGGTGCTGCCCCCTGTTCTGCTGTTCACCGGCACGCGCGACATGCTCTATCCCGATACGTTGAGCTTCGCCGAGAAGGCCAAGACTGCCGGCGTCGACGTCACCACGGAAATCGGCGACAGGATGTTCCATGTCTGGCCGCTCATCGAGATGCGGGAGGCACGCCAGGCCAGAGACCGGATCGTCGAATGGGTCAAGGCGCCTCGTCCGGCAATGACCAACGACAAGCGAGAGACAGCGGGCGCCTGAACAGGCCCGGCTAGAAGCTGCCGGTTTCCTTGAACACCTCGAAGGCGGCGCGCATGTGGTCGGCGGCCGCGCAGACCGGTGCCGACGGCTCCGATGCCACGATCAAGCCGAGGCTGTAGACGCCGATCTCCGGCAGCCCATCCTTCGGTCCGAGTTCGACCAGCTCATCGCCCATGAAAGTCTTCGGCAAGGGCGCGATCGCGAGATCGGCGAGGATGGCCGCCCGCTGGCCCGCCGTGTGTGCGCTCATATAGGCCACCCGGTAATTCCTGCCTTCGCGCCCCAGTGCCTCCAGCGCCCCTTCGCGCCAGGCGCATCCCTCTTCCCAGATGGAAACCGGCAAGGGCTCGCGCAGATGCGCGCAGCCGCCCTTGGCGCCGGCCCAGACGATCGGCTCCGTCATGAGAACCTCGACGCCGGGTGGCGCCGAACTGCCCTGGCAGGTCAGGATCGCCATGTCGAGCGAGCGGTCGGCCAGCCGCCGCTTGAGGTTCGAACTCTGGTCGATCACCACGTCGACCGCCACCGACGGGTGCGATTGCGAAAAGCGCTTGAGCACATGCGGCAGCACGCGCTCGCCGAAATCGTCGGGCGATCCCAGCCGCACCACGCCTGAAATGTCGGGCATGATGAATTTCGATACCGCCTCGCGATTGAGCGCCAGCAGGCGCCGCGCATAGCCGAGCAGCATCTCGCCGTCGATCGTCAGCGCGACCGAACGCGCGTCGCGTGTGAAGACCGCCCGCCCCAGCAACTCCTCCAGGCGCTTGATCTGCATCGAGACGGCTGAGGGCGTGCGAAACACCGCGTTTGCCGCAGTTGTAAAACTTCCCGTCTCGGCAATCGCCACGAAGGTACGCAGCAGATCGAGATCAAGAAGCGGCAGCGGATGGTTGAGCGGAGCGTTCATGGCTTCCATCAATTTTTCTGAACAGAGACATCATTCCATTTCGTTGGATTGAACGACAGCCTTACCGCATAGTCAAGTCATCCGCCAGGACATGTCGTCCGGCAGCGACAGGAAAGGAGTGTCGCAATGTTCACCGTCACCGCCTTTGATCATCTCGTGGATGGACTGCGCAAGATCCACACGCGGCATCGTACTGACCGCATCCTGCGCGACCTGCCCCCGCATGTCCGGCACGATATCGGCCTGGAGGAATTGCCGCCAATCCCAGGGCGCGTAAGGCCTCTTGGGTCGGGACAATGAGGCGTTTCCTGTCGGCAATCCGCGGCTTTCTGATCGAGTTCGACGAAGCCCACGAGCATGCGCGGACCGGACACCCGCCGCAACGTCTTCGCCACGAAGACAGCGGCAGGCGCAATGGCAGGAAATGTCACCAGACTTCGTGAAGAGGGCGCACCCGGCCGGTTTCGGGTGTCGCCACGCCCGTGCCTCGACAAGATCGGGGTGCCAGAAGCAACCCGCAGGGAAACATTGTCATGTCCTTCTTCTCCACCCTCCGCAGCCGCCTGGCCGAAAGGCGGCAACGCCGCGAGCGCTATGCCCAGACGCTGGAGATCTTGAGCCTGCCGCTTGAGATCCAGTTGGACATCCGCCGTCCCGAAAGTGAGCAAAGGGACGCTCCGTCGACGGTAACTTCAAGACGCAGGCTTGCGGTCTGACTTGATGTCGCATTTGGTGCTGCCCACTTCGCATTTGTCTCTTTCGCGGCAACGCAGCAAGCATATATGTGCGCCATCTACGGCAGCCTACTTCGCCAGAAGGCCGCTCCGTGTGAAACCGATTTCTGCATGGAGTATGTGATGAAATTCCTTCGTTTCCTGAAGTCCGTCCGGACCCTCAACCCGACCACGGTGCGCGAGCGCCAGCGCCTCGCCGCCACCATGCCCGGCCAGACCGGCGCCCTGGCCGCCTCGCGCCACGGCATCTTCGTCTGAACCTCCTTTCAGGCTGCTTTGGAGATGTGTCGGGGACCTGCGGAAAATTGCCATTCCGCACCGGCACATTCCATTGACAGACAACCGCTTTCCTGATGAGCCTTTGCTGATCGCGACATGATGTGTTCGCGGGTTTTCGTCCCCGCAGGCGAGAGGCAAACTTGGTAGGCGCGCAGCCCGTCAGACGTTCGATCGTCTTCTTCCTGGTGCCAGATTTCACCATGGTTGCCTTTGCGACGGCGCTCGAACCACTGCGTTCGGCCAACCGCATGCTCGGTTTCCAGGCATATAGCTGGCGTCTTGCCTCTGCCGATGGCCAACCGGTGCGCGCCTCCAACGGTGTGGAGTGCGCCGTCGATACGTCGCTGGAGGACGAGCGGCGCAAGATGACCGGGGTCGATCGCCCCTCGATGGTCATTGTATGCGCAGGCCTCAACGTGGAGACCTACGCACCCCGTACGGTTCTTGCCTGGCTTCGAGAGGAATATAATCGCGGCGTCTCGGTGGGCGGTCTATGCACCGGCGCCTATGTGCTCGCCCAGGCCGGCCTGCTCGCCAATCGTCGTTGCGCGATCCACTGGGAAAACCTGCCAGGCTTTGCCGAAAAATTCCCCAAGGTCCAGGTATTTGCCGATCTCTTCGAGGTCGACCAGAACGTCTATACCTGCGCCGGCGGAACGGCTGCCATGGACATGATGCTGAAGCTGATCGGCGACGATTTCGACGACCATCTCGTCAACCGTGTCTGCGAGCAGATGCTAACCGACCGGGTGCGCAGCCCGACGGACCGCCAGCGCCTGCCGCTGCGCGCACGGCTGGGCGTCCAGAACTCCAAGGTGCTGTCGATCATCGAGCTGATGGAGGCAAATCTCGCCGAACCTCTCTCCCTGGTCGAGATTGCCGATCACGTCGGCCTTTCCCGGCGCCAGATCGAGCGCCTGTTCCGCCATGAGATGGGCCGCTCGCCGGCACGCTACTATCTCGAGATCCGGCTCGACCGCGCGCGCCATCTCCTGCTGCAGTCATCCATGCCGGTGGTCGAGGTCGCGGTGGCCTGCGGCTTTGTTTCCGCCTCCCACTTCTCCAAATGCTACCGCGAACTCTATGCCCGTTCGCCCCAGCAGGAGCGTGCCGACCGCAAATTGATGGTCACGGCATAGTCTTTTCAGTATCCAAAGAGAGACCAGTATGAACCAAGAGATTTTCCACGGCACCATTCCTGCCTTGATGACCCCGTGCACCCCGGCCCGCGCGCCCGATTTCGACGCGCTGGTGGCCAAGGGCAAGCAACTGGTCGAGGCGGGAATGTCGGGTGTCGTCTATTGCGGATCGATGGGTGACTGGCCCCTGCTGACCGACGACCAGCGGATGGAAGGCGTCGCGCGACTGGTGAAGGCCGGCATTCCCACCGTCGTCGGCACAGGCGCGGTCAACACAAGACAGGCCGTTGCCCATGCAGCCCATGCCGCAAGCGTCGGCGCACAGGGTCTGATGGTCATCCCCCGCGTTCTGTCGCGTGGCTCCTCGGCCGCCGCGCAGCGGGACCATTTCAAGGCGGTCCTGTCGGCTGCACCCGAACTGCCTGCCGTCATCTACAACAGCCCCTATTACGGCTTCGCCACGCGCGCCGACCTCTTCTTCGCCCTTCGCGCCGAGCACCCAAATCTCATCGGCTTCAAGGAATTCGGTGGCGGGGCGGATCTGCGCTACGCGGCCGAGCACATCACCTCGCGTGACGACAGCGTGGCCCTGCTGGTGGGCGTCGACACGAATGTCTTCCACGGTTTCGTCAATTGCGGCGCGGTCGGCGCCATCACCGGCATCGGCAACGTTCTGCCGCGCGAAGTCCTGCATCTGGTCGAGCTTTCGAAGAAGGCTGCCCAAGGCGACGCCGCCGCGCGGCAACAGGCAAAGCAGCTGGATGATGCGCTGGCGGTCCTGTCCTCCTTCGACGAGGGGCCCGACCTGGTTCTCTACTACAAGCATCTGATGGTGCTCGCGGGAGACGACAACTACGCCCTCCATTTCTACGAAACCGACGCACTCAGCGATTCCCAGCGCAACTATGCCGAGACGCAGTACAAGCTGTTCCTGCAGTGGTATGCTGCATGGTCGGCCGGCCTCGGCGAGGATTGAGTTCGCCGACAAGGGGGACGACGGGCAGATGTGCCGGCGTTCCCCATCGACGTGTTGGACGCCTCGCGAAGGACCACGACCCCATGCGCCACTTTCTCCTGGCCGCCACCCTGTCGCTGGTGGCAACCACCGCGATGGCCCAGACCCTCACATTTCCACCCGAGGAAATCTTCGACGCAGCCATCGGTGACTGGAACCGCGACGGCAAGCCGGACCTCGCCATCCTGGCCCAATCGGATGGAGAGGATGGCGACACGAGCCTCTTCATCTATCTGCGCGAAGATGCCGAGGACGGTGTCCTGTCGCTTGCCTTTTCAGGACCGGACATGCTCTGGGGTTCGGGCGGGTCTCGCCGGTTTTATGGTCAGGAGCCTTCGATTAGGGCGCTCGGCAACGGCTCTCTCGCCGTTACCGAGCAGAACTGGAGCGTCGGCCGCAATCGGTGGACCTCGACCATCACCGTCGCCTGGCGCGACGAGCGTTTCGTGGTTGCCGGCTACACTTTCAATTCCTTCGACACGCTGCAGCAGGAGGACCCGCTCAATTGCGACCTGAATCTCCTGAACGGCCGCGGCACGGTCAATGAACGTGAGGTGAGCTTCACTCTGCGTGCGGTCCCGTTGAGCGAATGGTCGAACCAGAACGGGGAAAACCCCGGGCTCATCGTCTGCCGCGACAACGAGTAGAACTGCACGGACTGCCGAAGGCCTGCGTCAAGGCCTCCGCATCATGGCCCTGAAAGACTCGACCAGACTGTCGAACACAGCCCTTACCCTCGGTACGCGGGTCAGGTTCTCGTGGGTCACGATCCAGGTCTCCATGACCGCGGCTTCCAGATCGGGCAACAGCCTCACAAGCTTCGGATCGCGCTCGCCGACGGGCACCTGGGCAAGCGCGATCGCCACTCCCGCGCGTGCTGCCGCCAGTTGGGCCGGGTGGCTGTCCGTACGCAGCACGAGCTGTTCGAGGATCAGGCCAAAGCCTTCTGCAAAGGCAAGATCGGTGCGGTTGCGATCCGGCCCGACGAAATCGTGACTGCCAAGATCCGCCACATCCCGTGGCTGGCCCCGCCGGGCGAGATAGTCAGGCGAAGCAAAAAGCCCCAGCGGTATAGCCGCCACCTTCCGTGCGACCAGCGCATCCTGCTTGGGCTGCACCGTCCGTACCGCGACATCGACCTCCCGGGCGAGCAGGTCGGCAGGCAAATTGCTCAACGACAACTCGATGCGGATCGATGGATGTGTCTCCCGCAACCGGGCCAGCATCTCAGGGATAACCTCAATGCCCATGAATTCCGGCACGCTGATGCGAACCGTGCCGGCAACCGCGTCACCCACTTCAGAAGCCTGCCTTACGAAGAAATCCGAAGCCATCGCCATCGCGCGCGCCGGTTCCCGCAGCGCTTCGGCCGTCTCGGTAGCCGTCAGGCCGTTGGCCGAGCGGGTGAACAGCAGAGTACCAAGCGCCTTTTCGAGTGCCTCGATCCGAGAGCGGACTGTCGGGTGCGAAAGGCCGAGCCGCCGCGCCGCGCCGGCAAGGCTGCCTTCCTCCAGCACCGCCAGAAAGATGCGTTGATCGTTCCACTCGACCGATGTGCCCATAAAAAAATGACTAGCAGATGCAGAATTGTTTGCAATTCACTTTCATGCGCGCCGATCCCATTCTTGGCTCGACACGAAAATTGAGGAGCGAAGAAAATGACCGAAGACAGGAAAGCCCTGGTGCTGGGCGCAACAGGTGGCATTGGCGGCGCGATTGCCAAGGCGCTGGTCAGGCACGGATGGAGCGTCCGCGGCATGGCACGCCAGCTACCGGATCAGAGCTCCATGATGGAATGGGTCGCAGGCGATGCGATGCGCCGCGAAGACGTCCAGCGCGCGGCGGAAGGCGTTTCCGTCATCGTTCACGCGGTAAACCCGCCGCATTACCGCAATTGGGACAGGCTGGTGCTGCCGATGATCGACAATACCATTTCGGCCGCCCGCGCGGTCGGCGGCGCCCGGGTGGTGCTGCCGGGAACGGTCTACAATTACGATCCCGCAACAACGCCCCTTGTCTCCTCGCAGACGCCCCAGCGTCCCCGTAGCCGCAAGGGCGCCATCCGTGTCGCGCTCGAAGAACGGCTGGAAAAGGCGGCGCCGGCGGTTCCCGCCCTCATCCTGCGCGCCGGCGACTTTTTCGGTCCCGGCGTTCGTTCGAGCTGGTTCGCCCAAGCCATGATTACGCCCGGCAAGCCGGTAAAGCGCATCATGAACCCGGCGCGAGGCGCTGGACACAGCTGGGCCTACCTGCCCGACCTGGCCGAAACCTTCGCGCTCCTGCTCGACCGCCCCGAAAGGCTCCGTCCGTTCGAACGCCTGCAATTCGAAGGCCTGTTTGACGAAAGCGGTGACCAACTGGTCGCGGCAATCCGCGAGGCCAGCGGCCGGGATGCCAGCGTCCGGGCCTTTCCCTGGTGGGCGATCAAGCTTCTGGCTCCCTTCAACGGTTTCATGCGGGAGGCTTCGGAGATCGCCCCCTACTGGCGCCACCCGATGCGCTTTGACAATCAGCGACTGGTGGAACTTCTTGGACATGAGCCGAGGACACCCCTGCCCGAGGCAGTCCGCGCCAGCCTGGTGGACATGGGCTGCCTGCCGGCAAGCCAGTCGGCAGAACTGCAGATGATGGCCGCTTGAACCTATGGGTGGCGCCCTGCTCCGCAGGCCGGATCAGGGCGCCACCTCCCCACCCCAGCGCCGCTCCCCGATCATGCAATCGTAACCTTCCGCCATCGACACCCTGATCGGCGCCATATCGTTGACTGCATAGCGCCGCCATGTCGGCGACCAAGGCCCTGACAATTCAAGCACGATCTTGCGCCGCACCGCTTCGGGAAAGTCCTTCCAGTCAGTCACCGGGATCGAGAAGGCGCCCGGCCCTCCAATGACGCAATTGGCGTAGTAGTCGTCGAGATCGTCGATGTCGAAGCGACCTGCAGGACCCATATTGGTCATCAGCGGCAGACCGTTGATGGTCACACCCTGTGCCACCAGAGCATCGCGTGCAGGCACGACCGGCGCACCGTGATTGTTCGGCCCGTCCCCCGAAATATCCAGGACACGCCGCATGCCGGTGAAGTGGCTCTCGGCGAACAAGTCTCCGGCAAACAGGATCGCGCCCGAGATCGAGGTCCGGCGCGCGCTGCGCGGTGGCGTCTCCGACATGCGCGCCACCACGCGCTCGGCATCTTCCAGCGTCTCGATAACCGTCCACGGCACGACCAGGAATTGTGACGTGTCGCCTGCCCATTCGAAGATCGCGACGGCGATGCGCCCGTGAATGCCATCCCGGATCGCGCTGATCACCGACTCATGCGTCAGCGCGGCCACATAGCCTTCACGCTGGATGCGCAGTTCCTCTGGTGACATGGAAAGTGAGACGTCCGCGCCAATGATGAGTTCGACATCGACGGGTTCGGCCCTGGCCTCCGGCGCAAACCAACCGGAGGAGAGGACGAAGGCGGCACCTAGAGCCAGCGCCGCTGCTGGACGACCGAGTGCAATCATTGGTCGAGTGTAGACCGATTTCCGCGCGGCGGGGGCCGCGCGGAAACACATCGGATTACAATCCCATCACATGTCCGCGATCAGCCGGCTTCAGCCATCGGCCCGCAATGCGGCGTTCTCGGGATCGTAGGGGCTTTCACTGATGACGGTCGCCTTGTGCTTGGTTCCAAGGATGGTGATTTCCATCTCGGTGCCGTCGGCCGCCACGGCCGGCTCGACCATTGCCAGCGCCAGGCTCTTGCCCACGCGCCAGCCGAACCCGCCATGGGTGGCGCGGCCGATTAGGCTGCCATCCTTGTGGATCGCCTCGTTGCCCCGGGCATCGGCATCGGTGACGCCATGGACCTCCAGCGTGACGAAGGTCCAGCGCGGCCCCTCCTCCTTCAGCCGCACCAGCGCCTCGCGACCCAGGAAGTCGCCCTTCTCCAGCCGCACGAAACGGTCCAGCCCGCTCTCCCAGGCCGAATATTCGATCGACATCTCGCGCGGGATCAGTCGATAGCTCTTCTCGATTGCCATGGCGGTCATCGCGCGTATGCCGAATGGCTTGATCCCGAACTCCGCCCCCGCCTCCATCAGCGCGTCGAACAGCACGTTCTGCTGCTCGATCGGGTGGTGCAGTTCCCAGCCCAACTCGCCAACGAAATTGACACGGAGCGCATGCGCAGTCGCTGTGCCCACCGAGATCTGCTTGCCCGACAGCCAGGGGAAATCCGCATTCGAGAGGCTGGTGCGGGTAAGCTTCTTCAAGACCTCGCGGCTCTTCGGCCCGGCCAGCACGAGCACGCCATACTGCGCGGTGATCGGCGTCAGCGTCACCGAACCGTCCGTCGGCGCCAGCTTGGCCAGCACGTCATGGTCATGCGCCTCGTAAGCACCAGCCGACACCAGATAGAACCGTCCCGGCTTCCACTCATAGACGGTGAACTCGCTCTTCACGCCGCCATGCTTTGTCAGCAGATGCGCGAGCGCAATCCGCCCGCGCTTCTTGGGCAGAGCATTGGCGAGGATCGATTCGAGCCAGGCGCGCGCACCGGGGCCGGAGACCTCCATCTTGGCGAAGGCGGACATGTCGAGCACGCCGACATTCTCGTGGACGTTCTTCACCTCGGCGCCGACATGCTCGAAATAGTTCGAACGGCGGAACGACCAGCGTTCCACGATGCGCCCGTCTTCCAGCGGCGGGGCATGGTTCTCGTTGGTGAGCACGTCCACGCCCACCCCGATCTCGTCGGCCGGCACCTCATAGCCCTCTGGCGCAAACCAGTTTGCCCGCTCCCAGCCATAGACCGAGCCGAACACGCCGCCAAGCGCCTTCAGCCGTCCATAGACCGGCGTGGTCTTCAGCGGCCTGGCCGCCGCGCGCTCCTCGTCGGGGTAGTGCATGGTGAAGACATTGGCATAGGCCTCCTCGTTCTTCTCGATGAGGTAGCCCTCGGTCGCATAGGGACCGAAGCGACGCGGATCGACACCCATCATGTCGATTGTCGGCTCGCCATCGACGATCCACTCGGCCAGCTGCCAGCCCGCTCCGCCGGCGGCCGTGACGCCAAACGAATGCCCCTCGTTGAGCCAGAAATTCTTCAGCCCCGGCGCAGGCCCGATGATCGGCGAGCCATCCGGCGTGTAGGCGATGGCGCCATTATAGACCTTCTTGATGCCGACCTCGCCGAAAGCCGGCACGCGGGCGATCGCCGTTTCGATATGCGGCATCAGCCGCTCGAGATCTTCCTGGAACAGCTCATACTCGCTGTCGTCCGACGGACCGTCCACATAGCAGACCGGCGCACCCTTCTCGTAGGGGCCAAGCAGCAATCCGCCATTCTCCTCGCGCATGTACCAGGACGAATCGCTCTCGCGCAGAACACCCATCTCGGGCAGACCCTGGCTCTTGCGTTCCACGATCGCCGGATGTGGCTCGGTGACGATATACTGGTGCTCGACCGGGATCACCGGCACGTCGAGACCGACCATCTCGCCGGTCTTGCGCGCGAAATTGCCGGTCGCCGAGACGATGTGTTCGGCCAGTATGTCGCCCTTGTCGGTCTTCACCACCCACTTGCCGTCGGCCTGTTGCTCGATGGCCGTCACGGTCGTGTTGCGGTGGATCGTGGCGCCGCGGTCGCGCGCGCCCTTGGCCAGCGCCTGCGTGAGATCGGCAGGCTGGATGTAACCATCGTCCGGATGCTGGATGGCACCCAGAATGCCGTCCGTCTCGCACAGCGGCCAGACTTCCTTGAGTTCTTCCGGCGTCAGCAGCTTGACCGGCACGCCGATGGTCTCGGCAACGCCCGCATAATACATGAACTCGTCCCAGCGATCCTTGGTGCGGGCCAGCCGGATGTTCGTGCAGTTGGTGAATCCGACATTCATGCCGGTTTCTTCCTGAAGCTCCTGGTAGAAGCGCACCGAGTATTTGTGGATCTGGCCGACCGAGTAGCTCATGTTGAACAGCGGCAGCAGGCCGGCGGCATGCCATGTCGAGCCGGATGTCAGCTCCTTGCGCTCGATCAGGACAGAATCCGTCCAACCCTTTCTTGCCAGGTGATAGAGGGTCGAAACGCCCACGACGCCTCCCCCGATCACAACCGCGCGCGCCTCGGTCTTCATGCCGTCTCCAATCGCCCAACAGAATTGCGGCAGCCATTGCTCATGCCTGTGAGGCCGCCTTGTTGCCCCGGACAATATGACTTCATGTCATCGCCCCCTGTGCCTGTTTGCGACACGCGAAAAACGGCCCGCGACGCGCATCCCGATAGCCCTGCGCTCGCCGCCACGACGAAAGCCGGTCGGGCCGATTGCGCACCGCCTGCCCGCTGTCCTATAGCTTGGACCCTGCTCACGGACCCGGTGCTGTCGCCTCATGGCTGAATATTCGGTCTTCTCGCTCATCAGGAACGCGCTTGCCGGCAATCGCGACTGGAAACCCGCCTGGCGCAAGCCCGACCCGCGTCCCTCCTACGACGTGATCGTCATCGGCGGAGGCGGCCATGGACTCGCCACCGCCTATTATCTCGCCCGCGAACACGGCATCACCAATGTGGCGGTGCTCGAAAGAGGCTGGATCGGCTCGGGAAATGTCGGTCGCAACACCACCATCGTGCGCTCCAACTACCTGCTTCCCGAAAACATCCGCTTCTACGAGCATTCGATGAAGCTGTGGGAGGGGCTTTCTCACGAACTCAACTACAACGTGATGTTCTCGCAGCGCGGCGTTCTCAATCTCGCCCATACGCCGGCCCAACTCGACGATTATGCAAGGCGCGGCAACGCCATGCGCCATGAAGGCGGCGATGCGGTGCTGCTCGGCCGCGAGGAGGTGGCGCGCATGGTGCCCGGCCTCGATACGTCCGGCTCTGCCCGTTTTCCGATCGTCGGCGGCCTCCTGCAGCCGCGCGCCGGCACCGCCCGCCACGACGCCGTTGCCTGGGGCTTTGCCCGCGCCGCCGACCGGCTCGGCGTTGACATCATCGAGAATTGCGAAGTCACCGGCTTCCTGCGCGAGGGCGAACGCATCGTTGGCGTGACCTCCACGCGCGGCGAAATCCGCGCGCCCAAGGTCGCGATCGTCGTGGCCGGATCGACCGGCCGCGTGATGAAGCTGGCCGGCATCGACAACATGCCGATCGAGAGCCACGTGCTGCAGGCCTTCGTCTCGGAATCGCTGAAGCCCTTCGTCCACCAGGTCGTCACGTTCGGCGCCGGGCATCTCTACATGTCCCAGTCAGACAAAGGCGGCCTCGTCTTCGGCGGCGATCTCGATGGCTACAACACCTATGCCCAGCGCGGAAACCTGCCGCTGGTCGAGGAAGTGATGAGCGAGATGGTCGCGATGTTCCCGTCCCTCGCCCGCGTGCGCCTCTTGCGTTCATGGGG
>Ga0213835_101650_pt1 | contig 12808 bp, 14 predicted proteins | sample SWPATP01_FD_160576 | JGI IMG/M metagenome (GOLD analysis project Ga0213835, IMG submission 160576) | Coastal seawater microbial communities from Marineland, Florida, United States - SWPA TP0 #1 | ecosystem: Environmental > Aquatic > Marine > Coastal | place: USA: Florida | collected 2016-08-05
CAGCGCAATGCGCCCTTGGCGTCGCTGGCTTGCCACACAGGAATCGTTAAATAATCCGGATTTCCCTTGCATTCCCCGAAATACTGTACAAAAATACAGTCTGAATCATCAACCATGCCATACCCATGCTCAAGCTCACCGCAAGGCAAGAACAGATCCTGAACCTCATCCGTGAGGCGATCGACAATACCGGCTTCCCGCCGACCCGCGCCGAAATCGCCAGGGAGTTGGGCTTCAAGTCGGCCAATGCCGCCGAAGAACACCTGCAGGCCCTGGCCCGCAAGGGCGCGATCGAGATCGTCTCCGGCACCTCGCGCGGCATCCGCCTGATCGGCGCTTCCCTGCCCACGCCGGTGCCAAGCGTGCCGGCCGCGCTGCTGATGTCGCTGCCCCTGGTCGGCCGCGTCGCCGCCGGTTCGCCGATCCTGGCGCAGGAACACGTCGAAGCCACGTACAACGTCGACCCCGCCATGTTCGGCGCGCGTCCCGATTTCCTGCTCAAGGTACGCGGCTGGTCGATGCGCGACGCCGGCATCATGGATGGCGACTTCCTCGCCGTCAAAAAGGTCGACAGCGCCAAGAACGGCCAGATCGTCGTCGCCCGCATCGGCGAAGACGTCACCGTCAAGCGCTACCGCAAGACCGGCGAGACCATCGAACTGCTGCCGGAAAATCCGGACTTCAAGGTTATTCGCGTGGAACCGGGCGACGAATTCGCGCTCGAGGGCCTGGCAGTGGGCTTGATGCGCAGCTGGCACTGACCAACATAAAGGCCGCGGATGCGGCCTTTATTCTTAGTTCTTCAACGCGCTTTCTTTCGGCAGCTTGTTGATGATCTCGTTGTGTTCGGCGATATACGCTTCGGTGGCCGTGCGCCAGACGGCGATGTCGGCCAGCACCAGCTTGGCGCCCACCTTGGCTTCCTCGACCAGGTTGTCCTGCACCCGCGCCAGGTGGGCGTGGGCACGCTCGGTTTCGGCGGCATTCATGAGCTTGGCAATGTCGGGCGGAATCTGCTTGACCAGCGGCGAGGCGGCATTCAGGTTTTCCACGAAGGCATTGTGGCAGTCCTGCCACTTGTTAATCGCCTTGCCGACCCGGTCGATCTCCTCGCTCTGCTTGGAGACCGGCGGAATACGCGGCGCCACACAGCGGAACTTGCCGGAAGTAAGCTCCGCGCCATCGTAGCCGGCCACCCAGTAGTCGATATCGGCGCGCCGGGCCACGCGCTGCTTCATCAGCGCGAGCGAGGCCAGGGCCACCGCATTGCCTTTGGTGGCAGCCTTGCGGAACCATTGTTCGGCCTTCGCTTCGTCGACCTGGCCCGCCTCGCCATACCAGTACATCTGACCCAGGCTCTGCTGGGCTTCGACGTTGCCGGCGTTGGCCAGCTTCGTGTACAGCTTGAGCGCTTCCGGATACTTCTTCTGCTCGAACAGCGACTTGGCGTCCTCGAGCTCGCCGGCCTGGAGGGCGCCCGCGACCAGCAGGCCGCCGAACAGCAAGATCAGTTTTTTCATCGTCAGCCCGTCAGTGCGTCGCGGAAGTCGGCCAGCAAGTCCTCGGTATCCTCGATGCCGACCGAGACCCGGATCAGCGACTCGGCGATGCCCATGCTGGCGCGGCGCGCGGCGCCCATCTCGAAGAAGATCGTGTGCGCGACCGGGATCACCAGCGTACGCGTGTCGCCCAGGTTGCTCGCGGGGATGGCCAGCTGCAGCCGGTTCAGGTAGTCGAAGGGATCGATGTCGTCGCGCAGCTCGAAGCTGAGCAGGGAGCCCGCGGCACGGAACAGTTCGCTCGTCACGCCGTGCTGCGGGTGCGAAGCCAGGCCCGGGTAGTGAACGGCCGCCACCCGTTCGTCGGCTTCCAGCATCGACGCCAGCGCCAGCGCGTTGGCGCAGGTGCGTTCCATGCGCAGCGCCAGCGTTTCGGCGCCAACGGCGATGTGATGCGCCGCTTCCGGCCCCAGCGCCGCGCCGAAGTCGCGCAGGGCTTTGGCGCGCAGCTGGGCCATGCCCTGGGCGGCGCCCGGCTGCTTGCGGAAATTCTCGGCGATATTCGGGAAGGCGCTCCAGTCGAAGACGCCGGTATCGGTCAGCGCGCCGCCCAGGGCGATGCCGTGGCCGGCGATCGACTTGGTCAGCGAGTTGACGACCAGGCCCGCCCCCACCGCTTTCGGGCGGAACAGCCAGGGCGTGGTCATCGTGTTGTCGACCACATACAAAATGCCGCGCTCGCGGCAGAGTGCGCCGATCTTCGCCAGATCCGCCACTTGCGTGCGCGGATTGGCGATCGTCTCGACGAACACGAAGCGGGTATTCGGGCGCAGCACCGCTGCCACGTTCGCCACATCGGTGGCGTCGACGAAATCGACCGCGACGCCCTGCCCCGCCACCGTCTGCCAGAGGCTGTTGGTGTTCCCGAACAGGAAACTCGACGAGACGATATGGTCGCCGTCCTTGAGCAGCGCCTGGAACAGCGCGCCGATGGCCGCCATGCCGGTGCCGAAGCACAGCGTGGACACGCCATCTTCCATCTTCGTGATCTTGTCTTCCAGCGCGGCCACCGTCGGGTTGCCCTGGCGGCCGTAACGGAAGCCCGGCTCCTTGCCCTGGAACACGGATGCCAGCTGGCGCGCGTCGTTGTAGCCGAACGCGACCGACGTGTGCACCGGCTTGTGCAAGGAGCCCTGCTCGATCGCCTTGCGGCGGTCGTTGTGCAGGATGGTGGTCGTGAAACCGTAGTTTTTCTTTTCGCTCATGGTGAGTGGCGGCCCAGCGGCATTATTCGGCGGCGACTGCCGGGTTCAGGTTCAGCTGGGTACGCACTTCGTCTTCCAGCTTCGGCTTGCCGCCATTGTGGCGCGCCGACTCGAGCTGGTCGAGGTAGGCCGGCGTCACGTCGCCCGTCACGTAGATGCCGTCGAAGCAGGAGGCCTCGAAATTGGTCAGCGCCGGATTGACGTCCGAGATCGAGCGCTTCAGGGCCTCGATGTCCTGGTAGACCAGGCGGTCGGCGGTGATCTCGGCGCAGACTTCTTCCACCGTGCGGCCGTAGGCGATCAGCTCGTCGCGGGTCGGCATGTCGATGCCGTAGACGTTCGGGAACAGCACCGGCGGCGCGGCCGACGCGAAGAACACCTTGCGGGCGCCGGCTTCGCGCGCCATCTGCACGATCTCGCGGCTGGTGGTGCCGCGCACGATGGAATCGTCGACCAGCAGCACGTTCTTGCCCTTGAATTCGGCGCCGATGGCGTTGAGTTTCTGGCGCACGGACTTCTTGCGCATCCCCTGCCCCGGCATGATGAAGGTGCGGCCGATATAGCGGTTTTTAATGAAACCTTCGCGGTATTCGATGCCCAGCTTCAGCGCCAGCTGGATGGCGGCCGGACGCGAGGAGTCCGGAATCGGCATCACGACGTCGATTTCCTCGACCGGAATCTCCTTGCGGATCTTGTCGGCCAGGTATTCGCCCATCTTCAGGCGGGTGGCATACACCGAGGCGCCGTCGATCACCGAGTCCGGACGCGCCAGGTAGACGTATTCGAAGGCGCACGGGTTGAGCGAGGGATTTTCCGCGCACTGGCGCTCGTGCAGCAGGCCGTCGCCGTCGATGAAGACGGCTTCGCCCGGCGCGATGTCGCGCACGAAACGGAAGCCAATGCCCTCCAAAGCGACCGATTCGCTGGCGACCATGTACTCGACGCCATTTTCGCCTTCATTCATGCCCAGGCACAGCGGACGGATGCCGTAGGGGTCACGGAAAGCGAGCAAGCCGTGGCCGGCGATCTGCGCCACGACGGCGTAGGCGCCGCGCACGCGGCGGTGCACTTCGCCGACCGCCTTGAAGACGGCGTCGGCGCTCAGCGAAAAGCCGTCGGCCGCTTCCTGGATCTCGTGCGCCAGCACGTTGAGCAACACTTCCGAGTCGGAACCGGTATTGATGTGGCGGCGGTCGTTGTGGAACAGCGCTTCCTTGAGCTCGGCCTGGTTGGTCAGGTTGCCGTTGTGCGCCAGCGTGATGCCGAAGGGCGCGTTGACGTAGAACGGCTGCGCCTCTTCCTCGCTCGACGAGCCGGCGGTCGGATAGCGGCAATGGCCGATACCGGTATTGCCCTGGAGCGAGCGCATGTTACGGGTGCGGAACACGTCGCGCACGAGGCCATTCGCCTTGTACATCGAGAACATGCTGCTGTGATTGGTTGCAATGCCCGCAGCGTCCTGGCCGCGATGCTGCAGGAGCAGCAATGCGTCATACAACAACTGGTTGACGGGAGTTTGCGAGACGACGCCGACGATGCCACACATGGTGCGCTCCTAAGAACTGAATGCTGTTACGGAAGATGTAAAAACGAAGATGTCAAAATTTGATGTGCTGCGCCAGCGCAGCAGGCAGAAACGGCTTGACGGTACGCGCTCCGGTCTCGGCGAGCGGGGACAGCAGCGCGTCTTTCCAGAATTCTTGTTGGGGAATGGCGGTCATGGAACACAATATGACGGCGGCCAGCACGATTACAATCCCGCGCGCCAGGCCGAACAGGCCGCCCAGGCCGCGGTCCACCAGCGACAGGCCGGCCGCGTCGACCAGTGCGCCGATGGCCAGGGACAACAGGCCCATCAGGATGCGCACGCCGAGGAACAGGGCGATGAATGCGACGATCAGGCGTCCCGTGTCGCCGGGAATGATATCCGGTAACAAGGGCGCCAGGCGCGCGCCATACGCATTGGCAACGACGAAGGCCACGACCCAGCCCGTCAGGGACAGGATTTCTTTCACTAAACCGCGCATGGTGCTGATCACCACCGACGCTACCAACACAAACAGAACCAGATAATCAAAAATCGTCACAGTTAGCAAATGCGTCCTAAACGCCTCAGACCGGCACCAGGAAACCGCCCAGGCCCAGGGCCCCGAGTTTCGCCTTGGTCTTGTCGGCTTCCTCACGGCTGCCGAACGGGCCGACCTGCACCTTGATCAGGGCGCCCGACTTCTTGGTGAAGGAAGAGATGCCGCCGGCACGCAGGCGCGCTTGCAGTTCATCCACCTTTTCCTGGGTGGCCAGTGCGGCGACCTGCACCACGAAGCGGTGGCCTGCCTCGGCCTTTTCTTCGACGCGCGGATGTTTTTCTTCCGCCTTCGCCGCCGGTTTTCCTTCGAGCAGCGCCAGTGCGCGCGCCGCCTCGCTGTCCTTCGGATGCGGGGCGACCGGTTTTTCTTCAGGCTTCTTCAGCGGCTTGTCGGCAAGCTTGCGCTCGGGCTTGGGCTCGCTCTTGTGCTCGATGACCTTCGGTTCCGGTTTCGGTTCCGTCTTGACCGGCTTGATCTCGCGTTCGGCGTACACCAGCGGCGGCGGTTCTTTCGCGACCGCCGGCGTCTTGACGGCCGGCTTCTCGGCGGCGGCGCGGGCGCTCGGTGCGGCGACCGGCGGCGGCGCGATGATTTCCTCGTCCTGGTCGACGCTGTCGGCGGCCGGCACCGGGCTGGCCGGCATCGGCAGCGAGGGCGCCTTGTCTTTGGAAGGGATCTGGATGGCGATGTCGCCGCCAAGCGGGCGCGGCTCGGAGTCGAGCAGCATCGGCAAGCCGACCGCGGCAGCCAGGGCCAGCGCGACCGCGCCTACCAGGCGCCGCCGTGCGCGCTTCTTTTCCGGCAGCATGGGGTCGCCACCGCTGCGGCTGCGGCGCGAACCGCTTTGCCCGCTTTCGTTGGCCTGATTTGCGTGACTGGCGCGCTTGGCGCGCGCCTGCTGGCCGATATCGTCATCGTCGCGGGCGAAGTTGGGCGAAATTCGGCCACTTTCCTGGGCGGTGCTGTCCTGCTTGTTTTTGCTGAAAATCGAGAACAAGCCCATGCGTCTGAATGTCAGTGAAGAGAGTTTTTGCGGGCCGCCATCACGCCGGCGACGGTATAGAACGAGCCAAAGACCACAATTCTATCATTCTCCTCGGCACGGCTCACCGCATTTGCGAACGCGGCGGCCGGATCGGCGAAGCCAGTCACCGAAAAGTCGCCGTCCTTGGCCCCGGCAGGACGCACAGCGGCCAGTTTTTCGGCCAGTGCGGCGCTGCTCGCGGAGCGCGGCGACGGCAGGTCGGCCACGCACCAGTGGTCGACCAGGCCGGCCATCGGCGCAATCACGCCGTCGATGTCCTTGTCGTCCATGATGCCGAAGACCGCGTAGGTATAGCGATGGAAGCCCATGGCGCCCAGGTTCTGGGCCAGCGTGGCCGAGGCATGCGGATTGTGGGCGACGTCGAGCACCGTCGTCGGGCGCCCGGCCAGCACCTGGAAGCGGCCCGGCAATTCGACCAGCGCCAGGCCGGTGCGCACTTCCTGCGCGCCACAAGGCAGTTGCATGCGCAGCGCCTCGAGGGCGGCCAGCGCGGCCGACGCATTCAGCAGCTGGTTGGCGCCGCGCAGGGCCGGATAGGCCAGCGAATTGCGGCGCTGGGTGCGTCCGCCATAGCTCCACTGCTGCTGGTCGCCCTGGAAGTTGAAATCGCGCCCGATCAGCCACAGGTCGGCGCCGATCTGCTCGGCGTGCTGGATCAGCGATTGCGGCGCCAGCGGGTCGCTGCAGATCGCGGTCTTGCCCGGACGGAAAATGCCGGCCTTCTCGAAACCGATTTCCTCGCGCGTGTCGCCCAGGTAGGCCTTATGGTCGATGTCGATGCTGGTGACGATGGCCACGTCGGCGTCGATCACGTTGACCGCATCCAGGCGTCCGCCCAGGCCCACTTCCAGGATCGCCACGTCGACGCCGGCTTTCGAGATCAGGTGCATGATCGCCAGCGTCGTAAATTCGAAATAGGTCAGCGCAATCTCGCCGCGCTGGGCTTCGACGGCATCGAAGGCCTCGATCAGCATGGCGTCGCTGGCCATCTGGCCATTGATGCGGGCGCGCTCGTTGAAGTCGAGGAAGTGCGGCTTGATGTAGAGGCCGACGCGGTAGCCGGCGTGCAGCAGGACGGACTCGAGCATGGCGCAGGTCGAGCCCTTGCCGTTGGTGCCGGCGACCATGATCACGGGGCAGGCGAAGTGCAGCGCCATGCGTTCCTTGACGGCGCGCACGCGGTCCAGGCCCATGTCGATATGGGTTTCGGCGTGGCGCGACTCGAGCAGCGCAAGCCAGGCGGGCAAGGTGGTGGGAAGAGTGGACATGGGAATAGACGATGCGTTGAAACGAAAACCGGCGACCTGGATTGCAGATCGCCGGCCGGAGTACCCCTGATTCGAACTGCCCTTAGGCGACGACGTCCGCCGGCTGGTTTTGCAGCAGGGCCAGCAGGCGTGCGATTTCTTCGCGCATCTTGCGGCGGTCGACGATCATGTCGACGGCGCCCTTTTGCACCAGGAACTCGGCGCGCTGGAAGCCTTCCGGCAGCTTTTCGCGCACGGTGTTTTCGATCACGCGTGGGCCGGCAAAGCCGATCAGCGCTTTCGGTTCGGCGATCACGACGTCGCCCATGAAGGCGAACGAGGCGGAGACGCCGCCCATGGTCGGGTCGGTCAGCACGCTGATGAACGGCAGTTTCTTTTCCGACAGCTTGGTCAGCATGGCGGTGGTTTTCGCCATTTGCAGCAGCGACAGCAAGCCTTCCTGCATGCGCGCGCCGCCGGTGGCGGTGATGCAGATGAACGGCACTTTCTGTTCCAGCGCGATCTGGGCGCCGCGGGCGAAACGCTCGCCGACGACCGAGCCCATCGAGCCGCCCATGAATTCGAATTCGAAGCAGGCCACGACCACCGGCAGGCTCATGATCGAACCGCCCTGGACGATCAGCGCATCGGTCTCGCCGGTCGCTTCCATGGCGGCCTTCAGGCGGTCAGGATACTTCTTGCTGTCCTTGAACTTCAGGGTGTCGACCGGCAGCGTTTCCTGGCCGATTTCATAGCGGCCGCCTTCGTCGAGCAGGCCGTCGAGGCGGCTGCGCGCGCGGATGCGCATGTGGTGGTCGCACTTCGGGCAGACATGCAGGTTCGACTCGAGGTCGGAACGGTAAAGCACCGCCTCGCACGACGGGCACTTGACCCACAGGCCCTCGGGCATGGTCTTGCGGTTGGCGGCATCGGAGCGCTGGATTCGTGGGGGCAGCAGTTTTTCCAACCAACTCATGTTCTTCTCCTGTGCGGCAATTCTAAAGTTGGCCGTAGTGTAGCCGCTCGCGTCCGGCTTGTCGACCGCTTGCCAGCTTGGCAATTATCCCTCGCCGACCTCGCTCGTCGTGAATTCGAAACCGCCGACCCGGGTCGCAATCAGGTTATACACCCATGCGCCGATCAGGGTGAACACGAACCCGAGGAGGGTGTACAGCAAGGGCAACAGCACCAGCATCAGCACCGAAAAGCCAGCCCCGCCCTGCGTCATGACCGGAAGCATCATGAGCAGCCCGAAGGGAATCGAGAAGACGAAATACAGGGCCGCCATGACCTTGGCGTTCTGGAGGACGGAGACGTTGACGATCTGCTTTTTCATAATATGTCTTCTATGCAAGATTGAATTTAGTAAATGTACCTTACTCAATGACAAGAAGACAAGCAAAAACGCCGGCGACGGCGCTAGCCGACTGCCGGCGTACTGCCATGGCGCGCTTGCGCGAACGGCTCAGCCCTGTTTTACCTCGGATGTCGTGAATTCGAAGCCGCCGACGACGCCCGCCACCAGGTTATAGACCCAGCCCCCGATCAGCGCGAAGACAAAGCCGCTCACGACATAGGTGGCGATGAACACCAGGATGGCGAACAATGACAGGTCGGACCGGCCGGTCGCGCCACCGATCGCGGCGAGGACGGCCAGGATCGGCAGCGACAGGAACAGATACAGCGCCGCGACCATCTTCGCGTTCTGCATCAATGACACACTCTTGATCTGTTTCTTCATTCAGCGCTCCACAAAATGTTGAGGTACGGAAACTCAATGTACCCCAAGCGAGAGCGCCGCCATATGCACGTGCCGCAGGCTCCCGCTTGACCGAACGCACGAAAGCGGCACGCGCACCGGGACTGCTTATTCGCCGTCGAGCGCGGCGCGGATGTTCGCGCAGAAGGCGCGCACCGCTTCCGGCCCGCCCTCCTTCGGCGTGTTCTCCAGCTCCTGGATGATGCGGCTGCCGATCACGACCGCGTCCGCCACCGCGGCCACCGCTTTGGCCGTGGCGGCGTCGCGGATGCCAAAACCCACGCCGATCGGCAGGCTGACGTGCTCGCGGATCGCGGCCACGCGGCGCGCCACATCCTCGGTATCGATGCTGCCAGCGCCGGTCACGCCCTTCAGCGAGACGTAATAGCTGAAGCCGCTGCCGTAGCGCGCCACCTGCTTGATGCGTTCCTCGGTCGAGGTCGGCGCCAGCAGGAAGATCAGGTCCATGTCGTTGGCGCGCATGGCGTCGGCGAAGGCTTCGCACTCTTCCGGCGGATAGTCGACGACGATGGCGCCGTCGGCGCCGGCTTCTTTCGCCAGGCGGATGAAGTTGTCGGGACCGATGCGCTCGATCGGGTTGGCGTAGCCCATCAGGACGACGGGGGTGGTCGCGTTCGTCTTGCGGAACGCGCTGACGTAGGCGAAGACATCGTTCAGGCCGATGCCGAATTTCAGAGCGCGCTCGCAGGCGCGCTGGATCACCGGGCCCTCGGCCATCGGGTCGGAAAACGGCACGCCCAGCTCCAGGACGTCGGCGCCGCCCGCGACCAGGGCATGCATCAGGGGGACGGTCATCTCGGGGCCGGGGTCACCGGCCGTGATGAAGGTGACGAGGCCGGTTTTTTTGTTCGCGCGCAGGGTGGCGAAAGTGGATTCGATTCGGGACATGCTTGTACTTTCTACGAAGTTATTCGGTAACGTGCAGGGGAAGCCAGCTGAAATCAGCCGAAATCGAGCCCCATGCGCTGCGCCACCGTGTGCATGTCCTTGTCCCCACGCCCCGACAGATTCACCAGGATCAGCTGGTCCTTCGGCAGCGTCGCTGCCAGCTTGAACGCATAAGCGATCGCGTGCGCCGATTCCAGCGCCGGAATGATGCCCTCGATGCGGCAGGTATCGTGGAAGGCCTGCAGCGCCTCGTCGTCCGTGATCGACACGTACTCGGCGCGCGCCGAATCCTTCAGCCAGGCGTGCTCGGGACCGACGCCCGGATAATCGAGACCGGCCGAAACCGAGTGCGTCTCGATGATCTGGCCGTTCGCATCCTGCAGCAGATAGGTGCGGTTGCCGTGCAACACGCCCGGGAAGCCCGCCGTCAGCGAGGCCGAATGCTTGCCCGATTCGAGTCCCTCGCCCGCCGCCTCGACGCCGACCAGCTTGACGCCCGCCTCGTCGATGTAGGGATAAAAAATGCCCATCGCATTCGAGCCGCCGCCGATGCAGGCGACCACGACGTCAGGCTGGCGCCCGGTCATTTCCGGCATCTGCACCCGGCATTCCTCGCCGATCACGGACTGGAAGTCGCGCACCATCATCGGATAAGGATGGGGGCCGGCGACGGTGCCGATGATGTAGAAGGTGTTTTCGATATTCGTGACCCAGTCGCGCATCGCTTCGTTGAGCGCGTCCTTCAGGGTCTTGCTGCCCGATTCCACCGGCACGACGGTCGCGCCCAAGAGCTTCATGCGGTAGACGTTCTGGGCCTGGCGCTTGACGTCTTCGCTGCCCATGTAGACCACGCATTCGAGGCCGAAGCGGGCGCAGATGGTGGCCGTGGCGACGCCGTGCTGGCCGGCGCCGGTCTCGGCGATGATGCGTTTTTTACCCATGCGCCGCGCCAGCAGGGCCTGGCCGATCACGTTGTTGATCTTGTGGGCGCCGGTGTGGTTCAGGTCTTCGCGCTTGAAGAACACTTGCGCGCCGCCGGCGATTTCCGACCAGCGCTTGGCGTGATACACAGGCGAGGGACGGCCAACGAAGTGGGCCAGTTCGTAGCGGAACTCTTCGAGGAACTCGGCATCGTGCGAGTAGCGCGCGTAGGCCTCGTTCAGCTCGGCCAGCGCGTGGGTCAGCGTCTCGGCGACGAAGCTGCCGCCGTAGGGGCCGAAATGGCCCTTCGCATCGGGGAATTGATAGTTGGTGGTCTGGAACAGTGCGTTAATCGACCGTTCAAGGACTGCTTCCTGGTTCTCCAGGGCTGCTTCCTGTACTGATTTCATGGGGGTGATCGCTTTCAATGGTGGCATCGGCTGCCCGCACCGCGGCGATGAAGTCCGCGATCTTGCGGGCGTCCTTGATCCCCTTGGCCGCTTCGACACCACTGCTGATGTCGACGGCCCAGGGGCGTACGCGTGCGACCGCGCTAGTCGCGTTTTGAACGCTCAAGCCACCACTCAAAACGACCCGAGGCGCGAGCTCTTTTGGGATAAGAGACCAATCGAAGACCTTTCCAGCGCCACCGTAGGCGTCCACATAAGTGTCGAGCAGAAGGCCCGAGAACCAGGGACTGGCGGCGCGGTATGCGAGCTCGCATTCTAGCAAATCATTCGGCGCCGTGTCCGGCTTCATCCGGTAGGCGTGCACGAAGGGGCGTTTCACCGCGTCCGCAATGCGCGCGCACTCGTCAACGCCCTCGTCGCCATGGAACTGGAGCAGCGCCACCGGGCCGGCATCGACCACCGCCCTCACCTCGTCCAGGCCGGCATTCACGAACAGCGCGACCGAGCTGACATAGGGCGGCAAGAGCGCCGTCAATCGTGCGAAGCGCTCGGGCGCCACGTAGCGCGGGCTCTTTGGGTAGAAGACGAAGCCGAGGGCGTCGGCGCCGCATGAGACGGCGGCGCGCAGGTCTTCTTCGCGGGTGATGCCGCAGATTTTGATGCGGGTACGGTGCATGGTTAAAACCTCAAAGCCAGGGCAGCGCGACCGCCTCCTGCGGAAGTCCCCACTTCGGATCGTAATCGATTTTCGCGAAATACAGGCCGTCGGGCATGAAGGTGGGCGCGGCGGCGTCGCGGTCGCGCGCGGCCAGCACTGCCTTCATCCAGTCCGGTTCCTGGCGGCCGAGGCCGACGTAGATCAGCGCGCCCACCAGGTTGCGCACCATGTGGTGCAGGAAGGCGCTGGCGCGCACGGTGAAGACGATGATGTCGCCGCGCCGCTCGATCGTGATCTCCTGCATGTCCTTGACCGGCGTCTTGGCCTGGCAGCTCGAGGCGCGGAAGGAGGAAAAATCGTGCTCGCCGATCAGATGGCGCGCGGCTTCGACCATGCGCTCGACGTCGAGCGGACGGAAGACCCAGCCGGCGCGCCCGGCCAGCAGCGCCGACGGCTGGGCGTTGTTGTACAACACGTAATGATAGGTACGCGAGCGCGCCGAATAACGCGCGTGGAATTCCTGGCCGTCCAGCTCGGGCGGGACTTCGGCCGCCCAGCGCACGGATATTGAATCGGGCAGGAAGGTATTCGTGCCGCGCACCCAGCTCGCCATCGGGCGGTCGAGTTCCGTATCGAAGTGCACCACCTGCTCGACCGCGTGCACGCCGGCGTCGGTGCGGCCGGCGCAGGTCGTGGCAAGGTGGGTCAGCGCGAATTTTTCGAGGGCGATCTCGAGGGCGTCCTGGATGGTGTGGCGGCCCGGCTGTTTTTGGTATCCATTCCAGCCGGTGCCGACGTACTGGAGTCCGAGTGCGATCCGCCTCACGCCAACTGCGCGCGCATGGCGCTGGCACGGCTGGACTGTTCGACGTTGCCGCCCTTGATGACTTCGTCGAGCAATTCGCGTGCGCCTTCCTTGTCGCCGATCTCCTGGTAGGCGACGGCGAGGTCGAGCTTGGTTTCCATTTCCATTTGGGCGGCGGTCAGCTCGACCGGGTCGCGATCGAC
>Ga0213835_101654_pt1 | contig 12789 bp, 10 predicted proteins | sample SWPATP01_FD_160576 | JGI IMG/M metagenome (GOLD analysis project Ga0213835, IMG submission 160576) | Coastal seawater microbial communities from Marineland, Florida, United States - SWPA TP0 #1 | ecosystem: Environmental > Aquatic > Marine > Coastal | place: USA: Florida | collected 2016-08-05
ATGCTGGTAGGTGGCATTGTGAACCGATAGGCGATGGCCCATCTGGAAAGCGGCTAGGGCATTATCCAAACCACACTCAATCGCCCGCACCGCCCAACAGTGACGCAAATTATAAGGAGAGAAGCCCACCCCATAATCAGAAAAAGCCTGGGTGACAGCTCCCCCATAGCCCTGGGCATCCTTGCGGCAAATATTCGGCAGATCCAGGGCCACATGATCCGCCCATTCCGGATAAAGCGGGTAAACATAACGTTCCCCGGTTTTGCCACGGCTGACCCACAGCACCGGAAAGTCATTTAAGTCACAATTGAAAACCTCGTGATTCCGGACGCCATACACCGCCATTAGGCCATAGACATTTCCCCACCGTGGATCAATTTCTGTAAGCCGTCCCCAGGCCCGCCAAATTTGGGCATCGGTCGGTAAATTCCTGGGGGAAACTGCCTTTTGGGAATAAGACCCCTTATATTGCCGGAGGTCGTTGGGGATTTTTGCATAGTCGAGTAATTTGGCGATCGCCAAGGCCCACCGCTTCCGGGTGCGGGTATCCGGTTTTGTTTCTTCTAAGAGAATTTTTACCAACACATCAGGGTCGAGGGGCTGATCAGCCATCCTTAATAATGGTGATTGATATTCCTTTTTCCATGTGGTCTCGGTGATGCCCTGGGCCAAAAGCGATCGCCCAAAGGTTTCGATCAGATCACCGATCTGTTGCGGTTGCTCTGGAGCGTCCCAAGTAAAGTTACCGGTCATGAGCTGTAGCCCGATTTCCCTGGCCCGCCGTTCCGCCTCCCTCAATCCCGAAGGCGTCGCGGCTAGCCCCGTTGAAATGCGCTGTTGATAAGGGGAAGACTTTCCGCTCTCAGGCTTCGGCGGCAAAGTCCCCCGCAGATATAAACGATTGTTAATTTTTTGAATCTGTAGACCCAAACCAGCAGCCAACAGCCGGCCATTGGCCTGGGAAATTTTCCCTGAAATTTCCACTTGCCTAAAATTTGCCTAATTTTTGCTGTCCAATTAGTCCTAGTTAGTCCTGATTAGGGAGGATGCCCAAAAACAAGAAAACCTGGAATCCTACTTGTGGAGCGGTTTCCAGGTCAATTTCAGTCAGCAAAAATAAGGTGGTACCCAGATTCGAACTGGGGAGTGGAGGTTTTGCAGACCTCTGCCTTACCACTTGGCTATACCACCGGGTCAACAGTTCGCTATTATAACAGGGCTTTTGTTCACATCACAACATTTTTTTCGTTATGGAAGTTATTCCCGCTATTGATCTGCTCGGTGGCCAATGTGTGCGCCTCTATCAGGGTGATTATCAACAGGCGCAAGTGTTTAATAATGACCCGGTTCAGGTGGCACGGACTTGGGCTGAGCAGGGGGCAACGCGGCTCCATGTGGTGGATTTAGACGGGGCAAAACAGGGAGAGTCGGTCAATCTAGGGGCGATCGCCAAAATTGCAGCAGCGATTGATATTCCTGTACAGGTGGGCGGTGGTCTCCGTACGGTAGAAAGTGTGGCGCAATTGTTTGATGTGGGTGTAGAGCGAGCCATTCTTGGGACGGCGGCGGTAGATAATCCGGATCTCGTGACAGAACTCTGTGCCAAATATCCGGGCCGGATTGCGGTTGGGATTGATGCCCGCGATGGAAAGGTAGCGACAAAGGGATGGTTGGAAACATCGGCGGTTTTAGCGACGGATTTGGCGAAACAGATGGCTACCCAGGGGGTCGCTGCCATTATTTACACGGATATTCATCGAGATGGCACCATGGCTGGGCCTAATTTGGAGGCGCTGCGGGAATTGGCGGCCACCATTGAGATTCCGGTGATTGCGTCGGGGGGCGTGAGTTCTTTGGCGGATCTGGTTAATCTTGTGGCCCTCGAAGGGATCGGAGTCACAGGAGCGATTGTGGGCCGGGCGATTTATACCGGAGATATTAATTTGGCTGAAGCGGTGAAGGCGGTTGGCCCCCAACGTTTACAGGATGTGTTTCCGGATGATGGTACGGCGATCGCCTAATTTTCGTGCTAGATTGAGTCGTGAAATTGTAATGGAACAAACCACATCAAAAGCGATTCTAGAGTAAAGCTATATAGTGATCGACTGCACCACTTTATGCCATTGATATTTGTTGTAGATTTCTAATGTGTTTATGCTGAGACCCTTACGTAGATTAATCGGACATTCCTGGGTTCTTTCGGGGCTTGTATGGCTAGGAACCCTTGCACCTGCACAGGCAGCGGTTGATCTCCGGGTCGCTGTACGGCAGACGACGGCCAATCTCCAGGTGGGCAGTTCCACCAATGCTTTAATCAGAAATGGCCAAGGCCAAGTCCTCGGTGAAATTGCCGGAATGAGTTCCTTTGCCGTGGGACGCCAGGGTAATCAGTTGGCGTTTGACCGTTGGCGGGCAACTGAGGTCTGGATTGAGCCCCAGGGTGATGGCTATGTGTGGATTGGCGATCGCTGGTACCGGGGGCGCACCCAACTCCGGCAGAGTGGCAACGGAATTCTCGCCATCAATCACGTCGATCTCGAAGACTATCTCTATAGTGTTGTCGGCGCTGAAGCAATTCCCAGTTGGCCCCAGGAAGCCCTCAAAGCCCAGGCTGTCGCGGCTCGTACCTATGCATTAAAAAAACGCTCGGAAAATGCCGGGAAACCCTACGACCTAGACACCACAACGGCGACACAGGTCTACAAGGGTCTAAATAGCGAGTACAGCACAACCCATGCTGCCGTTAACGCCACGGAAAGTCAGGTGATGACCTATAACGGTAGTGTTATTCTGGCGGTATTCCATTCTTCTTCGGGTGGCCATACCGAAAACGTCGAGGATATCTGGAGTCAACCTCTGCCCTATCTCCGGGGGGTTGTGGATTATGATCAGTCTTCGCCAGTCTATCAGTGGAGTAAAACCATTTCTGCGGCTCGCTTAGGAGAACTGGTTGGTGGTGTTGGTACCGTAAAGCAACTCATTCCCCAACGGGCTACCCCCCAGGGTCGGGTGATTACGATGAAAGTGATTGGCGATCGCGGCACCAAAAATATCAGTGGCGATCAACTGCGTAGTTTATTGGAACTGCGTAGCACTTTGATCAATGCCAGAATCCAACAGGGCGACGTTTATATCTACGGTAAAGGCTTTGGCCATGGCGTTGGTATGAGTCAATGGGGAGCTAATGGTTTAGCAGCCCAGGGCATCGATTACCAACAAATTCTGCGTCACTATTACCAAAATGCAACCATTGCGAAGCTGACGCCACGGTAACTGTCAGTTTTCAACGTGAAGTAAATACAAGATCTCAGGAGGGGAATTTTACCCCTCTTTTTTGTTTTTCCCAAGGGCGATCGCCTTTCTTGTGCCTGTCACTTAATAGCCGAGATCTGTCGCTACTTTGTGGGCGCAGGCAAAACCAGAAAACGCCACAGCATTTAAGCCCTGTCCGGGGAAGGTACTATCGCCGACACAATAAAGTCCAGAGACTTCTGTTTTATTGACCCGGGGTGGAAAACCAGCAAAATTAAACATTCCCAGTAATCCCAAAAGTTTGCGTTGGGGAATCGGCCCGTAGGAGCCATCGACCCGTCCGAGGAATTTGCGGTGGGTGCGCGGTGTCCCCACTTCCATGTAGTCCAATCCCGCATCTAACCCTGGAAAAATAGCTTCAAGGCGATCCACGAGTTGCCAGGCGGCGGCTTCTTTTTTGGCTTCATATTCCTGGGGAGAAAGGCCCTGCCACTCACTCAGCCAACTGGGAGTAAAGGTGTGAATGATGTGGTATCCCTCAGGGGCCAGACTCGGATCGAGGAGCGTCGGAATAGAAACAAAAATGGTGCCTTGCTCGGCTTCCATGGTGTCCCAATTCTCCAGCAAAATGTGGTGGCATTCCGTCCCAGGAGGAAGAACATCGGCTTTGACACCGAGGTGAACGCTGAGAAAGCTGGGGGATTTTTGGTAATTCTCCGTCCACTTTTCTTCAAAAAAGGGTTTATTTTCACTGGGGAGCAGTTTTTCAAAAGTGTCCCAGCGGGTGGCATTGGAAATGACTTTTTTGGCGAAATACTCGGTGCCATTGGCTAAGCGCACGCCGACGGCCCGGCCTTGGTCGGTGATGATTTCGTAGACATTCGCACCGTATTGGATTTCACCACCATGTTGTTCGAAACCTTCAACCAGTTTGAGGGCGATTTGGCCCACTCCGCCTTCTGGATAGTTGATGCCCCCGTAATGGCGATCGCTAAACACCATACCCGCATTAATCATGGGAGTCAGTTCAGCTGGCACCACTGACCAGCAGTAACATTCCATATCGATAAACTTCAGCAGTTCGGGGTCTTTAATATATTGACGGGCGAGATCCCCAGCATTTTTGGGTAAATATTTGAGTAACCCTAGGCAAGCAAAGGGTTTCTGCATAAAGACCCGCAGCAGGTAGCGAATTTCTTCGAGGGAAAGCAGCTCAATACTATTGAGGCAATTAAAAACTTTCCAGCACTCATCATAAAATTTACGAATGCCCTTGGCTTCGTGGGGAAACCGTGCCGTTAACTCCGTTAAAAATTCTTCGTAGTCACGGTGTACCTTGACCTCAAGATCATTGGGGAGATGGTAATGAATTTGCACCGGATCTGGGATGGTCGCAATTGACATATCCACTGCGGCGAGGGCCCGGGTGAGGAGATTGGTGGTGCCGCGATCGCCAAAGCCAAAGATCATCGAAGCGCCCACATCAAACCGATAACCCTGCCGCTCAAAATAACCCGCACTGCCACCGGGGATCACATAGCGTTCTAGCACCAACACCTTGATCCCTTTCGCTGCTAATTGGGTTGCCGTGACGAGGCCCCCGATACCGGAACCAATGACAATCACATCGTACTGGGGAGCAGAAATGGCAGTTTTGGCGGTCATAAACGGTGAGGCTCGCAAGATAGGCTAAATTTTGACTGTTACATAGTCTACCTTTATTTCCCTTGGGATTAGTAGGGTAACTCTCCGGCGATGTTACGGCGACAGTTCTTTGTTGGGCATGGGCCTTTGTCACAAAAAAAGGCGGAAGACTTTCCACCTTGCTGTATCAGAACTATATTTATTTTTAATAAGAGATTTAGAGGGCACTGGGGCCAGAAAAATACTGAATTTACTCTTCGTCGTCTTCGGGGGAAGGATAAACAAAGCTAGAACGACCAGTGAGCACAGATTTGCCAAGGGAAAGGGCCTTTTGGGCTTCGATGGTTGCCTTACGCTTCCAGTGGGCCCGGCGTTGGTCACGCTTTGCCTTTGAGGTTTTCTTCTTTGGAACTGCCATGGGATTAACTACAGATTTTTACAGAATTACCATTATAAAATCTTCTCTCCCAAAAAGTAAGTCCTCCGTCAGAATCTCTTGAATTGTGGGGTTGAACGAAGGCGGGGTTTGTCACGGGTAAAGAAATCCATGCAAATCCCACCAGAGAGGAACCGAGCTTTTACAATCGAAATCGCATTTGTGTGTCTATTTGTCTAGGAGTCTTAACAGCGATGGTGTGGTATCGACGACGGCTATACCGTAATCCCCAAGCCTACGGGGTCGTGATGGAATGGTGGTTGGGTTGGGTCGATTTTGTGCAGTGGTTTATTCCTCGCCCGGTGACGGGGAAAAAGACGCGGCGTCTGTATCGGCAGCTTTTGATCGAGGCGAGCTGGCGGCTTAATTTTGTGATGTTGACGGTCAGCTCCTGTATTATTGCCACTTTCGGGCTCATTAGTAATAGTACGGCTGTGATTATCGGGGCGATGCTGGTGGCGCCGCTCATGTTGCCGTTGCGGGGATTGGCCTTTGCCGCCCTAGAAGGGGAATTGAAATTATTTTGGCGATCGCTGTATTCAATTACCGGCGCAACCGCCCTTTCCCTGGCTTTATCCTGGATGATCGGCGTCGTCATTGGTATTCCTGATTTTGGCTCGGAACTAACGGCCCGGACGCAGCCAAATCTGATCGACCTTGGTATTGCCGTGGCCGCCGGGGGAATTAGCGGTTTTGCGAAGGTGCGCCGAGGCATTAGTGATGCCCTCGCAGGGACGGCGATCGCCGTTGCCCTGATGCCTCCCCTCTGTGTGGTGGGCCTATCCTTTTCCCAAGGTTATTTCAATTACTCCCGTGGCGCTTTCTTACTCTATCTAACCAACCTCCTCGGCATTACCCTTGCCTGCATGGTGGTCTACATCTTGGCTGGTTACGCCGAGATCAACCACGCCTTGGGTTGGACGATGGCCCTAACCCTGATTTTGTTAGTACCCCTGGGGGCAAGATTTGTTCAACTTGTGCAACAGCTCCGCCTACAACAAACCATCACCAGCCAGCTCACAACTAAAACCGTCACCGTCGGTCAAGATGTTGAAAATGTTCGGGTGCGGGTTGACTGGACTTCTTCCCCGCCGATTATCTATGTCAATCTCCAGGCGAAAAAAGAAATTACCCCCAGACAAGCTCTCCTCGTTGAAGAATTTTTACGCAAACGTAACCGTCAAGTTTTTCAAGTCATTTTTCAAGTTAGTCCGATCCAAGAAGTCAAAGCCGATGATCTCGATCCCCATGACCTGGACCTCCCCGAATTAGACATGGCCCCACCACGCCAATAGAAAAGACTCCAATTGTCAACTAGAAATCTTTGAAATATCAAGCTTTCCGCTTTAGTTCAACCTAACAATAACCGACAAAAGACGACCCTATCTAGCGCCAGCCAAAAGGTTTACCTGTTCTTAAAGTCAAGATGTCGCAGGACTGATAATATACTGGAGCCGAAGGTTTTGTATTCTAATGGTCTAGGCAAAACTGATAAAGCTGGCAAACGCGGAAACCCTCTCCATCGTTAAGCTCTTCTCAGATTTAAACAAGCCTCAACATTAGCTCCACCAAGTCATTCGGCAAGTGATTGACTATTTTCTTGACTCCCCGCATCCGGCCTAGATAAGCTGCTTTTCCAATGATTGAACTCGACAATGCAAACGCCACAGACTACGTTCTGCAGACAGAAAATGTCAGTGTCTATTACGGTAACTTCCTGGCGATCAAAGGCGTTTACCTCAACATTCCCAAAAATCAAGTAACAGCATTTATTGGCCCCTCTGGTTGCGGTAAAAGCACTCTGCTGCGTTGCTATAACCGTCTCAATGATCTCATTCCTTCTTTCCGCATAGATGGCGACATCGCTTACCACGGCAGTAGTCTCTACGGATCCGGTGTAGATCCAGTGGAAGTGCGCCGTCGCATTGGCATGGTGTTCCAGAAGCCAAACCCCTTCCCTAAATCGATCTATGACAATATCGCCTATGGGGCACGGATCAATGGTTACAAGGGCGACATGGACGAACTGGTAGAACGCTCACTGCGCCAGGCCGCTCTTTGGGATGAGGTTAAGGATAAATTGCGTCAAAGTGGCCTCGCCCTATCTGGGGGGCAACAGCAACGGCTTTGTATTGCCCGGACAATCGCCATTCAGCCAGAGGTGGTGTTGATGGACGAGCCCTGTTCTGCTTTAGACCCGATTTCGACCCTCAAAATTGAAGAGTTGATCCACCAGCTCAAAGAGCAATACACGATTGTTATCGTGACCCATAACATGCAACAGGCTTCGCGGGTCGCTGATATGACGGCATTTTTCAACGTGAAGACCAATGATGATGGTACCCGCCAGGGCTATCTGGGGGAATGCGATCGCACGGAGGTTATTTTCCAAAATCCCCGGGAACAGGCCACCCAAGAATATGTCAGTGGCCGTTTCGGTTAATTTGAGAGAATGACTTTAGGGTCTGTTTTTCTCGCAACGCTACACTAAATTTTTGTCTCAGCCGTAACCCATGCCCGCTGTTGCCGGTAATGGGTTTTTTGTTTGTGATTGAATTTGTTACGGGTTGACCAAAAAAGACGGCACTTCGATAGGATAGGACAATCCTAGAGACTGAACACGAATTGGGCTTTGTGGGTTCATACCACGATTGAATGTTGAGCTGATATGTTTAAATGTGAGGACTTAGTATTGTCTTTGTTTAGCGACAATTTTTCTGCACTGATTTGGAATCCATGGCTGTTGCTCCTACCGTCACAATGAACCAACCTCAACATGTTTTTGTTGTCCAAGATGACACTGGACAACGGGAATATATTTTGACGGATGCTCGCTATTCTATTGGGCGTCGTAGTAGTTGCGCGATTCACCTCCAGTCTCAGTTTGTGTCTCGTCTCCATGCCACCTTAGTCCGGCATCTCACGGATGATCATGTTTACTATCGCATTGTTGATGGGGACGGTTTGCAGGAGGCGAGTGCCAATGGCATTTTGGTCAATGGGAACAAAGTGAATGCGGTCACACTCCAAGATGGGGATGTCGTGACGTTTGGCCCCCAAATTTTGGGTCGTTATGAACGGCGATCGCCGCGTGCTTCAAAGCGCACTCAGCCAGGGGAGGAAGATCCCTTTGACATTACGCTCATTGATCCGGCGATGTTAGCCGAGGATCAAGAACTGATGGCTGATGAAGAGGCAACACGTTTGTTTTAGGGTGGCCTTAACGGAAACGGGTGATAGTTGTTTGAGGTATTTTTTCCAGGAACGCAATGGTTAATTTTTCTGCTCCGAAAGCGGCTGGTTTGGCCCCTTGGTTTGATATTACGGCCCTGTTGTTGTGGGGAGCTTTGCTGCTCAAGTATGCGATTACGGGCCAGCTAGCTCTGTTGATCCACCCCAATTACTTCGGTTTATGTGTGGCGGCGGGGATTATTCTCCTCCTGCTGGGGTTGGGAAAATTACTACAACAGGTGCGTCCCCAAGTTAGTGGCGGGGAGTCGGTGCAGCACATTACGCTATTACCCCAGAATGTGGGGAGTGCCCTATTAATTGTGGTGGCGATCGCCGGATTTTTGATCCCGCCGACCATTTTGTCAAGCCAGACAGCGATTCAACGGGGTTTAACGGAAGAGTTGCCCCTCACCCGGAGTCAACCGGAAAGTTTTCGGGTCGGTACCTCCCCAGAGGAGCGGACGTTATTGGATTGGATTCGGACGTTGAATGTTTACCCGGAACCCGATGCCTATACGGGGGATCCGGTGAAGGTAAATGGGTTTGTGACTCACCTGCCCCAGTTGCCGGACAATTACATGATGGTGTCGCGGTTTGTGTTGACCTGTTGTGCAGTGGATGCCTATCCGGTGGGATTGCCCGTGAAACTCGAAGGCGATCGCCAAGCCTTTGCGCCGGACTCCTGGGTAGAAGTCACGGGGGAAATGATCACCGAGGATCTCCAACTCACCACAGAAGCTGAGGGTGATAATAATTTGCCCCAGCGCCAGTTGGTGATCCAAGCCAGTGCCGTCGAACCGATTCCCACCCCCAGAAATCCTTACGATTATTAGGTATAAGGGTGGTGTCGCGCTCTTAAATCTTCGATGGTTAATCCCGCCGCTCGCCGCCCATTTTTCGCTTTTTGGGGTCTGTTGGCCGTTGGTCTGCTGGGTTGCCAGGGAGGAAGGGGGCGATCGCCCCAGGATGAATCCATTCAGGTGTATTTCAATCAGCGTCAAGGCCGACATATTAGTTACACCGAACCCTACCGCCAACTGAAACGCCCAGGGGATAACCTCGAAGCTGTTCTAATCGAGGGCATTAACAGCGCCCAAAACACCATCGATATTGCGATTCAGGAGTTGAACTTGCCCCTGGTAGCTGAAGTTCTGGCCGACCAAGCCGCTGCGGGAATCACAATTCGCGTCATCGTCGAAAATAATTATCGTCAACCCTGGGCTGAACCTGATTCGGCAGAAATTTTAGAACTCGATGAACGGGATCAGGGAAAATACCAAGAATTTGTCGCCCTCGCCGACGAAAACCAAGATGGCTTTTTGGATGCGGCAGAGACGGCTAAATATGATGCGATCGCCATTTTAGAACGGGCAAAGATTCCGATTTTAGACGACACCGCCGACGGTTCCAAAGGGAGCGGCCTGATGCACCACAAATTTATGGTGGTCGATGGGGAAACGGTGATCACCGGCTCGGCGAATTGGACATTAAGCGGCATCCACGGAGATTTCGCCAACCCGGAAACCAGGGGCAATGTAAACCACCTAATGCGGATCCAAGATGCGGCGATCGCCCAGGTTTTTACGGCAGAATTTGAGGAGATGTGGACAGGGCACAAATTTGGGGTTCAGAAACTTCAGGAACCGCCCCAAACCTTTAGCGTGGGCAACAGTCGCATCACTGTTCAGTTTTCGCCTTTCTCCAGTTCCCAACCTTGGGAAAATACGAGCAATGGTCTCATTGGCAGCACCCTCGCCCAAGCCCAAGAGTCGATTAGCCTGGCCCTATTTGTGTTCTCTGAGCAAAAAATCGCCAATATTTTAGAAAAAGAAGCCCAAGCGGGCACTGCAATCCGCGCCTTAATTGATCCGAGTTTTGCCTTTCGGGAATATAGCGATGGGCTGGATCTGTTGGGGGTGAATCTCAAGGAAAAATGTGACCCCTTTAATCGGCCTTGGGCTAACCCCATTCAAACCGTCGGCACGCCAAAATTACCCAAGGGGGACAAATTTCACCACAAATTCGCTGTCATTGATGGCAAAACCGTGATTACCGGCTCCCATAATTGGTCAGCTGCTGCCAACAACCAGAACGACGAAACCCTCTTAATTATCCAGAACGAGGCGATCGCCCAACAATTTCAAGCTGAATTCGATCAGTTTTATACTATGGCCTACCTGGGGATTCCGCCCTTTATCGCCAGCAAACAAAAACCGATGCCCGCTGACTGTACTGTAGCCGCCACCAATGGCCCTGTGAACCTTAATACCGCCAGTGCCATCGAACTCGAAACCCTACCTGGCATTGGCCCCAGCCTCGCCCAAGGAATTATCGAAGGCCGTCCCTACTCTGGTTTGACGGATCTGCAACGGGTGTCGGGCATTGGGGAAAAGAAAGCCGCCGACCTGGCCGGAAAAGTCACTTGGTAGAGACGCGTTATAGTACCCTTAGCCCTTTCTCTGAACGCCGTTGAGCGATTTATCTATGCGCCCAATTTTTAGTTTTCTGTGTAGTCTGCTGCTGTGGATTAGCCTTTGTTGGCCCAGTGTTGCCCTCACCAATGCTCAAATCTCTGAAGGCGATCGCCTCACCCAAACTGCGATCCAGGCAGCGAAAAAAGGTGATTTGTTTACCGCCGAAAAAATTTGGTCAGATTTAATTGAAGCATTTCCCCAAAATCCGGCCCTCTGGAGCAACCGAGGCAATACGAGGGCGAGTTTAAATCAGTTTGATGCGGCCCTTGACGATCTCAATGAAGCGATTCGCCTGGCCCCAAACCAAGTCGAACCCTACTTTAATCGCGGTGCGATCCTTGAACAACAGCAACGGTTTAGCGAAGCGATCGCCGACTATGACAAAGCTATCGAACTTGATCCCCAAGAGGCGATCGCCTACCACAATCGCGGCAATGCCTACGGCAGTTTGGGCAATTGGGAACAGGCCCGCCAGGACTACCAGAAAGCAACGGAACTGGATCCCCGCTTTGCCTGGGCCGCCGAAAGTTATGCCCTTGCTCTGTATCAAGTTGGCGAAAACAACCAAGCGATCCAGCGAATGAAAGGCCTGGTGCGCAAATACCCGATGTTTGCCGATGCGCGGGTGGCTCTGACGGCGATGCTCTGGGGCAACCACCAATTCGGCGAGGCTGAAAGTAACTGGGTGGCCGCAGCGGGTTTAGACGATCGTTACCGGGATTTAGAATGGTTAGAGGATATTCGTCGCTTTCCGCCGAAAGTCCTTGAAGATTTAGATAATTTCCTCAATCTCCAGTAGATTTTAAAAAACCTAGGCTGATTTTGCAGTTTGCAGCAGTTTAGCCCGCACCAGTTTAATCGCATCGTAGCTGTATTTTTCCTGGAGGTGCTCCCGCAACTGCGTTAAAGATTCTGCTCCCACGGTGGCGATCGCCTTTTCAATTTCCACTTGGGCGGCTGGTTTTACGAGGCGGTCTAGGTCAGTAATCTCGCCATTCTGGAGTAATGTTGCCAGGTGCTCGTTGATCGTCCCCGCCGTCAGACTGCGCCGCTTGGCAATTTCTGTAACCGAAAGGCCCTGTTGATAAAGCTGGAGGGTGAGTAACTGGGTGCCATTGACCTGGGGTTTTGGTGGCTCTTGGCTGGCGCAAAATTCCTGAATCGCCGCGAGGAAAGGCTCCCCATAACGTTGATATTTTGCACTCGTTACCCCAGAAATCAAACAAAAATCTGCTTGGGTGCGGGGTCGCCGAGTTGCCATTTGCCGGAGGGTCGCATCGGAAAAAATCATATAGGGAGCAACCCAATTTGCATCGGCCAATTGTTTCCGCAGTTGTCGCAGTTGCCCAAAAAGAATTTCCGCATCGAGGCGACTTTCAGAAATCCCTAGAATTTCCTGGGCCGTTTGCCGCCGTTCCACAGCAATTTTCACTGTTTTCTGTTGTCGCAAAATTTCCCAACTGCGAGCGTTGAGTTTCAAGACTCGATAGCCATCGCTTGTTTCGGTCATCAAGCCCTGATACAGGAGCGATCGCCCCAAATTTTTCCATGCTTCTTTAGTATGGTCGAGGCCAATGCCATAGGTAGACAGTTGGTGGTGCCCGTTTTGAATAATTTTTTCTTTCTTAGAACCCCGCAACACATCGATAATGTAGGTCATGCCATAGCGTTCTCGACAACGGGCAACACAGGATAAAAACTTCTGGGCCTCAATCGTCCAATCTTCGATAGGGCGAGGATTCTGACAATTAT
>Ga0213835_101656_pt1 | contig 12754 bp, 9 predicted proteins | sample SWPATP01_FD_160576 | JGI IMG/M metagenome (GOLD analysis project Ga0213835, IMG submission 160576) | Coastal seawater microbial communities from Marineland, Florida, United States - SWPA TP0 #1 | ecosystem: Environmental > Aquatic > Marine > Coastal | place: USA: Florida | collected 2016-08-05
CCGGGCGCGCTGAACCTGCAAACGATTACACGGCGCCGTGAAAGCGGTTTCGTGGATGGACTGCCGGGGCTTCATCCTCCTCCCCGAGGCCTCGACAGCTTGGGTGGTGCGCACCTCCTCCCTGCGCACCACCCCCCTTATTCCGGGGGCGCGGCCCCCGAACAGGATTGCGGTTGGCCCGTTCCTCCTCCCTCGGGGCGGCCGCAAGTCAGAGACCGGCGCCGTCCTCCTCCCTGGCCCCGGTTTGCTGACGGTCCGGCCCCGTGCCGGCACGATGCGGGCGTCTCCGATCCTCCTCCCCAGGGGGCGACCTGCAGGACAAGGCGGCGGCACCCATCCTCCTCCCCGGGTGTCGCCGCCACCTCCGCCCGCTCCCGGACGATCGGAACGGCCCCAAGCCAGGACGGCCCGGGTCAGAACGGAACGTCGTCGGCCCGCTCAGCCGCGACCAGGAAGCGCGCTACGATGTGCTTTGTTCCGGCCTTGTCGAACTGCACCCGCAGCTTGTCGCCCTCGACCCCGTCCACGGTGCCGTAGCCGAACTTGCTGTGAAACACCCGGTCGCCGGTGGCAAAGCCCGATTCGGCATCCAGGTCGATCACCACATTGCGCGCCTCGCGCGGCTGCGACATCGGGCGGGTGCCGGCGCGCGCCTGCATCCGCCGCCAGCCGGGCGAGGCATAGACATCCGCCCGCGCCGCCCGGTCGTGCAACCCGTCGCCCGGCGGGGCCGCCGCAAACGGCGCCGCCGCACCGAAGCCGCCTCCATACAGGCCCGGCGGGGTCAGCACCTCCACATGCGCCTCGGGCAGTTCATCGACGAACCGCGAGGGCAGCGCGGACTGCCACTGGCCATAGACCCGGCGGTTGGCGGCGAAGGAGACGATGCACAGCGCCTCGGCCCGGGTGATGCCGACATAGGCCAGCCGCCGCTCTTCCTCGAGGCCCTTCTGCCCGCTCTCGTCCATCGAGCGTTGCGAGGGGAACAGCCCGTCCTCCCAGCCCGGCAGGAACACCACCGGAAACTCCAGCCCCTTGGCGGCGTGCAGGGTCATGATCGACACCCGCGCGGCGCCATCCTCGGTCGCGTTGTCCATGATCAGCGCGACATGCTCGAGGAACCCCTGCAGGTTATCGAAGGATTCCAGCGCCTTGACCAGTTCCTTGAGGTTCTCCAGCCGCCCTGCGGCCTCGGGCGTCTTGTCGTTCTGCCAGTGCTCGAAATAGCCGGACTCGTCCAGAATCTGCTCGGCCAGCGCGATGTGGTCGGGCCGGGCGGGCGGCGCGCCATCCACCTCGATCAGGTCATCGCCGGTGGCGGGGCCGGGCCTGCGCACCAGCGCGTGCCAGCGCGCGATTGCCTGCAACAGCAGCCGCAGTTCGGTCGCGGCACGGCCCTTGAGCCCGCCGGCGGCCAGCAGTTGCGCCGCCCCCTGTACCAGCGGCACCCCCGCAGCGCGTGCGGCCCGCTGGATTGCCTGCTGCGCAGCCTCGCCGATTCCGCGCTTGGGGGTATTCACGATCCGCTCGAAGGCGAGGTCGTCGTCGGGGCTGACGGCGAGACGGAAATAGGCCATCGCGTCGCGCACCTCCATCCGCTCGTAAAAGCGCGGGCCGCCGATGACCCGATACGGCAGGCCGATGGTCAGGAAACGGTCCTCGAAGGCACGCATCTGATGGCTGGCGCGGACAAGGATCGCAATGCCGTCCGGCGCGACAGGGTCCAGCCCGCGGGTGCCGCGGGCCAGCGCCTCGATCTCCTCGCCGATCCAGCGCGCTTCCTCCTCGCCGTCCCAGTGACCGATCAGGCGGACCTTCTCGCCCCCCTCGGCCGCCGTCCACAGCGTCTTGCCCAACCGCGCGGCGTTGGTGGCGATCAACGCCGAGGCGGCGGCCAGGATATGCGGGGTGGAGCGATAGTTCTGCTCCAGCCGGATCACCTGCGCGCCGGGAAAGTCGCGCTCGAATCGCAGGATGTTGCCCACCTCGGCGCCGCGCCAGCCGTAGATCGACTGGTCGTCATCGCCCACGCAACAGATGTTGGCATGCGCCTGCGCGAGCAGCCGCAACCACATGTACTGCGCGGTGTTGGTGTCCTGGTATTCGTCCACAAGGATCGCGCGGAAGCGGCGCTGATACTGCTCCAGAACGTCCGGGTGCGACTGGAAGACCGTCACGCAGTGCAGGATCAGGTCGCCGAAATCGACCGCGTTCAGCGCGGCAAGCCGGGCCTGGTAGGCGGCATAAAGCGCTCCGCCCTGCCGGTTGAAGGCAGCGGCCTCGTCCGCAGGCAGCGCGTCGGGCTTCCAGGCGCGGTTCTTCCAGCGGTCGATCAGCGCGGCAAGCTGCCGGGCCGGCCAGCGCTTTTCGTCGATGCCGGCGGCGGTGATCTCCTGCTTGAGCAGGCGCAACTGGTCATCGGTGTCGAGGATGGTGAAGTTCGACTTCAGCCCCACCAACTCGGCATGGCGGCGCAGCAGCTTGACGCAGATGGCATGGAAGGTGCCCAGCCAGGGCATCCCCTCCACCGCCTCGCCCAGATGGGCGCCGATCCGCGCCTTCATCTCGCGCGCGGCCTTGTTGGTGAAGGTCACGGCCAGCACCTCGTGCGGGCGCGCGCGCCCCTCGGCCAGGATATGGGCGATGCGCGCTGTCAGCGCGCGGGTCTTGCCCGTGCCGGCGCCCGCCAGCAGCAGCAGCGGACCGTCGGGGGCCTCGACCGCCGCGCGCTGGGCAGGGTTGAGGCCGTCAAGCCACGGCGCCGGGCGCGCGGCCATGGCACGTGCGGACAGCGGCAACGGGGCGATGGGTTCGGGGGCGTCGCTCATGGTCCGCAGCATAGCGCCCCGACCACGCCGGGGAAAGCCGCCGCGCCGCAATTCGTTCGATATCCGTTCCGGCCCGGCTGCCGCAGGGGTGTTTGCGGCACGGGGATTTACCGCACCGCAGCATTGCCGTAACAGAAGGGCAACTTTCCGCCGACAGGAGGGGCCAATGGCCGGATTTCGCAAGATTCTCGTCGCAAACCGGGGCGAGATCGCCATCCGGATCATGCGCGCCGCCAACGAGCTGGGCAAACGCACCGTCGCCGTCTATGCCGAAGAGGACAAGCTGGGCCTGCACCGCTTCAAGGCGGACGAGGCCTACCGCATCGGTGCCGGCCTCGGTCCGGTCGCGGCGTATCTGGCCATCGACGAGATCATCCGCGTCGCCCGCGCCTCGGGCGCCGACGCGGTGCACCCCGGCTACGGCCTTCTGTCCGAGAACCCCGACTTCGTCGAGGCGGTTGAGGCGGCCGGCCTGACCTTCATCGGGCCGTCCGCCGAGACGATGCGCAAGCTGGGCGACAAGGCCAGCGCGCGGCGGGTCGCCATGGCGGCGGGGGTGCCGGTGATCCCCGCGACCGAGGTTCTGGGCGACGACATGGACGCCATCCGGGCCGAGGCCGACGCGATCGGCTATCCCCTGATGCTCAAGGCAAGCTGGGGCGGCGGCGGACGCGGGATGCGGCCCATCAACGGCCCGGACGAGCTGGCCGCCAAGGTGCGCGAGGGCCGGCGCGAGGCGGAAGCCGCCTTCGGCAACGGCGAAGGATACCTGGAAAAGATGATCCAGCGCGCCCGCCACGTCGAGGTGCAGATCCTCGGCGATGCCCATGGCGGCCTTTATCACCTGTACGAGCGGGACTGCACCGTGCAGCGGCGCAACCAGAAGGTGGTCGAACGCGCGCCCGCACCCTACCTCGACGACGCCCGCCGGGCCGAGCTGTGCGAACTGGGCCTCAGGATCGGCCGCGAGGTCGGCTATCGCAACGCCGGCACCGTCGAGTTCCTGATGGACATGGACTCGGGCGCCTTCTACTTCATCGAGGTCAACCCCCGCATCCAGGTCGAACACACCGTCACCGAAGAGGTGACCGGCATCGACATCGTCAAGGCGCAGATCCGGATCGCCGAGGGCGCCACGCTGGCCGATGCGACCGGCGTGCCGGGCCAGGCCGACATCCGCCTGCGCGGCCACGCGATGCAGTGCCGCATCACGACCGAAGACCCGCTCAACAACTTCATCCCCGACTATGGCCGGCTGACCGCCTATCGGTCCGCCACCGGCATGGGCATCCGGCTGGATGGCGGGACCGCCTATGCCGGCGGGGTCATCACCCGCTACTACGACTCGCTGCTGGTGAAGCTGACCGCCTGGGCGCCCACCCCCGACGAGGTGATCGCCCGCATGGACCGCGCCCTGCGCGAGTTCCGCATCCGCGGCGTATCCACCAACATTCCCTTCGTCGAGAACCTGCTCAAGCACCCCAAGTTCCTGTCGAACGAATACACCACCCAGTTCATCGACACGACGCCGGAGCTGTTCAATTTCCGCAAGCGGCGTGACCGTGCGACCAAAATCCTGACCTACATCGCCGACATCACCGTCAACGGTCACCCCGAGACCGCCGGGCGCCCCCGCCCCCGCGCCGACATCCGCACCCCCGTCCCGCCCGCACCGCAGGCCGCGCCGACCCCCGGCACGCGCACCCTGCTGGAACGCGAGGGCCCGCAGGCGGTCGCCGACTGGATGGCGGCGCAGAAGCGGCTGCTGATCACCGACACCACCATGCGCGACGGGCACCAGAGCCTGCTTGCCACGCGGATGCGGTCGATCGACATGATCCGCGTGGCGCCCGCCTATGCCGCCAACCTGCCGCAGCTGTTCAGCGTGGAATGCTGGGGCGGCGCCACCTTCGACGTGGCCTATCGCTTCCTGCAGGAATGCCCGTGGCAGCGCCTGCGCGACCTGCGCGCGGCAATGCCGAACCTGATGACGCAGATGCTGCTGCGGGGCGCGAACGGGGTGGGCTACACCAACTATCCCGACAACGTGGTGCGCTTTTTCGTCAAGCAGGCGGCCGAGACGGGCATCGACGTCTTTCGCGTGTTCGACAGCCTGAACTGGGTCGAGAACATGCGCGTCGCGATGGACGCCGTGGTCGAGTCGGGCAAGATCTGCGAGGGGACGATCTGCTATACCGGCGACATCCTGAACCCCGACCGCGCCAAGTACGACCTGAAGTACTATGTCGCGATGGGCAAGGAACTGCGCGATGCCGGCTCCCATATCCTCGGCCTCAAGGACATGGCGGGGCTTCTGAAACCCGCCTCGGCCCAGGTGCTGATCCGGGCGCTGAAGGAAGAGGTCGGGCTGCCGATCCACTTCCACACCCACGACACCGGCGGGCTTGCGGGCGCCACGATCCTTGCCGCGGCCGAGGCCGGGGTGGATGCCGCCGATGCGGCGATGGACGCGCTGTCGGGCAACACCAGCCAGCCGACGCTGGGCAGCATCGTGGAATCGCTGCGCCACACCGACCGCGACACCGGGCTTGATATCGACGCGATCCGGGCGATCAGCGACTATTGGGAACAGGTGCGCGGCCACTATGCCGCCTTCGAATCCGGGATGCAGGCGCCCTCGTCCGAGGTATACCTTCACGAGATGCCGGGCGGGCAGTTCACCAACCTCAAGGCGCAGGCCCGCAGCATGGGGCTCGAGGACCGCTGGCCCGAGGTCGCCCGCGCCTATGCCGAGGTCAACGCGATGCTCGGCGACATCGTCAAGGTAACGCCGTCCTCCAAGGTGGTGGGCGACATGGCGCTGATGATGGTCAGCCAGGGCCTGTCCCGCGCCGACGTCGAAGACCCGAACCGCGAGGTCAGTTTTCCCGAGTCGGTCGTGGACATGATGCGCGGCAGCCTCGGCCAACCCCCGGGTGGCTGGCCCGAGGCGTTGCAGAGGAAGGCGCTCAAGGGTCAGCCGGCGATCACCGACCGGCCCGGCCTGCATGCCGAACCCGTCGACATCGAGGCCGTGCGCGCCAAGCTGATCGAGGAGTTGAACGGCTTTCGGGTCGATGACGAGGACCTGAACGGATATCTGATGTATCCCAAGGTCTTCCTCGACTACATGGGCCGGCACCGCATCTATGGACCGGTGCGCACCCTGCCCACGCGAACCTTCTTCTACGGGATGGAACCGGGCGAGGAGATCTCGGCCGAGATCGACCCGGGCAAGACGCTGGAAATCCGGCTGATCGCCGTGGGCGAGACGCAGGACGACGGCGACGTGCGGGTGTTCTTCGAACTGAACGGCCAGCCCCGGACGATCCGCGTGCCCAACCGCGAGGTCAAGGCCCGTACCAAGCAGCGTCCGATGGCCGACAGCGCCAACCCCAACCACGTGGGCGCCCCGATGCCCGGCGTCGTCTCGGCGATTTCGGTTCAGGCGGGGACCAAGGTGCACTCGGGCGACCTGCTGCTGACCATCGAGGCGATGAAGATGGAAACCGGGCTGCACGCCGATCGCGAGGCGACGGTGAAGGCCGTCCATGTCCAGCCGGGCGCGCAGATCGACGCCAAGGAACTGCTGATCGAGCTGGAATAGCGCGGGAACCGGGCGGGACGCCGCAGGCGCGACGGACGGGTGCGGGCACCCGACCGGCGGGCCGTGGCCTCCGCCCGGGCCCGTTGTCCGACACCCGGTCCCTGGGTGTGAAAGCGGCAGCCTGCACGCCCCGGCCCGGACCCGGGAAGCGGCCTGCCGTTGCAGGAAAACAACATCTTTGATCAAGCCCCGTGATTTGATCTAAATCACTTACAACCCGACCCTTCCGCTCCCAACTTCGGTGTGAACACCAGATGGAGGGTCATTCGATGAAACGCCTTCTTCTTTCCGTCGCCATTGTCGCGGCCGGCCTGTCCACCGCTGCCGCCGCCTCTGACTGGAGCGGCCCGTATTTCGGCGCCAACCTCGCCGCCAACCGGGTCAGCGGCGGCATGGACGCCCACACACCCTGGAACGGCTTTGCCGGATTCGACCTTCAGGGCGTGACCGGCACGCGGGCCGGGCTGGGCATCTACGGTGGCTACAACTGGCAGACCGGCTCTATGGTGGCCGGCCTCGAGGCCGAGGCGAACCACGTCGGCTTCAGCCGCTCGACCACGACCGGCAACCTGCGCCCCGATTTCCCGCGCTTCGACCGCAAGCTCGAGACGCTGATCGCCGTGACGCCGCGCATCGGTTATGCGCAGGACGATTTCCTGCTCTATGCCCGCGGTGGCGTGGCCGTGGGGCGCTTTGCCAGCGGACACTTCCAGAACGGCTTCGAGATCGCCGGCAGCACCAACCGGACCGGATGGCTGGTCGGGCTGGGGGTCGAATACCGGGCCGCACCGAACATGTCGGTGCGCGCGGGAATCGACCTGATGGATTTCGGCCGCTTCCGCACCGATGTGCCCAGCGCGACCGGGCCCGACATCTACACGATGCAGAAGGCCCGCGTCACGCGCGCCACGCTCGGCGTGACGTGGCACTTCAACTGAGAGCCGAGACGCTCGTCCGGCATGAAGCGGTTTTTCCGCTTGCACCGCCTCGGGCGAGGGGCTAAATCGCCCCTCGTCAAGGGGGCGGGCGTAGCTCAGGGGTAGAGCACAACCTTGCCAAGGTTGGGGTCGTGAGTTCGAATCTCATCGCCCGCTCCAGACGAAAACGGCGCCCTTCGGGGCGCCGTTTCGCGTTTCGGGCCCGGGCGATTCAGGGCCGCGCGACCTCGACCGCGACCGTCGCGCCCGATATTCCCGCAACTTCGGTCAGCCGGGCTTCCAAGGCCGCCGCCAGCGCGGCGGCTTCGTGCGCCCGGTCGGATGGCGCCACGACCCGCGCCACGACATCCCGTCCGTGCAGGCGATGATGCAGGCGCAGCATCGGAACCGACACCACGCCCGGATGGCTTTCCAGCAATGCGAGGACCGCCAGCGACTCGGCCGGGTCGGCGACGTCGAGCAGCAGCGCTGCGGCGCGCCGCCCGATGCGCCAGGCCGTCCAGCTCAGGAATCCGGCAAGGGCCAGCGTCGCGACCGTATCGGCGACCGGCCAGCCGCGATGCGCCAGGACCAGCCCGCCAAGCACCATGACCGAACCCAGCGCATCGGTGCGGAAATGGGCCGCGTTGGCCTCCAGCGCGAGGCTCTTCGTCGCCCGCGCCACCCAGCCCACGTACTGCGCCCGCAGCCCGTCGGCGACGATGGCGGCGATCACGACGACAAGGTGCCACCCCTCGATCACTGCGACGTGGTGGCCGTGCAGCAGCTTTTGCGCGGCCAGGTACCAGATGCACACCGCGATCACGACCAGAACCGCCGCCTCGATCAGCGCGGCCAGCGCCTCCAGCTTTTCGCGTCCGTTGGTCCAGACGGCACAGGCCGGCTGCGCCGCCGCCAGCACGAAGAACACGGTGCTGAGCGTGATGATGACATCCACCAGCCCCTGCAACCCGTCCGCCGTCAGGGCCAGCGACCCGGTGGCAAGTCCGAGACCCAGCTTGACTACGGTCAGCACGATCGTTGTCAGCAGCGAAACCAGCGCGACCAGCAGCTTGGAGCGCGCCAGCGCATGCAGCGGAGAAAGCCGCGCCGCAAGTGGGCCGCCACCCAGTCCGATGTCCGACACCGCAGGCTCCATCCGAAGGAATTTCCGCAGCGTGGCCTAACCGTTCAATCGGGCAGGATTGCGGCCCGGATCGGGCGGTCCGGCCGGTGGAGACCGGGCTGCGATGACGCGGGCGTCCGCCCGATCAGGACGGCGTGTCGGGCGCCTGCCGCGCGGCCTTTTCGGCCAGGCCCGAGGTGCCCTCGCGTCGGGCCAGCTCGGCCAGCACGTCGTCCAGCGTCACGTCGCGCGCGGCCAGCATCACCAGCAGGTGATACAGCACGTCCGCCGCCTCGGCCGTCAGGGCGGCACGATCGCCGCGCACCGCCTCGATAACCGCCTCGACCGCCTCCTCGCCGAACTTGCGCGCGCAGCGCTCGGGGCCGGAGGCCAGCAGGCGTGCCGTCCAGCTTTCGCCGGCATCGGCACCGCGCCGGGCGGCGATGGTGGCGGCCAGGCGCTCGAGCGCGCTCATGCCGCGATCCGCGCGCGGATCAGCGCCTCGATCGCGGCCAGGTCGTCGGGCACGGGCGTCGCACGCTCGGGCCGGTCGAACAGGTCGGCCATCCGGGCAGGCAGGGCCGGGCGGAAGCCGGTGGCGGCCTGCACCGCATCGGGGAACTTGGCGGGGTGCGCGGTTGCCAGGGTGACCATCGGCGTGGCGGGGTCGCGCGCCAGATGCTCGGCCGCGACGGCGACGCCGACCGCGGAATGGGGGCACAGCAACTCTCCCGTCTGGGCGAAGGTGCGCGCGATCACCTCGGACGTGCGCGCCTCGTCCGACCGGCCGCTGTCATAGACCGCCCGCAGCGCCGCCAGCGCGTTGTCTGACAGCCGGAAGCCGCCCTTGCCAAGCTCGGCCATGAGCCCGCGCACCGCCGCCGCGTCGCCGCCATGCGCCCACAAGAGCGCGCGCTCGAAATTCGAGGAAACCTCGATATCCATCGAGGGCGAGATCGTCGCGGCCACCCCCTGCCGGGTATACTCGCCCGTGCTCAGGCAGCGGTGCAGGATGTCGTTGCGGTTGGTGGCAATGACCAGGCGCGCAATCGGCAGCCCCATCTGCCGGGCGATGAAGCCGGCGAAGATGTCGCCAAAATTGCCGGTGGGCACGGTAAAGCTGACCGTCCGATGCGGCGCGCCCAGCGCCACGGCGGCGGCGAAGTAATAGACCACCTGCGCCAGCACCCGCCCCCAGTTGATGCTGTTCACGCCGGCCAGCCGCACGCCGTCGCGAAAGGCGAAGTCGTTGAACATGTCCTTGACCCGCGCCTGTGCGGCGTCAAAGTCGCCGGCGATGGCGAGGGCATGGACATTGGCGGCGGTCGGCGTGGTCATCTGCCGGCGCTGCACCTCGGACACGCGCCCGTCGGGGAACAGGATGAACACATCCACCGCCGCGCGGCCCGCAAAGGCCTCGATCGCGGCGCTTCCGGTGTCGCCGCTGGTGGCGCCGACGATCGTAACCCGCTCGCCCCGGCGCGCCAGTTCCAGTTCGAACAGCTGGCCGATCAACTGCATGGCAAAGTCCTTGAAGGCCAGCGTCGGGCCGTGGAACAGCTCCAGCAGGAAATGTCCCGGCGCCAGTTGCTTCAGGGCCGCGCGGGCGGGGTGGCCGAAGCCGGCATAGGCGCGATGAATCGCGCCGGCCAGTTCGTCGTCGTCGAAGGCGCCCGCCACGAAAGGCCGGATCACCCGCAGCGCGACCTCCTCGTAGGGCAGCCCCGCGAGCGCCGCGATCTCGGACGCGGGCATCTGCGGAACCGAGGCGGGAACATAAAGGCCGCCGTCGCGCGCAAGCCCCGTCAGCATCGCGTCGGCAAAGCCCAGTTCCGGCGCCTGGCCGCGGGTGGAGATGTATCGGACGGGGGTCATCGGGCGCCCTTCATGCTGTTTCGCGCCTGATACGCGACACGAACAGGGCTGTCATCCCCGCCCATCCGGCGCACAGCAGGAACCAGGTGATCGCATAGTTGCGATGGTTGTCCGGCACGCCCCCGGTATCGAGCGGCTGCGGCAGGGCGCCGGGGCGGACCTCGTCGCTGTCGCGCAGAACGACAAGGACGGGCGCGGTGTCCAGATGCGCGGCGATGGCGTGGACGTCGCGGGCGAACCACAGCCCCTGCGCGGGGTCGGGCGCGGGTGTGAAGCGGTCGGTCTCGGAGGGCCAGTGCAGGTTTCCGGTGACGGTGGCGGGCTGTGCGGGGCGGGGGTCGGTCCGGGCGCCCGCGGGAATATAGCCGCGGTCGACCAGCAGGCGACGCCCGTCCTCGGCCTCGAAGGCGGCGATGACGCGATATCCGGCGCCGCTGCCGCGCCGGGCGGCCATCACCAGCACCTCGTCGCCGGTATAGGCGCCTGTGACCTGCACGGGGGCAAAGGTATCGCGCGCCGGGTCGGGCGCATCAGGCAGGGCCGCAGGCGTGCCCAGAAGCCGGGCCTCCATCGCCGCCAGCAGATCCTGCTTCCAGAAATGGCGCTGCACCTGCCAGGTGCCCAGCCCGGCCAGCACCGCACAGCCGGCAACGCCGATCACCAGCGCCCCGACCAGCAGGACCCGCCGCGAGCGTGCCATGCCCCTTCCCCCCTTCAACGAACGGGGCGCGCGCCCTGCGGCCCGCGCCCCCGCCGTGTGTCACCCCCGGCCCGTGCGGGCTGCGGGATGCCTCAGCCGATGCCCCAGATGTAGACGGCGAAGAACAGGAACAGCCAGACCACGTCGACAAAGTGCCAGTACCAGGCGGCAGCCTCGAGGCCGACATGGCGCTCGGCGGTGAAGTGGCCGGCCCGCACGCGGAAGTAGCACACCATCAGGAAGATCGTCCCGATGATGACGTGCACGCCGTGAAAGCCGGTCGCCATGAAGAAGTTGGCAAAGAACACGTCGCCGGCGAAGGACCAGTCCCGCACCTGGGTCAGGTACCAGTATTCATAGGCCTGAAAGCCGGTGAAGATCACGCCCAGGATGGCCCCGACCAGAAGCCCGATCTCGGCATCCCGGCGCGGGCCGCCGTGGACGATGGCGTGGTGCGCCCAGGTCACGAAGCAGCCCGACAGCAGCAGGATCAGCGTGTTGATGAAGGGGATTTCGAAGGCGTTGACGAGGTAGAATACCGGCTTTTCGTACGCGGTCCCGACGTAGGTATACATCGGGTACATGGCGTGCTTGAAAAAGCTCCAGAACCATGCCGCGAAGAACATCACCTCGGACATCACGAACAGGATGAATCCGTATCGCAGCCCCAGCCGCACGACCGGTGTGTGATCCCCGCCATTGGCCTCGGCGACGACCGCCGACCACCATTCGACCATCACGTAGACGATCGCGGCAAAGCCGATCAGGAACAGCCAGGGCCCGTTGCCCTGCATCCACATCACCGCGCCGAACAGCATGGTAAAGGTCGCCACCCCGCCGATGAAGGGCAGGATGGACGGTGGCAGGATGTGATAGTCGTGGTTCTTGGCGTGGGCCATGGCGGGCGTTCCCTCGTGCGCAGCTTGCGGTGCGGTCGCTTGTGGTTCTTTTCTCGGTCAGTCGGCGGACCGTCCGCCCTCGGGCGCCGCGAGTGCGGCGTATTCCTCGGGCAGGTCGGTGCGGTGGAAGGTGTAGGACAGCGTGATCTGGCGCACGCCGCGCGCGTCGGGGTCGCGCAGCATGTCGGGATCGACGTAGAAACTTACCGGCATCTCCACCCGCTCGCCCGGCTGCAGCACCTGGAACTCGAAGCAGAAGCAGTGGATCTTGGCGAAGTGCCGCCCGGTCTCGTAGGGGGTGACGTTATAGCTCGCGATGCCGGCGACCGGCTCGTCGGTGGGGTTGTAGGCCTCGTAGAACGCGAGCGCGGTCTCGCCCAGGCGCACCTCCATCGTGCGCTCGACCGGGCGGAACTGCCAGGGCATGTCGGCGGCGCGCGAGGCGTCGAAGCGGATGCGGATGCTGTGGTCGAGGATTTCGGCCGCCCCCTCGGCCCGGACCTGGGTGGTGCCGCCGTAGCCGGTGACGCGGCAGAACAGGTCATACAGCGGCACCGCCGCCCAGCCCATCGCGCCCATGAACAGCACCACGCCCGAGGCCATCAGCGCGGTGCGGCTGGTTCCGTGCAGCGATTGCCAGCGGCGACGCAGGGCTTCGGTCATTCTCCCCTCCGGATTTCTTCGTAGCGGATGGCAAGGTCGGGGCGATAGGTGTGGTCGAACGCCTCGATCGAGCCGCCGTTGTGCACCTTGGCGATGGTCAGCCCGAACACCAGCACAGCAAAGCCCACGAGCGACAGGG
>Ga0213835_101657_pt1 | contig 12748 bp, 13 predicted proteins | sample SWPATP01_FD_160576 | JGI IMG/M metagenome (GOLD analysis project Ga0213835, IMG submission 160576) | Coastal seawater microbial communities from Marineland, Florida, United States - SWPA TP0 #1 | ecosystem: Environmental > Aquatic > Marine > Coastal | place: USA: Florida | collected 2016-08-05
ATGGCGGGACCGCATGACCCATTCAGAATCCGTACCGCGATCAGCCGGCGCGTCACCATTTGTTCGAGTTCGGCTGAGCGTGATGATGTTGTTGCAGTACGCGATCTGGGGCGCGTGGCTGCCGTTGTTGTGGCCGTTCTTGAGTATGCATCGCGGGTTTGAGGGCGGGCAGATCGGGAACATCTTTGCGGTGGGTGCGGTGGGGGCGATCTTCGGGCCGTTTATTGCCGGGCAGATCGCGGACCGCTGGTTCTCGACGGAGAAGTTCCTGGGGATCAGCCACATCGCGGGCGCGCTGCTGGTGTGGCAGCTTGCGAAGATCGAAACGTACGGCGGGTTTCTGGCGTTCAGCCTCGCGTATTCGCTGATCTATTCGCCGACGCTGTCGCTGACGAACTCGCTGTCGTTCCACAATCTGCGTGACCGCGACCGGGATTTCGGGAAGGTGCGTCTGTGGGGGACGATGGGGTGGATCCTGGTGGGGATCGGGATCGGGCAGTGGCTGCTGCATCGTCACACGCCAGCGGGCGGTGAGCAGGCGGCGGTGCTGGCGGCGCAGGCCGCGGGCATGAGCGACGCGTTCCGGCTCAGCGCGATCCTCGGGCTGGTGATGGGCGTGTACTGCTTCACGCTGCCGAATACGCCGCCGAACCGCAAAGAGAAGCGGAACGCGACGGTGAAGGCGATCGGGCAGATCCGGTTCAATCCGCTGCTGGTGTTGTTCCTGGTGGCGATCCCGATCTCGTGCATTCACCAGTTCTACTTCGTGCACACGGCCGGCTTTCTGGGCGAGTACCAGGCGCGTGCGGCGACTTCGATCAACAGGATCTTCGGCGTGGGCGGCGGCGGGCTGATGACGATCGGGCAGATCGCCGAGGTGGGCGTGCTGGCGATCATGCCGCTGCTGGCGGTGAAGCTGAGCCGAAAGTCGTTGCTGTGCATCGGGATCTTCGCGTACGCGGCTCGGATGGCGCTGTTCGCGTATGTGGACGCGATCAACGGCGCGACGGGCATCCCGCCCGTGGCGATCCTGATCACGGGCGTCGCGATGCACGGGCTGTGCTTCGGCTGCTTCGTGTTCGTGGCGTTCATGGTGGTGGACGAGGAGACGACGCACGACGTGCGGGCGAGCGCGCAGTCTCTGTTCAGCCTGATTTTGTTCGGTGTTGGGATCATCGTGGGCAGCCAGATCGCCGGGTACGCGGCGGGGATTTCGAAGCTGCCGGATGACGGCGGGATGGACTACACGAGGCTGTTCTCGTACCCGATGTGGGGCGCGCTGGTGTGCCTTGTTTGTATGCTGGTGTTCTACCCGCGAAAGAGCCCGCGTCGCGGGGAACAGGGCGGGGTGCTGGGCGAATCGACGTCGCCCGGTGCGTGAGTTTGTGTGTTGATTTCGGCTTTGCCGGGTTGTTGGTGAACCGGTCGCAGCATCGCGGCCGCAATTGATCAGGAGGCTCGGTTATGGCCGAGATGAAGAGCGATCGCCCGTTGAACGCTCAGGATCCGTCGCGCCGGGGATTTCTTTTCGCGACGGCTGCGGGTCTTGCCGGCGCGGGTTCGTTGTTGTCGGCGTACGGCGCGGCTGGCGCGACGTCGTCATCGGGCGCGGCGGGGAGCAACCAGCCGGCGCCGAAGGCCAGGCCGCGCGTGCCGGTGCGCGACGGCGAGCCGGTCCGCATGGCGGTGATCGGCACCGGCGGCATGGGCACCGGGCACTGCCAGTCGTTCATCAACCTGACCAAGCAGGGGCTGATGAATGTTCAGGTGGTTGCGGTCGCGGATGTGTGCCAGTCGCATCTTGATCGTGCGGCACACCGCTGCCAAGAAGGCCAGCCGGGGCTGGATATTCAGGCGACGCGGAATTACCGCGAGATCCTGAAACGCGACGACATCCACGCGGTGCTGGTCGCCTCGCCCGAGCACTGGCACGAAAAGCACGCGACGGATGCGCTGCTCGCCGGCAAGGACGTGTATCTCGAAAAGCCCGCGACGCTGCGTCTGGACGAGGCGTTGCGTCTGCGGAAGGTCGTGCTGGCGAACCCGGATCTGCGCCTGCAGATCGGCACGCAGATGACCAACCTGCCGAAGTACCACGCTGCAAAGGATCTCATCCGCTCGGGCGCGATCGGCAAAGTGCTCTGGAGCCAGACGTCGTACTGCCGCAGTTCGGTCGCCGGCGAGTGGAACTACTACGGGCTGGACCCGAAGTGGGAGCCGGGCGTGAACCTGGACTGGGACGAGTGGTGCGGCCCGCTGGGCGCGGCGGCGTGGGACCCGCTCGTGTTCGCCCGCTGGCGCCGGTACAAGAAGTACTCGACCGGCATCTTGGGCGATCTGCTCGTGCACGTGATGACGCCGATGCTGGTCGCGCTGCAGCCGGGTTGGCCGACGCGGGTGATCGCTTCGGGCGGGCATTACGTCGACAAGGCGATGGAGAATCACGACCAGGTGAACATCAACATCGAGTTCGAGACGGAGCAGACGATGGTGCTCGCGGGCTCGACGAGCAACGAGGTCGGGCTCGAAACGATGATCCGCGGGCACAAGGGGAACATCTATCTGGGCGGGCGGAACTGCGTGATGCGCCCCGAGCGGATCTACGCCGACGAGGTCGATGCGCAGACGATCGAGTGCCCGGATATCGGCAACGATCAGGATCTGCACCGGATCAAGTTCATCGACTGCGTCCGCCAGCGGATTCAGCCCGACAGCGACATCGAAGAAGGCACCAAGGTGATGGTGATGGTGGATCTCGCGACGCGCTCGATGTGGGAAGGCTGCGCATTCAAGTTCGACCCGGAGACCATGACCGCCCACAAGGCCTGATGCCGCTTTTTTCCTCGTTCCGTCGTTCGTTTCAGGCTTTCTGATTCGGTTTCTCGGCTGCATGGCGTGACGGTGTCGCGGGTTCGGGCGGATTGCGGCGTGTGCAGCGACTTGTTGTGCGCATGGGCTGCTGACGGGTGTGTCGGCGGCGGGTGAAGAGGAACATTGGCACCAATGCCGACGCTGCTGGCGACCAACGCGCTCGGGACCCGTGTGGAACTGGTACTCGATGCGCCGAGTTCGCCGGGACTCGTGTCGATCGGCGAGGAAGCGATCGACGAGATACTGTACTGGCACGATCGCTTGTCGCTGTTCCAGCCGCACTCACTGCTCTCGTTCATCAACCGCGAAGCAGCGTCGCGGGCTGTCGCGGTGGATGATGACGTGTTCGGGCTGCTGTCGCTGTGCGAGCGCGTGCATGCGCTGTCGGGCGGGGCGTTCGATCCGACGGTTCGCAGCGGTGGTCATGATGATCGCGAGCGTGGCGATGACGCGTCGCCGGGCTGGTCGTCGCTTGTCGAGCTCGACCGCGAGCGTCGCACGGTTCGTCTGACGCGGCATGGGGTTCGGCTGGATCTCGGCGGGATCGCGAAGGGCTTCGCCCTCGATATGGCGGCGGATCTGCTGCGGTCGCACTTGGATTGTGCCGCCCTCTTGCACGCGGGAACGAGCGGCGTGGTGGTGATCGGTCGAAAGCCGCGGAAGATCGGCGTACGCAGCGCGGGCGGCGTGTCGTTCGTCACGGTGGAGGACGCCGCGTTGTGCGTTTCCTCGCATCGCGGTGGGCGGCGTGGCGACGATGCGGCGGCGTCTGATCCGAACGATGGCACGGACATCGACGCCGGTCTCGCGGACCGCGCGAGGGCAAGGTTCTCGCATATCGTCGCGCCGGATGGGCTGCGCGAGCCGATCGGTGAGACGGATTTTGGAGCGGGCGGCGAGACGTCGCTGGTGATCGGGCGTTCGTGTGCCGAGGCGGACGCGTGGGCGACGGCGCTTGTCGTGCTTGGGCGTCGCCCGGGTGCGATGCCGACGGCGCTGCGGTCGTCGGTGTACGCCGACGATCGGTGGTCATCGGACGGCGGTGTGGAATTCTTCCAGATCTGCGGATCGGAGGCGGACTGATGGGTTCGAACAGGCGTGAGTTTCTGACGCAGAGCGCCGGCGCATTGGCAGCGTTCGCGATTGTGCCGAATTTTTCGGCGATCGGGGCTGCGAAGAGCGCGATGCTCGGTGCAGCAGCGAATCAACCGCTGAACGTCGGCCTGGTCGGCGCAGGCCGGCAGGGGCGGGCGATCCTGGGTGAGCTCGCGAAGATCGATGGCGTGCGCGTGGTCGCGGTGTGCGACGACATCGACTCACGACTGCGCGCGGGCGCTCGGCGTGTGCAAGGCGCTGAGGCGTTCGGCGATTACCGGGAGATGCTCGAGAAGCAGCGCGACATGCACGCCGTCATCGTCGCGACGCCGACGCATTTGCACCGCAGGATCGTGGAGGATGCGCTGGCGGCCGGGCGTCACGTCTACTGCGAGGCACCGCTGGCGCACACGGTGGACGACGCCCGCGCGATCGCGCGGGCGGCACGGAACGCCGGCGGCGGGCTGGTGTTCGCGGCGGGGCTGGAGGCGAGGTCGAATCCGATCTATCAGCTCGCGCGGACGTTCTACCGGACCGACGCCGTGCGTGATCCGGTCGCGATCGAAGCGCAGCATTTTCGCAAGACTTCATGGCGTTTCCCGTCGCCCAATCCGGCCGACGAGCGTGCGATCAACTGGCGGCTTGACCCCGAGGTGACGCTGGGCTTGCCCGGTGAGATGGGCGTGCACCAGTTCGACGTCGCGATGTGGTACACGGATCGGATGCCGACGGCGGTGAGCGGCGGCGGGGCGGTCATGTTCCATGACGACGGGCGAACGGTTGCGGACACGACGCACAACACGATCCGCTTTGATCGTGGGCTGGCGATGCAGTACCAAGCATCGCTCGCGAACTCGTTCCAGGGGCGGCACGAGATTCTGCGCGGGAGCAACGCGACGATCAAGCTCGCGTGGACGTTCGCGTGGATGTTCAAGGAGGCCGACGCGCCGACACAGGGGTGGGAGGTGTACGCGAACCGCCAGCAGTTCCACAATGAAGAAGGCATTACGCTGATCGCGGATGCGACGCAGCTCGCGTCGCAGGGGCGGTTGCAGGACGGCGTCGGGCTGCCGAACCCGCCGCTGTATTACGCGCTGTCGGACTTTGTGTCGAGCGTGCGCGAGAACAAGCCGGCGGTGTGCAACGAGCTCGACGCGATGCGGGCGACGATCGTTGCGATTCACGCGGCCAAAGCGGCCGAGACGGGTTCGGAGCAGGTGATCGATGCTGCGTTGTATAATCTGTAAACGCTGGTCGCGTGCTTGATCCTGCACGATCGATGATGAGCGCCCGCTCGGGTGAACGGGTGGAACCGGGGGTTGCGTCTTGAGACTTCGCCTGCGGAACGTGCACGTGTTCGCCCGGCTCGGCCTGACGGGGCTGGTGTTCACGCTCGGGCTCGGCCTGTTTGCGTCAATGGTGCATCTTGTCAACCACTACGAAGGGCGCGACGGGGTGCCGGGGTTGACGCTGGACGACATCCGCGCGGCGTACCACGGGCTCGATCGCCCGGCGGCCCTGGTCGTTGCGCTCGAAGACGGCCACCCGGAGGATCTGGATGAGTCCGACCGGTCCGCACTGCTGGCGTGGCTGGCGTCGGACCGTGTTTCGGACAACTTCGATTCGCTGGATCTCGGCGATGACGCGCCGGCGGAGATCATCGCGCGATCGTGCCTGGAGTGCCACTCGCGCTACGCGAATCCACCGGCTTCGCAGTCGGCGGCGAAGCAGATCCTGCTGGATTACTGGGACGACGTCCGCAATTACGCGTTTGCGAAGATTGTGCCCGCGACACCGCGAGAGATTGTGCTCGTGTCGATGCACGCGCACGCGCCGGCGATGGGGACGATGAGCATCGCGGTTGCGCTACTGGCGTTCGCGTCGGCCTTCCCGAGGTGGTTGACGGGTGGGCTGGTCGGCGTGATGGGTGTCGCGCTGATCGCGGACCTCTCGTCGTGGCTGCTCGCGAGGCATAGCGAAGGCTTCGTGTACGTGATCGTCGGCGCGGGGGCGGCGTACACGGTCTCGATCTCGCTGTTATTGGTGCTTGTTCTGCTTGAGTTGTGGCGGCCCAGGCTGAAGTCTGATGCGGCAATTCTCACGCAATCTCAAGATAAGCCGGGGCAAACGGAGCACGGGCAATGAACGGGCCGGCCGATGATCGTGCGCGTGTGGCGTCCGGAGCACGCGGTCTTGATGCATCGATGATGTCTCGCCGGCGCGCGATCGGTGCTTGCCTGCTGGCGGGTGGGGGGTTGCTGGCGTTCAACGCGCACGGCTTGCTCTCGTCGGTTGCCGCCCAGCCCCCGGAGGGCGATCCGCGAGCAGGGGATCATCACGACGAACTTTTTACTCTTTCGCTCGCGCAGTGGTCGTATCACCGAGCGGTGCGATCGGGCGAGATGACAACGCTTGATTTTCCGGGTGTCGCGAGCCGTGAACACGGTATCGATGCGGTGGAGTATGTGAATACGCTGTTCGCGCGGCGTGATCTGCCTGCCGAGACGGTGGAATTGCGCAAGCGTTGCGATGATCTTGGCGTGCGCTCGCTGCTCATCATGGTGGACGGTGAAGGGGCGCTCGGCGACCCTGTGGAATCGCGCCGCTTGCAAGCGGTTGAGAATCATGTGAAGTGGTTGGAATCAGCGCAAGCGCTTGGGTGCCACTCGATCCGCGTGAACGCGCAGAGCGAGGGTGAGGCGGATGAACAGGAGCGGCTCGCGGCCGACGGTTTGCGTTGGTTGTGCGAGCGTGCCGACGGGTTCGGGCTGAACGTGATCGTAGAGAATCACTGGGGTCTGTCGTCTATCGCGCCGTGGCTGATGCGCGTGATGCGCCGTGTGGATCACCCTCGCGTTGGAACGCTGCCGGACTTCGGGAACTTCGATCCGAAGGTGCAGGATCGGTACGAGGCGGTTCGGCTGATGATGCCGATGGCGAAGGCTGTGAGCGCCAAATCGCACGATTTTGATGCCGATGGGAACGAGACCGGGACGGATTACTTGAAGATGATGCAGATCGTGGTTGAGTCCGGGTACCGCGGTTCTGTGGGGATCGAGTACGAGGGCTCGCGACTCAACGAGTTCGAAGGCATCGAAGCAACCAAGCGGCTGCTGCTGCGTGTGCGTGAATCGCTGAAGAAAGAAGGAGCACGTTGATGGTGACGATGCAAGCAATGGCGGTCGGGGCAGTCGCTGCGGTGGCGATGGTTCTCGCGGGCGGCGCAGGGTGCGCGACGACTTCTGCGATGACGGAGTCCGAGGCTTCCTCCAACGCAGCCGGCGCGTCGGACAAAGCGTCCGGCTGGATCGTGCTGTTCGACGGCGAGTCAGCCGAGCACTTCCGCGGCTACAGGCAAGAGGGATTCCCGGTGCGCGGCTGGGCGGTCATTGACGGCACGCTGCGGCGCACGCCCGGGCAGGGCGGCGGTGACATCATCACACGCGAGCAGTACGCCGACTTCGAGTTCGTCTGCGAGTGGCTCGTGACGCCCGGTGCCAACAGCGGGATCATCTACCGCTGCACGGAGGACAAGGGGTACACGTGGGAAACCGGGCTTGAGATGCAGATCCTCGACGATGAAGCGCACCGCGACGGATCATCGCCCAAGACTCGGGCAGGGTCGCTGTACGATCTTGTTCCGCCGATGAAGAACGTCGTGAAGCCGGCGGGTGAGTGGAACGAGGCGCGTGTCGTCGCGCAGGGCACGCGGATTCGGCATTATCTCAACGGCGACTTGATCGTGGATATCGACCTGAACAGCGACGAGTACCGCAAAGCGCACGCGGCGAGCAAGTGGCCGGCGATGCCCGATATGGGCACGCGGATGAAAGGGCACATCGCGCTGCAGGATCACGGCGACGAGGTCTGGTTCCGCAACATCCGTGTTCGCGAGCTGCGCAAGTCGGCGGAGTGATGCACGAACGGAGACGGATACAGCCAGCACTCAGACGCTCGGGGTGACCCAGCCGCGATTGGTGCTGAGGCTTAATCGTTCCGCGTCGATGAGGGCGGCCGTGGCGAGCGCGTCGGCGATCGTAACGCGGAGATCAGGCGCTTTGCCGTCGCGGACTTGCGCGATCGCGTGGAGGATGTGCCGCGCCTGATGGTCGTAGCCCGTGCCCGGTGGGAGGTCGATGCTGCGCGTGCCGTCGGCGTCGCTGACGCGCAGCGGCGCGCCGGTTCGCGAGGAATCAAACTCCGCGGTTGCGGCATCAAAATCCACTGCGTATCGCATCGCGAACCCAGCCGATACCGACCGCGTCCAGCTCGCTTCGGCGGTGGCATGGGCGGGCGCGTGCGGATGATCCGTTGCGTAGCGGTAGAGGGTCGTGGTGTGAAGGCTGTTGCCCGTGCAGCTGACAGCCTCAGGTTCGCCGAAGACCCAGCGGATGAAATCCGCGTCGTGAATGTGCAGGTCGGTGATCGCGCCGCCGCTACGTACGGTGTCGCTGTAGAACCCGGTAGCCCACGACGGCGGCGGCGCGACCCGTTGAAAGACGGCGGAGCGCACGCGCCCGAACGTGCGCGAATGGATCGCGTCGCGGAGCCAGTCCCAGCCCGGCCAAAACCGCATGCAGTGCGCGGGCATGCAGATCGTGCTGGACCTGCACGCGGCCTCGGCCAGCGGGCGAACGCGCTCAGCGTCGAGCGCGACCGGTTTCTCCACAAGCACATGCTTGCCGGCATCGATCGCGCGGATCGCGAGTTCAACGTGGCTGTCGGTGTGCGTGCAGATGCTGACAAGATCGACGTCTGGATCATTGAGCAAATCGTCGGTCGAGCGATATACCGAGGCGTTACGGATTCTGTCCGCGATGTCCGCGTGCTCGGGCGGCGGGTGTCGGCGTGACTCGTCGGGAACGCACAGGGCGACGATGCGGCAGATTGAGCCCGAGTCGCCCGCTTCGACGTACGAACGCGCGTGCTGCCAGCCCATGAATCCCATGCCGATGATGCCGATGCCGATCGGCCTTGTCTCATCGTGAGCCTGGCGCGTCAAGGTGCGATCTCCAGATGCTGGCGAGCAAGGTCGGCCCCGGCGCGGACATCGCTCACGCGATCGTCACCCGCCTCGCGCTCAACCACCACGCCGACGCCCGGGAGTTGCTCTCGAACAACCGCAAAGAATGCCGGCCAATCAACGTCACCAGTCCCCGCACAAACTTCTTCACCCCATGTGACGCCGGGCGTTGCAGATGCCTTGGCGTCTTTGATGTGGATCTGGCGGACGTGAGAAGCGAGCGAGCGAAGGGCGCCGACGGGTTCGGCACTGCCGTAGAGGATCATGTTCGCGGGATCGAAGTTAATGCCGACGCGCAGGTCGGCGAGGTGGTCGAGCAGGCCGAGCGTGACGCCGATCGAATCTTGCCCCGTCTCGAACGCAACGCGGATGCTCTTCGCGGCGAACGGTTCGCAAACCGTCCGCAGACGCTCAAGCATGCTCTGACGCAGCGGCGAGGCGGGATCATCGGGCAGACAGCCGGCGTGCAGCGTGACCAGTTCGATGCCGAGCTGTTCGGCGATCGCGGCGTTGTGTTCCGCGGCTTCTCGATTGGCGTTCCAGGTGGTGTGCGGGCGCAGGCCACCGGTTTGGCGGATGGTGTCAAGGGTGCTGTAGTCCTCGTCCGCCGGCGCCATCATGCCGGAGATGATCGTGATGCCCGCGTTTGCGAGGGCGGACCTGGTTTCATCGAGCGTCCAACCGGGCAAGCCGAGGCGGATCGGATCGAGCGCAAGCTGGACGCACGCGAGACCAGTGTCGCGAACGAGCGCCCCAAGCTGCTCGGCCGATCGGGCTCGAAGCGACCAACTGCAGACGGCCAGTCTGTGCGGGTATGGCATCGCGAGATGGTAGTGGACATTCGGCCCGTCCGGGATTCTCGGTAGAGATCGCTTGGCTTCGATAGATGGGGCCAATATGCGCAGATTCCTTGCGCCGGACCTATCGCTCCATCAGCTCATGCGCTGGCATACAAAAGGCCTCCGGAGGATCCCGGAGGCCTGGTCAAAGCGGGTGATCGGACTCGAACCGACGACATTCAGCTTGGGAAGCTGACGTTCTACCACTGAACTACACCCGCGTGGTGGATCGGATTGTGGACCGGCGGCTTTGCGGGCCGGCGGCAGGGGGAGTATAGGGCGGTTTGGGCGTCGTCAACCACTCGGTGGGGGAGATGTGCCGCCGGGCTGGGAAATCTGGTGTCGGTGCGCGTGAAAACCGCGGCGGCTCCCGGTTGCATCGTGGGGAGGCCGCCGCGGGCGGGGTTGGTGGGCTTGGAGTCGCCCCGGTGGGTGTTACCGAGTCGTCGGGCTCGGGACGGGCTTCGGGCTCTCGCCGTCCTCGCCTTCGTCCGGCGGCTCGGGAGGCTCACTCGGCTCGGCGGGGCGTTGCGCGAGCGCCTGCATCGCCCGCCGCCCGAACGACGCGGGCAGTTCGAGCAGGCGGAGCTGGCGCACGTCCAGGGTCCGGTGCTCGCCCTGCGCGGTCCGCACAACCATCAGCGGCAGGCAGACGACGACCACCCGCAGCGGCTCCACCTGCTCCGGCCAAGCGGCGAACCGGACTTCCCTGACCGGGCCCGACTCGAACATCGAGCACCAGTCCACCGACCGGTGCACGACTTCCGAGATCGCGATGTACTGGCGCGGACGGATGTCCTCGGCACCGATCGCCCGGGCAACCTGACGCGACAGACGCTGACGAAGAACTTCGCTGCTGATCATGACCACAACTCACACCTCGCGGCAGGGCGATGCAGCACGCGCACCAGCGCACGCCGCGAGCCAGCCCGCGGGAAAGACCGACGAACTTGCAGAAGATGACAAATCGAACAATGCAAACGTGAGCCGCCGCTCAGGCGGCTCGATAGAACGCGCCCCGGCGGCGCGGGCGGTGGGCGTGCCGAGCGGCATTCGCCCGCAGCGACCCGTTCGCACCCGGTGCGCACCGATGCCCGCGCGGGCTGAGCCGCGCTGGCAGGATCGGGTTGTGCATCTCGGGCATCATCACGTGCGTTCCCATCGGTTCAGTGCCGACGGAGCATCGACGGCGGCGGGTCAACCGTCGAAAGCGGGGCTGTGTTGCAGGAATCTCGAAAAAATCTGCGAGCCGAGAAAAATCTTGAAGTCCGTGTGCGGACTCGGCGCTTACGCGCGGGCCGCGATGCAGACGATGAAGCTGTCTTCCAGTTCCGACGCCGGATCGGTGATCGGCTTGGCGTACGCGTTGCCCTCGGTGTCGATCGCGTCGGGGAGCTGGGCGTAGCAGTCCACGCGGGTGAACCCGGCTTCCAGCATCGCGTCCCGAAGCTCCGGCACCGACCACAGCCGCCAGCGGTAGACGAACGCATCGCCCAATTCGTGCTCCACCACGCCCGCGTGCTCGATGCGGAAGTGCAGCGCGTTCTCGACCAGCCCGGTCAGCGGATCGGCGTGGCGCTGGTGCCACGTGTAGCGGATACGCGAGCCGCGGGGCACCCCAAGACGATCAGCGACATCGCTCGGCAGCGCATGGTGCCGATGCACGTCCCCGGTCAGGAACGCCGACTCGCCGCCGTAGGTGTCGCAGACGAACACGCCGCCCTCGTTCAGGCGCAGGCGCGCGTGGCGCAGATAGACGATCAGCTCCTCGCGCGTCTTCAGCTCGCCGATCGAGAAGTTCCCGACCCAGATCAGATCGACCGCGTCCGTCCCCGGCTCGCTCGCGGTGCGCACGTCACCCACGATCGCCCGGATGCCCGGGATGCCCTGCGCCCGCGCGATCGGCTCCGGATCGTGGTCCACCGCGACGGCCGAGCCGCCAGGGACGGTCTGCACCCACGCCCGGCTCAGCGCGGCAGTACCACTGAAGTCTTCCCCGAGCACACGCGGCTGCCCACCGTGGATCGCCCGGAGCAGCGCCGTCAACGCCGCCGGGTTCTGCACGCAGAGCTCGTACAACGCGTACCGATCCAGCGTCCCTGCGTGCTCGGCACCCCAGGACGCATCGGCGGCGGACGGATCGGCATCGGCGGGCACAGCGTTCATCGAACAATCTCCATCACGAAATCGGCTTGAATCCTAGCGCATCAGCCCCGAGCCCAAGCCGTCACCAGCTTCGCGCCCTGGATCAGCAGCAGCACGACGCCGAGCGTGAGCCCGGCGAGGGCTTCCATCCGCTCGTCATCGCTCGCATGACGACGACTCGGCCCGACGATCGCGCGCGTCGCGAGCCCGACCGCCGCGAGCCCGAAGAACATGGAGAGCACCACGCTGTGCGTCACGATCAGACCGAGAATCCCGCAAGCCGCGGCGTACGCGCCGAACTGGCGTGGCCCCGGGTTGCCCACGTACGGCGCGTTCCACCTGCCGCACTCCGGGCAACGCCCCGGCACATGCGAGCCCGTGATGTCGTACCCGCACCGCGAGCACGCCCGGCGCGGCCCCGCCGGCAGGAACGCCCGGAAACGGCTCTCCCGACCCCGACGCAGCATCTCAAGCCATCCGGACCCACTTCAGCAGCGTCATAAAGTTCGGCGGCTTCCCGTACATCAGCAGCCCCACACGGAACACCTTCGCCGCGAACCACACGCACGCGTACGCGCCCACCGCACCGATCGCCATCGCCAGCGCGATCTGCCAGAACGGCGGCGGCTCCGTGCTCGTCACGCGCATCATCATCACGAACGGGCTGATCGGCGGCACCAGGCTCAGCACCACCGCCAGCACGCTGTTCGGATCACGCGAGATCGGCAGCCAGAGAATGTACGGGATGAACACCGCGATCATCACCGGCGTCGAA
>Ga0213835_101659_pt1 | contig 12735 bp, 11 predicted proteins | sample SWPATP01_FD_160576 | JGI IMG/M metagenome (GOLD analysis project Ga0213835, IMG submission 160576) | Coastal seawater microbial communities from Marineland, Florida, United States - SWPA TP0 #1 | ecosystem: Environmental > Aquatic > Marine > Coastal | place: USA: Florida | collected 2016-08-05
CTGCTTCACTAGGGCTTGGCGGACGGCGGCTTGGGCGGCAATGACAGATACCTGTTTCGTCACGGCAGGCGTGCGGATTGCCTGGGTCACATCAAGGTTATTCGCCAACACGGTAATAGGTTCTGTGGGCGCCTTGGGGGGCACTAAGGTAATGGTGGCGGTACTGACGAGTTCGGCGACGGCCACTTCATCCTGGGGATTGATATTGTTTTCTAAAACGAGATAGGCGATCGCCCGGTACATTGCCCCGGTATCTAGAAAGAGAAGCTTGAGCTGCTCGGCCACTTGGCGGGTAACGGTGGACTTGCCGGCTCCGGCGGGGCCATCAATGGCAATAATCGGCTGACGGGTTTTTAGCATGGTGTTATCAATCAAACGGGTTTGACCGACATAGGCGGCGATCGCCAGTAAACCAGATTTTTGCACCTGGGGCAGGGGCATCAGGGTTTCTGGATCAACTAATTCTATATATTGCAGTTGTACCCTCGGAAATTTAGCCAGGGTTTCTTTGGCCGCTGCAATGAGCCGACCTGCGTGCCGTTCCCCCGTTTGAAATAGCGATTGGGCAGTTTGGAGGGCCTGGGAAAGGGCGATCGCTTCGGTTTTGTCTGTCGCAGATAAATATTGATTGCGGGAACTGAGCGCTAACCCCGACGGCTCCCGGACAATGGGACAACCCCGGACAGTGACGGGTAGATGCAAATCCTGCACCAGCCGTTTAATAATCGCCAGTTGTTGGGCGTCCTTTTCACCGAAATAGACGATCGCCGGCCGCACCAATTGCAACAGTTTCACCACCACCGTCGCCATCCCCGTAAAATGGCCTGGACGGAAGCGACCACAAAGCCCGCTGGTTAACCCAGAAGGCGGCAAGATCTGCACTGGTTCTGGCCCCGGATACATTTCGGCTACTGTGGGGGCAAAGATGAGGTCTACCCCCAGGTCGTCACAAAATTGGCGATCGCCTTCCCATTGCCGGGGATAGTGGTCAAGATCTTCGTTGGCCCCAAACTGCAGAGGATTGACGAAGATACTCACCACCACAAAGTCTGTTTCTACCCTTGCCCGTTGGATTAAACTGCCATGGCCTCGGTGGAGCGCCCCCATCGTGGGGACAAAACCAATTTTTTGCCTCGGGGCAACCTGGGCGATCGCCGTTTGTAATCCAGCAAGGGTGCGTACAACTTTCATCGGCTAGGGGATAGAGACGTTAGTTCAGAACCTCTAACTTTACCGTAGCCACGCCAGCACTGACTAAACCAATCTGCTGGGCCGAACCCTTGGACAAATCGATAATGCGACCAGGGGTGAAGGGGCCACGGTCATTGATGCGCACCACCACAGAGCGACCATTGCGGACATTTGTTACCCGCACCTTTGTGCCAAAGGGTAGGCTTTTGTGGGCGGCAGTCATCGCATATTGATTAAACGGTTCGCCGCTCGCCGTACGTCGGCCATGGAATCCTGGCCCATACCAAGAGGCCCGGCCTTGCATGGTGCGTTGTACCTTCAGGCCAGCACCCGCCACATTTTTTGCCTTGGGGGCATTGGCGATCGCCGCCATGGGTTCAGCACCACCGAGGATCCGCCGGAAGCGATTCACCGCAATCAGAGCATCCTGGGTCTCATTGCCCGTCCGATCCGCGAGAAAAACCGAATCATCTAGGGTGATCAAGGGTGCATTGTCATAGAGCAAGTCATATTTGCCTGCGGCCTGCCAACTTGCAGAAAATTTCGTGGCATCAAAGTCCGCTTGGGCAACGAGGGTATTTAATTCTTGGGAAACTTTTTGGGCGATCGCCTGGGCCTCATCATCGGCGGCATCACCAGAATTGAGAAACGTGAGAACGGGGAGTTGATTGACGTAGAGGGTGGTAGCAGTCCGTTCTTCGTGGGGATAAGAAAACAACGTAGCAATTGGTTCTAAACGTTCTGCCGCAGCGGTCACTTGAGTACGGGCCAGAACACGAGGAGACGTATCCGTATTTGCTAGGGTTGGTGCTGTGGTCAAGCTCAAGGGAGCAAAGGTCGTAAAAACAGCAGACAAAGCGAGCAAATGTTTACGTTTTAAGGTCATGAAAAAAAATTGAATTCAACTACCGCCGAAAACCATGCCTCACCAAAAACAATTGACAGTAGAGGGTTTCCTTTGGTCAAAGGGGCCGTTGCATCCAAAAAATGCGCTTACCCACACCTAAGTCAGAACGTTGTGATCACGTTACATTTCTTAAGCCGACATACAGTAACACAGGCTTTTTCGGCTTCACATCCGTATACACAGAGTCGAAAATGGGGTTTCAGGTCAAAATAAATGGCAACGAATAAAGTTAAAGCACGGTAAAATCTGCTTTTCGAGTTTTGTCAGACTCGACAATTTCCCTTGACCAATTCATAAAGAATTTTTATCGCATGGACTACCAACAAGCAGGAGTAGATATCGAAGCAGGGCGTTCCTTCGTCAAAACCATCAAGGATAACGTCGAAAGCACATACCGACCGGGGGTACTGGGTGGCCTCGGTGGTTTTGGTGGCTGCTTTGAAATTCCCGCTGGCTATCGTCAACCGGTGCTAATTTCCGGTACGGATGGGGTGGGCACAAAGCTCAAAATCGCCCACCAGACCGATCAGCACCACACCGTCGGCATTGATTTGGTGGCAATGTGTGTCAACGATATCCTCACCTCTGGGGCCGAACCGCTCTTTTTCCTCGACTATTTAGCGACGGGCAAGCTCGAGCCTGAACAACTGGCCCAGGTGGTCGCCGGAATTGTTGAAGGGTGTAAGCAGAGTGGTTGTGCGCTTCTGGGGGGCGAAACAGCGGAGATGCCGGGTTTTTACCAAGCAGGGGAATATGATCTTGCGGGCTTCTGTGTGGGGATCGTCGAAAAAAGCGAAATTTTAGACGGCTCCCAAGTGCAGGTCGGCGATGTGGCGATCGCCTTACCCAGTAGCGGTGTCCACAGCAATGGTTTTTCCCTAGTGCGGAAAATCATCGAAATGAATCAATTGTCCTGGGACGACAAGCCCGCAGCATTTCAGGGCAAAACCCTCGGTGAAGTCTTCCTTACGCCCACCCAAATCTATGTCCAGGCGATCCAAGGTGCCCTCAAGGCCAAGATGGAAATCCACGGTATGGCCCACATCACCGGGGGCGGTCTCCCCGAAAATCTGCCCCGGTGTCTCCAAGCCAATCAATCCATGGCCATTGATCCGAGCACCTGGGAAATCCCCACCCTCTTCCAGTGGCTGCAAACCATGGGCGATGTCCCCCAAGCAGCCATGTGGGACACCTTCAATATGGGGGTGGGCTATGTGGTAATTGTGCCGGCCCCCAAAGCGGCGGAAAATGTTGCTTGGTTTAAGGCCCAGGGGATCGCGGCTTGGCAAGTGGGTACGGTGGTCGCAGGTCAAGGGGAAGTCCTCGGGCTACAATAGCTACGGTCATCCTTGCCAACGATTAATAGTTACTGATATTGGGTTTGAGTTCATGTTTTCCTCCTTCGACAATCAAGGCCCGCAACCCAGGGAAAAATGGCGATCGCACGTGGATTGGTTCGTCCAAGACTACCGCTCCCAACTGACGGCCCTCGCCTGGGGGCTCCAGCAGGAATGGCACCACGACGGCACGATCCTCGGCATTGACCTCAAACCCCAGCCCCATTTTGTGCCCTGCTCCCCAGAAACCCTCCAGACCCTCAATCGACGGGTGGGGGGTCGTCTCCAGGAAATCCTGGGGATCATTGCAGGGGCAGACTTTGAGCAGGATGTAATTATCCTCTGCATTGGTGATGGGCAGGTGAAACTGGTGTATTACCAAGCTGACCCCAGCCCTGAAACCTGTTGGCAAACCCATGGCCCCGATCTGGATCAGTTGATTGCCGATTTAGAAGCGGCCATGGCTGAATCTATCCAGCTTGAATCGGCCTCGAAGTAACGATCTACTACGAGAACCCCACAATAAAGCGAGATTTTCCTAAAATAAAGACAGAAAATCCTAAAAATCCCCTAAGCTGGCATCATGATTACCAAAACCGTTGCCGAAGTCATGACCCCCGATCCCGCCGTGGTCAAAGCAGATGATTCGCTCCAAACGGCGATCGCCCTCCTTGTGGAGAAAAAAATTAGCGCCCTTCCCGTTGTTGATGGTCAGGGTAAATTGGTGGGGATCATTTCAGACAGTGACCTCACCTGGCAAGAAACAGGGGTAGATACGCCCCCCTACATCATGTTGTTGGATAGTGTGATTTATCTGCAAAATCCCGCCAAGCATGACGCTGAGATTCACAAGGCCCTCGGCCAAACGGTGGGGGAAGTCATGAGCAAAAAAGTTTACACGATTCACCCCGAAAAAATTGTCCGGGAAGCGGCTCACTTAATGCATGAGAAACACGTGGGTCGTTTGCCCGTCATTGCCCCAGACAGCGAAAAAGTCATTGGGATCATTACCCAAGGTGATATTATTCGAGCAATGGCCCAGGCCTCTTAAATTCCATTGTTTCATTTGGTAAAACATCTTCATGGCTTCCCTCGAATCCGTCCGACAATTGCTTTCTTCCGATAGCTTTGGCGATCGCATTTCCGGCTTAAATCAGCTCCGGGCTTTTTCGTCCCAGGATGCGTTTCCCCTGATTCAGCCCCTCCTGAGTGATCCCGAAGCACGGGTACGTTATGCGGCGGTCAGTCAAATGGATGCGGTGGGCCAAGGCTTTGAAACAGAGGCTTTAGCACTACTCCGCCATGCCCTTTTTAACGATTCGGAATTGGATGTCAAGGCAGCAGCAGCCGATGCGATCGCCGGCTTAAAAATTGCCGAAGCCTATGATGATTTGGCCCAGGTGTACCATTCCACCTCGGAGTGGTTGTTGCAATTCAGCATCGTGGCAGCCCTCGGTGAATTGGGCAATCCTAATGCCTTCGATTTACTCAAAGAAGCCCTCAAATCAGAAACAGAATTGGTGCGCACCAGCGCGATCAGTGCCCTCGGAGATCTAGGCGATCGCCGTGCCATTGAGCTATTAACTCCCTTTATTGCTAATCCCGATTGGCAAGTGCGCTATCGCTTGGCCCAATCCCTAGGACGGCTGGGGGGTGAAGAAGTTAAGCCCTTCCTAGAAACCCTAGCCCAGGATGAACAAGTGGCAGTGGCCGACGAAGCAAAGCACCATCTTAACTAGGTTTTATCGTAATCAAAGGGACTCATTTTTGAATTTTTTCTGCTTAACCATAGCATTCATTTTTAACTGAATAAACAACAAAAAACTGCCTCGGATTTTTCATGTCAATGATTTCTCCTGGGGCAGTTTTTTAGAATGAGTTTCTAACGAAATATCGCGCTAAAAATCAATTCCCTAGATAATGTTTGCGGCCCGTAGACCAAGGAAGCCAGCAAGGGCAATACCAGTGAAAACGACGATATAACCCGCAAAAGGAATAATGGCAGCCATCTGATGTAGTCCTAATAAAAACATTGCCATTCATTATAAAGGAAAGGGCGATCGCCCCAAAAAGTTGCCCCAAGAAAAGAGGGAACAAGTCACTGACTAGCTCCCCCTGATCCTTAGATTAATCTCAAATTGTGAGTTTAGAGTTGTGGCACAAACTGCTCCTTTTCGGGAACGGTTGTGTATTCGGCCACAATCTGTCGGAACTCTTCTCCATCGATAGTTTCTCGTTCGATCAGCAGATCTACGAGACGATCAATGACTTCCCGGTTATCGCGTACCAGTTTGCGGGCGAGGCGGTGGGCTTCTTCAGCGATGACGCGGATTTGCTCATCAATGCGGGAGGCAACCACTTCAGAATATTCCGAGCGATTCATGAAGCCACCACCAAGGAAGACTTCACCCTGTTGGCTTTCTAGAGACAACGGGCCAAGATCACTCATCCCAAAGCGGGTCACCATTTGGCGCGCCATACCGCTGACCTGTTGGAGATCACCCCCAGCACCAGTAGTCACTTCATCGTGGCCAAAGATTTCTTCTTCGGCGGCGCGGCCCCCGAGGGCACCAGCAATGCGGGCCATCAATTGGGACTTCGTCGTCAAGCCCTGTTCTTCGTTAGGGGTGAACCAGGTTAAACCTTGGGCTTGGCCACGGGGAATCAAGGTTACTTTCTGCACCGGATCGTGATCCTTGAGTAGGGTGCCGACAATCGCATGGCCTACTTCATGGTAGGCAATCAGACGCTTACTCTTGCTGTCAACGAGGGGTGTCCCTTCCATCCCAGCGATCACTCGGTCTACAGCGTCATCAATTTCCGCCATGGTGATTGCTTCTTTGCGGCGACGGGCTGTGAGAATTGCCGCTTCGTTCAAAAGGTTAGCGAGATCAGCGCCACTAAAACCAGGCGTCCGGCGGGCGATGACATCGAGAGAGATTTCGTCAGCAAGTTTTTTGTTGCGAGCATGGACTTCGAGGATGCTCAGACGACCTTTGATATCAGGGGTGTCCACCGTCACCTGACGGTCAAAACGACCAGGACGCATTAACGCGGAATCCAGCACGTCGGGACGGTTGGTTGCGGCAATGATGATGATGCCAGTATTACCCTCGAAACCATCCATTTCCGTTAGAAGCTGGTTCAAGGTTTGTTCCCGCTCGTCGTTACCGCCACCGATGCCTGCACCCCGTTGACGACCAACGGCGTCAATTTCATCGATAAAGATTAAGCAAGGGGCATTTTCCTTGGCTTTTTTGAAGAGGTCACGTACCCGGGACGCACCAACCCCAACGAACATTTCGACAAACTCAGAACCAGAAATACTGAAGAAAGGTACGCCCGCTTCACCGGCGATCGCCTTGGCGAGGAGAGTTTTACCTGTCCCAGGAGGCCCCACAAGCAGTACCCCTTTGGGAATTCGGGCACCCACTGCTGTGAATTTTTCCGGCTGCTTCAGGAAAGTGACAACTTCTTGGAGTTCTTCTTTTGCTTCTTCGATGCCAGCAACGTCATCGAACATGATGCCTGTTTGGGCTTCCATCATGAACTTAGCTTTAGACTTGCCGAAGTTCATCGCTTGGCCAGGGCCACCGGGCATATTACTGGAGCGACGGAAGAGGAAGAATAGCGCCGAGATCAACAGGATTGGGAAGATCAGATTGCCGAGAATGCCCCATACAGCGCCATTGTTGCTGACAGGATGAGAATCGAAATCTACCTTGGCGTCCCGGAGCTTACTAATCAGTTCAGGAGAATTGCCTGGTAAATCAACCCGGATTTGTTGCACACGGTTATCGAGTTCTGGGTCAACCGCTTCGATGATCGCTGTGCGGCCCCCTTCGTAGAGATCAACACTTGTTACCCGGCCAGCATCTAAATACTCAAGGAAGCGGCCATAGCTCATGCGGATGTTGGCGCTATTACCAACGAGGTTGGAGGGATTTGCCGAAAAGGCTCCCTGCCAGACAAAAAAGCCGATCACGAGTAGGGGAAGTGCCCAGAGGACAACGGTTTTCCAAGATGGTTTCATGGGTTAATCTTTGTTATGTTTGATTCAATAAATGGATGTGGAGAAAAGCAGCGGTGGGCCACTTATCTTTGCAATCCCTAGGGGCGCACCACGAAGCAAGGGTTTCCGCGCTTGTTAGCAGTATAAAAAGGAAGCGTTGCTTAGGGGCTTTGCCTATAAATTGGCATTTTTATGACGATGTCTTAACTAAATTTAACTTAATTCTCATTTTGATAGCAACTTTCTGGGATTTTCTTAGGGCGAATCGCTGCTTTTCGCTGGGCGAGGGGAATGCCGATGATTGGCTGCGTTTCCCAGACAAAGGGAGGACTGATCGTTTTCTACTGTAGATTTGGTTAAGGTTAAATATTTAATTCAATTTTTTAGATTTTCAACGTGATTTTGCTGTGATCTTTCCTTCCCCTGTTCCCCAAGACTCTCTGACCGCCGATGCGGCGACTCCCCATGACCCAGTTTCCCCTGATTCATCAACCCAGTCGCCCTTACAGTGGACTTTATTTTTGCTCATTTTGGCGTTGCTGGCGGTATCGTTTGCGGCGATTTTTATCCGTTGGTGCAGTACGGAGCTAGGGGCTGGGGCCACGGTTTTTAATCGGCTGTGGTTGGCGACGGTGGTTTTGGGCTTGTGGGAGCTGTTAAAACCCAGGGCGAATGATCGCAACGTTACGGCGATCGCCCCACGGATCGCCGGCAAAGATTATGCTTTGTTGCTTTTGGTGGGGGCGGTTTCTTCGAGCTCTGTGGTGCTGTGGGCGCTCTCCCTCGCCGAGACAAGTGTGGCGAATTCGACGGTTTTACGCAATTTGACGCCGCTGTTCACGACCCTGGGGGCTTGGTTATGGTTACGCCAAAGTTTTGACCGACGCTTTCTCTGGGGCCTGGTCGTAGCTATGGGGGGAGCGATCGCCATTGGGGTGACGGATTTCCAGTTGGCCTGGCAGCATTTGACCGGGGATCTGCTGGCTCTGCTATCAGCCCTTTGTTATGGCGTGAATTTGCTCTTGGTAGAAAATCTGCGCGATCGCCTGGGGGCCAGTCAAATTTTGCTCTGGCGCTGCGGTTTCGGCTGTCTGTTGCTGTTGCCTTTTGTGTGGCTCACCGAAGACCATCTGTTTCCCCAGTCCTTGCCAGTATGGGGAGCCGCCATTGGTTTAGCAATTCTGTGTCAGTGTTTTGGCCAGGGGCTAGTGGTCTATAGTCTCAAAACGTTTTCGTCTGGCTTTGTGGCGATTTTTCTCCTTTTGGAGCCAATTATTACAACGGTGTTTGCCTGGGGTCTCTTGGGTGAAACTTTAACGCCGACCAATGCGATCGCCTTTTGCGGGGTGCTTGGGGGAATTTATCTGGCGAAATCGGCCCAGACCCAAAAGCCCCAAACCCAAGCTATCACCCAATCCTATTCTTCGCCTGCCACCTGAAGCCGGTATTCTTCGGCGGTCATCGTTTCGGCGAGCATTTCATCGTCGAGGTTATCGACCCGCACTTTGATAAACCACCCTTCTTCGTAGGGGTCTTCGGAAACCATCTCTGGGGATTGGATTAACGCCTCATTACGGTCAATGACAGTGCCAGAAATTGGCGCGTAAAGATCCTCGACGGCTTTGACTGATTCAATGCTGCCAAAGGTTTCACCCACAACAATTGCATCCCCTTCTTCCGGTAACTCTAGGAACACAATATCCCCCAATTCATCGATGGCATGGGCACTCAAGCCAATGGTGGCAATTTCCCCATCGAGGCGAATATATTCGTGGCTATCTAAATAGCGGAGGTCATCTGGATATTCGAGTTCCATAGTCAATTTCTCTAGGCTGGAAGGTTGCAGGGCACAGACAGAAAATCGCCATGGATGTGTCAAGTCTGTACAACCCTTGGGCTACTTTATTCTGGAATTTTGGCAAGATCAAGGCTTAACCAGAAATTTGTTACGATTTCTGAGCCATGGCCACAATGGCCGCAACGCCTCAAGGCCCATTAGCGGCGATCGCCTTTTATTTTCTGACCGATTTTAGTGCACATTTCTGTTTTCGCCGACCAAAAAAGATAGAGGGTTAAGCCCAGAAAAAACAGCCCAAAGCCGAGCAAATCACGCTGCATCTCAAAAATGCCTCCCTACTGCTCTAGATCTTTAATTTCCTTGGGGACAGCCGCCGTCAAAACCTCATGGCCCGTTTCTGTGACCAGCACATCGTCCTCGATGCGAATGCCAATGCCTTTCCAGTGGTCGGGAATTTCTGGCTGACCTTCGGCCGGTTCAATGTAGGGGGAAATGTAAATACCCGGTTCAACGGTGACAATATTGCCCGCCGCAAAATTCGTCCAAGCATCTTTTTCCGGGCCAATTTTGTAGATCCCTGCGTCATGGACATCTAACCCCAACCAGTGGCCTGTGCCATGCATAAAGAAAGGCTTATATTTCTCCCCTTCGATCAATTCTTCGAGATCGCCCCGGAGTAATCCCAAATCTAGTAACCCCTGGGTGATGACCCGCACGGCAGCAGCATGGGAACTTTGGTAGGAATGCCCCGGTTGGACGGCTGCGATGGCTTGTTTTTGTGCTTCGAGGACAATTTCGTAGAGGGTTTTTTGGTCCGGGGTAAATCGGCCACCAATGGGGAAGGTGCGAGTAATGTCGCCGTTGTAGTAGTCATAGCAAGCGCCCGCATCGATCAAAAGTAATTCGTTGTCCTGGAGTTGGGCGCTATTCTCGACGTAGTGCAAAATACAAGCATTGGCCCCCCCGGCAACAATGGAAGGATAGGCAAAGCCGGCAGCCCCTTCGAGGCGGAAAAGGTGTTCGATTTCGGCTTGAACTTGATATTCATAGAGTCCAGGTCTTGCATATTCCAGTGCCCAGAGGTGAGCTTTGGCAGAAATGGCTGTGGCCCGACGCATTAGATCTAGTTCCGCTGGGCTTTTGACCATGCGCATCTGATGTAAAATTTGCCCCGGATCTTCAAGGGCAGTGGGGCCTGTACCACGCTTCGAGCGGGTTGCCAGGAGGCGTTGGTAGTGTTGCAGAATCGTTTGGTTGAATTTTTCGTCCCGGCCCAGGTGATAAAAAAGGCGATCGCCGCCCTTGAGGTATTCCGGCAGTTTTTCGTCTAATTCTTGAATTGAGTAGGTGATGTCCGCGCCAAATTTTTCCTTGGCCCCTTCGACTCCGGCCCGGTAGCCGACCCAAATTTCCTGGGCCAAATCCTTTGGTTGCACAAACAGAATAAATTGATGTTCTGGGTGGTGGGGAGCGAACACAGCCACCGCATTGGGCTCATTGAAACCCGTTAAATAATAAAAATCGCTATCTTGGCGGAAATTATATTCCACATCGTTATGCATCACCGCGTGGGGCGCACTGCGTAGGATGGCGGTTCCCTGGCCAATTTCGGCCATGAATGCTTGGCGACGCTGTTGATATTCCTGCGGTGTAATGCCCATTGATTTTTATCGATTTGCGCTTGTTTTAAGTGAATAAAATGGTAGCAAACTTTTCTGTCCCCGAATTTAGCCCCGGAAATTGACCCATGAAAAAAGGTTGGCGATCCTACCCAAAAGGCGATCGCCAACCCTAACTTTAGAAATTAAAGATCTGTTTTAGCTTTCGGCAAAAATGTACTTGCGCAATTCTGCCGGATTCGGTTCGGGACTACTTTCAGCGAAGGTCACAGACTCATTTACAACTTCTTGAATTTTCTTCTCAATCGCCTTTAGTTCCTCGGCGGTAGCCAAGCCCCGATTGGTGACAAATTTTTCAAAGCGTTTAATTGGATCCCGCTGGGCCCAGAATTCTTTTTCTTCAGCAGACCGCAATTCGTCGGGATCGGCGAGGGAGTGACCCCGGAAGCGGTAGGTTAGTGCTTCGATCAAAGTTGGCCCTTCTCCGGCTCTGGCTCTGGCCACGGCTTTTTGGGCTACATCCCGCATCGCCAACACATCCATCCCGTCCACTTCATAGCCGGGCATCCCAAACACACTTGCTTTCTTATAAATCTCCGGCTGGGACGTTGCCCGTTCATGGGCCATACCGATCGCCCACTTGTTGTTTTCTACGACGAATAAAATCGGCAATTTCCAGAGGGCCGCCATGTTTAAAGTTTCAAAAAACTGACCATTGTTGGACGTCCCATCCCCGAAGAAACAAGCCGTCACATTATCAGCATTTTTATTGCCCATCACTTCCTGGCGGTATTTACTTTGGAGAGCCGCACCTGCCGCCACAGGAATACCTTCCCCGATAAACGCATAGCCCCCCAGGAGACCATGCTCTTTTGAAAACATGTGCATCGAGCCGCCCCGACCCTTGCTGCAGCCTGTCTCTTTCCCAAACAGTTCCGCCATTACTTCCCGTGCGGGAACCCCAGCGCTGAGGGCGTGGACGTGGTCACGGTAGGTACTACAAACAAAATCTTCTCCCTGCCGCATTGAGCGAATCACCCCAGTGGAAACCGCTTCCTGACCGTTGTAGAGGTGAACAAAGCCAAACATTTTGCCACGGTAATACATCTCAGCACACTTATCCTCGAACAAGCGTCCTAAGGTCATATCTTCGTAGAGCATGAGGGCTTCTTCTTTGGTGATCTCTACCGAAGAACTATCAAATTCTGGGGCTGTCCGTTCTTTATGCATCATTAACATTCAGGATTTTTCGGTTAGTCTTATGAGTCGATCACGCGGCGCGAGGGCTGTGTGAAATCTGCAGTAACAGTTTAGAATCAAATTGACTTCCATAGAAGCAAAGCATCATCGGTTCAATCGCTTAGCAATCAACAAACCAGAGGGTCTGAGGTCTATGTTCTAAGGATTGCGGGGCTCGGTAACGCTACAGCGTGCAACCTATGGTGTTTAAAATTCTTTGGTTAATATAACCTTAATTGACCTGACTTTTGCTGATAGGAAAGTAAACTGTGCGCATTCCGCTCGACTATTACCGCATCCTATGCGTCCCCGCCAAGGCAACCACTGCCCAAATTACCCAAGCCTATCGCGATCGCCTCTCCCAATTTCCCCGTCGCGAACATAATGCCTTGGCCATTGAGGCCCGCAACCGGATTATCGAGCAAGCCTTTGAGGTGTTATCCCAAACAGAAACCCGCGCCGTCTACGACCATGAGCTGTCGGGCAATATGTTTCGTTCCCTCGTCCCCAGCCGTCCGAAACTGCCTTTTCCCGATCGCCCCTCCAGTGACACAGAGTTAGAAGCCCTGACAGCCCACCAACCAACCATTGACATCGCGGAAAAAGATTTACTGGGGGGACTGCTGTTACTC
>Ga0213835_101661_pt1 | contig 12729 bp, 5 predicted proteins | sample SWPATP01_FD_160576 | JGI IMG/M metagenome (GOLD analysis project Ga0213835, IMG submission 160576) | Coastal seawater microbial communities from Marineland, Florida, United States - SWPA TP0 #1 | ecosystem: Environmental > Aquatic > Marine > Coastal | place: USA: Florida | collected 2016-08-05
CGCCGAGCCGACCCCCGCCGAGCCGACCCCCACACCTCTCCCCCGGTCCGAGCCCGCGCCCACGGACCCGGAGGACACGCCGCCGGCGGAGGCGGCGCCCGAGGACCCCGTCGCCGACGACGCAGACGCGCCCGACGATGTCAGCGACGGCGAGGAGGCGCAGGCGGGCGGGCCGGACGGCGACGAAGGTCCGGACGGCGGCGCCGATGCGGACACCCCCGCCCCGGAGCGGGCCGACACGCAACGGCCCACCCCGGCCGAGCCCTCGCCACCCCAGCCCACTCCGCTACAGCCCGACCCCGAGGCGGCCGGGCCCGCTCCGGTCGGGGGCGACGCTCCGGGCGGCGGGGACGACGATGTCCTCCCGCCGGCCGACGGCGACGCGGGGCCCGGGGACACCCCGACCGACCGCGACCCTGCCCCCGCCGACGGCACGCCGCCCGAGGACAGCGCGCCAGCCGAGCCCATCCGCCTCGGGGACGACACGCCCGACGGAGCCGCCCAGCAGGTCGTCTTCGACTCGCCCGAGGAAACCCTCGTCTTCGAGCTGCGCGGAACGCGCTTCGAGGACAGTTTCGTGATCTCCGCCCCCAACGCCTCGCGCATCGAGCTTCGGGGCGACCTGCGGGGCCAGGAGGACCGCGTGGTCCTGCGCATCCAGGACCCCAACCCGGGCCAGACCGACATCCGCGAGATCACGGTCGTCTCGGAGCTCGCCGGTGAGGGCAACACCCTCGTCTTCGAGTTCGCCGGCGCCGAGGACCGCGTGCGCCTCGCGCCCGACAGCCTGCTGCGCGGCTTTTCCACGCTCGAGGTCGTCAACGGCACCCTCGACGTCTCCGGCGTCCCCCTCCCCGACGGGCTCGCCTTCGTCGTGAACTCGGGCCTCGTGCTGACCCTCGAACAGTTCCTGTCGAGCAACTCGGTCGTCAGCGTCACCGGCCACGGCAAGATCACGCTCGCCCTCGCCGACATGAACGAGCTGGACCTGTTGCTGGCGCGACTCGCCGAGGGCAGCGTCACCCAGACGCTGATCGGCGCCACCTTCACGGTCGAGGTCGGCGGCGCACCGCTCGACGAGGCGACCCTCGGCATCGTCCGGACCCTGTTCGAGGCGCTGTCCTTTCCCTCGATCCCCGACCTGACCATGCGCCTGCGCGCGGTCGAGGAGGAGGCCGGCAAGCTGCCCGACCTGCTGCGCGACCTCGGCGACATCGAGCAGCAGCTCGCACTGCTCGCGCTCGCTGGCGACGGCGATGCCGAGGCGATGACCGCGGCGCTGATGGCGGCGCTGTCCCAGGCGCAGTCGGATGTCGATGCGGCGCTGACCGCGGCGATGGCGCAGACGCAGGAGCGGCTGGACCAGCTGTCGGCGCAGCAGGCCGCGCTCTCCCAGCAGGCTGATGTCGTTGCCCTCCTGGCCCTTGGCGGCAACGAGGCGCAGCTGCGCGCGATGCTGCAGGAGCAGCTGCAGGCCGAGTTCGACGATCAGAAGCAGCAGGCGCAGGCGGAGCTGCTGGCGCTGCTGATGGGGGGACAGCCGGGCGACGATCTGGATGCACGCCTCGGCGCTCTGGAGAGCGTCGCGATGGCCGCGCCCTGGGCGCCGGGCCAGCAGCTCCTCCTCGAGCAGATGACCGAGCTGGACGCGCTGCTGGCCGGCCTCGAGGCGGCCCGGCAGGCGGCGTCGGCGGCGCAGTCGGCGCAGCTGGCGGCGCTGGCGGCACAGGCGGATGCGGCGCTTGCAGCGGCCGTGGAGGGGATGGAGGCGCTGATTGCGGCGCTGGCGGGCGGGCAGCAGGACCTGGCCACCCGCATCTCCGGGCTCGATGCGCTGGCCGCCGGGCTGGAGGCCGCGCTGCAGACCGCGTCGGAGGACCTCGGCGCACGGATCGCCACGCTCCGCGATGCGGCCACCGAGGCGCTGGAGGCTGCGGTCGATGCGCTGGACGCGCGCATCGCCGCGCTGGCCGACGGGCAGGACGACCTGGCCGACCGCCTGTCCGGGCTCGAGGGGCTGACCGCCGATCTCGACGCGGCGCTGCAGGGCGCCTCGGGCACCCTCTCCGCCCAGCTCTTTCCGCGTCTCGATGCGGTCGAGACGGCCCTGTCCGAGATCCGCTCGGACCTCGGGGCGCTGCGGGACGTGGTGGAAACCACCCTCTTTCCGACCCTGCCCGCATGGCCCGGCGACATCCTCTTGCGCGAGGTCGCGGAGATCTTCGACGGCAACGCGCTGCGGGTCGATTTCCTGTCCGAGATCGACGGGTTCGACCCCGCGAGCGTCCCGATCGGCATCCGGGATCCGCTGACCGTCGCGCAGGCGCGCGTCCTCGCCGACGCCGGTTTCGACATGACCAGCGGCGTCGGCTACGAGATCGAGGACCACGTCACCAGCGTGCAGGCGGCGATGGCCGATGCCCGGGGCGCGCGGCTCCTCGCGATGGCCCGGCCCGTGACCGCCCATGGCAACGCGCTCGACAACCACATGGATCTCGGTGCGCTGCCGGCGCATGTGCGGCTGGTGATCCGGGGCGAGGGCGGCGACGACACCATCCTCGCCAGCCCGGGCAACGACCGGATCCTTCCGGGCGCCGGCCGCGACGTGGTCCAGCTCCTGCCGGGCGAGGGGCAGGACAGCATCGTCTGGGCGGCCGCGGCCGAGGGCGGGGCGCCGCAGCGCGCGACGCTGCGCTTCGCCGGGGACCCGCATGCCTATGTCGAGGGCGGAACGCTGTCGCTGCGCATCGACGGCGCGCCGGTGCAGACCGCCGTGATCGCGGGCGCGCCCGGCGCGAGCCTCGCGGCGCTGGCGGCGGCGGTGATGGCCGAGGCCGGTCCCCAGGGCAGCGGCGCCCTTGTCGCCGCCACGGTGGAGGGGAGTGCGATCACCCTGACCGGCCGCTCCGGCGGCCAGCCCTTTGCGCTCGCGGTGATCGGGGGGCAGGGACCCGCGCTGACCAATCCCGGCGTGGCGGCGCAGCAGACCGTCACCTTCTCCGCCGATCCGGCCGTCCATGTGGAGGGCGGGGCGCTGCGGATCGTGATCGACGGCAACACCTATCAGGTGCCGATGGTGCCGGGCGACCCCCGGGCGGGGCTCGAGGCCCTGCGCGACCATCTCGAAGCGGCGATCCAGAACCACGACCTCTGGGGCCTCGTCAGCCAGGTCGAGGTCGACCCCCAGGGCATGACGCTGACCCTGACCGGCGACGGCGTGGGCCCCGCGGCCTTCGCCATCGCCGAGGGCGCGCTGGACCTCCCGGGCGTCCGGCAGCTGCAGCGGATCGCCTTCAGCTCCGACCCGGCCGACTACATCGAGGGCAGCGTGCTCGAGGTCGTGATCGATGGCGCGCGGATCGCCGTGGATGTGGTGCCGGGCGACCCGGCGGCGAGCGTCGCGGCGCTGCGCCATGCGCTGGAGCACGAGCTCCAGCACGACGGCCCGCTTGCGCAGGCCCTGGCCGGGGTCGAGCGTGTCGCGACCGCCGAGCCGGTTCCCGTCAGCCATGTCGGAAACGACGGTCTCGACTATCTGTTGCAGGTGCCCGGCGGCGAATGGCCGCAGGGTGGCCTGACGCTCGAGGTGCGCAGCTTCCCCACCGATGATGCGGGCGGGTCGTTCGGCCTGCCCGCTGCGCACTACCTCTGGCCGTCCGATCTGACCGACGCGCTCAATATCGCCTTCGAGGACATGACCGGGGTGAGCAACCTCTTCATGGGCTGGTTCACGAGCCAGGACGGGCCGGTGCTGCGGGTCGGGGTGCAGCATGGGACGGCTCTGCGCGAGCTGCTGACCGAAAGCGCCGATCTCGGCCTGATCGACATCGCCATCTCCACCCCGCTGCCGGAGCTGCGGCTGCTCGCGCGGGAGGTCGGGCCCGACCCCCATGCGCTGGACGCCGCCGGCATCGCCGATTTCCCCGGCCGCGCCGAGCAGCGCGAGCTGGTCTTCGGCGCCGACCCCGGGGCCTATTTCGACGGCGGCACGCTGAAGCTGACCGTCTCGGGCGACGGTCTCGACATGCCGGTCACGCTGACGGGCGACATGGTGGCCGACGATCCGGCGGCCAGCCTCGAGGCCCTGCGCGCGCAGATCATGACCGGGCAGCCGCCGGTGGACTTCGTCATCTTTCCGGATCTGGTGGACCAGACCAATCACTTCCGCCACCATGACCGGGGCACGGATCAGCTGCGCACGGTCGATCTGATGGCGGTCGGTCTGCAGGTCTTCACCGACGGCGGCTCCACGCCTGTTTTCGCGACGCTGGGCTCCGGGTCGACGGTCTCGCAGTTCCTCACGCAGCTCATGGCAAGCCCCCTCATCGACACCGCCGAGATCTTGCCGGGCGGCGGGTTGCGCATCGTCGCGGTGCCGCAGGTCGAAAGGGTGAGCGTCGGCTCGACGTCTTACTGGTATCTGGAGGCGGACGACCTCATGATGCCCGTCACCGCCAGCGGCGAGCATTTTCCGGTTGGCGAGGCGCTCCCGCTCCCCGACTTCGCGCCGCTGTTCGAGCGTGTCGCGGTCCTCGACGGGGCGCTGGTCTTCACCGCCGCCCAGCCCGGCGCACCCCGATACGAGATCGCCGGGGCGATCGACGTCGCAGGGCAGGGGGGCGGCGGCCAGTCCACCCCCCTGCCGGAGGCGGCGCAGACGGTCCTCGTGCCGGGCGTCGAGCCCGGGGAGATCGAGGCCGGCGTCTCGGTGGCGCGCGAGGGGACGGCGCCGGGCAGCCTCGCGCAGACCATCGACGCCGAGGCGCGGCCGGGCGTCTTCGCCTTCGCGACGCCGGCGGATGGGGACCAGACGGCGGCCGAGGGGCCCGACATCGTGCGCCACTTCGACCTTGCCGAGGATGTGGTGCTGTTCGACGGTCTCCTTGCCGAGGCCTTGCGGGCGGGGCACACCGACCACATCGCGGCGGCAACGGACGGTTCGTCCACACCGCTCGACCTCGCGCTGCACGCGTTCGCGCTGGTGGACCATGCAGCCCAGCAGGCCCTTGCGATGGGTCCTGTCGGCGCGGCCGAGCTTGGCGACAGCGCGCGGGTCGCGCAGCTTCTCGGGGCGCTGTTCGACGTCACCGCCACCGATGTCGGCATGGCGAGGGCCACGGTCTTCGCCATCACCGCGGCCGATGATCCCTCGCAGACCGCGCTGTGGGTGCACGAGCAGGCCGCGGCGGGCGATGTCGCGCTGGCGCCGGGGCTGACGCATCTGGCCATGCTGCACACCACGCCGGGCGGCGGGGCGGAGGCGTTCGGATGGGACCACATGCGGCTGGCCAACGACTACGGGCCTGCCGGCTGAGACGACCTCTGCCGCGCGCGCCGGCGCCGTCCCGCAGGGGGGCGCCGGACGCCCCGGAGGCTGCGTGCCCCGCTCTCGCGCGCGGTTGCGACCGCGCCGGTCCCGTCCGCGGGGCGCAGCTGCGTCGCCATCACCCTGGCCCCGGTCCACCCGACCTTCTGCCGGTGCCACTCCCGCAAAGGCCGATCACCGCCGCGTCACCGTCACCATGGCCGCCTCCCACCTTGCCGGACAGCCGAGGCTCCCGGCCGCCTGACGCCGGGAACAGGACCGAGGCCGGGCACCGCGAACCGACGATGCCGGCCGCATGCGCGATGGCCGGGCCATCCGACCGGCCAACGGAGGATTTCGGCGGCCTGCGCACCGCCGGGCGGGATGCGCACAGCAAGGGGGGGCCAAGGCGGCAGAGCCGGGGCGCCCTCGCGGCACGCCGTCGCGACCGGGTCGGCGCCCCCTTCGGCGCCCGGGCCGCGAGCCGTCGGCGGGCTCAGGCCGGCAGGACGCCCGGGGCCCCGCCGGAGGCGGCACCGGGGGCGGCGGGGAGCGGAGCGGGGTCGGCCTCGGCCCGCCGCCGGGAGGGCGAGGCCGCGGTGCACAGGAGGGCGGGTGCCGGCTCCAGCGGTCGCCAGAGCGCGTGGATATGGCGGATCAGGCGGGCGCTGTCGGGCTCGCGCACCTCGAGCGGCGGCGCGCAGGCGGGGACGGCCGGCAGCCCGCCCAGCGGCGTCCCCGGTCCCGTCGCGGGCCAGCGCAGGAGTTCCAGCCGGCCGTCCGGGGTCTCGGCGATGGCGCTGTGGTGGCCGTCGGCGGCCCGTGTCCAACTGCCGCAGTTGGCCAGCCAGCGGCCGCCGCGGTCCTCCAGCATCGGCACATGGATGTGGCCGAAGACGATGCCGTCGGCCCCCTCGCGCATCGCCCCGCGCAGGGCGGCGGCGGCGTAGCGGTCGGCCATGCCCTCGCGCCGGATGGCGCGGCCGAGCCACCAGCGCCGGGTGTCGCGGCCGAGCCACCAGCGCCGGCCGAGGCGCGGGCGCCACCGCAGCGGGCGCGACCCCTGCACGATCCCCCACAGCCGGTCGGCGATCTTCGAGCCGCCGCGCCGCAACAGCCCGTCGAACTGGTCGCCATGGGTGACCAGCAGCCGCGCGCCCGTGGCGGTGCGGTGCCAGCAGCGCTCCTCGATGCGGATGCCGAAGCGGCGCAGGATCAGCGGCCGCAGCAGCCGCGGCAGGATCTCGCGCAGCTTTTCGTCATGGTTGCCGGTGATGAGCGTGATCCGCACCCGCTGCCGGCGCAGCGTCATCAGCATGTCGACCAGGTCGCAGCAGTCCTGCGTCCAGTGCCAGCGCTTCTCCAGCTTCCAGCCGTCGAGGATGTCGCCCACCAGATAGACCTGCCGCACCTCATGGGCGGCGAGCAGCGCGTTCAGCGCGCGGATGTCGGCCCGCCGGCAGCCCAGATGCAGGTCCGACACGAACAGCGCCCGCAGCCGCCTGCGGCCGGGCGGCGCCGGCCGGGCGCTCATGTCCGCATCTCCGCGCAGCCGCGCAGAAAGACCTCGGCCACCGCGTCCCAGCCGTAGGTTGCGCGCACATGGGCGTGGCGGTCCTGTCGGCGGCCGGGCGCGCGCAGCGCCCGCCGCACCGCCTGTCCAAGGTCGTCGTCGACCGCGCCCAGCACCGGGTCGGTGACGATGTCGCGCGGGCCCGGCGCATCCACCGCGGCCACCGGCAGGCCCGAGGCCAGCGCCTCGATCAGGACGAGGCCGAAGGTGTCGGTGCGCGAGGGAAAGACGAAGACATCGGCGCCGCGATAGGCCTCGGCCAGCGCGGCGCCGGTCAGCAGGCCGCGGAACTCGACCTCGGGGTGACGGCGGCGCAGCGGCTCCAGCAGCGGCCCGTCGCCGACGACGACCTTGCGCACCGGCCCGGTCTCGGCCTCGGAGAGCTGCAGGAAGGCCTCGACGCTCTTTTCCGGCGCCATCCGGCCGACATGCAGCAGCACCGGCGGGTCCGACGGCGGCCGCTCGGGTCCGGGCCGGAACAGCGTGCAGTCCACCCCGCCCGACAGCCGCACCAGCCGGCCGGCAAAGCCCCAGCCGCGCAGCAGGGCCTCCAGCGTGGGGGTGGCGACATAGGTCTGCCGGGCCGGGGCGTGAAAGCGGCGCAGCAGCGCCACCGACAGCTCCCCCACCGGCCCGGCCAGCGCCCGTGGCATCCTCAGCGCGGCATAGGCGGGGAAGTTGGTGTGGAAGGTGGTGGAAAAGGGCAGCCCGCGGCGCAGGCAATGCCGCCGCGCCGCCCAGCCCAGCGGCCCCTCGACGGCGACATGCACCGCCTCGGGTGCAAAGGCGTCGATCATCGCCGAGAGCCGCCGCGCCGGCGCCAGCGCCAGCGGGATGGTGGCATAGCCCGGCATGGGCACGGAGGCGAAGCTGTCGGGGCCGATCACCCGCACCTCGCGGCCCCGCTGCCGCAGCTGATCGGCGATGTTCTCATAGCTGCGGACGACCCCGTTGACCTGCGGCTTCCAGGCATCGCTGACGATCAGGATGCGCTCGGGCAGCCGTGGCCCGGCCGGGTCCTGCCGCAGGCCGGCGGAGGGGCCGGCCGCGCGCTGCCCGGCCGGTTCCGGGACTGGCCGGGGGTCGACGGCGCAGGGAGGACCGGGCGGCAGCGGGCCGGAGGTCTCCGGGCGATCTGCGGCGCGGGACGGGCAGGGGGCGAACCTGCTCTCCCCTGCCTGTCGCGGGCCCGCGGCCGCCTCCGGTGCCGGCGCTCCGCCGCTGCCCGCCCGGTCCATCGCGGACCCCGATGCGTCCGCCTGCCCCGTTACCGTTACCGCCATCCTCGACGATCCCCCGCAGCCGATCCGCTCGCGCCCCGCTCCTGCCCTCATTGCGTGACGCTGGCGTGTCGGCAAGATGCTTTCGCATCCGGGGCCACGCCATTCGCCCCTGGCCCGGCATCCTTGACGATACCGTGATCGCTGCGGCGCGCTGCGCGTCCGGCGCGGGCGTCGCTGGTCGGTGATGGCGGCTCCGGCGACGGGCCGAGGGGCCGCGCCGGGACCCGGCTCAGAACTGCGGCAGGAAGCCCCGCTCCTCGCAGGCCTCGCGCGGGCGGTGCACGGCGATGGCGCGGTCCGAGAAGGGGCGGAACGGGATCTCGACCCCGAGGATGCGGCCGGCGATCATCCCGCTGGTGCAGTCGGCCAGAAAGTCGAGCACCCGGCCGCGGCGCAGCATGCCGGTCGGCGTGGTCTCGACGGTGGACCAGTCGATTGGCTCGCCGGTGACATCGGCAAAGGGTGGCTCGTAGCCGCCCCGCGTGCGGTCGAAGTCGCGGATGTCGGCGACGAGGGCGGCGAGGCCGGCGGCCAGGGCCAGCGCGCCGAGGGCGAGGGCGCCGCGGCGCAGGGTGAGGGCGCGACGGGGGCGCAGGGTCAGGATCATCGGTCGGTCTCCATGTCCGGGCGAGGCGTTCGGGGGTCAGCCGTCGCGGGCGGCGTCGAGCACCTCGCGCAGATGCGTGAGGCGCGGCAGCAGGGTTTCCAGGGTTCCGGGCTCCAGCCCCGCGAGGCTGCGCGCCATGTCGGGGGCCAGCGCGGCGATGACGCCGGTGCGAAAGGCGCGGCCGGCCTCGGTGATGCGCACGAGCTTCGAGCGGCCGTCCTCGGGGTTGGGGGCGGTCTCGACGAACCCCTTGCGCTCGAGCACGGCGAGCGAATGGGTCATCGAGGTCTTGGGCACCTGAAAGGCGCGGGCGATGCGCAGCGGCGTCTGCCCCTGGGGGCGCGAGGCGAGGTGGTTCAGCACCGAGAACTGCGCCGCGACCATGCCCGCGGGCAGGCGGGCCTCCAGCATCGCGGTGGCGAGCTGCGTGACGATCCCGGCTTCGGTGAGCACCGCGAAGGCGAGGCGCAGCCGCGCCTCTGCCCCGGATGTGGTGGCGGGGGTCTCAGCCATGGCGCAGCCGCGCCTCCAGCGGCCAGCGCGGCGCGGGCGGCACCGCGGGGCCGAAGCCCAGCCGGCCCAGCATCTGCACCGTCCCGCCCTGCGGCGCGAGCAGGGCATGCGCCCGGGCGCGGGCCTCGGCCATCTCGGGGTATTCCTGCAAGGCCTGGCTGACCGGGTGCAGCGCGAGGCCGAGGCCGGTGGCGGCGAGGTTCAGCCGCATCCAGTCGCGCCCGGCCCCGATCTGCGCCACCCGGTCGTTGCTCTCGGTGACGACGACGGCAAAGGCCGGGGTGGCGGCGTGGATCCGCGCATAGACCTCGAGCGCCTGGCGAAAGGCGGCCGAGGTCGGGTTCAGCAGCCCCGCCCGGGTCATCATGCCGGCCAGCATCAGCGCCTCCATCAGCGGCCCGCCGATGTCGATGCCGTCGGGGCGCGCCTCGATCTCGCGCCGGCCCATGCGGATGAGCTCGATGCTCTCGCGGTTGGTGCGGGGGGTGGTGACCTCGATCCGGTGCGCCTCCCAGGTCAGGGCGCGGAGCTCGGCGACGCGGGCGGGGTCAGTGACGATGTCCGCATGCGCGACGAGGGCGGCGGCGGCCGCGCCCGGCACCGGGCGGTCGGCGAAGGGCTCCTTGCACGAGCGGCGGTCGAAGACATGGGCAAACAGCGGGTCGGGGCGGCCGGCGCCGGCGATCAGCCGCGCCTCGGCCACCGGGCCGGCCTCGCCCCCGGGGAAGAGCGCCATCTCGACGCCGTGGCCGGTCTGGCCCGCGGCCATGACCATGAGTTCGAGAAAGCAGCCCATGCCGATGGTGAGTTGGCGGGCATGGGGGTCGGTCATGGGCAGGTCGCGCGCCGGATCGCGCCAGATGCGCAGCCCGTCGGCGCCGACCAGCTCGGCCTCCCAGGGTTGCAGGTTGTGCGGGTTGGGCGCGAGCAGCGCATGCGACAGGGCATCGAGCCGCGGGTCGCCGCGTCCGCCCGCGCCGGTCCATGGCGCGAGGGCGCGGTGCGGGGTGCGGGTGGCGGCGAAGACCGCGCCGGCGCTGCCGGCGGCGAGGACGACGCCGCCCCCGACCAGGGCCAGCATCTTGCGACGGGAGAGGGACATGGCAGGCTCCTTTGGTTCGATATCGAACTTTATGCCGGAGCTTGCGGCGGCGGTCAAGTACGAAATCGTACCGGTTTCGGGGCGAGGCGCTGGTGCGGAACGCTTGCGGTCGAGGAGGCGCATCACGGGTCCGTGCGGTCCCGGCCGCACGTCGCGCCGCGAGACGAGGGTCGGGCGCCCGCCAAAAGGGGCCCCGGCGCGGCCAGACACCCGGGGCGCCGGGGGGCCAGTCCGGACTTCGCCCGCGCCGCGGGTGCGTGGTCCGGCCGAGGCAGGGGGCTGCGCTCCGCGGGCGAGGCAGGAGTTGCGCCGCCGGGGTCAGGCGAGCGACTGGACCTGCACGCCGGGCACCTCGGTGCGGGCGATGTCGCACAGGTGGCGGTGGTGGGTGAGGTAGATCACCTGCCCCAGCCGCGCCATGCCGGCGAGCGCGGCGAAGGCGGCGGCGGCGCGGGCGTCGTCGAAGGTCTCCATGATGTCGTCGGCGACGAAGGGCAGGGGCGGGCGGTGGCGGGCGAACTCGGCATGCCCCGCCACCCGCAGCGCCAGATAGAGCTGGAACCGCGTGCCCTTGGAGAGGTCCCTGACCGCCTTCGCCCCGCCCTGCGCCGGCAGCGCGATCAGCTCTTCGCGGCCCGGCCCCGTGCCGCTCCCGGGTTGGGTCGCGAGGCCCGCATAGGCGCCGCGGCTGATCGCGGCGAAGGCCTCCGAGGCGCGGGCGAGCATCGCGCTCTGGTGGCGCTCGCGATAGGCGCGCAGGCCCGCCTCCACCGCCAGCGCGCCGAGGCGCAGCCGCAGATGCCGGCGCGCCCCGGCGTCGATCTCTTCCAGCAGCGCCGCGCGCTCGGCCTCGATCCGTGCCACGGCATCGTCGCCGCCCACCGCCGCAAGCGCCGCCCGCGCCTCGGCCCGGGTCGCAAGGGCTGCCTCCAGCGCCGCCTGCGCCGCCTCGCGCTGCGCCGCCAGCGTCGCCGCCTCCGCCGCCAGCGCCGCGGCATCGGCGCCGGCAAGCGCGGCCTCGGCGGCGTCGGGGTCCTCGAGGCCCAGCGCGGTCGCGAGCCGCCGGCGGGTCCGGGCGACCTGGGTCTCGAGCTCGGCCCGGCGGCGCAGGGCGGCGAGGCGCTCGGCCGCCGCGGCCAGCGTCTCGACCCCGAGCCGGGCGCAGATCCCGGCCCGCCGCGCCTCCAGCGCCTCCATCCGGCGCAGACAGTCGGCGCGGGCCACCTCGGCCGCGCGGCGCCTCGCGTCGGCGGCGCGGCGCCGGTCCTCGGCCAGCCGCGCCGCCTCGGCGCGCGCGGTCAGGGCCTGCCACTGCGCCAGCGGCGGCGCCGGGTCCAGACGGAGCTCCTCAGCGAGGGCGGCGACGGCGGCGGCGAACTCCGCCCGGTCGCGCTCCATCTTGGCGATCCGGCCGGCGAGGTCCGCGGCCGTGGTCTGCGCGCTCGCCAGCGGTCCGAGGAGGTCGAGCGCGGCGCGCGCCGTCTCGGGGTCCGCGCCCTCCAGCCAGCAGTCGGCGCAGGCGGCGGCCCAGTCCGCCCCCCATGCCGACAGCGCCGCCGTGGCGGCCGTCAGCGCCTCGGCCCGGCGGTGGCGGTCGAGCTGCGCCTCGGCTGCGGCCCGCTGGCGCTCGCGCGCGGCGGCGGCGGCGTCGAGGCGGGTCTTCGCGATGTCGAGGAGCGCGGCGAGGGGCGCGCCCTCGGCCGCGACCCCCGCGGCGGCCAGCGCGGCGCGCGCCTCGGCCTCGGCCGCGGTGGCGGTCCGGAGCGCCGCCTGCGCCCGGTCGCGCGCCTCCAGCGCCTCCAGCGCCGCGGCGCGCAGCCCCAGCCAGCCGGCCAGCGCCTCGGCCGACCAGTCGGGCGGCAGGCGGTCCGACAGCGCCGCAAGCGCCGCCCCCTCCTCGGCCAGCAAAAGGGCGAGGCGGGCGAGGGCGGCCTCCTGCCGCTGCTCGGCGGCGGCCAGCGCGGTACGGGCCTCGGCCAGCGCTTCGGCGCGCTCGGCCCGCCGGGCCGCCGCGGCGCCGGCGCCGGCGCGGGACTCCATCGCGAGGTCATGGGCCCTGAGCGCCGCCTCGAAGGTCTCGGCCGTCGTGGCGGTCAGCGCGGCCCGGTGCGCGGCCCAGGCGCGTTCGCGGGCGGTCCGGAGCGCCGCCAGCTCGGCGTCCGAGACCCCCTCGGCGCCATGGCCGGCGGCGAGGAGGGCCGCCAGCCGCGCCTCCTCGGCGGCGAGGCGCGCGTGCTCGGCCTCGGCCGCCTCGGCCTCGCGCCGCGCCGCCGGGGTGTCGCGGCGCCAGCGGTCGAGGTCGGCCGCGGCCGGCACGGGCATGGCCGCCAGCGCCTCGGCCGGGCC